>Ga0307421_1000101_pt1 | contig 51686 bp, 51 predicted proteins | sample SalMarWE160270MG_FD_202163 | JGI IMG/M metagenome (GOLD analysis project Ga0307421, IMG submission 202163) | Salt marsh sediment microbial communities from the Plum Island Ecosystem LTER, Massachusetts, United States - WE1602-70 | ecosystem: Environmental > Aquatic > Marine > Intertidal zone >... | reverse complement strand
CACAGATCGTATATGAAAAACCCAATCAAGGGATATGGATAATAGATAGAGATGGGGTTAATGACCATCAGATAATTTCGGATACTGATGCAAGGTACCCTGCGTGGAGTCCTGATGATACGTTGATTGCGTATACGCGCTCAGATTCATTAGGAATTTTCATTAGTGATATGACAGGTAATTTAATTGTAGTGTGGGAGGGAGATTCCGTTAGACCTGTTGGGGATAGGTTAGACTGGGGCCCATTAGATTCAAATGCCGTAATAATTCGGGGTAGAAAAACTCCCGATTACGGTTTTATTATTTTTAAAGCAGATTCTTCGGAGAATTATAGATTTACGAACCATGATGCTTTCTATTATAAATGGTCTCCAGATGGTAACAAATTGATAGCTCATGATGCAAATGGATGGTTTATAGTTGATATTAATAGTACAAATAAATGGTATTTACAACCATGACATGCTTTCATTGGAAAATATATTTAGGGTATAGATAGGAGGGTATAATTAGGGTAATAGTTATGAGGGTAGTAGGGTATAGAAAAAAATATCAAAGAGAATAAACCAAATAACAGGAGGAATTTTTAAAATTTATAACTTACAATTTAAAATTTGAAAACTTTAGTAGGAGGTTGTTAAAATGAGAGGGAAAACAAGTATTAAAAAAATTTTCGTTATACAATTATTTACCGTTATTGTTTTCTTGATAAACTTATCTGCTGAACCGTATAAGCCTTATCCGATATTGTTTGTACATGGTGTTAATTCCGGTTCAGGGACATGGGGAGCAGAGGTGGAAAACAGAGAGGTAAGCGATTCTATCCCTGAAAGTAAAATAATTAATGGTTCCACATACTACCATTTCCTTGAATATATGGACCCGGTTGCAATTACGTGGCATGAATATGAAGAAGATGTTTTAAAAATTCCTCTAACTTATACAATCCCGGGCGAAGACGCCTACCCCAACAAAACCTTTCTCGAGGTGATGAATTTTGATGATAAATGGGGTAAAACCAATAAAGATTTAAAATTGTAAGTAGTTCTTGTTTTCTCCTTGACTTTTATTGTATATTCGGTAAATTTTATACAAAAGGAGATTCTATGAGTATAAAGTTTAAAATACCAGAAGTCGACATAAAGGAAGAAGAGATAAAAACCCTTCTGGCTACTAAATTTTTTGAAGATGGGATAGTTTCTTTAGGCAAGGCTTCTGAGATAGCTGGTTACTCGGAAAGGGCTTTCGCGGAAATCCTGCTTCATAAAGGAGTTTCTCCGATAAAATATGAAGAGAATATATGATTGCCAAAGGAGATAAATCTAAGATTATCAGATGTGCAAAGAAATATAAATTATCGAAGGTTATTCTTTTTGGTTCCGCCAAGGAAAAGACTGAATCAAGCGATATTGATATTGGAGTAAAAGGATTAAAGCCAGAATTGTTTTTCAATTTCGGATGGGAGTTGTATAGAGACTTGTCGAAGCCTTTAGATCTCATTGACTTAGACGAAGACTGCTCTTTTAATAGACTTGTTGAGAAAGAAGGAATAGTTCTTTATGGCTGATTTGAACCAGAAGGTTTATGCTGAAATGGAAAATATTGAAGCTGTCCTTACGGAACTAGATAAGGTAAAGGATATACTTAACAAAGAACTTGTAGTACTTGTAGGGATAGGAGGTTATCTTCAAAATATTTACAACGGAATTGAAAATATTCTAAAACAGATATTATTATTTAATGATATTTTAATCCCCAATTCTCCAACCTGGCATAAGGAATTATTAAATTTGTCAGTTAAAAATAAAGTTATAAATAAAGCAACTGCTGAAGAGATTGGAAAATATCTTTTTTTTCGGCATTTCTTTACTCATTCTTACGGGTTTTTAATTGAAGAGCGTAAAATAAAGCCTTTGATGGATGATGCGCATAAAATTTATTCTTCTTTCAAAAAAGAAATTGAAGATTATTTAACGACGATAAGACAAAAGAAGGATTAATTATTTACAACAAGGAGTGAATCAATACTTTACTCTAATCGTTGAGTCAATATTGTAGCCAATAAAAGATATCAAAAATCCCCTTGGTATGGGTAAAAAATATATTTATAATGATAAATATAATTGGGGTATTGTATAATTGGAATTTGATCAGGACGCGGATGAACGCAGATTTAATGGATTTGAAATGCCACACCTCACCCTGGTTATTTAGCCACGGATGAACGCCCCGATACGGTCATTCTTCCCTATGGGGCAGGCGGATAAACACTGATGTTTTTGTTCAAATAAAAAAAAGAAAAGAAATAGTGGGGATGGGTTATAATCTGAGACAATCTACGAGCTAATAAAAATTTCCAATCTTTTTTCAAGAAGGTTTTACTCAGGGTTTTTATTTATATGATTGAAACTTTTTGAGGTAAGCTCGAAATAAATTTCAAGTCTTTCGAAGATTTTTTGTGCGACTTTTTCGATATAAGCATGCGATGTTAAATTCCTGTCATCAGTCATTTCAAGCGCTTTGATTGTTTCATTCTCATCGAGTATTTGGACATTAAAAGCTTCTCTGAAACAGGATTTGGGAGAATTACAGATTATCCCTTCTTTTTTATTAAGATATTCCTTAAGTAATTTCCAGATTGCTTCAAAACTATATTCAAATCTTTGAATTGCCGCGTCTCTTACTATGATTGAAAAAGGTTCGTTCAATATTTCTTTAAAAGTAGTTAACGCTCTTTTTGTATCGCCAGTCAGTGCTTTTATTTTTTCCATATTTCTCCATATTCCAAAACGTTTTTCTTGAAGCTATCTGAAACTTCCGATATATCAACAAGATCTACTTTGTAAGGGATGTTAAGTTCTTCAAGTTTTTCTCTCGTAATAGTCATTTTTCTTTTATCGTAACCGTTTTCAGGTAAAATTCCAATATCAATATCTGAACTACCATAAAAGTTACCTTTTACACGGGAACCGAACAATATAATGGTTACCTTTTCGTCCTTAAAAACGTCAAGGATTAAAGATTTAACAATTTTACTGCAGTTTTCATATATGGATTTAGTCGCTTTCATATCTAATTAACCTCTTATTCTAAAATAAGAATATTTTATATTATGTCAAGACGCGTTATTCTGTCATTATCTTCATGGTTTAGCCGCAGATTAATATTAAGATTCTATACCCCCCTAACACACTAACAAAATTCGGGAGGATTTTGTTTTTTTAACAATTTAATGCGGCAACTTAGATTTAAAGAATTTATGAAAACAAGGAATGAGTTTGACATTTTGGATGATTTTAATTATAATTAACTATAAAACAGTACTTAGAAGGTGGTGTTGGTAAAATGATAAAGAGGGTAATAGTTGATAGGGTAATAGGGTATAGTAAAGAGGGTATAGTATTTAGGGTATAGGGTATAGTAAAAAGCGGGAAGCCGTAGGCGGATAGCCGAAAGCGTAAGAAACGGAGGATATATGAGGAAAAGTGAATTAATTGTTTTGTGTTTAATAATAGTAATCTTAATTGGGTGTAACAATGTATCATACACTTATGAAGCAAGTGTCGATTATGAGGCGCCAAACTGGACAAGTGACGGGAAGGTGGTTTTTATAAAAGATTCCAATTATGTGAAGATAGCACACGGCTCTATGGGCTCGGAGCAGTGGAACGTTGAAGGGAGTAAAGAAGTATTAACCTTATGTGAAATAAATTCAGATGGAACGGGATTTACAGAGAAAGGGGTGGTTCTTAGAAGTGAAGATTACGCGTATGCTCTTGGAGTAACGGGTTTATCATCCGCGGGTAATTGGGTTACCTTTGGTATTGAAGGTCTTCATATCTATGTCGCTAACAGAGACGGGACGAATACAGAGGAAATAGGAGAAGGTACTTATCCCGATTTTTCACCTGATGCTTCAAATATTGTATACGAAAAACCAAATCAAGGGATATGGATAATGGATAGGGATGGAGGGAATGACCGACAGATAATAAGTAATATAGAAGCTATTCATCCGGCATGGTCAGCTGATAGAGAGAAGATTGCATATACTCGTTCAGATTCTTTAGGAATTTTTGTTAGTGATATTGCAGGTAATTTAATTTTAATGTGGAAAGGAGATTCCATTAGACCCATAGGGAGTAGATTGGACTGGGGTCCTTTAGATTCCAATAGCGTAATAGTACGTGGGGAAAAGAATGGAGATTATGGTTTTGTTATTCTTAAAGTTGATTCATTGCAGCAATGTACTTTCACTAAATATTATAATGGGTTCCATACTTTTTATTATAAATGGTCATCTGATGGGGATAAATTAATAGCCCATGATGAGAATGGATGGTTTGCAGGTAATATTAGTGGTACCAACAAGTGGTATTTGCAACCATGACATGCTGTCATTGTAAATTGAAAAATGAAAATTGGAAAATTTAAATTGAAACCAAAAAATTAAAAACTTACAACTTGTAATTTACAATTTAAAATCGTTAGCAGGAGGTTGTTAAAAATGAGGGAAAATTTAAGCATATTTAAAAAATTATTTGCTATCTTATTATTTGTTGTTTTCCTGTTAAACTTATCAGCCGAACCTTATAGGGTATAGTAAAAAGCGGGAAGCCGAAAGCTGTCAACGGATAGCCTGGGCAAAATGGTGTGGGGTGGCAATATGGCTCTTGACAACAATGTTATTTTATATATCCTAAATTTAATGGAGGAAAGATGTTAACTGTAGAAAAAATCGGCGGAGTTTCGATGTCGAAATTCCACGATGTACTAAAAAATATCATAATAGGTAATAGAAAGGCTGGAGATTATTACAACCGTATATTTGTTGTCTCCGCTTACGCGAATGTAACCGATTGGCTTCTGGAACACAAGAAGACCGGGGAGCCCGGTGTTTACGCTAAATTCGCGTCCCTGGAAAATTATGATGAGGCTCTGGAAGAAGTTCTAGGGGAATTGATAGAAATAAATAAGAATTTTATCGATATAGGACTAGATTTAGAAATTGCCGATAATTTTATAAGAAATCGCATTCAAGAAGCCAGGAATTACTTGCATAATATGGCTAATATTTTAGGGTCGGGTTATCTTGATAAAGAAAGTATTTTGCTCGCCGCGCGTGAGGTTTTGGCTTCCATAGGAGAAGCTCATTCCGCTTTCAACTCGGTAAATATTCTTGAAAGCAATAACATTAATTCTACTTTTGTCGATTTGTGCGGTTTTGAAGACTCTGATTTCCTAAGTATCGATGAAAGAATACATAAGTTTTTGAAAGGAATAGATTTTTCTAAGACTGTGGCTGTTGTTACCGGATATACTAAAGGGAGTGAAGGTATTATGAGGGAGTTTGATAGGGGGTATTCCGAAGTTACTTTTAGCAAGGTGGCTGTCGAGGTTGGAGCCGCGGAGGCTGTGATTCATAAGGCATTTCATCTTTCTTCGGCTGACCCTAAAGTGGTGGGTGAGGATAAAGCCATTCCCGTTGGTTTTACGAATTTTAACGTAGCCGACCAGCTCGCGGATATTGGGATGGAAGCGATTCATCCGAAAGCGTCCAAGCCTATAGAGATGAATGGGATAAGTATTAGGATAAAAAACACTTTCGAGCCTGAACATGAGGGAACGCTTATTTCTAAGGATTACGTGGGTGAAAAATCGAGAGTAGAAGTAATCTCAGGCAGCGATAAAGTAGTAATCATCGAGATTCATGATCCTCTTATGGTTGGTGAAGTCGGAGCCGACCTCGAGATTATGCAAATATTCAAGAAATATAAAGTTAGTTATATCTTGAAGGCAACCGACGCGAACAGTATATCAATGGTAATATGGGAAAAGGATTTAAGCGATGAATTAGCAGGGGAACTTAAAGAGAAATATTATAGGGTTACCATTAAGAAAGTAGCTGTTTTGTGCGTTGTCGGAACCAATATAGCGAGTCCAGGGATTCTCGAAAAAATAACTAAATTGTTAGCGGAAAACAAGGTTAATATTGAATGTGTTTCACAGTCATTGCAGCAGGTTAATATGCAGTTTGTAATTAAGAGAGAAGATTATAATAAGGCTGTAGTTGCCTTAAATGACGCTCTTTGCGTCGAAGGCAAAATATAATTTTTTTCGCGTGTTTTTGACAACTTCTAATTGATTAAATGCAAATTGAGGGAGGATAAAGTAAATGTCTGAGATAAAAAATATCGGAATTATAACCAGCGGAGGAGATTGCGGAGGTTTAAACGCGGTCGTTCGAGGTGCGGCTTTTATGGCTATGGAAAAGGGTGTTTCTGCCTATATAATTCCAAATGGTTATGCCGGGTTGTATAATCTTGTGAATATGGAAAAATTAACCAGGCTGGATGAGAAGAGGGTCGATACCATAAATCCTACTCTGGCTGGTTCAGAGGCGGGGCATTCCAGGGTGAAGATAAAAAAGATAAAAAGTGAAGATAAGTATAAGAGAATAAAAGAAGGACTTAAGAAATTCGATATAGGTGGGTTAGTCATTTCCGGCGGTGATGATACTGGCAGCGTGGTGGTGGATTTGGCAAATCAGGGTATTCCCTGTGTGCATGCTCCGAAAACAATGGATCTCGATCTTCAAACTTATTCTGTCGGAGCCGACTCAGCCATCAACAGAGTTTCGAATTTTGTCTCCGACCTTAAGACGACAGGTCAAAGTCATAACAGGATAATTGTTATTGAAGTTTTCGGCAGATACGCAGGGCATACGGCATTTAGAGGAGGAATAGGCGCGGACGCGGATTGTATTTTGATACCGGAAGTACCGGTAGATTTTGATGTTGTATACGCTCATCTAAAAAAGAATTATATGCGAAGGATAATCGATAGCGATGTGAACGCGGGAACATACACGGTTGTCGTCGCGGAAGGTATGAAAAACGCTTCAGGAGAGGAGCTTGTCGACGAGAGTCTGGGCGTGGATGCTTTCGGACACAAAAAATTAGCCGGAGCGGGAAGATATGTTCGAGGTCAGTTGGAAAAAAGGTTAGAGGAAGATCCGGAAATTACACAATTTATGAAAGAGCAGGGTATGTTTGTGGAAGGTTTGTACGAAGTTCCCGGAGTCCGGGACGTTAAACCCGAACATCTCGTTCGTTCCGGAAAAACTTCAGCTTTTGATGTAAATTTCGGAATGGAAGCCGGAGCCGGAGCAACGGCTCTTTTGCTTAGCGGAATTACCGGGGTTACGGTTCAGGACGTTAAGAATGGAGAAATCAGGTATCTGCCAACAGAAAAAGCTATAAAGGAACGGGATGTGGACATGGAAATGGTCTCTTTTTATGAATGTCTCGGATTTTGTTTTGGAAGAAAAGCGCATAAATATGAAGCGAAGTTTAAAGAAAATAAAGGAGATATAGAAAGACATCTTTAGGTTAGAGAGAGAACTTTTTTGTCTTAAAATATCAAGTAAAAAGGAGGAAAGATGTCTAAAATAATAGTTTATTCAACCCCAAGCTGTCCTTATTGTAATCTGGCTAAAGATTATCTGAAAGAGAAGGGTGTTGAGTTTGAAGAAAAAGATGTTTCGTTGGACAGAGCAGCTGCGAGAGAGATGGTTGAAAAATCGGGACAAATGGGAGTTCCTCAGATTACAATTAATGATAAAGTAATAGTTGGTTTTAATAGAGATGCTATTGATGAGGAATTAGGTAAGGCGGATTAGAGGATAATAAATAATTATGGAGGATTAATGGCCATTTTTGAAGCGAAGGAAATATTTAAGTTTGCTATAAGGATCGAGGAAAACGGAGAAAAGTTTTACAGGTTTGCCAGTAAACTGACTGAGGATGAAGAAATAAAAGAAATGTTTAATTATCTGGCAAACGAAGAAGTGAAACATAAAGATATTTTTACCGATTTGCTTTCTGATATAACAAAGGATGTTTCTTTTGAGAATTATTCGGATGAATATTTAGATTATCTAAGATGTTATGTCGATAATGTAATCTTTACAGAGGAACAGTTAAAAACCCAGGAAAAGGAAGTTGACGATGTTCCTTCTGCCATTAAATTTGCTATGCAGAGAGAGTTGGACTCTATTCTTTATTATCATGAGGTCGAGAAATTTGTCGCGGACAATAAAAAACCTTTGATAGAAAAAATAATTGAAGAAGAGAGAAAACATTACGCGAAACTCTCTGACATGAAAGAAAATTTAAAGTAGGTTGAGCCAAAAAGAAACTTTTTCTTGTAAAATTACTGTTTTGGGGTCAGGTTCCTGTGTCCCTTCTTTTAAAAGATATCCGTCTTCGTATTTTTTTTGTCCCGTACAATTAAAGGAAAGTTGGCTTGTCGATATAGGAGAAGGAGCGCTTTTCCGGTTATCCGAAGCCCGGGAATCATATAAAGATATAGATAGAATTTTTATAAGTCATACTCATCCCGATCATATTGGGGCTCTTATCCCTCTAATTCTCGCCTTAAAATATACTCCCGGTTTTGAAAGAAGTAAACCTTTGTTTATTTATGGTCCGGAGAGTGTTCGGGAGTACCTCGATATGCATCTCGATTTTGCTCCTTATCTAAAATGTGATTTTCCTTTAGAATTTATTGCTTGTTCTGCTGATAGTGAAATTAAGATTGGGAAATGTTTAATAAAAACAAAGAAAATGAATCATTTTGAACCCACTCTTGGGTACAGATGGCTTTTTGGTGATAAAAGTATAGTTTACGGAGCCGATGGTGAGGTCTGTGAGGAGTTAAACAGTCTTTCGGAAGGCGCGGATCTTTTGATATTGGAGAGTTCTTACCCCAAAGATAAGCCGAGTCCCGGACATCTAACGACTTTTGAAGCTGGAAAAGTTGCCGTGGAGGCTACGGTAAAAAAATTGTTACTTACGCATTTTTATCCTGAGGTTGCAAGAATGAAAGAGGAAGAAATCGAAGCAGAGGTTAGGACTTCCGGATATGAAGGAGAGATAATTTTAGCTAAGGACTTGATGAGTCTGGTCATATAAAAGATGAGATTGCTTGACCAGAAATTGAAACATCAATCGTTAACTATAGAATCTGCAGAAAGGATACGTTATGAGCAATGTGAACAATGACAACCTGAAATTTGGATTTAAGAAATGGTATTTCTTTATCGCCGTGCCGTTGGTAGGGCTTTTAATGTACTTCACAGTCCCGGTTGTCGACAAATTCATAATCGTAATGGCCTATGGATATACAGAATTCAATAAAGGCCTCCATTTTGCGAACTCCAAGCTCGGTATCCTATCGAATGGTGAGGTAATACAGTTTCCCTGGGATGTGCTTCGCAACCTGTCGTTCTTTGTCTGTATCATTGCATATATTTTCTTAATACTATGGATAGTGAAGCTAATCGACAACAGGGTATTTCGTAAGCGGCCAAGACAACCAGATGAACCAGCCTAATGACCAAAACCCAGATCCGAAGATTACTTATTCAATGCTTTTATATTTTTAATGCGCTCTTACTAATTTCTTTTATGGGATGTAAGGATAGTTCTAACACACCAGAGTTGAATGATATAAAAAAGGCTTTGTCTGAAGATTTTGGGGGTGAATGGAAAATTGAAAATTTGAGCTTTGGGGAATGCTTAACGTTAGTAAAATTACCGGAAACGATGAAAATGGGAAGTTTTATAATTTGCAGTAGAACTATAAAAGACATAAATGATAAATTAATAAATGCCAACGTATCAGCCCCTTTTCACATAGTTGGATATTCACGAAATTACCAAATCCTAACTTGGCTTGATTCTGACGATGATAATGTTATAAAACTTATTAATATTATAAGAAGAAATGACTCATAACAAATCAATTCACCTGACTTCCTAGGCGCCTTTGGCGATTTGTAAGGCAGGTTATAGGTTAGGTTAATTAATAATTATGATGAAGCAATTACTAAATTTTGTCATGCTATTTTTGGTTTCGATAGGGATATCTGGTTGCAGGGATAATGATCAACATGCATCAGGACCTACGACCTCTGTTGAGAAACAATTTCGCGCTTTGTATAAAGAGTGGAAGAGCCAATCAGAGTCCGTGAAACATTACAGCTACCATGAAGCCTATGTCGAACTTCCAGCTTTTGGCTCTATTGTGGCGTTAGGGCCTGACGTATTACCACTCTTGAAGCAGAAATTGCATGAGGATCCAGAAGATATGATACTAGCGTATGCTGTGGCAGAGATAAAGGGCTGGAAACCAGAGGAATTTGAGTTCTCAACCTATGAGGAATTTCGAGATCAGATATTAGCTAGGATGGAAAAAGAGAAATAAAACCTAACCAGTTAATGCACCCAACCCCAAAGCTCGCGCTTTTTGGCGTGTGTGAAAACAATTTTTAGAGCCTTCAGAATTATTTATTTAACGCATTGATGTACTGAAGTCGATCATAGAGTTCAGGGTTGTCGCTTTCTTTCTTGCTTAATTTTCCTCTGAAATCATCGATGCTTTTATAATTGTGTTCATTCATCCAATTTTCGATTTCTGCTAATATTTCTTCTAAGTACTCAAGACCGTTTTTGTATAGTGTAGAGCACACCTCGACCACTTTTGCTCCCGCCAGAAGCTGTTTTATAACATCGCTTCCCGTGTGTATACCGGTGGTTGCGGCAAAATCGCAGGGTACACGTCCGGATAAAAGCGCTATCCATCGGAGAGAAGTGCTCATTTCGTTTGAGGAACTTAATGGATTTCCTTCCACTAATTTAATGTTTTCAATATCTATATCGATTTGGTAGAAACGGTTAAATAAAACCAACCCAGCTATTCCTTTATTGGAAATTTTGTCGGCTATTTTTGCCATCGAAGTAAAATAAGCTCCAATCTTAACCGCTATCGGTACATTAATTTCTTCTACCACCTCTTCGATTATATCTATATAGATCTGTTCTATTTCTTCACTGCTTCTTTCTAAGTTGCTGGGGAGTAGGGAAATATTAAGTTCGAGCGCGTCAGCTCCCGATAATTCGATTTGTTTAGCATAATCTATCCACCATTTGGGGGAGATACAGTTGAGACTCGCGATTATTGGAATCGAAGTTTCCTTCTTTGCTTTAGAAATTAGTTCGAGGTACATGTCCGGACCGTTAGCCATACTCATTCCCCTGACATACTCAAAAGCTTCCGTATGATTGGTTAACCAGATGTTATCTATCAATTCTTTTGTTTCTGTTTCTATCTGTTCTTCAAAAAGGGATTTTAGGACAACCGCGCCGGCACCTGCTTCTTCGCATTCTTTTATATTTTTTATATTGCCGGTTAAATCACAGCTCGAAACTATTAAAGGGTTTTTTAACTTGATACCCATATATAACGAGGAAAGATTTGCCATATTAACCTCCGAACCTTATTTATGTCTTTTTATCCATTGTTTGGCATTTTCTATTGCTGTATTATGAAATTCATATTTCATCAGAGGGATTTCGTCTAACCTGAAAAATTTGGCATCTTCCGCGTCATCCCCCGCTCGTATTTTCCCTCCTGTTATTTTAACAAGGAAAGTTATTACAACGAGGTTGCCGTAAATTTTAGTATGCTGGCTGTGTACCCCCAATAATTTTATGATTTTTGCTTTAAGAGAAGTTTCTTCATAAAGTTCCCTTAAAGCTGCTTCTTCAGGTTTTTCTCCGTATTCCATAAATCCGGATGGAGGCGCCCACGTGCCTTTGGAAGGTTCTATTGCCCTTTTAATTAAGACTATTTTATCCCCTTTTATTCCTATAATCGATACACAGGGAAGAGGGTTGTGATAATCCACGAAACCACAGGAATGGCAGTTCTTTCTCTTTTTCCCCTCTATAAAGTCACTTTCTAGTTTCTTTCCGCATAAGGGGCAATATTTGTAATTGTTATTTGAATTATAATTAGTTTCCGGCATAAGCTTAAATTAGAAATTTAGCCATTTAGTAGGTAACAAAAAGTCAATTCCCGCAAAATTATTAGAGAGAGAAACTTTTTTTAATTCCGATTCCAGGCAAAACCCACATATAGTCCTATTCCGGAATCGTAATAAGGATAATCTATAATACGTGTGTATCTCCCTCCTATTATGTAGCTGAAATCATAGTGTTTGAAAAGTATTATTCCGCCGGTAGCCATTAAAGCTAATCCGTCTCTCCTGAAAGAAGGTCCGAAACCGAATCCGGGACCTCCTCCTATGAAGAAGGAATGATTCGCTCTTGCGTCGCTAACATAGTAAAAAGGGAAGTAAATTTGGGTGCCTCTGTCAATATGTTGTGTTCTTATCAATAATTCTGTGGCAATGTGAGGGGAAAGAAAGTACATATAACTAAAATCTAAGTCAAAGACTTTCTGGACGGTTGTTACGTCTTCATCCGTTATATAAGAACTATCTCCAAGAGTATAAAAGTACCCACCTCTAAAGGAAAAGAAAGAACTAACGTTTTCCCTCCAGGTTTCAATAGCGTATTTGGGTAAATCGTATATTTGTTTTCTTTCCGCGTAAGCTTCGGCGAAATCTTCAAGAAGTTCTTCGATATTGTATAAAGAACTAACAGATTTTTGTGTCGAATAATTAATTATTCCGGTTTCAGGTGAAATTTCCTTTATTTCAATTAAAGTTTTGCCTTTGGGCATTTGGCTGAGTACTCCGTATAAGACCTTGTCCGCTTTTGCTTTTCTTCCTTCTTCCATCGCGCAGAAAGGCGTAGCGCAAAACCTGTAACTTTCCATAACAATGGTATTTTTTAATCTGCCGCGTACTTCATTTTTAAAAAAATTAGAGTATACATTGAGATCGAGCGGTTCTGTTTCTAAATCGACACTTCCAAAGTTGAGTACGAGAATTTTTTCTTGCGCGAATATGCATAATGAAAAGAGAAATAATAAAGTTAAAAATTTTTTCATAAGTTACCCCCTTTTCATTCAAATTAATTGGTTTTTTTTATTTGTCAATCGCGCGTATTGACATTAATAAGTTTTCTTCCTATTATTTTGTATGATTTTAATTCTTTTTTCAGTACCTGTAATTTTACTTCACGGGCATCGCTCGGATGCGGCAGGTACGCTGGCAACGAAAGTATGGCTGCCGTATAAACAAGATTCTCTCGAACATCCCACTGTTTTTACCGAAATATTGGATGAAAAATACAATGGATATAGATGCGGTAAAGACACGTCAGGAGATTCTCTTAGTTTTAATGTGAAAAGCATTTTACCCGCTCAGAGTGGAGAAAATCTAATATTCAATTTCTCCTATTATACGGGTAAACCCTCTGTGATAGGAGACGGGCAGTTATTACCTGTGTATCAAGGATACAGCAAAAAATATATGAAAAACCTTAAAAGTACAAGTTATTCAGAAGGTCTTGCGGTATTTGTAAAAAAAGTTTTGATTTCTGTGTACGGAGAAGATTGGCAAGAAAAAGAAAACGCGAAGTTAAATTTTGTGGCTCATTGCATGGGTGGTGTTGTGCTTCGGTATGCTATAAAATTTTTGAATATACCGGGGACAGAGGTTAGTTTTAAAGATGTAGTTGGGAAAGTTTGTTACGTGGCTTCGCCGAACAATGGGTTTAGCAATCAGCTTTTCGGTGTGGAAGCGCTGGATGGTGATTTCGACTGGCAGAAATTCGGAGAGGATTTAGAGATGAATATCCCGCCGTCCAAACTGCACATAGGGCAAGATATTGGATTTTTTTCCGAAAGTAACGAAAGGGGAACATTTTGCGGTTTGATTGGCAATGATAATCTTGGAGTCGAGAGTGTTAATATATACGGGACTCGAAATCATTTTAGAATTAAACTTTTCTTCGGAGTCAGTTTTTCTTTAGGTCCCGACGATGGCGATATATATTTTAAGGATACTTATATTAAAGGTGCTAAGAATATCGCGGTTGACGCGAGCCATTCTTACTCTCTTCCGCATAAAGCCAAAAGTTACATTCTTTTTTCCGTTATGGATGAAGGGGCTGTGGGAGAAGAAGCTCTTACCTCGAATAGTGAAGTGAAGGAAATAATTAAAAATTTTATACTTTCAGAAAGGTGATAATATGGACGAAAATTTAATCGATAAACTCTTAATGGAAAAGGAAGTAAAACTAATTACCAATTGCGTTAAATGCGGAAAAAAAACAGAAGTTCCGCCGGGACAATACACAGAAGAAAAAATAAAAACTCTCAATTTCATGTGTTCTGACTGTACCAATAACGCGATAGTAGGAGACGAATCTCGATTAGAAAAAGAGATAATCGCAAAGTTGGAAATCGACCCGAAGGGGAAATACACCACGACACAGGCTGCTGAAAGATTGGGTATAAGCAGCAGGAAGGTTCTAAGAAAAATAAAAAAAGGCGAAATAAAAACTGTTACAAGAGGTAAAGATAAAATTGTGCCTCGATACAAAATTTCAGGGGAAGAAATACTCGATCACGTTAAAACCCGCTATAAAGAAAATACGCGTTTTCATACAAGTTCGTATTGACGTTTTAAAAAGCAACCTTGATTTCAAAGGAAAAAATAGAAGGGTGAGCGTGGTAGCGGGTAATTCCAACATAACGAAATCGCCTAAAGTTACATTTGAGCCCCTACTATTGCGCTTATTACCCCACTAATCCCCCGAAGCAAGGGACTGAGTCTTAACTTAGCTATATGACAATTTCAATGTTTAAAAGAACATTAGAAATTTAAGCGATTATCAATATAACTAAAACTCGGCTTATCCTATCTTCAGATAGGATGTGGGCACGCTCCCTTCAAAAAGTTTCCCAACATGGGTTCCTCCTTGAAGAGAAATTTTCCCTTCATAAATAATATACTTTTAATACGATTTTATTCAAGGGGTGGATGGTCGGTGGGGAAACATTCGCTTGGCCGCCCAGTGATCCAGCTGCATTTTTAAGCCAAAGTGGTGCATAGGTGGGGAATGTATCTCCGATATCGCTCTCCGGCAGCTGTTGACTTAAGCATAAAGTGGTGGACAAAAAAAGGCAGAAGAAAAAATCTCCTGCCCGGAAAGTATAAAAAAACTAAGTATTGTAGTTTACAATAATGCAGGCTTTTCCTTCCTGATCAAGCGTACGATAAATTTATCGTACTATTTTATTTTTCTATATACTTAACTATATCGCCCTCTATTGTGTAGCTTCTTGGTCTTATAAGAGAACAGGTGAGGATAGAAATACACCCATCAATAAAAGTTGTTTCTCCCTTTATTTGAAGATTTACTACTCCATCACCATTTACAACCTTAATTTCATCTTCAACAATATTTCGAAGATTAGGATTGGAGACTGTAGCCAAATCAAATATCGCAAACCAGGCTTGTGTGTTTCTTTTGAAATGTGCTATTGTTTTGTATTCTTTATTAATGATATGACTCATTGAGATATTATCTTCTGCCGCTCTTGTTTCTAAGTTAACTGTAGCACATCCGGCAATAAATAGTAATACAAAAATCATTCCTAACAATTTACGCGACCACTTCATAACTCCTCCTTTTTTATTATACTCTTATTATACGAGAATATTTCAAATTGTCAAACACCTTAATCCGTTGGATTGGTAGATTTCCAAACTCCATAAACTCAATGAACCCAATAAACTCGTTAAAAAAACCCTTGACATCCCCCTCACTTTTACCGTATATTATAAATACAGGAAATAAAAATGGAAAAACCGATTTTTGATAAATAACTCATTATCCGGGAAGGAATATTCTTTTTATGAATACTCAATTAAATTATTTTCTTTTGTTTTCTTATATCCCCAGAGGATAAGAGGAATTATGTAAAGTACATATATGAAAAAAATTATGGGTTTGTTTTTTGGTATTTCTATAACAGCGTGAGGTATTTTTTCTATTGCCATCATTATCTTATTCATTGAAAATCCCGTTAGCCATACAAAGTTGCCGGTTATTTTACTCGCAAAAGGTAAAGCGAAGAATAAAAAACAACCCGAAATTAATGTCCCGGTGAGTGGAATGAGGATCAAATTGGCGAGAAGACCTGTAAGAGGAATATAACCGAAGTAATAAGCGACTATAGGCATTGTGCCGAGTTGAGCGCTGAGAGTTATGAAAAAAGGCAAAATAAGCCATTGTTTAAACCATTTGTTTGGTATTTTATCAAAATAGTCTTTTAACAGATTGAACATAATCAAAATAGAGAAGACCGCTATAAATGAAAGTTGAAAGCTTATACCGAATATACTTCTCGGCATTAGCAGTATTATAAAAATACCCGCGGAGGAAAGAATGTTGAATGGATCCATATTTCTTTCTCTAAGTTCTCCTATGACGAAAAATAGTATCATTATGGATGCGCGTAGAGTAGGCAGGCGCAATCCCGTGAAGACCGCGTATATTAAAACAAAAATTACCGCGACAAGTAAAGCCGGATTCCTTTTTAATTGGAGAGCTTTAAGTAAAATAAAGATAACAGCAAAAACTATACCTGTATGAAGTCCGCTTACCGCAAGCAAATGAGCCGCTCCGCAGGATTGAAATCTTTTGTATATTTTTGGAGGGAGCGATTTTCTTATGCCGAGAGTAATTGCCGAACATATTTCTCCGATATTTCCCGGAATTTGCCGTTTTATTTTCTTGTCCAGTGAATTTCGGAGAGAAAACAAAGGAGTTAAGACGGTAGGCGAAGATTTTCTTATCTTTACTCCTACTATTTTAGAAAAACCTATGTCTTTGACAAAAATTCCGCTGCCTTTAATGAGATTGCCGGAGTTTACCGGAAAACGTGAATATAATTCTCCCCAGAAAGGGTCGATTATTCTGTTATCCAGGCAAATCCCTTGAAAGTATATGCGTTTTCCTATTTCGGGTGTTCTCGATTTTTGATAAATGCCGGCGGAAAAGAAGAGAATCAAAAGCAATACTATATCCTTTTTTTTAATAAAATAAACGATAACAGAGAGTGACAAACCTATTAAAAGTATTTTAATATCGATAAAGACCGTGCTGTAGAAACCTGTTAGTATAATAAAAAAAGCCATAAGAGCAGGCTTTTTGTTTATGATAATCTTCCCCCCCTTTTAATTTGTACCGGAGGACGAGAGTTATTTTCTCTTAAATAAGTTTCTTATACCGGTGTGTTTTTGTAATTCCTCCATAAATTTCCTTGCTTCCATGTCATTTCTATTAATTTTTAGGACCTTTTTCGTATGTGATAATGCCTCTCTATATTTTTCCATTTTCGCGTAGCATTTGGCGAGGTTGAAATTATGTTCCGCGGTATCTTCATTTACTGCCGCTTCCAAACACAAATCTAATCCCTTATGTTGTCTTCCTGTTAGAGTTAGAGAAAGTCCATAGTAGCTTTTATAAGTTTCGTTGCTTTGATCTAGAAGATAAGCTTTTCTGAAATATTTGGACGAGCGGACCGCGTCGGCTAACAAATATTTCATTCCCTGTTCAAATAACTTTTTCCTACTCTTTTTTCTGTCTTTTTCCTTGTCCTCTTCAAAAATACCCAGATTACATTCACGGACATATTGATTTCTTTTTTCTTCGTCTTTAAGCGTTAGATATGCTCTGGTAATTTTTAAGAAATAAGGGAGGAATTGTTCGATTTTATCCTCATCTAAATGGTCTGGATGATATTTCGCGGCGAGTTTGTAATATGCCGTTTTTATTTCTTTTTCACTCGATTCTTTAGAAACGCCCAGTATTTCGAAATATTCCATGCTATAATTTTAAATATAAGGCAATAAAAGTCAAGGGGATTTCTATAATCATTATTTTCGAACAATAATTTTTAACAATTTTGTAACATCGTGGAGTGTGAGGTTTTCAAGTAGTTGTCGTGAAGTTGTTTTAAAAAAGTATAATTGAAAAGGTTTGGGGTAGGGACTTTGTGTTCTTTGTGTCTCCGTGTGATAATATTTTTTCGCGGATGGGTGGATGGGTAGAATAAACCTTGACTATTCAACAGTTTTTAATAAATTAGTAAAAAAGGAGGATTAATGAAGAGGAAAATGACATGGATTTCCTTCTGTGTTTCTGCTCCTCTTTTTACGGAAACTTTTTTAAGAAATGGAAACGCAGAGCGCAAAGGAAAAATAATTTCTTGGTATTTTTCAATATGATTACTTATGGAAACTTTAAGATTGTATTTTTTCTCACTTTTTTGTCAGATAAATGAATATTAAATTTAAAGAAAAAAGAATTTTAATGGATAAAAAAGAAATGGGAAAAACCATTGAAAGAGTGTGTTCCGAAATTGTAGAAGGCAATCCTAAAATGAAGTCTCTATGTATAATAGGTATAAGGAAAAGAGGAGATATCTTAGCTGAGAGAATCGCAGATGTTTTAAAAAAATCGACTTCATGGGAAATAGATGTGGGGGTTCTTGACATTACTTTGTATAGAGACGATCTGACAAAATACGGCCCGAAGCCTATTATCGGTTCTACTTATTTTCCCTGTTCTATAGAAGGAAAAGAAGTTTTGTTAGTGGATGATGTTATTTATACCGGAAGAACAATAAGGTCGGCACTCGATGAAATAGTGGATTATGGACGTCCTTTGAAAGTTCAACTGGCTGTTATGGTTAATAGAGGAGGGAGAGAACTTCCTATTTGTCCTGACTACACAGGAGTTTCAGTGGAGCTTAAAGAAAAGGAAGAAGCCCGGGTTTTTCTTGAGGAAACAGATAAAGAAGATTCGATAAAAATAATTGAGGTTTCTAATGGGACTAGATAGCAAGGATTTACTCGGGATTAAGGAATTGAAAAAGGCTGAGATCGAAGAAATACTCACGACAGCAGAGTATATGGAAGAAATTCTCAAAAGGCCTATAAAAAAAGCTCCTACTCTTCGAGGTATTACAGTGGCAAATCTTTTCTTTGAACCGAGCACCAGAACTTTAAATTCTTTTATCCTTGCCGAGAAGCGTCTTTCGGCCGATTCTATAAATTTTGCGGCTGCTTCTTCTTCTGTTTTAAAAGGGGAAACACTGCTTGATACAGCAAAAAATATACAGGCGATGGAAGTAGATATGATGGTAGTAAGGCATTCTTCGCCGGGTACTCCGCATTTTTTGGCGGACAGATTAGAGGCTTCTATAATAAACGCGGGGGATGGGTGTCACGAGCATCCCACGCAGGCTTTGCTGGATATAATGACCATAAAGAAAAATTTTTCGACTTTTGATAATTTAAAAATTGCCATTATCGGTGACATAAAACATTCCAGAGTAGCCCGGTCTCTTATTTGCGGATTGAACAAAATGGGAGCCAAAATAACTGTATGCGCTCCGCCTACTCTTTTACCTTTATGGTTAGAGCCGTTAGGAGTGGAATTTGAATATAATCTCGAGAAAACTCTTCCGGAGAAAGATATTTTGTATATTTTGAGAATTCAAAAAGAGAGACAGGAAGAAAGTTTTCTGCCTTCTTTAAGAGAGTATATTAAAGATTATTCCATTACTTACAATAAACTTAAGAATTTTGCTTCAAAGGACGTAGTTATAATGCATCCGGGGCCTATCAATAGAGGGGTAGAAATTGAATCGGGTATAGCGGATTCGGAATATTCTCTTATCTTACACCAGGTATCCTCAGGGGTGGCTATTAGGATGAGTGTTCTTTATCTTTTGTCAAAAAGGAGAAGAGATGGGCATAAAGATTAAAAACGTCCATCTTTTTGACCCCTTAAACGGAATAGATGAAATCGGTAATCTTTTTATAGAAAAAAATAAGGTTGTAAAAAAAGTTAAATCTTCCTCAAAGCAAGAAATCGATGGAAAAGGATTGCATCTTTTCCCCGGTTTTGTCGATGTTCATTCCCATTTCAGGGAGCCCGGGGATGAAGACGCTGAAACTATAGAAACAGGTTCGAGAGCCGCAGTGAAAGGAGGATATACAACTGTATGTGTTATGCCTAATACTAAACCTCCGATCGATAATGAGGGAGTTGTAAGATTTGTAAAGGAAAAAAGCGAAAAAACAGGGCTTTGTCGAATATTTCCTGTAGGTGCGGTTACTAAAGGAAGAGAAGGAAAAGAACTTTCTGAAATGACACACCTTTATGAGGCAGGATGTGTTGCTTTCAGTGATGACGGGAATTGTGTTGTCAAAGCATCTTTAATGCGAAATGCTTTAGAATATTCTAAATTGATGAATGTACCTATAATAGATCATCCCGAGGACTTTATTCTATCCAATAAAGGACAAATGAATGAGGGGGCTGTGTCAACGGAACTTGGATTTAAAGGAATACCCGATATATCTGAGTCTACAATTGTCGCAAGGGATATTTTGCTTTCTCATTTTACAAAAGGAAGACTGCACCTGGCGCATATATCGACTGCGGATGCTGTTAAACTAATAAAAGATTGGAAAAACGATAGAATAACTTCTGAAGTTACTCCTCACCATTTACTATTAACCGATGAGGATATAGGGAGCTTTGACTCAAACAAAAAAATGAAACCTCCTTTAAGAACTAAACATGATATTATAGTGCTTCAAAAGGCAGTTAAAGAGGGTATAATAAATATTGTGGCAACCGACCATGCCCCTCATCCGGATTACAAAAAAGAAATGGAATTCGCGGGGGCAGCTTTTGGAGTAATTGGTTTGGAAACCGCTTTTTCGGTTTTATACACAGAGTTGGTTAAAAAAGATAAGTTAAGTCTAAAAAGGTTGATTGAAGTTATGTCGTTAGAGCCTTCAAAAGCGTTCAAACTTCCGCTAGGCGAAATAAAAGAAGGTGCAACTGCAGATTTCACTCTTTTTGATTTAAAAGGTTCCTGGACAGTCAATCATGATGATTTTGTGTCAAAATCTGAAAATTCCGCTTTTTTAGGTCGAAAAGTAGAAGGAATAGTTGAGTATTGCATTGTAAATGGTAAAATTGTTTATAAAAGAGGAGAGTTCTTAAAATAAAAAATGAAAGGTAAATTTAGTCCGACTTTTTTAGAATATGCCAGTACTTTTGAGAGTAGACTTCTTGATACATTGGAAGAAAATGTCGGAGAAAAAACCCGGTTTGAATACTATAAAAACCTTCTGATCAAATACCTGAAATTCAGAACGATTAAGTCAACTTTTTCCGATTTTCTTGAAGAGCACAGTTGCAAAATATTTGTTGAAATTACAGGGGAAGACATGGCTTATCTTCGGGATATTTTTGTTAGATTAAAAGAGGACAAATTATTCAAAAAAGATAAAAAATTCTTGAGCGATTTGTTTCTTAACGCGCTCGATAAAGGGGATTATTATTTTATAGTATTATTGTCGGCTTTACTTAATTTGTATCCTTCTGAATTGGTTGAGGATTTTCAGAATGCAAATGTAATAGGCAAGAGGTTTATTGATTTAATAAAAGAAGGCATCTCAGAAGAAAAACTCAAACCATTTGCCAGATTAATGTTAAAAGAACCTATGTTCTTAGGTTTTCCGCCTCAGAAGTTACGCGTTAACGACTTAAGCCAATTTCTTGCGAAATATGGTTTCACGCCTTCTATATTTACTAAAATACATGATATTCTTGTAGAAGATTTTACGGATAGGGAAGCTGGCGATATAATTTCTCTCGCGAAAAATTCCGAAATGACCGGCACTCAAACTTTAAGAAATTTTCCTTTCGGAGAATTTTTTGTCCCTTCAGAGAGGACGCTGCGGTCTTTAGCAAAAATAGCATCTCAAAAAGCCTCAAAGGGTAAAAAGAAATTAATGGATAGGGATAGATCTTTGGATCAAAAAGATATGAAAGTCCGGGAAGAAACCAGCAGATTTCTTCAAAAGAGTCTTGGTAAACTACAAAATTTAGTCGATGTTAAAAGTCAGGAGTTGTCTTCAGCGCTTACGAATATCCAGAAGGAAATTACAAAACTGGAAGAAACTTTAAAATTGCACATTCGAATGGTTCAAGAGTTAAATAGTTCAGCTACGACACTAAAGAATGAAATAGATCAAAATAGCATACTTCTTAATATAAAACCACAGGATATAACTTCGTTACTTCCTCCTGTGCCTTCCTGGCAAATAGAAAAAATGGTTATAGAGTTTTGGCACGCCCAACCATTTCTTGCTGTTATTAGCCCGGCTTCTGAAAAAGCTATTATACATTTGTTGAAGAAGACAGAAAGAGCCACTAAAGATAATCAAGTCCTCTCGAAGTTAAGCGCGGGAAACAAAAGAGCTTTTTTCCCTGACACGCACAAGATAATAAATAACTATAAGACAGTTTTTTATGAGATACTCGAATCTGTATATATTCGTCATATTGTGAGAAATATGATAGAGATATGGCCTCCTTCTATTGATTTTGAAAATCCCAGGGCAAGAATAACCGGAGATAAAAAAATTCATCTTGTAGGTCTTGATTTATTGTCGAGGGGTTATTTTTACAGGTTTTCTAAGGGAGGTAAAATTAAGCCCAAAATAGATAAAGAGAATTTAGAATTAAAAAAAGAGCTTTCCAGAACGCTCCGTAAGAAATTCTCATCTATGGTTTCTACGATCGTTTATGATATAAGAGGTTCTACTTTTATGTCTCACCGATTGAGAGACGCGGAGAGGGAAAGATCTATTCTTTCTCTATTCCAATCCCGTATTTTTGATGCCGCAAGGCGTGGTTCTGCTTTTGTCCTAAAGGATACCGGAGATGGTGGTATTCTATGGTGCGGAAGTAATTCTCAAAAGCTTTACAAAAATATTTATAAAACTTCTCGTACAAGGTCTGGTTCTGTTGTGCGTTATTCTACGGCGCTTGAAGATGAGTTCAATCTTTTACCTCATCTAAAAAGCGGTGAGATGGCGATAAGAACCGCTTTAAATATGGTAAAATCCGCGGAGGAATTTGTTAGGGAAAATTATGTTAAATATAGAGGTTGGTTCGGAGAGATAACGGAGAAAGAAATTTTCCATGAAGGGATTACTTATGCCTTACTCCCGCCGCAATTTAAATCTTTGTTTAGATTGGGCATCGGGATCACAAGCGGTAATCCCGGTAAAGATTTAATATTTACGCCTAATGCTTTCGGAGATCCCGATTTAAACGGTATTCTTGTTGATGAAGCGGCGCTGCTTTCTTCGGGAAAGAGTCCGGAAAGATCTGTTATATTAATTGACAATAACACATTGATAAATCTTATGCTTAATTCCGACGATTATCTATGTGCAGAGCCACTCGAAAGGAATGATTCAGATAAGGAAATTACAAATAAATTGCTTTATCTATTGAAAGCGGAGGATGAACATCGTTCATTTTTCTTCGATGGTTTCAGCGTTGCCCCGGTTGGTATTTATCATTTGGACGAGGAAGATAAAAGAAAAGCTATAAAATTCGATATTCCCAAAGATTTTGAAATTTCGATTAATGATAAGGGTGAACTTGAGAGCAAGAAAGAAAGAATTAAAATAATATATGAAGTTTTACCCGAGGAAAAAGATGAAGAATAGGATACTGGGAATAGGAGAGATTTTAAAAGCTATTAATTCTCCGGATATTGAAATTGACGAAGTGCTGGCTTTAATCATGAAAAACGTTTCCCGACTTCTTGACGCGGAAGGCTGGTCTTTATTACTTTTAGATAGAGAAAGAAAAGAACTTGTTTTTAAAGAAGTGATAGGTGAGAAAAAGGATGAATTGAAAGGTACCAGGATGCCTATCGATAAGGGAGTTGTGGGGTGGACAGTAAAAAATAGGAAACCGGCGATAGTCACAGATCCTTACAAGGACCAAAGGTTTTTTCAAAATATAGATAAGCAGACCGGTTTAAAAACGGGTACTATTTTATCTGTTCCTTTGCTTAGTAAAGGAAAAATCCTTGGAATAATAGAGGCTATAAATAAGAAAGATAAAAAACCGTTTAATAATGAAGATCTAAATCTGGTTAACAATTATGCTGAACATGCGGCTATTGCACTTGAAAACGCGAATTTGGTGCAAAATTTGAAGGCAAAAGTTGGACATTTAACGCTTATGTTTGATATCAACAAAACTATTACTTCAATTCTAAATCTTGATAAACTTTTGAAAAAGAGCGCCGAATTAATTCAAGAAGCTTTTGATTATTATTTTGTTGGAATAGCTCTTGCTAAAGGTTCTTCCGCGATACTTAAAGGTTTTTCTTCGAAAGAAAAGCTCGAACCGTTAAGAAAAATAAAAAAAGGGGAGGGTTTGGTCGGAAAAGTTTTAAAAGAAGAGAAGAGTATTATTTGTCAAAATACAGAAGAAGATAAAGCTTTTAAAGGGTTCTTCGGGAAATTTAAATCCGAAATGGTTGTTCCTATAAAGAAAGGAGGCAAACTAATCGGTCTTACAATTATAGGTTCTCCGGAGAAGTTTGCTTTTAGTCGAGAAGAGGCTAAAATAATAAAAGAGGTTTCTTATCAGCTTGGTATAGCTATCGATAATGCGAGACTCTATGAGAAAATCAGGTTGGCTGCAATAACCGATGAACTCACGGGATTGTATAATTCAAGATATTGTAATGAATATTTGCCCTCTATTGTAAAAAAATGGAAGAGCGCAGATGAAAAGGGTTCCGTTATTTTTATGGATCTGGATTATTTTAAAAATGTAAATGATAATTATAACCACTTAATTGGCAGTAAATTATTAAAACTTATAGGTAAGGAAATCAAGGATAAAATTAAGGATAAGAAGCACATTGGGATAAGGTACGGAGGGGATGAATATGTGGTGGTTTTACAGGGATTAAACTTAAAAGAGGCTATTGCATTTACGGAAAATCTAAAAGAGTCTATTACAAATAAGGAGTTTTCCGTAAAAGATGAAGAGAAAACTATTAAGATAAAAATCACGGCAAGTTTTGGCATAGCCTGTTATCCTGTGGATAGCGAGAATTTCTACGATTTACTTAGACTTTCAGATCTGGCGATGTATTATGTAAAGAGTCGAGGTAGAAACAATATAGCCTTTATAAATTTAGAAAAAGCAATTTCATTGATTAATGAATCAAAAGATACTTGAAAAGTATCCTAATATCAAATTTCCCGTAACACTGGCAAAAGTAGATAATCAATATACCTCTCTTGGTGATGCTGTTCCTTCCGATAGTTCGGTGGATTTTGTCGATATTTCTGATGCAGAGGGCAGCAGAACTTATGAAAGAACACTGGTTTTCTTGCTTGATTATTTATTCAAAAAGAAAAACGTGACAATAAAAATTGAACACTCTTATGGTAATGCCCTTTTCGGAAGGTTTTTGAAAGGCAAAGCAGAGTTGAGTTTAATTAAAAAAGAAATAAAAGATTTAATTAAGGCGAGTAAGAATATTGAGAAATTAATGCTGCCGAAGTTAGAAGCTATGTATCATCTTTCCGATCGAAAAGACGATATAAGCATTCTTAAAAATCTCGCAGTTTCTTATATTCCTATTTATAACATTGATGGATTTTCCGCTTATTTCGCGGGACCTCTTTTGCCTGACACAGGTTTTCTTTCTACTTTTGACCTTAAATCTGTAAAAGAAGGATTTCTATTGGTTTTACCATCCAAGGATAATCCTGCCAGTGTTAGTAAAGTAGAAGAAAGAAAAAAACTTTTTAATACCTATAGAGAAGCTCAAAAAGAAGCAGAGATTTTGAAAATTTGGGATGTTTCTCAATTAAATCAACATATAATAGAAGGTAAGATATCTGAGATTTTAAAGATAGCGGAAGTTATCCATAGCGAGAAAATAACTGCTATTTGTAAAAAGATAGTCGAACAAAAACAGAGTGTCCAGGCTGTTTTTGTTGCCGGACCTTCTTCTTCCGGGAAAACGACTTTTTCTAAAAGGCTTGGCATGCATTTTCGTTTGCATGGTATCGAGCCCATTTATATTTCTCTCGACGATTACTTTCTTGAAAGGGCTAAAACCCCTTATTATAAAGACGGCACTCATTTCTTTGATGCTTTTTCAGCCTTAGATATCGATTTGTTTCAAGCGCATATTAAAAAGCTGCTTAAAGGAGAGAAAGTAGAGAAACTATATTTTAATTTTAAAACAGGTAAAAGAGAAACAAAAGGTGAAAGTATCGAATTAGGGAAAGACAATATGCTCATTGTAGAAGGACTACATAGTTTTAATCCGGACTTAACAAGAAAGATATCTTTGGGAAAATTCCTTATATATGTATCTCCTTTGACTCAATTGAATATAAACAGAGTAAATAGGATTCCTACCAGAGATGTCAGGCTTTTAAGGAGAATTTTTCGAGATACCAGGTATAGAGGATATAGTGCCGAATATACTTTGCGTAAATGGGAATCTGTTAAAGACGGAGAAAACCAATTTGTTTTTCCCTATCAGGAAAGAGCTGACGTTATGTTTAACTCGTCGCTTGTATATGAACTTGCGGTATTAAAAGTTTTTCTTGAAACACCACTCCGATGTGTTCCTACAAGTTCTCCTTATTATTGTGAGGCTCTGCGGCTTTTAAATTTTCTGGATCATTTTCTTAATATTCCGGAGAAAGAGATACCGCAGACTTCGATACTTAGAGAATTTATAGGCGGAAGCACGTTTCTATACTAAGGCTTTTAGCAATTCGCTATTTGCTTTTCGCTGGACGACTCTACACCCTTTATATGTACAATGTTTTCTGCTGTCAGCCGTGAGCTGTAAGCCGTTAGCGTATCAGAACGGCAGTCCGAAGTAAACATCGTAATAAGTACCGTGGGAAGAATCGTGCATTCTTTTTGAAATATCGAAATTGAATATCGTTATACCAAGATTTAATCTAAATTCTAAACCGTATGACATGATAGGATCAGCAAGTTTTATCATATGGTCTTCGGTTGTAAAGAATTTTAAGCTTTTATAATCATAGGTGGCTGCTCCTATATCCGTGAAAAGAGCGCCTTCTATGCCACCCAGAGATATCGGAGGAAATCCAAGATCCAATCTTTTTATTAAGGGCATTCGTAATTCAAGTTTTAATAAGCCTGCCGCGGTACCCACCTGAGAATTGTAATCGTATCCTCTTACTGAACGTCCGCCTCCAATTCCGATAATCCCGAATAACTCGCTGTCTCTTCCCCAGTTGTTTATTAATAAAAGTTTAATGGCGAAACTATAGTCATTGTTTAAATAAAAATATTTCCTGAGATCGCAGTAAGCTGTGCTGAGATCCCAGAGATTTTCATTAGAAAACAATGTTCTACTAAAAGAAATTCTTCCTCTAAATCCTTTTATGGGGTTCATATAACCCCAGACTGCGTTATCAAAGACCAGAGCTATGTTGCCCATTAAACCAACATTTGGTAGCAGGGAAGCGCCATCCGGATATATTACCCACCCGGTCGGAGAGCCTGCGTAAGGCAAGATCAAATCCCCGTCGAGGTAATAACTGCTTAACCCTAATTCTACTCTTTTGAATTTATCTATAGGGAAATAAATATCTGTATTTAAATTCCATATATCTCCCGCAAGATAGCCCTGTCCAAAGTAAAAGTAATCCCTTTGTCTTGTTAAAGAAACACCCATATCGAGTCTATGCTTAAGGTAATAGTACTGTAGATAAAAACTACTTTGAGTAAGATTTCCTGTGTTGTCGAATAAGGCATACATTTGATGATTACCGAGCATGTCACTTATAAGTAATTGGAAATAACCAAAAAGACCGTAATCCGAATAATAGCCAAGAGCTCCGGCAATATAATCTACACCGATGTTCCTGGGAGCTTTCCCATCGTTTTTTAGTTTGTTTTCTTCGTTAAGCGTAACGTTTATATATTCTTCTTCGTCTAATTCTTTTGGAGGATTTGGTTCTTTTTCGGAAAGGTCTTCTATGTTGTCAATGAAATATATATCCCATCCCAAATCGGAATAAATAGAAAATACCATATGTCCGGAATTAGACATTGAAAAATCATTGACAGAACCGATAATATCCGTGATTTGTGAAACGGTCCCGGAGTCGGTTTTATACACATATAAATCATTATTTCCGTCTCTGTAGGATATAAAATATACGTTGGAATTGTAAACTTCCGGAGCGGAAATGCTATTACCAAAAGAAAGAAACTTTCTTATATTTCCCTTTAAATCTGAAATATAAAGAATATTGGTGCTGTAATCCCAATTATCTTTTTCCGGTCTGTCGCTTACGAAAAGTACAGAGTCTCCTTTCCATGTTGGATAATTATCAGAGTACATGTCATGTGTGATGTTGCTAAGAGATTTCTTCTCTATGTTATAGATATAGATATCGGAAGAGCCGTTCTTAAGACCCATAAAAGCAATTTTTTTCCCGTCGGGAGAGAATTCCGGCCATCTAATTTGATCTAAATCTAATTCTATCCTTTCAGATATTTTCCTCTCTTTTATTCCTAAGATATAAAGTACGTCTTTCCCTTTTTCCATGGCAAAGAAAACTATTTTTTTCCCGTCGGGAGAAAAGTCTGTATGTCCGTCCATAAGATGGAGAGATTCGAATTTGGGAGCCATTCCTCCTTTAACAAGAACACCCAGGTCTTCCTCGGTAAGAGAAGAGACTAATCTTATTTGAACTCCCCCTACTTCATCGGTAAAGTATACAATCTTATCGCCTTCAGAAGAAAGAGCGGGAGCGTAGTTATATAAATCTTCAAATCCATGGTGAGTTACAATTGGCCTTGCTATATCGCTTGGGTATTGTTTGCCTTCGATAAGAGGCCAATATTCTTTTTTCAGTTCTTTAACCCATTCTTCATTTAGACGTTCAATATCTATGCCAAGGACTGCATGTACAGCATGTTCGAAGGAATTCGTTGACTTAAGTCTGCGCAAAATTTCGCCGATCTTTTGCTCTCCGTATTTTTCTCTTATATAATATAATATTGATTGTCCTTCTTTATATATAGGATATCCTCCGATCATACTCAATTGAGATATTGAGAATAGTTTATTGTTTAAAACGGCGTCCTTGATGTATGTTTCGGCGCTTTCGTCCCACCCCAAAGATTCCAATTCCGCCATTCCTTCAATAAACCAGAGAGGTTCATTAGAAGATATCATTCTCTTGACCGCGTCCACACCTGAGCCATATAGTATGCGGTATTGGAAGATATGAACTAATTCATGGTTGAGAACGTGTCTAAAGTCAGCGTATGATCCGTTAAACGGTATGACAATACGATTTTTGAAAATTTCCGCGAAACCACCTACCCCTTCAGGAAGTCTACCCATAATTACGTTAGTTCCCTGAAAATCGGGATGAGATTTATAAATAATTACAGGTATTTTTTTTTCTTTTTTAGACTCTTTGTACTTGAATCTTTCTTTTAGCCTCCTGTAACTTTCTTCTAAAACATCCGAAGCAAAAGGAACCAAAACTTTTTCTTCTTTATAATAATATATGTGAAAATGTTTTGTTTCGTGCATGTACCAGTCATGTATATCGTATTGAATTTTATTTTGTTCGAATTGATATTGAGAGGTAAGTAAAAGCAGAAATATCATATTAAGCCTCCTATTATAAAACCTATTAGAAGTCCTCCGGCAAAAGTCCAGGCTAATAATTTAGTATCCATTATTTCCTTTTTATATCCCATTTTAATTGCTAAAAAAGCGAGTAGGTTACCGATACTATTAACAAGGAAAAGTAATGGAAGAGCCAGGAATTTTACAATAACACTGCCTACAACAGGCACTCCTCCCAACAGAGCAAGCAGGCTCGCTAACCCCTGGGATACCAATCCAAAAAGAAGAACGCCGCCCCCAACTATTCTTTTGTCCCATCTGAAAAAGAATCCGAGAGCGATTATAATGCCGCCTGCCAAAAAAAGTACAAGTACTTGAATGAACCTCTTTTTTGTAGGTTCCGATTCTTCCAGTGAAATATCGTCTTTTAGTTTTTCTATATCTTTATTATCTTTTTTATCTTTTTTCAATTCTAAACCCCATATATCTCTTCAAATATTATATTCCTAATATGTTAGACCTACGTGATATATGTGTAGTTCCATTTTTCTTGAATTTGGAGTATATGTCTATTATTCCGTTAGCCATAGTTTTCTGTCAAGAGTTCTATATTGAATTGCTTCCGCTATATGATTGGATTCGATATCGTTTTTTTCTTCCAAATCGGAGATTGTCCTCGCCATTTTTAAAATTCTATCGACGGCTCTTGCGGAAAAACCGAATTTTTCCATTGCCGCGTTCAGCAGTTTTCTGCTTTCTTCCTCCAGAACACAATATTTTCGCAGCATTTTCGAATCCAAATGAGCGTTGAAATAGAGATTTTCATTGCTGTATCTTTCTTCCTGTATATCCCGGCACTTTTTAATTCTTTCTCTTATTGCGGCGGAACTTTCTCCCTCTTTCATATCCATAATTTCATTATATTTCACTCTTCCGACAGTAACATGCATATCTATTCTGTCAAGTAGAGGCCCTGAAATTTTCGATCGGTACCTGTTTATCTGGGAAGGGGTGCAGGTGCATTCTCTGTAAGCGTCTCCGAAATATCCGCAGGGGCACGGATTCATTGCTCCCACCAGCATAAAGCGCGCAGGGTAATCTATTGTGCTTTTGGCTCTGGAAATAGTTACAAAACCATCCTCGAGAGGTTGACGCAGTACTTCCAATACGTTTCTATTAAATTCCGGCATTTCATCTAAAAATAAAATTCCGTTGTTGGAAAGGCTTACTTCTCCCGGCTGCGGATAAGTCCCTCCTCCTATTAATCCGGCGTAAGAAATAGTGTGATGAGGGGATCGGAAAGGTCTTTTTGCTATCAGTGAAGTTTTTGGGGGTAAGGTTCCGGTAATTGAATGTATTTTTGTGGTTTCAATAGCTTCATCTATATTCATTAAGGGTAGAATTGTAGGAAGTCTTTTTGCCAGCATTGTTTTTCCGGAACCCGGAGGTCCTATCATTAAAACATTATGCCCTCCGGCAACGGCAATTTCAAGAGCTCTTTTTGCTGTGAATTGACCTTTGACATCGGAAAAATCCAGGTCAAATTTTGAGTTTTCCTGAAATATCGCGTCTACGTCGACTATAAAGGGTTCTTTATTTTCTTTTTCCAAAATATCGATACATTCTTTGAGATTACTTACCGGATAGATGTCCGCTCCTTTGACTACTCCAGCTTCTTTAGCATTCCCCGAAGGGACTATCATTTGATTTGTTTTATTTTTTTTTGCGAGAATAGAGGCGGGTAAAACCCCTTTTACTTTTCTTATTCTGCCGTCGAGCGCTAATTCACCTATAATTAAAGTGTTTTCAAAGTCAATCGGGTTAATTTGTGCGGAAGCAGACAAGATACCCAGAGCAATTGGTAAATCGAGTGAGGTCCCTTCTTTTCTAATATCAGCCGGCGCGAGATTAACGGTAATTTTTTTAACCGGAAACTCAAAACCAGTACTTTTTATAGCCGACTCGACTCTTTCTCTCGATTCTTTTACAGCTGTTTCAGGTAAGCCTACTATTATAAAAGAAGGTAGTCCCCTTAACAGACTGACTTCGACTTCAACGCTCTGAGCTTCGATACCTTGATAAGCACAGGAAAGGATTCTGGAAAGTTCCAATGAATACCTCCAAAAGAACTATTTGTATAATCTGCTAAGAGCTTCTAAAAGTTTGGCGTATTTTATAGCAGATGACGAAATTTTTATATTTTTAGCTCTTTTGGTGCTTTTGACTCATTCCAATGTCCGTACCATAGCTTAATTCCCCGTTATCTATTCTAATATGGTAATGGCAGTCCGGATTGGTACAGACCCATGCTTTATATGGTATCGATGCGCCACTCTGTCCGTAATCTGACAACGGAACAAGTACGCCAAAATTACATTTTTGACATTTAGGATATTCCATAGGTAGATCCACTTCCTCCTCCCTTTATTATTTTTAGGCTTAAAACAATTAATAACCGGTACAAAATGAATAGTAGTTCTCCGTAAGATGTACCGCCTTCACTTCTTCATAGAAGTATAATTTTCTTTCCAGATATGTCAAGGGGAAGGGGTATGTACACTTGACATATGATGGTGTTTTTGTATACTCTCAAAGGAATATTTTTGAATAAGTTATATTAAAGGAGATTTTAAAATGTATAGACCTGAAATAACAGTTGTTGATTGTACGATAAGAGATGGGGGACTTATGAATAATTCAAAGTTCCCATTCGAGATGGTCAGGGCCGTTTATAAAGCTATCTGCGATTCCGGTGTCGATATTGTAGAACTTGGTTACAGAAACAGCAAAGAAATGTTTTCTACGGAGGAGTACGGGCCCTGGAGATTTTGTGATGATGATAAGCTTAAAGAAGTCGTAGATGGGATCGAAAGTGAAACCAAACTTTCTGTGATGATGGACGCGCATAAGAGTACAATCAAAGATATAAAACCAAAGGATCATAGTCCTGTTGATATCATCAGGGTTGCCACTTATGTAAAAGACATCGATAAGGCAATAAAAACTGCTAATGCTGCGACTGAAAATGGTTACGAAGCAACGATAAATATTATGGCAATTTCTCATGCCGTTGATTGGGAATTGGACGAAGCGCTTGCTCAGATACAGGAAGAAACAAAGGTTATAGCAGTATATATCGTGGATAGTTTTGGGGCTCTTTATAGCGAAGATATAGATTTTTATTATGACAAGTATAAAAAACACATTAAAAATAAAGAAATAGGCGTACACTGTCATAATCATCAACAGCTCGGTTTTGCTAACACAATTCAGGGTATAATCAGAGGGGCAAATTACGTGGATGGCACATTGTATGGAATAGGGAGAGCCGCGGGAAACTGTCCTTTAGAACTTTTGATGTCTTTTCTGAAAAATCCTAAATTCGATATAAGGCCAATCTTGGATGTTATAGGAAAGTATATAATTCCCATGGAAGCTGAAATCGAATGGGGTTATAATATACCGTATATGATAGCCGGAATATTGAATTTGCATCCCAGGGATTCTATGGCACTTCTCGATCTCGATGAAGATGATCCGAGAAGGTCTGATTACAAGGATTTTTACGAAAAGTGTCTTGATTTGATATAGCACAAAAGAAGTCAGAAGCCATAATACATAATTCAGAATCCCACCCACAACCCCACATTAATCTCATACAAAAGATACTAAGACACAAAGAAAAAAGATTTTATATTATTTTCCCCAGCTCCACCATGTTAAGCTTAATGAGTTAAGTTGCTCAAGCATCTTTACCCTACTCTTTTAGAATACGGACCAATTCTTCTTTTTCTTTTTTAGATAGTTCTTCTTCGGCAAGGAGATGGTGCATTAAAGGGCCCACGGCACCTTCAAAGACCTGGTTTACAAAAGTTTTGATTGCTGCCTGTTTTGTTTTTTTCTGTGAGACAACAGGCTCATACATGCTAACATTGCGTTCTTTTTTTACTTTTAAAACACCCTTTTTTGCCAATCTGTCGAGCATTGTCTTAACGGTAGTATATGCCCAATCTACATCTTCTTCCAGCTTGTCTATTACATCTCTGACAGACGCGGGATATTTTTTCCATAAAGCGTTCATTATTTGCCATTCGGCTTTTGTTAACCCCATATACCCTCCTGTTTATCTAAAACATCCACGCGTATCCTATTTTCGCGAAAAAGTTTCTGTTGGTTTGTGTCATATCTGTATTATCGTTTCCATAGTGTTTATCCGAATATCCTATGTAAAAAGCTGTGTGAGGATTAATTTTATATGTGAGTATAATCTGGCTGAGGAAATCCTGTTCTTTTTCTTCGACATAATAGGTATAGAGGACGGAGTCTTTTTTATAATTGGCGTATTGGAAAATCGTTCTAATAAATATTCTTTCGTTAAAGTGGTACATCAATTTTATATATTCCCTGTTGGCGGAGTAAAGCCTGCCACCTTCTACGTTTAAATGTTCATAATAATGGTCGAGATTGACCGATAAGCGAGGACCGATTTTAAAAGTCGCGCTAACGCCTAATTGTAAACCTTTCCCGGGTCGTACGTTATCGTAATCTATACGGTTACCGAATACACTCCATAGATTAAAGTCCAACCATTTTGCTGGCTTTCCCCCGACCCAGTAATTTAAATAACTCGTATTAAATTGAGTTTCCTCATAACGGTCTTTTGATATCTGTCCATAAATCCCTCCGTATGATTGAAGAGGACCGTTATAATTGATATTGCCTTTTAGTTCTTTGCGTGCTGTATTGCCGTAGTAATCTTTTCCTATATCGGCGCCGGCGTATAAGTTAATCCAAGTAAACCAGTGCTCAGGACCTTCTCTCCATATATAGTTTCCTCCTAAATCGATATATCTGTAGCCCGTTTGATTTACGGAGCCAAGATCTGTACGGAAAGTTGGGCTCATATCTTCGTATGTGCCGAAGAAATTGTATTTTTTGTCGTTATGCGAATAATTTATATCGATTCCTTTACCTCCGAATTCCTCCGATGGTTGAGAGTTTCTTGAAAAAGTGTTATCCGAGTAGAGTGTTCTTGAACCGAGAAATTGCCATCTCAAATCGTCTTTTTTTCCGAGACGCAGTATACCGTCTGCGCCCAGTACCCGGTTGTGGTAATCTTCTCCTTCCCTGTCTGTCAGGAGTAAGCCAATATTCGAAGATTGTCCGAAATCACGGAGATATCTAAAAACTGTACCGTAAGATTCTATTTCTATGCTGTCGGATTCGGAACTCTCAAGGGAGGGAAAAACAAAATTTGTTATTGCGTCCTGGGCGGAAAAGAACCCGATCGTATTTTTCCCTTCTTTTCCTGTTAATTTTACGCCAAAGTTCGGGTCTGCTAAAGTTCTTGTGTAAACCGCGTCGATTTCTGTTTCAAAAAAGTCTTCTCCTTCGAGAAAGAAAGGACGTTTTTCAGGGTACCATAATTCAAAAGGGTTATTTATATCTACCTGGATTACATCTGATTCTATTGTCGAAAAATCCGGATTGAGAGTCGCGCAGAGTTTTAGATTGTTTGTAATTCCCCAGCTCGAAGTAAGTCCGGGTTCATTTGAAAAATCATTGTTGAATGGTTCTTGAGATCCGCTTTCCCTTTCCTGTGAGATTATCGAAGTAAAGGTAGGAGTAACCTCTATATCTCTGCCGGGTTCTACGTTGCTGAAGCCTGTTATTTTATTAAGCTGACAAAAATAACAGTTGTTATTCCTGTCTCTCGGAAATGAGCCTATATGATGGCGTACGTTTCGGGGATAACTCCTTACCGCATCGAAACCCCATGTTTGTTCCCCAACCCTACGAGGAAATTTTAACGAACTGAATGGTATAGCCATCTCAACTATATACCCTTCTTCTGTGATACGCCCGTCGGATTCCCATATGGCATCCCATGAGTCTCCCCCTCCTGAGGTGTTTTCGATTATATCTGCCTGAAGACCTAAAGCATTACAACCAAAATCATAGGATCTTCTTTCGTCGTTAAAAGTATCGAATAGGATCAGAACCCAGTCGTCATCCCATATGTTGTCCCTATCACAGTAATTAACTCTGATCCCTGAAGGATCAGGGTCGAACGCTTTAAATGCGATATATATATTGGAATTATCGTAAGCCATATAAACTTCAGTTTTGACCGGGGCGGGGATATTTTCCCCCGGGTTAACCTCGATATTCGCGTCGATTTTAACCGCCTGATTCCATGCTTCTTCGTCAAGATAACCGTCTATTTTTACTTCTGAATCTATTCTTGGAATCCTGTAAGGGATCTTTTCCTCATCTTTGCCTGTTCCGTTAGAAGCGAATGCCGTTAACGGGAAAACTTGCGCCAATAAAACAAAAAAGAGCAAACACGAAATTTTACGTTTATATTTTATAGTAATCAATTTTTTCAAAATACTCTCCTATTCCTTCTACATTTGTAGTATATGATACTGCAAATGTAGAATTTTTCAAGAGTGTTTTTTAGGAAAAAATAGAAAAGGTATGTGAGTCCGATTTAGCCATTCGACAATTTGACTATTTAACTTGTTTTGCGGATTTTGGTTCCTGGCTTCTTCTTTATAATTTATAAACTTTTATATTCCCGTTTGTGGTTTTTGCGTTTATTTCAGTTCCGCCTTTTCCCATTTTGCCTTTGATATATTTGTTCTTATTTTGTGAAATAATCTCCAAGTCTATGTTATCCAGGTCTACTCCGCCGTTTGTCGTGCTTAGTTCTAGAATGGCGTTAAGGTAAGCGGGCAGGTGAAGCGTTATCGAGCCATTTGTTGTTCGAAATTCGACTTCCCCTTCTTTTATTTCTTTTAATTCCGCGTCTATACTACCATTTGTGGTTTTGATCTCTTTTATCCTTTCACTCTTAACTTTTATCGCGCCGTTTGTTGATATCGCGGTAACAAGACCTTTTACGTTCTCAATTTCTATTTTTCCGTTAGTGGTTCTTGCTTCAATATTTCCCTCCGCGTTTTCAACTTCAATCTTTCCATTGGTTGTAATTAACTTCGAAGGACCTTTTGTTTGTTTTAGATATATTTTTCCGTTGGTACTTTTTGCTTCGGAGACTATAATATGGTCTGGGACTTTAATTTCGTAATCGACACATGTCTTGTTGCCTATAAAAGAACCTTTTAATACTTGCTTGATAAAATCCCAGATGCCGAAGTCATTTTTATCCTCTTTTGGTCTTTCTCCGGAATAGATAGTGGCAATTTCCATTTTCTCGTCAACGGAAACCTCGATTTTAACTTTGTTCAGTTCTTTCATGCTTTTATTTGAACCTATTGTCGCAAAAACTTCCACTTCATCCCTGTCCCACTTTTCGATATCGATTTTTCCGTTACGATTAGATACTGTAAGTTTAGTTTCAGGTTTTACTTTATAAATTTTTTTAAACTCCATTTCGTATTTATGGCAGCTTTTTGCGGATAAAGGTGACAGAATAAGAGTCAAAAAGACAAATGTAAGAAAAAGTTTTTTAATATTTTTTTTCATTTATTCCTCCTTATATTTTATTTTACGGTTAAATTTCCTGTCAGTCTTTTAATTTTATAAACAGAGAGGTACCAGTCGAACCGGGCCTCCGTCATAGAATATTCCGATTCAAGTAAGTCCTCTTCCGCTTCTAAAAATTCTATAACCGAAGCTTCTCCGAGAGTGTATCTTTCGTTGGTGGCATTGTGACTTTCCTGCGCGAATTCCAGAGTCGCTTCGGCAAGGTCGAGTTTTTCTTCTGTTTCGTTATAGCTTAAATATTCATTTTCTACCGTTACATTAAGTTCCCTCGCTCTATCCGATAAGTCTATATCGGCTAAATCCTTTTTTAGCCTGTTGACGGTAAATTTATTAAATCTCGAGAAACCGTTAAATATAGGTATCGTTACGGCAAAACCGATAGAGTAATCATAGTTATCCTTCAAGACAGAAGTCTCGGGAAAATCATCGCCTGAATATTGAAAGTCTGTGAACAGCGAAACAGAAAAAAGATCCTCCGTTGTACCGCCCAATAAATCGTATTTCGCGGAGCTTACTTCGGACTTGTATTTGTTGTATAGCGGGTCGGTTTCCATAGCCATATATTGTATTGAATCTTTAGAAGGGATTTCGAATTCGATTTCAGGTTCTTCGAGTTCCAGAGAATCTTTTGCCGTTAAACCTAAAATATTGTTTAACATTAAAGCGGAAACTCTTGCCTCTTTTTTTGTGTTGAGAAGATCTATTCTCGATTGGAAGAAATCTACTTTCGCCTTAAGAACTTCAGCGTTTGAGGCAAGCCCGAGAGCTTTTTTTTCTTCTATCAGGTTTAGATTTTTTTCCGTTCTTGTGACACTCGCGTTTCTGCTTTCCAGTAATTTTTGCGTCATTAGAGTTTTCAGGTACCGGTAAGCAATTTCGTATATAACGTTATTTGTGGCGTCGACAAAAGAATAATACGCGGAACTATTTTTATAATGAGTCCCGAGCGATGAAAATATGTCATCGGGTCCGAGTTCCCATGTCGCGGAAAGGTTATATCCGCTTGTCGTATCGACGGAATTTATACCCTGAACTTCAGTGCTGGTTTTTATCCAGCTGTATCCACCGTTTATTTCCGGTAAAGCTTCAGAGTAAACATATGAGTTGGTTTTTTGCTCTATAAAAAAGTTTTTCTTTGCTTTTAGATATATTGGACTTTCTCGCAGTCCCATTTCTATCGCGTTTTCCAAGGTTAAATTAAATGCGAATAATAGTAAAGCAAACACATCAGCCTCCTTCGATTTTTCCGTCTCTTATTCTGATTATTCTTTCGGCTTTTTCAGCTAGTTCCATTTCGTGAGTTATAAGAATAACTGTTTTTCCTGCTTTGCTAAGTTCTTCAAAAATAGAAATTATAGACTCTCCTGTTTTAGTGTCCAGGTTCCCCGTCGGTTCATCTGCGAGAATAAGGTTTGGTTCTCCCACAAGAGCTCTCGCGATGGCGACTCTCTGGCGTTCTCCCCCTGAAAGTTCGCTCGGGAGATGCTTTTTTCTGTGATTCATCCCGACCTTTTCTAAAGCTTTAGCAACCATATCCTCCTTGTTTTTTTCGTTTGTATCCCGGTAAAGGAGCGGCAGCTTAACATTTTCGAGAACGTTTTCGCGAGATAGTAAATAGAAAAATTGGAACACAAACCCTATTTCCCTGTTTCTAAAGGCAGAAAGCTGGTCGTCGGAATAAGTAGATACTTCTTTTCCTTTATATAAATATTCGCCGCTAGTGGGTAGATCAAGGCACCCCAAAATATGTAGTAAAGTCGATTTTCCTGAACCGGAAGGACCTATAATGGCGATGAATTCTCCTTCCTTTATTTTAAGCGACATATTCTTAATGGCTTCTACTTTTTCTTCTCCCATAGAATATTCTTTTCTTACATTTCTTGTTTCTATCAATATGTTACTCATAACGCAAACACTCCACTGGTCTTAAATTAGCCGCTTTTCTTGCGGGGAAATATCCGGAAAAAAGCGAAATAACAAGGAGAACAATAACAGAGATTATGGGGATCTCAAGAGACAGAGTAGGTTTGCCTATAAATTCAAATATACCCGTTTCGGGGATAAAAGAACAAAGCCATACAAGCGAAAAACTAAAAAGTAATCCCAATATTCCGCCAATTGCCGATAATGAAAGAGATTCAAAGAGGAACTGACGCAGAATATCGGATCTAGTTGCCCCAACGGAACGTTTTATTCCGATTTCTCTCGTCCTCTCATCCACTATAAAATACATAATATTTGCGATCGCGGCCCCTGCTATAAGTAGCGTCATGGCTCCGACAATGGTCAGGAAATATTCGATCCCTTTCATTGCTTTGTGCGTCATTCTTTCTTGTTCCGCTACATCCCAGGTTCCCAGCGCTTCTTTGTCTTCAGGATCAAATTTATACTTCTCTCCGAGTACCTTGCTGATTTCTTCCTGCGCTTTTTTTGATAGGTCGGCAGACACAGGTTGGTAGACCATGTTGTTTATATACAACCAGCCGTACATTGTTTTAAAAGTCGAGTAAGGAATAAAAACTGCGTGCTGGTCGCTGCCGGAGTAGGAGTTATTCTGGACTTTTTTCTTCATTACTCCAATAACGGTAAAAGGTATACCGTTAAGAAGTACTCTTTTGCCGACAGCGTCTTCGGCTCCGAATATTTTTTCTTTTTCTTCATCTCCGAGAAATATAACTCTTCTTCTTTTTTCAATATCGAGTTTGTTGAGAAACCTTCCTGTTTCTGCAGTTATAGATCTCATCTGTCCATATGAAGGATTTACCCCGCAGACTTTAGCGTTCCTGAGCATTTCTCCGTATTTTATAGGTCGATTCCAGTTTATATATTCGGGAGAAGCTTTTTCAATGATATCGATTCGTTCTTTTAGAAGCTCCGCGTCTTCAGGAACGAATCTGATATTTCTGCCGATACCAAGACCTTTATAAGGGATACTCGTCTGTCCGGGCCAGAGTATGCCAATATGTTCGCCAAGTCCCTGAAGTCCCTTTTTTACCTGTATCATAACGCCTACACCGAAAGCCATGTTAAGAACAATAGCGGTAGTTCCCCAGGATACGCCGAAGATGACAAGGAAAAACCTCATCTTATAAGCTCTAAAATCTTGAGCTAATTGAGTTAATACCCTTTTCATTTTTTTATTTCATCTCCTTCGGAAAGACCGGAGATAACCTCTATGTTTAATCCGTTAGACAATCCAATTTCGATTTCCCTCTTTTCTCCGTTTGCGAGATAAACATATGTTTTTTCCTCTTCAAATTTTACCGCGCCCTCCGGGATTACGAGTACGTCGTTCCGTTCATCGATAATAATATCGGCGGTTGCCGAATATCCAACCCGTAGAGGTTTTTCTCCTTTTTCTGTAACTATTATTTCGATATCAAAAACTGTGGCACCTTCCCTATTCCGTGCTTTTGGGGCTATAATATCTATTATTCCGTAAATCTCTTCATCCGGTATAGCTCCTACTGTTATCTTTGCTTTCATTCCTTCTTCCAATCTTCCGACATCGATTTCATCGACCACCCCTTTAAATAATAGATCTTGAAGTCTTGCGATTTGCATGAGTTCCGTTCCGGGTTGATAAGAAGTAAGCGGTACGATGGGATCGCCCATGCTGACTTCCCTCGAAAGAATAGTACCTGAAACAGGTGACCGGATTATAGCATCAAGAGAAGTCCCGCCGACCTTGGCGCTTCCTTTTTCCATTAAATCCAATCTCTGCTTTGCCAGGTTGTAATCGGATTGCGCTTCTTGTAAATCCTGCTGCATGTTTTCGTAATCCTTATCGGATATCAGTTCTTTATCGAAAAGAGTTTGTTTTCTTTCGATATCTTTTTTCGCGTTTTCTAATCGGCTTTTTGCTACCGTGGCATCTTTTCTGACAGACGCGAGTTCAAAAGGAGTTGGAGTAGGACTTATTTCAAAAATAGGGTCTCCCTTTTTAACCACCTCCCCGATTTCGACAAAAACCTTTTTTACAACTCCCGAAAAGATCGATTTTACACTCGTTTCATACTTCACTTCGATTGTGCCGAGCGCTACCGCCACATCTCTGATATCGCCTTTTGATACTTTTATAGCAGGATTTTGACTCTCTCCTCCTTTCCGATGAGTAAAGGCAAATAAGAGAAGTACAATCAATAAGATGGGTAAAGATATAAATAGGATTTTTTTCTTACGAGACATTATTCAACCTCCTTAATATAAAACAAAATTCAATTTAGCCATTTTCATCTATTTTTCTGTTTGACGACAACTCTACTCGAAATGTTTCAACTCCACGGCTTTTTTGTTTATACAAACCTTCGTCTAAAAAATTCAAAATAAATCAAACCCCCTTACTTTTAAACCGAAAGGTGTTTTGTATTATTACATTAATACAAAAATAGTATAATGAAATTTACGTTTTTTGTCAAGGGGTTTTTTAATCGTAGAATCAACGATTAAAAGTTAAAGGGTTAAATAGTTTTTTGAGATTAGCAGATAATTTGAAAGACAATCGAGCATTAAGGATTAGTCGCCAAGCTTCGAAGAAAAGCAAGGATTAAGAAAAAGCACTTATCCCTTAATCCATAATCCCTGAACTGCTAACTTGAATGACTTCTAATCCTTTTGTTTTCTTCGTGTCTCTGTGTCTCCGTGTGAGATTATTTTGGTGGGGTGAAGGTGGGCAATAAAATACCTTGACAAATCAGATTATTTCAGAATATTTATAGTAGCAGAAAAATAATCTGTAAAAAGTGCAGGGGGATCGATTATGGAATTAATTAAAACGAAAAATTTAAGTAAGATATATATTTCCGGAGAGACCCAGACAAAAGCTCTGAGTGAAGTTTCTCTGGTTATAGAGAACGGTGAATTTTCTGTTATTACAGGACCGTCCGGAAGCGGAAAGACTACTCTTTTCAATCTAATTGGAGCTCTGGATAGTCCGACGTCCGGAACGATAACCTTCGATGGTGACGATCTCAGTAAATTAAACAGAAAAGAAAGAACCCTTTTTAGAAGAGAAAAAATCGGGTTTGTTTTTCAGACTTTTAATTTAATACCTGTTCTAACAGCCTTCGAGAATGTCGCTTTTCCCCTCAATTTACTGGGAATTTCCGAGAAAGAAATAAAAGAAAAAGTATATAATCTTTTAGAAAAGGTGGGGCTTAAGGGAATGGAAGAGCGAAAACCCGCTGCTCTCTCCGGAGGTCAGCAGCAGAGGGTGGCTGTCGCCCGGGCTCTGATTAAAGAACCTGTGCTTGTATTAGCCGATGAACCCACCGCGAATCTCGATTCAGGTACCGGCGGAGAAATTATGAAGCTTATGAGAAAACTCAATAAGGAAGATGAAATAACTTTTCTTTTTGCGACTCACGACCCGATGGTGATGGAATATTCCAGTCGGCGTATAAAACTCCGGGATGGAAAGATTCAAGAATGAAATTTGTTTTTAAATTAGGCATGAAAAATCTTTTCCGATATAAAGAGAGAACGTTTCTTACGTGTCTTTCCCTTGGTGTCGGGGTGTGCGTTCTTATCTTTTTTAACGGAATGTTGGAGTGGGCAGATGAAGCCTCTATTCGAAATTTAAAGAAGTATGAAACAGCTTCTATGAAGATAGGAAATACCGAATTTTTCAAAGAGGACAACTACATTCCCGTTGATGAAGTTATCGAAGAGAAAGAGAAAATAGAGAAAATTCTAAACGGTAAGGAGTTGGAATATACTCCGGAAATAAAATTTAAGGCAAATTTAATAAACGAAATTACAGGTGATTCTTATCCATTCTTTGGTATGGGGATAGTAGCCGAATCACATAAGAAGGTGTACGATCTCGATGAAATGATATATGAAGGAAATCTTCCCGAAAAGGGAAATGAGATAATGATTGGCAAGAATACAGTCGAATTATTGAATGTAAAGGTGGGAGATTTTCTTATTATAGAAACAGATACAAAAGACGGAGCTCATAACGCGGATGCTTTTAAATTAGCCGCTTTATTCGAGACTCCAAATCCCGAAGTAAATAAAAACTTTTTCTATATCTCCATCGATGCAGCCAACAATTTGCTTGACATGGGCGGAGACATAAATTTGATAAGCGTTAAAACAGAACAAAACGAAGAAAAACTCAAGCAGGAACTGAAAAAAGAAATCGATATAGAAGGCATTACTGTCAGAACCTGGCAGGAGCAGGCACAAGATTACATAGATCTCAGTCAAGGAAAAAAGGGCGGGTCTTCTATGATGCTCATGATGGTTTTTATTATAATAACGGTTGGCATTGTAAACACTATGAATATGGCAGTCTTTGAAAGAACGGGGGAAATAGGTATGATGCGGGCGATGGGAATGACAAACAGGGAAATCATTTTGAATTTTATATATGAATCCGGAGCAATGGGCTTTCTGGGAGGTGTTCTGGGGCTCGTATTGGGATCAATTGTTACATGGTATTTAATCCGTTATGGATTGGATATGTCGAATTACGTAGGAGACATAAGTTACGGGTACCGGGTTTCGGCTGTCTTTCGTTCCAAATGGGATCCCGGTATGATGATAACCGCTTTGATATTCTCAACTATATCGGCAAGCGTTATATCTACATTTCCGGCAAGAAGAGCTTTAAAGAGAAGTATCTCTGAAACTCTAAAAAGCGCAGGAAAATTCGGATGAAGCATATCGTAAAACTCTCTTTTAAGAATATATTCCGTAATAAAAGAAGAACTTTTCTTACTATTACAGCCGTGTTTTTTGCTACTTTTCTTGTAGTCATGTTTAAGTCTTTCATTGGTGGTTTGTGGGGTAGCACCATAAACAATGTGATAATGCTCGAGACGGGACATGTAAGAGTGGCACATAAGAAATTTTTTGAGAAAGAAAAGACTCAGCCGCTGGAATATTATGTAGAGGATGCCGAAAAAATCATTAGTCAACTGGAAAAACTAAAAGGAGTTGATTTTGCGACACCACGTATAAAAACTCCGGTAATGTTAAATCTTAACGAAAAGAATTATTACACCCAGCTTCTGGGTGTGGACCCTGAAAAAGAAAAAAGATTTAATGTAATCCATGAGAAAATAGTGGATGGGGAATATCTTTCTTCCGAGTCAAAAGGTATTATGGTTGGTTCGGGATTTGCTGAAAAATTCGACCTGCATACAGGGCAAAGGATAACACTTCTATCCCAGACCGTTTACAACTCTATTTCTATCGAGTCTTTTAAGATAACCGGTATATTTACCTATGGAATAAAAAGTCTCGACGAAAGACTAATGGTTGCTCCCATCGCGAGAGTTCAGGATTTAGTAAAGATGGGAAATGGGACATCCGAAGTATTGATTTTGCTGTATGATAGAGAAAAGAGTCTTGTAGCGGAAGATGAAGTTAATGCGATCTTACCTCAGGAGTATATCGCTAAGTCGTGGGAGAGTCAGGGGAATTACTATAATATGATAAAAATAGCGACTCAAATTTACAATGTGGTCTATTTCTTTTTCCTTCTCCTCGCGAGTTTCGTTATAATAAACACCATCTTGATTTCCGTTTATGAAAGAGAACGGGAGATTGGAGCTTTGACCGCCCTGGGTATGAGTCAGGGTGAAGTTCTGAGCTTATTCGTCACGGAAGCTGGGATCTTAAGTCTTATCGGCAGTTTCCTCGGTTCTCTCTCCGGCGGGTTGATTGCCTGGATTTTATCCAAAGTGGGTATTGATACTCTCGCGATTTGGGGAGAGAGTATGTCTGATATGAACATCTCCAATGTAATTTATCTTAGGGCAGAGTGGCAAACAGTAATATTTAGTTTTATATTCGGGTTTCTGGTAAGTGTTATCTTTGCCTCTATACCGGCATTTAAAGCGGTAAAAGTCGATCCTATAAGAGCGCTCCGAGCTACCTAAAAGGAGGTTTAATATGAAAAAATTTCTTTTGATTTTCTTTTTTCTTCTTTGCCATGTGTTCGCCAGAGGTGCAGAGTTAACCGGTAAGCAGATACTCGAGAAAACAGAGGATAATGTATACGCGGAAACGATGGTCTATTCCGGAGAATTTACTATAAATAAAGGAGACAGAACCTTCGTAAAAACTTTTAAAGGATGGTCGGTTGGGGATCGTAAAGCTTTTGTCGAGTTTACGAACAGAGAAGATATTGGGGTTAGATATCTGAAGATAGAAGATGAGCTATGGATTGCGGAAGAAAGCGATGTAATAAAAATATCCGGTCATTTGCTTAAAAGAAGTATCATGGGTTCCGATTTCAGTTTTGAAGATATGATGGAGAGCAATAAATTAAGCGAACTTTATGAGGTGAACCTCGCGGGAGAAGAAGAGATTGGAGGGGAAATTTGCTATATGCTGGAATTGGAGTCGGATAAAGAGGATGCCCCCTATGCCAAACAAAAAATATGGGTTGGGAAGAATGATTTTCTCCCCTACAAATATGAGTATTACGCGCTATCCGGAAGATTGATGAAAAGCGCGGAAGTGCTGGAAGTGCGAAAAATAGATAATAAAAACTATCCTGTTAAAGTAAAAATGATCGATGAGTTACGAAAGGGTTCTTCTACTGTATTTGAACTAAAAGATTTAAAACTAAATGTTAAAATCCCGGAAAAAATTTTTTCGAGACAAAATCTCTTAGAATGAGATTTTTTTCTCTAATAATTATAGGGTTTCTGATAGCACCGTTTTTTGCTTATTCAGAGTTAAACACATACGGTACGTACTATAATAATTTAGCAGTTACCAGAAGAGACGGACAGTGGCAGTATTTTGACCTTAACCTTTTTTACTTGAAAATGCGTAAACCTTCTAATAATGATTTTAAATTAGAAAGCAATCTTTCCTTCTCATTGCTCACTCAGCCGGGTGTAGACAGCCGGGAAGAATTCGATATACAGAGGCTAAACTTCGAGACTAATATTGCTGATGTCCACCTGACTCTTGGGAGGTTTTTACCCCAGTATCATTATACAAATTTTTTCCAACCGCTGAACGTTTTTCTGGGACCCGAGTTTTTCAGAGGAGCAATTATTTATAAGGGTATAGACGGACTGCTGCTTCGGAAATTTTTCACTCCCATGACTTCTCTGGAATATGTATGTAGCCCTGAAGCGGAGTTTTCTTCCTCTTCTCATCTTCTCAATTTAACATCTCATCTGGGTTCCTTCGATTACAGTATTATAGGTTTGTATGAAGGGGAGAACGAAACTTTTATGCCCGGGTTTGGTTTTAAAGGAGATTTAGGGATAGCTCTTTTTAACGAGACCTTATTTGAAATTGAGGAAAGCGATAGTTTTAATATAACCAGTTCTACAGGTTTCGACTACAGTTTTAGTAATTTTATGATTATGTTTGAATACCTCTATAACGGTGGAGAGCGTTACCAATCCCCAAGGGAAGGTTTATCTCTTACGGGAACCCATTACCTGTTTTTGAATTCTTTTCACTTTGTGCCGATGGGAAGAACTATAGGTTGTTCTGCGGTTATCAATCTCGACGATGAGAGTTCGCTTCTATCTGCCTATTATGAAAATGAAGTTCTTCATGGGGTGCACTTTTTGACAGGGATTTATTTTCCTGTTTCCGGAGAGGAAACGGACGAATTTTCTTCCGGGACTATAGGTTCTTTCATTTTGAATTGTTATCTCAAGGCTAAGTTTTAAGAAAAGAGAAATCTCACACAAAGCCACGAAGGACACAAAGCCCCCCAACACACCATTTATATTTTCTTTTTGCTTCTAACTTTCTAACCCTCTAACATCCTAACCAACGTTTCCCATGTAGGACATGTAGAAATCGCAGTCTTTTTGTTTTTTATGGTAATTTGTAACAGAGAGTTTTGGGTATTAGTATCGAATCAGATTGATAGTAAAAAGAGCTATCATGACGAAAGAGGCTACGATTTTAAGGAAAGTTCCTCCGAAGAATCCCAAAACCGCTCCACCTCCGGCTCTAAAAGCTTCTTTTAACTTTTTTCCGATGATAAGTTCACCGATTAGAGCACCGAACAGAGGACCTAAAATTATTCCCCAGGGGACAAAAAACACACCGACAATTGCACCAATGAATGCTCCCAGGAATCCGAGTTTTGATGCTCCGAATTTCTTAGAACCTATGGAGCTTGAAATGTATTCGATTACAACAGAAACTACGGTTAATATGAGAAAAATAATAATTAGATTGCGAGAAATAATAGTAAAACCGGTCAGCCATGCATAAATGTAAATACCGGCAAAAACGAGAGGAGTTCCCGGCAACATTGGTAATATGCAGCCCGCGAGTCCTACAAGCATAATAATATAACAGACAATCAGTATTAAGGTTTGCATAAATCTAATTATCTGAGAAATGAAGAAAGAGCTGCTGGTCCGCCTCTTCCTTTCATCTGTTTAATCAATTTTTTAGCCATTTTGAATTCTTTAAGCAGACGGTTGATATCCTGGACGGAAGTTCCGCTGCCATTCGCAATTCGTTTTCTTCTGGACGCATCTAAGATCGATGGATTTTTTCGTTCTTTGGGCGTCATCGATTGAATGATGGCTTCAGTTCTTACCATCTGTTTTTCGTCCATCATTTTCTTAAGGCCTTTTCCTCCCGGAAACATGTCCAGGAGCGCGTCAAGCGGTCCCATTTTCTTTAATTGTTTTATCTGCCCCAAAAAATCTTCCAGGTCGATTTTCCCTTCCTGTATCTTCTTTTGAAATTTTTCAACATGCTCTTTTTCTATCGCCTTCTCGGCTTTTTCCTGGAGAGTTTTAAGGTCTCCCATACCAAGAATTCTCGATGCGAGTCTTTCCGGATGTAAAACCTGAAGAGCATCTGATTTCTCCCCCACCCCTATAAACTTTATCGGTTTACCGGTAACCTTTCGCATTGAAAGAGCTGCGCCGCCTCTCGCGTCTCCGTCCATTTTGGTAAGAATAATGCCTGTTATTCCAAGCGCTTTATCAAATTCTCCCGCGATATTTACGGCATCCTGTCCGGTCATAGAATCGGCTACAAGGAGAATTTCTGAAGGATTAACGGTATCTTTTACCTTTTTTATCTGATCTATCATATGTTCATCTATATGTAATCTTCCCGCGGTGTCGAATATTAGAGTGTCATATCTGTTGAGTACGGAACGTGTAAGCGCCTGTTTACAGAGTTTTACTTCGTTGTCGAATCTATCGGCAAAATATGGCAGGTCTTCTCTTTTCGCCATATCGCGAAGCTGTTCAAAAGCCGCGGGTCTTTTTACATCGGCCGGTATAAGAAAAGGATTTCGTCCCTTGCTTTTTAAAAAACATCCCAACTTTATAGACGTGGTTGTTTTTCCCGAACCCTGCAGGCCCACGAGTAAAATTGAAGTTGGTTGTTTATCCAGAACAAGAGGTTCGGCTTTCCCGATTAAACCTATTAGTTTCTCCCCTACAATTTGGATTATCATTTCCGCGGGAGTGAAACTATCATAGATTTTACGCGCCACCGCCTCGTTTTCTACTTCATTTACGAAATCGGTTGCAACCTGCAAATTAACATCCGCTTCGAGCAGTGCTTTTCTTATATCCCGCATACTGTCCTTAACCTGTGAATTCGAAAGTCTCCCTTTACCTGAGAGATTCTTTGCTATATCTTTTAATCTTTCGCCTAATTTCTCAAACATACGGTTAAATATAAATTTTTTTTTCGTAATTGCAAGGAGGTAATAGTGAGTAGGTAGTAGAGAGCAGTGAGCAGTTAAAAAAAACAACAAAAATAAAATCTTTGTGTTCTTTGTGTCTTTGTGTGAGATTAATTTGGTGTTGTGGGTGTGTTTTTTAAACAGACTAACGACCTAACCGGTCCAACCGACCAACGGAAATCTTATGATTCCCATTTTCCCCCGTTGACATATTCAAAAAACCCTATATGTTTTATCAATTATGAAAGGTAACATAGGTTTTATTTCAACAAGGTTTTCCGGATTGGACGGGGTTTCCCTGGAGACCAGAAAATGGGCGAAGATCCTTGAAGAGGAAGGATTCGATTGTTACTATTTCGCGGGCGAGCTCGACTGTCCCGAGGAAAAAGCTTTCCTGGTAGAAGAAGCTCATTTTAAACATCCTAATATAGAAGAAATTTATAACGATTGTTTTGGAACCGATACACGTAAAAGCTCAGTTACCAGAAATATACATGAAACGAAAAAGAGGCTCAAGAAAGAAATTGTCGATTTCGTTAACAAATTTGAAATAGATTTATTGATAGTTGAAAATGCTTTAACCATACCTCTTAACATTCCTCTTGGGATAGCTATAACGGAGTTTATATCGGAAACAAAAATGCCTACTATCGCGCATCATCATGATTTTTACTGGGAAAGGAAAAGACTTCTTGTAAACGCAGTCGGCGAATACCTTAATATGGCTTTTCCACCTGTATTACCTTCTATTCGCCATGTGGTCATTAACTCTAATGCGGACCGTGAACTGAGTTATAGAACGGGAATATCAAGCACCATAATACCAAACGTGCTGGATTTCGAAACCCTTCTTCCCCCACCGGACGAATATGCAACTGATGTAAGAGAAACTTTCGGAATACAGAAAGACGAAGTACTCATTCTTCAACCGACAAGAGTTGTTCAGAGGAAAGGGATAGAACATGCCATTGAACTTACAAGCCGCTTAGGAAAAAAGGCGAAACTCGTTATCTCCCATGCCTCCGGAGACGAAGGATTCGAATACGAACAACGTATTCGTGATTATTCCAAAATGCTGGGTGTCGATACCTTATTTATATCAAGACGTATAAATGAACACAGAAAAACCAACGGGCAAGGAGAAAAAGTTTATACCATATGGGATATTTATCCTCACGCAGATCTCATAACCTATCCCTCGACTTATGAAGGATTCGGAAATGCTTTTCTGGAAGCCATTTATTGCCGAAAGCCAATAGTTGTGAACAAATATGTAATTTATACTTTAGATATAGATCCGAAAGGATTTAGAGTTATAGCCTTGGACGGGTATGTAAATGAAGAGGCTATTCAAAAAACCAGAGAAATTCTCACCGATCCCGAGAAACGCGAAAAAATGGTAAAACACAACTATAGGTTAGCTAAACGTTATTACTCCCTCTCGGTACTCCGCCGCAAACTTAAAAATCTCATACGAGAAATCCTATATTTCGACACCTGAAAACAAAAGTTCTTTACCACAGAACACACAGAGAAAAGGAACACAGAACACACAGAGATTTTTTTTGTTTAAAACTCCTCCCATCACATCCATATTTATCTCACACAAAGCCACGAAGAACACAAAGTCTTTTATGTTTTTTACAATTTTACCATTTTTATATTCAACTATTTATCTAATCCGAAGGATTCGTAACACTATTTGACTATTTTTTAATTTAACTATTTAACTGATGCGTAGAATTTATGATACGAAGAATCTCTGCCTCTTGACAAATTACTTCAAGAGTCTATATTAATAATAAAGACCTAGTAAAGTTGGTTTAAGAAGTTTTACGAAGGTTGGCTTTAAATCTTGAAGAGTCAAAAAGGGTTTTTTTATCTTTTGTTTCGGATAAAAACCCCTTGACAAATTGAGTTTATAGATTAATAATAAAACCTGTTCTTTGATAATTGAATAGATAATAGATATTAGACTTTTGGACAAGCGTTAAGAGCATATGGTGGATGCCTTGGCAGAAGTAGGCGATGAAGGACGTGGCTGGCTGCGATAAGCCTCGGGGAGCCGTCAAGCTGGCGTAGATCCGGGGATTTCCGAATGGGGGTAACCCAAGTCCGGTAAACCGGACTTATCCCGAAAGGGAAGTTAACCCAGGGAATTGAAACATCTTAGTACCTGGTGGAAAAGAAAGTAAAAACGATTCTCCTAGTAGCGGCGAGCGAACGGGGAAATAGTCCAAACCTTTTTTGTGTTAAAGCCCGCATGCGTTGCAGGAAAGGTGTCGTGGGGAGCAGATTTGCTTTATGCGGAGAAGCAAGAAAGTTACAAAATTGGCGGTTAGCCGAAGAAATCTGGAATGGTTTATCAAAGAGGGTGATAATCCCGTAGGCGAAAACCGATCAATCTTTTTTCTGCTTTCCCAAGTACTTCGGGACACGAGAAATCCTGTGGGAATTTGGGAGGACCACCTCCTAAGACTAAATACTCACTTCTGACCGATAGTGAACTAGTACCGTGAGGGAAAGGTGAAAAGAACCCCGTTGAGGGGAGTGAAAAGAATCTGAAACTATATGCTTACAATCAGTAGGAGCCTTATGGTTTGATCTTCGGATCTTACCATGGGTGACTGCGTACCTTTTGCATAATGGGCCGGCGAGTTACTTTATCTGGCAAGGTTAACCAAATATTTTGGGAAGCCGTAGCGAAAGCGAGCCTTAATAGGGCGATTCAGTCAGATGGAGTAGACCCGAAGCCGAGTGAGCTACCCATGGCCAGGGTGAAGCGAGTGTAAAAGCTCGTGGAGGCCCGAACCAGTTAGCGGGAAAATGCTATTGGATGAGCTGTGGGTAGGAGTGAAAGGCTAATCAAACTCGGCGATAGCTGGTTCTCTTCGAAATATTTTTAGGAATAGCCTCGAATGTTTAGTTATGGAGGTAGAGCACTGAATGGGTTTCGGACCTAAACCGTCTGGCGTCCAATCAAACTCCGAATGCCATAACTTAAAGTTCGGGAGTCAGGCTGTGGGGGATAAGCTCCATAGCCGAGAGGGAAACAACCCAGATCATCGGCTAAGGTCCCTAAGTGCAAGCTAAGTGGTAAAGGAGGTAGAGTTGCTCAGACAACCAGGATGTTGGCCTAGAAGCAGCAAACATTTAAAGAGTGCGTAAAAGCTCACTGGTCGAGCGACTC
>Ga0307421_1000100_pt1 | contig 51778 bp, 39 predicted proteins | sample SalMarWE160270MG_FD_202163 | JGI IMG/M metagenome (GOLD analysis project Ga0307421, IMG submission 202163) | Salt marsh sediment microbial communities from the Plum Island Ecosystem LTER, Massachusetts, United States - WE1602-70 | ecosystem: Environmental > Aquatic > Marine > Intertidal zone >... | reverse complement strand
CATGGCTGTTTCTTGTGTGAGCTGCGGGATGTGTTCTGATGTGTGCCCCGTAAATATTCCTGTGGCCACTGTGTTTTCTAAAGTAGGGTCTTCTCTTCAGAAAGAATTTGATTACTTTCCTGGAAAAAATATTGAACAACCTGCTCCGCAGGGCACATACAAAGAAGATGAATTCACAAAAATCGGAGAACAATGATTTTAAACAAAACGAACAGGGGTTATGAAAATGAATGATAAATATACTCCAAATATAATCGGATTTCTATGTAATTGGTGTTCCTATACAGGAGCTGACCTTGCCGGCACTTCACGGATGCAAATCCCACCTTCTCTAAAGACCATAAGAGTCATGTGTTCAGGCAGAATAGACCCTCTCTTTGTGCTCAAATCCTTTATTAAAGGTGCGGATGGAGTCATGATGATGGGGTGTCACCCGGGTGACTGTCATTATCAAAAAGGAAACTTTAACGCACGCCGCAGATATGTCATGCTGAACAGTATCTTTGAGACACTGGGTTTAGAAAAAAAGCGCATAGGATTGTGGTGGGTCTCTGCTTCCGAAGCCACCCGGTTTGCCAAAGTCACCAATGAATACACAAAAGAAATAGAAAAATTAGGGCCGAATCCAACCGCCAAAGAAATTTTTCTGTAAACACAGACACTGATTATCTTTTCAGATCCATTCTTATCTTTAGGGTAAGCCCTTCCTTGTTTTCTTTAAGTCCTTCCTGATTTGACTGGACGTTTTATATATAAATCCTATATGCTGTTTCTACTATAAGTCTGATTAGTCAAAGGAGTGTCATTATGAACCTTAAAATTTTTATAGCGACATTTTGGGCGATATTCATTGCTGAATTAGCTGATAAGACCCAGTTAGTGGGAATGAGCATGGCAGCAAAAACCGGCAAACCGATCAGTGTATGGCTTGGCTCAGTATCAGCATATGTCATAGTGACCATCATATCAGTTCTTTTGGGTACATTATTGAGCAAGTATATAAAACCTGAAATCATAAGATACAGCGGGGGCGTCATCTTTATTATCATCGGTATTTTCATCTTATTTGATAAAATCTAATCCACACACAGATGAAAAATTATGGAAAATTTAGTATCAATTTGAATGTCCGTTTACTTACCTTCTATTTAAGTTTTTCAATATATAGAATCCCTCTTTTTGACTGAATGGAGGCAAAGCGGCGAGATGATGCAATTGCTTCTTGCTTTGGCATAGCCCTTTGGGTTATTTTTCAAAAATCCCGCCCGTCCAACAGTCGCAGTCAGGCGGCTTTAGCCAGCTTCGCTGTCTTTCGCACTGCCTTTTTTGTGACTGTTTACCCCTTAGAATTTTGATTGTTATTAAAAAACAAATGTTGTATAATGTGGTCTAATGTTGGATAAAACAATATATTAAAAACAGAGGTAATTTATGCTACTTAAAGGATATTTAACTGTCGAGCAGGTTGCAAAACAATTAGGATTATCTGGATACCGAATTCGCGAACTTATTCGTGAGAAGAAAATTCGTGCAGTTAAGATCGGACAATGGCGGATAAAACCAGAGGACTTGGAAAACTTTTTAAGGTCAAGAAGCAATCTCTAATCATTCATAGGGGTTGCGTGGTGATAATTTATGTCCATACAGGAAGCAAACTGGAACAATTTTAAAGCAAAGTTTAACGGTAAAGAGCAAAAGTCTTTCGAGTGGCTTTGCTATCTCTTGTTTTGCAAAGAATTCAACAAAAACACAGGAATATTTAGATATAAAAATCAAGCTGGAATAGAAACCGAGCCTATTGAACATAATGGTCAAATGATAGGGCCTCAGGCAAAATTCTATGAAACAAAGATTAGTAAGAATAAAGACGACATAAAAGATTCTATTGAAACGGCAAAGAAAAAGAATGGTAATCTTAACAAAATCATATTTTATATAAATCAGGAGTTTTCAGAAAGCAGCAAAAAAGGCAAAAAAGACCCTGTATATAAAATCGAGATAGAAAAGCATGCTAAATCTCTTGGCGTGGAAATAGATTGGAAAAGTAAAAGCTTTTTTGACTCTCCATTTGTCTGTCAAGATAACGCCGTAATAGCACAGCATTTTTTTAGCTTAGGCAAGAGTGTGATTGATTTCTTAAATGAGTTAACTCGACACACGGAAGCTATCCTTACAGCTATAAATTCAAAAATAACCTTCAGAAATAGTGAAATAAAAATAGATATGGCACAGAATAAAAAAATGCTACAAGATGTCTTGACTACTTCTCCTATGGCTATTTTAAGCGGTGGGGCGGGAGTAGGGAAAACCGCCCTCATTAAGGATTTTTATCATTCAATCAAAGATAGAGCTCCTTTTTACATCTTTAAAGGTGTCGAATTTTGCATTTCTAACATAAATCAACTTTTTACACATTATGGATCATTTACCCTATCGGATTTCATGAAAGAACACCAAGATTTCGAGGAAAAATACATAATAATCGACTCTGCTGAAAAGTTATCTGATATTCAAGATAAAGAAGTTTTTCAAGAATTTTTGTCCACTTTGCAAATTAACAAGTGGAAAGTTATGTTTACAACAAGGCACAGCTATTTGGACGATTTAAGATTCCAGTTTATTGAAATTTATCGTGTTCACTGCCACCCAGTAAATATCGAAAATCTTACATCGGCACAACTTGTTAAGATTTCGAAAAAATATAGTTTTAATTTACCAAAGAATGAGAGGTTGCTTGATCTTTTACGAATCCCTTTCTATCTAAATGAATATCTACAAAATTATGATAGCTTAGGAAACACAATAAGTTATTCGGATTTTAAAAGTCTATTATGGAACAAACAAATATCTAAAACTTCATACCAGAAGAATAACATGCATATAAAAAGGGAAGAATGCTTTTTAGCAATTGCACATAAGAGGGCGGTTGAGGGAAACTTTTTTGTAAAGACTAAGGATTTCGATGATGAAGTTTTACGAAGTCTTGAGAATGATGAAATTATAAAACATGATTCTAACGCAGGGGGCTTCTTCATTACCCATGACATTTATGAAGAGTGGGCATTGGATAACATTATTGAAAGAACATTTTTAAGCTCAAATGATTACAAAGACTTCTTAAAGGAAATAGGAAGTTCTTTGCCGATTCGGCGAGCCTTTCGGAACTGGCTTTCAGAGAAACTATTTAATAATGAAAACGAAGTAAAAACATTTATTGAATCTACAATCATTGATGATGCGATTGAGAGCCATTGGAAAGACGAAATTTATGTATCAGTATTGTTATCCGATTATGCAGAAGCTTTTTTCAACCTATTCAAAGATAAGCTTTTAGAAAATAACCAAGCTCTCTTGGTGAAAATTATTTTCTTGCTGAGAATCGCTTGTAAAGAAATTGATGAGGACTTGCTCAATATTTTTGGTATTCAGAAAACAGCATGGAGTGCATTGAAAACTATTTTCATCAAACCAAAAGGTCGAGGATGGGAAAGCACGATCAATTTTATATATAAGCATAAAGACGATTTAGGATTACAAAGAATGAATATAATTCTTCCTATGCTTGCTGATTGGAATAACAAAAATAAAGTGGGCGAAACTACAAAACAGGCGAGCCAGATAGCGTTATATTATTATAACGAAATCATACAAGAACAGTCCTACCATATCTCGGGAGACAAGAAAGAGCAATTAATAAGAATTATTTTGCAAGGCTCATCAGAAATTAAGGATGAGTTGAAAGCTATCTTTGATGAAGTTATCTCTAATAAGGCAGTTAAACGTAGAGATAGATATTACGCTCTTATTAAGCCAATTTTAACATCTCTCACTGATTCCTTCGAGGTAGTTAAAGCTCTGCCGAATTATGTAATAAAATTAGCAGATATTTATTGGTTTCATAATCCCGATAAATTAGATGATGATTATAGATATTCAAGAAGAATGGACATGGAAGATTACTTTTGTATTTCATCAAGGCATTATGACTATTTCCCTGCAAGCGCATTTCAAACACCTATATACCAGCTTTTAAGAATAGCTCCTAAAGAAACAGTGGACTTCATTTTGTCATTTACAAATAAAACTGTGGAATGCTATGTGAAATCTGAACTTGATGGGGAAATAGAACAAGTAGACGTTTTTGTCGATAAAAATCAAGAGATAAAGCAATACATAAGTAACAGGCTTTGGTGCATGTATCGGGGTACTCAAGTTGCTCCATATCTTCTTAAGTCTATGCATATGGCACTCGAGAAATGGCTCCTTGAGGCTACAAAATCAGCCTCAAAAGAGGCTATTGAAGGCTGGTGCCTATACCTTATAAAAAAATCTAAATCTGCATCAATAACCGCAATGGTTGCAAGTATAGTTTTGGCCCAATCTTCAAAACTTTTCAGTATTGCCAAAATACTTTTCCAGACCAAGGATTTTTTTCTATATGATACCAGCCGGCTTTTATTGGATGAACAAGCAAAATTTCAGTATTCGATAGGTTACGGACCTAATTATGAACATCAAATATATCAAGATAAGAGAATTAAAACTTGCGATGATATCCATAGAAAGTACTCCCTCGAGCATTTAGCGTTGAATTATCAGTTGTTCAGAACAAAAGAAGAGAGTGAAGAGGAGGTTAAGGAAAGACAGAAAATCATATGGGACATATTCGATAAATATTATGCAGAACTTCCAGATAAATCATCAGAAACAGACTCTGACAAAACATGGAAACTATATTTAGCGAGAATGGACAGAAGAAAAATGAGTCCAGAAATTGAGAAGACAGACAATGGTGCTTTGATTAAATTCAATCCTGAAATTGATCCTGAATTGAAAAAGCATAGTGAAGATACTATTCAAAAAATTTCCGAGAAGATGAAGTATGCAGGTTTGCAGGTATGGGCAGATAGCAGATTCAGAGGAGAAAATGAGACCTATGAGAAGTATTCTCAGTATGAATCTAATCCAAAGCAGGTAATTACGGAAGCAAAGGAGATATTTGAAGGGCTTAAAATCAAAAAAGAGGAAGAGTATTCTCTGTTTAACCATTCAGTACCTGCCTATGCTTGCTCTGTTTTAATGCGTGATTTTTATAACAAACTTGATTCAGATGAAAAAGAATTCTGCAAAGAAATAATTATTGGATATGCATCTATACCCTTGATGACAGAGGGGTATATGTATCAAATTTCTGATGGCACAGAAGCCGCGATTGCTCTTTTGCCTAATCTTATAGAGCATTTTCACAGAGATAAGCAAAATATTAAAATGTTGCTGTTTAGATTATTGCTTATTCCGTCGCGAGAAATATCAACATTTGCTGCAAGAGGCATTTTGCATAAGTTATGGAAAATAAATTTTAACGACGCTAACTCTATGTTTTTGGGATATCTATTGCTATCACCAAATCATTATGCACTTATTGATAAAAGAAGAAAGGAGAATTATAAAAAGAAACACTACGGCGATTTAAGAATCCAGGTCTCTAAAGCATTTCAGAAAAAGTACAAGAAGGAGCTTGAAAGGATTGCCAAGAACGAAATTTCCTATGATGAATTAGATGGTTTAGAAAAGTTAGATTTAGAAATTCTAAAGACGGCGTTTGAGATATTGCCTTTAAAAACAACTAGCAAGGACCATAAAAAATTCTTAAGTGTAATTTTTCCCATTTTTGCAAAGAAAATTTTACAGGATGATCATGAGGACAGAATTGATTATACTCTAAGGCATAGATTCTTAGAAAAGTTTGCATATTTTATCTTAAATCTCCCAAAAAAAGAAATAAAAACATATTTGCAGCCTTTTATTGAGAATTTTTACTGCTCAAGAGAAATGTCTGAATTCTTTCAGGAATTTATATATGCGGAAGATAGGCTGTCCAAATATAATGAATTCTGGACAGTATGGAATTCATTCTATGGAAAGGTATCAGACTCATGTAAAAACCAAAGCAGTTATTATGCAAAAGATGTTATAAGTAGTTATCTATTAGCAGGAGTTCATTGGAATGAAAAAGCAAAAAAATGGCATACCCTTAAAGAACGAGAGAAAATATTCTATAAAAAAGTATCAGAAGAAATGGGCCAACACCCAACCGTTTTATATTCCATTTCAAAAGTCCTAAATGATATAGGTAGCAATTTTATTCAAGATGGATTGACCTGGATAAGCCATATCTTAAACAATAACAAACAATTAATTTCAGAAGAGCTAGATACAAACACTATTTTTTATATTGATACATTTATCAGACGATATATTTTACAAAATCGTCTACATATAAGGAAGTCATTATTAGTTAAGAACCAAGTTATTATTATTCTGAATTTCTTGATAGAGAGAGGTTCAATAGTAGGATATTTGTTAAGGGATGATATTTTGTGAAAGAATGAATATAAATAAATTATAATGATGCAGAATTGTTTTAAGAGAATCGTTTATGATGAATAAAAAAGAGTCTTCAGAACGATATATTGGCACACAGTTTATACCGCCCACGCTTATTAAAGCCGGGTGGAATGTAGAAAAACAAATTCGCGAAGACGTATTCTTCGCTGAAGGTTATATTTTTGTTAAGGGCAATAAAAAGTATCAGTTTCGAACGTAAAATAATCATTCCTTTGGCAATCGCATCATCTTGCTGCCTTACCCCAGTCACTCAAAAATAGGAATTTTTTATATTGTACAATCTCTATAGAAGGTCATCCAAAAGGTTTAACATAGACTTTAGGCCGGCATATGAATGAAATCAAATCTTGGCTAAAGCCTGATCCAGATCCTTACATAAATCATCAGCGTCTTCGATACCTATGGAAAGCCTTAACGTCTGGGGCTTGAACCTAGATTTTCTTTTATCCTCATCCGAAACATCCATATGAGTGTGAAACCAAGGACTTTCTGCCAGGGATTCGACTCCGCCCAAAGAAACGGCTAATCCAAATATGTGAAGGTTATTAAGAATGGCGTAGGCTTCCTTTTTCTCTCCTTTAGGGTCAAATGTGATCATGGAACCAGGGCCTTTACACTGCTTCTGAAAAATCTCCCATTCCGAACTCTCTTTGTCATAAAAATCAGGGTAAATAATTCGTTCGATTTTATCATGTCCCTTCAGGAATCGGGCAATTTTCTTCGCATTTTTCTGGGCCTTCAGTACTCTTTCTTCCAGAGTATCCAGAGACCTAAAAAGAAGCCATGCATCAAAAGCAGATGGGGTTGGGCCCGTGCTTATACGAACTGACTGGATTTTAAAAGCTCTTTTTTTGTCCCTGTCTATCACAAAGCCTGCAATCAAATCAGAATGACCCCCTATGGACTTTGTTCCTGAATAAACAACAATATCAGAGCCATGCATAAATGGATGTTGTAAAATGGGAGACATAAATGTGTTATCCACAGCCAAAAGAGCATCTGTATTCTCATGAGCAAGGTCCGCCACTTTTTGAATGTCAACCATGGCTAAACTCGGATTGGCAGGTGTCTCAATAAAAAACAACTTCACTGTATCCGCATGTTTTTTCAGGGCATCTTCCACCTGATTCAAATCAGTGGCATCCACAGGAACCACATTTATACCCAACCTTTCCGGAACCATATGTCTCAATAAATGATCTGTACCACCATAGACAGGGTATCCGAAAATCAATGTATCTCCGGGTTTGCATAACGTGAGCACTGTGGTGAATATGGCTGAAAGCCCACTCGGGAAATAAACAGCCGTAGGATCTTCGGTTCCCTGTTCTAGACACTGAATGCGGTCGCACAGCATAATAAAATTAGGATTTGATACTCTGGTATAAATAGGCCATTCTTCATCCGGAGATAAGGGAGGCTCAAATCCATAAGACCTTCGAAACATATGCTCCAGTTTTTCCGCATCTTCAGTGGCAAAAGTTGATACTGCAAAAATAGGGGGGCGCACTGCCCCCATGCTTAAGAACGGGTCATAACCAACATGCGCTGCCCTTGTCTTCGCTTTCCACTCCTTGGGAGGCTTTTTCCAATTACTTTTTCCCATAAAAATATCTCCTCTACATATCAAATTTTATATTTTTTATCTATCTTGAGACTAATTTTTTAAGCCCACAATGTCAAGAAAAATAAGGCAATCATCAAGCATTCTCCGCTGGTACAAGCGAGCATAAGGGAATGTTGAGATCTCTGGAAGGAAGCAAAGCCATAACTGTACTTCTCTTTGATTTGCATTCCGTCAAAAATTATTGATAATAGGGTAAAAAAGGAGGTTTTTATGAAGAACTCATGTCTCAAACCTTTTGTTTTCATCATTACGTTTCTCTTTATCACAAACCTGGGTCTTTTAGCCAAAGTCGAACCCGGACTCTTATCCGGGCTTAAGGCCCGGAGCATAGGTCCTTCCAGCATGAGCGGCCGAATAGGAGCTGTGGATTCAGTGGCGTCGAATCCTGATATCATTTATGTGGGTGCGGCCACGGGAGGAGTATGGAAATCAACCGACGCTGGTTTCACTTGGGAACCCGTATTTGACGACCAACCTGTATCTTCTATAGGCGCTATAGCCATCAATCAATCCAACCCCAATATTGTATGGGTAGGCACAGGAGAAGCGGCTCCCCGAAACAGTTGTGGTGTGGGCCACGGTGTGTATCTCAGCGTAGACGCAGGCAAAAACTGGAAACTCCTAGGACTTGAGAAGACAGAAAAGATCTCGAAAATACTTTTAAACCCCAATGATCCTGATACAGCTTATGTCGCAGCCCTTGGCACTACCTGGGGGGAAAATCCTGAACGGGGTGTATTTAAAACTGTGGATGCAGGAAAAACCTGGGAAAAAGTCCTTTACGTCAATGAAAAAACAGGAGCAGCGGACATGGCGATGACTCCTGATAATCCGAATAAAATCATAGCCGCTATGTGGGAGCACAGACGGTGGCCCTGGTTTTTCAAATCAGGCGGGCCGGGAAGCGGCCTCTATTTGACCGTAAACGGAGGTAACGACTGGAAAAAATTGACTGATAAAGACGGACTCCCCAAAGGAGAGCTGGGCAGAATAGGAGTCGCTTTTTCAGCAAACAAACCTCAAATGGTTTATGCCCTGGTCGAAGCAAAGGATAACGTCCTGCTACGCTCAGAAGATGGGGGTTATAGCTGGCAAATCGTAAACAATAAGGAAGATGTGTCCAATCGTCCTTTCTATTATCAGCGGATCTGGGTCAATCCTGTGAATGAAAATATTATCTACATGCTTCATTCCAGAATGATGGTGAGTGAGGACGGAGGAAAAACTTTCACAAACCTCCCTTCATTCTCACAGGCCCACTCTGATTTCCATGCCTTATGGGTCCATCCCGATGGAGAGAGGATGATCGTAGGAAACGACGGAGGAGTCGTGATCAGCGTCAACCGCGGCAAAACCTGGCGCTTTGTGGAAAATCTTCCTATTGGCCAGTTTTACCATGTCAGTTTTGATATGGAAGTTCCTTACAATCTCTATGGGGGTCTCCAGGATAACGGGTCATGGATGGGACAGGCATACGCACTCAAAGAAAGAGGCATATACAATTATTTGTGGAAAACAGTCGGAGGAGGCGACGGTTTTGATACCGAACCGGATCCAGAGAAAACAGGCGCCGGATACGGTATGTCTCAAGGCGGGAACCTTTACTATTTTGACATAACCACCGGAACAAGCCGGGATATTGTTCCCACTGAATCTGATGTCAAGCATCGTTACAACTGGAATGCCGGGTTTGCTGTTAATCCATTTGATCCCAAAACCATATACCTCGGCAGCCAGTTTGTACATCGCAGCAGAGATAAAGGCCAAACCTGGGAAATCATAAGCCCTGACATGACTTCCAACGACCCTGAAAAACAGAAACAAACCGAAAGCGGAGGATTGACTCTGGATGTCACCAATGCTGAAAATCACACCACCATTATGTGCATTGCTCCCAGCCCAGTTCAAGAAGGTGTCATATGGGTAGGTACAGATGACGGAAACCTGCAGCTGACCCGTGACGGAGGGGAAACATGGCAGTTGGTCTCAAAAGAACTCACCTCAGGAAAAAAAGGAATGGCCCCGCCCTGTACCTGGATCCCCCATGTGGAAGCTTCTAAATTTGATGCGGCTAGAGCTTATGTCGTGTTTGATGACCACAGAAGAGCTAACTGGACTACATACGTCTATGTCACGAACGACTTTGGTAAGACCTGGAAGAGTCTTTACACTCCGGAAATCGATGGATTTTGTCATGTGATAGAAGAAGATACGGTCAACGAGAATCTATTATTTTTAGGGACGGAGTTTGGATTGTATGTCACTTTTGATACAGGAAAAAGCTGGATTAAATGGACCCATGGACTTCCAACCGTGCCTGTCAGAGATCTGGCTGTCCACCCAAGAGAAAACGATCTGATTATTGCGACCCATGGACGTTCCTTATACATTCTTGATGACATATCCCCGCTTCGAGAAATCTCAGATCAGGTGATTGAGAAAAAACTCCATCTTTTTAAAGTCCCTGACGCCACTCAGTTTCAAAGAGGAAGTCTCACATCTTTTATGTGTCCCGGAGACACGGCATTTATGGGAGAAAACAAAAGATTCGGCGCCTGCATCACATATTATCTCATCCCCAGTGAGAAAAAAGAGCAAGAACCTCAAAAAACATCTGATCAAACCTTGACACAGAGAAGGAGGCCTGAAACAAGCGCCTCCGGAGTCAACATCATTATTGAAGATAAAGGCGGAAACCAGGTAGCTGAAATGAAAGGAACTGAAGAAAAAGGCATAAACCGGGTGTACTGGAACTTTCGAGAAACCACAGCAGATGACTCAGAAGAATCCGGCCGTTCACGATACAGGCGAGGTGGAATGGAAGTCCTTCCGGAAGAATATAAAGTAACAATAAAATACGGAGACCAAGAAGAACCCGATTCCTTTGAAATCAAAACAGATCCCCGCATCGACATTGACCCTGATGTGCTTAAACAAAATCACACGATGGGTAAAAAAGCCCAGAAACTAACGGAAACCGTTACGCAAGCAAACAACCGCATTGAAGAAACTCAAAAGGCCTTGAAAGTCATCCAACAGAACATTCAGTCTTCTGAAAACGAGAATAAAAAAGAGCTGTTGAAAGAGGTAGAAAATCTGGAGAAAAAACTTAAAGAGCTTTCAGAAATTCTTGATCCCACTCCTGCAAAACAAGGCATTGCTGACCTTTCAGCCGGACTCAGAAGACAGGTCATGAGTGCGGTTTGGGGAATCATGGGAGCAGGATACCGGCCCATTACCCAGGCATCTCAAGTCAAATATGAAAAAGCAAAAACAAAGCTCAATGAATTCCTGGAAAAGTTCAATCCTTTCTTTCAAGAAGATATCAAGAATTTCAAAAAGCTTCTCTCTGAGTCGGATTTTTCACTGTTAAAAACCTATGAAGCCCTGAAGATAAAGGAAGAAAAAGAATCATAAGAACAAAAAACCAAACGCTAAAGAAATTCCTGGGTAAAAGAAATGAAATCCATTGGTTCGCCTGTATTTAAACAATACTTTCTTCCCGGGTTTGTATTCCAATCCGTGGTTATTGCCGGAGGCTATGGAACCGGAAGGGAACTCATTGAATATTTTCTCAAATACGGACCTCTGGGTGGTATCCTGGGCATGTTTCTTGTCACTACCCTCATCTGGTCCCTGATCCTTGCTGTTACGTTTGAATTCTCCCGTAAATTCAAAGCCTATGATTACCGAACTTTCTTTATAAAACTGCTGGGCCCTTTCTGGATAATTTTTGAGATTCTCTATTTTGTCATGTTGTTTCTGGTGTTAGCTGTTATCGGTTCTGCAGCAGGTGTCATTCTCAAAGACAATTTCGGCCTCCCTTATATGTTAGGCGTATTCCTCATGCTCGCAGCCGTAGGATTCCTGACTTTTAAAGGAAGAAATCTGATAGAAAATTTTCTCTCCTCCTGGTCTGTTCTTCTGTATCTGACCTATGGAGCTTTTTTAGTCATGAGCTTTTTGAAATTCGGCCCTGAAATCCAAAAAAATCTATCTTTATCTCTCATCAAATCCTCGTGGATGCTGGGAGGTTTTAAATACGCCTTGTATAACATGGGTATCATACCTGCTGTTTTATTCTGTTTAACCCATATCAAAACAAGAAAACAAGCCCTTTCAGCAGGGCTTGTAGGCGGTCTCATTGGGATCATTCCGGGATTTCTCTTTTATATGGCCGTTTTGGGACATTACCCGGACATCCTGCCTGAACCTATTCCGGCACTCTTTGTACTTAAAGAGATCAATGCTCCCCTCTTCATGATTCTCTTCCAAATCGTTCTTTTCGGCACTCTCATAGAAACAGGCACTGGCTTTATTCATGCTGTTAACGAGCGAATCCAAGCTTCCCTTGCCCTCAGGGGAAAGAAGCTCCCCCGCTGGATGAGGCCCTTGATTGCTTCGGGATTGATCATCATAAGTATAGGTCTCTCAAGCTTCGGCTTGATCAATCTGATTGCCAAAGGATATGGAAGCATAAGCTGGGGATTTTTCGCTGTTTTTATTATCCCTCTTCTAACCCTGGGAATCTATAAAATAACAAAATCCAAATCTTAGTCCCCTTAAGCTAAAGCCTGGTTATTCACGAGTCGAGATGGCTGCGCATGGAGGAAGGTCTTTCATGGCTTTCAATCCGGAAGAGGCCTGTAAGACCTTTGGAATGGAGTTGACAGTCACGGCAACCGTTCCGATATCACCGTGAATACCCCCTATGATCTTCTGATGAATGTCAGGTACTCCTGTTATGAAGATCTCATCATATTCTTCATCTACAGCAGCATGGGCATTAAACACCAATGTAATGACTTCTTTGCCATCAATCTTTCCGAAAGCCGTACTGGACAATCCAACAACTTTTCCGGACTTGATTCTTCCTAATCCCGTGTCCACATCACTTTCACCCAACACAGGGATGGGAGGGGCTTCCACGGCTTCATCCAGATTCCAGCCTAATCCATCGGCTATCATATATATGGATTCCAGCAAGCCCACATGACCGGTTATTTCTTTCTTCTCTATTTTTTTATGGAATTCCTTCTGAGATAACCCGGTCCCTACTTTTTTCTGAAAAGGAATCCTTCGTTTTGAAGAATCCATCATTCGAATAACCCTGACCCGGCTGACTTCCAAACACGGCGCTGTGAGAACAAGAGGAAGCGTATCCATGAGAAATCCAGGGTTGATCCCTGTGCCGGTAACCGTTACCTCTTTTTTCTTTGCCAGCCTGTCAATCTTATCAGCTCCTTCAGGTTCGCTGCGCCAGGGAAATGAAAGCTCCTCACAGGTAGAAATCACATTTAAACCAGCCTCCACACAGAGGACTATCTGAGAAGCCACATCTTTGAGGTATGAGGTAGTGGCAACCACAGCAGCCTGAGCCTTTTTATTTGACAGGACTTTTTCCGCATCCTTTTCTATTATTATGCCTATCTTTTTTTTATCAGGAAAAAGCTCGCCTAAATCCTTCCCCACTAGATCAGGGGCTGTATCAACAGCTCCCTTGATCTCAAAACTTTTCTTGCTGTATACAGTATGGGCTATTTTTCTTCCCATAACACCGCAGCCATAGATGATAACACCTATCTTGTCCATTTCTGTGATCCTTCTATTATCCTTTTATTTATAACAAATCCTGAACATGATACTCTCTCCATTTCCGGGCTATTCTTTCAACGGCATCTAAAGATGCCTGTATCTCCTTTTCTTGATGAGACATGGAAATAGCTCCGTACCCATGGAAAGTATGGAATCCTTCCACTATCATAGCAAACTTAAAGGCCTTTTCCCTCAATTCCACATCACTCACCTCAGGATTCCAAACCTGCTCCGGAGAAGTCACCTTATCAATGTTTGTGCGCAGAAACTGAACTCCGATAAGAGAACTGTTATCCGCAATGTCTTCTCCCTTCCCCGTGCATTTCACATTGAATCCATAAGTTAAAAAGATTTCCTCAACACTCGTCCTGACTTTAGCTCCGAGTTTCCCTATTCGAGGATATATCTCAGACTCATGAGCAACAAGATGCTCGATATAAGTGGCACCGGCCAGCATAGAGGCGGGATGACCGGAAAAAGTCCCTCCTTCGAATTTGACCCGATCCTCTTTTCCGGCATCAGGGCTACACAGAGACAAAATGGCCTCCTCTCCTGCAACCGCACTGACCGGCATTCCTCCACCAATGGCTTTCCCGAATACCGTTAATTCAGGCTTTATTCCATATAAAATCTGAACCGGACCCGCATGGAACCTGAATCCTGACACAACTTCATCAAAGATCAAAACAGCACCGTATTTTTTGGTCAGGTCCCTGGCTCTCTGAAGATAGTCCTTGGAAGAAAAAATAAAACCCCCTGCCCCTATAAAAGGTTCTATAATAAAACACGCGATCTGTTCTCCATACTTTTTAAACACACTTTCAAGGTCAGGTATATCATTAAAACAGGTTACTAATACCATGGAATCAGCCAAAGGTGGAAGACCCGCGGATTCGATCTGATTCAATCCACCCTGGTAAGAAGAAATCCCCTTTAATGCATACGGATGCGCCCCATGCCAGCCTCCGCCTACTTTCAATACTTTTTCTCTCTTTGTATATGCTTTGGCCATCATCACAGCATACATGGAAGCTAATGTGCCGCTGGTCGTAAACCTGATTTTATCCGCTTTTGTCCTGTTCAGAATAAGTTCTGCCAGTTTTCTCTGAGCATATTCGGGGAAGCCGGTTTCAAGTCCCTGGCCGTTATTGAAACAATCCTTTAATGTATCAACAACAATATCCGGATTGTGTCCCAGAATATTTGCAAAATGGCCCTGCCAGAAGTCAATATAAGCATTCCCGTCTTCATCCCAGATTTTCGATCCCTTGCATTTAACCGGATAAATGGGAAAGGGAGGAAAAAGCCTGAGATTATGACTTCCCCCTCTGATTTGATAACGGGAAGCCGATGAATAAATCAGTCCTGATTTCCTGTTCTTCGAGGAATATTCCTCTGTTAGTATTTCCATAAATTCACTGCGCTTCATTGCTTCTTTCCTTGCTCAGTTTAAAATATAATGCTAGAGACTTAAAGTCACTCTTTTTCTCTCTTTTCGTTACCAGAACAGGATATATAAAACAATCGTAACCGCTATGACTCCCAATCCAAGCCACAGCACCGACGGTGTGGGTTTCATATCAAATTCCTTGCGAACCGGCATCACCTTGAGCTTCTTTAGCGGTTTTACTAGAGTCAGTACAGTCATGACAGCAATGATGACTATAAAAGTGATGGCCATTCGGTTGAGAAAAGCAATGGACACGATAGTCAAACCCCAATTATTGAACAGCGGTACATTACCGAAGAATATCAAGAGAATGGCATAGACTATGGGATTTAAAATCAGAGCCCAGAGGCCGGCTGACTCAGGAGCCTTTTTGAAAATCAATCCAAATGCAAATGCTGCCAGAATACCCGGTGAAATAAAGCCCTGGAATTCCTGGATATAAGTAAAAATTCCCTGAAGACTGGGATGGTCAAGAGCCGGAGCGATCAGACAGCCTATGACCACAAAAAGCATGGTCATGATCCGCCCTGTCCCTATAACCATCTTTTCCGAAGCATCTTTTTTCCAGCGCCGTTTGAATAGATCCATAGTGAAAATGGTGGAAGCTGAATTCAGCATGGAGGCAAGAGAGCTGATCACAGCTCCGGCAATAGCCGCAAAAATAAACCCCCTCACTCCTACAGGGATCAGATTCCTTATGAGCAGAGGATAAGCGGCATCTGTGGTGGCACCAGGCGCGGTCAGCTGATCTGTATATAACTGAAAAGCCATTATTCCAGGAAATATGATAATAAAAGGTATGATCAATTTAAGACCTGCAGCAAATATGACCCCAAGCTGGCCCTGCCGCAGGTTTTTAGCAGCAAGAGTTCTCTGGCATATGTATTGATTAAGACCCCAGTAATAAAAATTAGGAATCCACAAACCGATAACCAAGGCAGTCCAGGGAAGAACTGAATGGTCTTTTGGAAGAACCATATGAAGCTTGTCTGCATTCACTTCCAAAAAACTCCCGAGACCTCCCACAGCATGAAGGCCAAGAAAAAGAGTGATGGCGCCTCCCACAATAAGGGCTGTCCCCTGAAAAAGGTCAGCCCAGGCTACAGCTTTAAGCCCTCCCCATGTTGTATAAAGCGCGGCAATCCCTCCAATCAGCCACACAGCATGAGTCATTTTAAGGCCGAAAATAGTATGAAGAGTCAAGCCGCCGGAATAGATGACCGCAGAAATCGTGACAAAAACATAAATCAGCATGGTATAAAAGGCCATAAGGCCCCTTGCCGCTGAATTATATCGATATTCCAGATATTCAGGGATAGTGAAAATGCCGCTTCTCAAAAATTTCGGAAGGAAGAACAATCCCACAAGAACAATGCATATGGCCGCCATCCACTCATAACTGGCAACTGCCATTCCTGCAATCCCAGCACCCTGTCCGGACATTCCCACAAAATGTTCAGTGGATATATTGGCAGCTATCAGCGAAAGGCCTATGAAAGGCCAAAGAAGCCCCCGGCTTGCAAGGAAAAAATCCTCTCCGGTCTCTCTTTTCCGGCTCTTATAAAGACTGACTCCGACAACCACGGCAAAAAAGAGAAGGAATAAGCTAATATCAAAAAAAGTAAGCTCCATGTTATCTCCCCTTATCAGTGTTTGTGTGTTTCGGACTATTCATGCGTCATTTTCTATTAATGATTGGCACTCATAATTGACTGTTTAATTTAATCTCTTCTCCCTTAAAAAGCAAATTTTTTATTCTTGATTAATCATTTTTGAGAATGTATAGTTAACCTTCAATACTATTTGTAATTAATGAAAAATTTTTAACTAAGAAGCGTCATAATATAATAATTATGAAAACAGTCGTCATACTTTCCATGCCTAGGAGCGGTTCTTCTCTTCTTTCCGGAGTCCTTTACCACCTGGGAGTCTGGATGGGAGAAGAAGACAACATGAAAATAGGCAAGCATCTGAATAAATTCGGATGTTACGAGAATCAAGAGTTTATCGGATTTAATGAATACATGCTCTTCAAGTCCAAAAGACTTTTGGACCAGGCACAAAGGCTTAACCAAAGCGATGGTCTCGTAGAAAAGGCGGTCAAGGACCATGAAGAACGGATCATAGAAATCATTCGAAAAAACGAAAGGGAACTCTGGGGCTTTAAAAATCCCACTATGATATACACCCTCCCTTATTTTCATCATCATCTCAAAAACCCCTACTACATCAGTTTAAAACGCGATTCTAAAAGTATCGCAAATTCTCTAAAAAGAGCCGCGAAATTCAAAAACTGGCTTCCTGAAATGAGACATGAATTCCTCTACTTCTCTCTAATCGAAAAGCTTCAGATCATAATGCGCTTCATTAAAGTCTTTTTAAAATCTGGTTTTATCTTCACACATGAATCCCTTTATGAAGAAATCGCAGAAGATGGTTACAGAAGAATAGACGATTTCCTCAAAGATAAAAGACACATTGACCTGAAACTCATTGACCTCCTGGAAGACTCTGAGAATACCCTCAGAAAAATCATTGATTTCCTTGGCATGACTCCATCCGAGAAGCAAATAAGAGCCGCTTTGAGTTTCATAAGGCCTGATTTAATAAAATCCTGAAAACAAGGCGTGATAATGTTGAATGAAATCTTTTATGAAATGTTCAAGCAGATGCCCAGGCAGGGCCCTGGCAAGTCAGGCTACACAAAAAAGGCGCTCTCTTTTTGCACAATCCCTGATTCTCCTCAAATCCTTGATATCGGATGCGGCACAGGAGCTCAAACACTTTCTCTTGCTGAAAACACTGACGGCCGGATCACAGCTGTGGACAACTACGGGCCTTTTCTTGAAGAACTGAGAAAAAAGGCAAAAAAATCAGGGCTTTATGAAAAGATCCAGATTATCCAGAGCGATATGAACCAACTTGCTTTGCAACAAAAATTCGACCTCATCTGGTGTGAGGGCGCCATTTTTGTTATAGGTTTTGACAAAGGATTGAGAGAATTTAAAGAGCTTTTAAAACCGGGAGGGTTCATGGCCCTTACAGAAGTAGTATGGACAAAGGAAAATCCACCCCCGGGAGCTGTCGCATATTGGGAAAAAGAATATCCGGCGATTACTGATGTTCCTGGTAATATCAATATCATACGCTCAGCAGGATATGACCTCGTCCATCATTTCATCATGCCCCAGGACGCCTGGGATGAATTCTACTCGGCTCTGGAAGGCATCACCATCCAGATGCAGAAGAAATACAAAAACAACAAGGAAGCGGAAAAAATCATTGACTATGCTGTCAAAGAGATTGAAGCCTATGAAAAGTTCAGTGAATTTTACAGCTATGCTTTTTTTGTCATGAGAAATTAACACCCAGAACAGATGAAATTCAATCCTCCGGATTCGGCTCATATGAGAGAATATCCCCTGGCTGACAATCCAGAGCTTTACAAACAGCATCCAGAGTGGAAAACCGGATAGCCCGGGCATGTCCCTGCTTGAGAATGGATAGATTTTGAACGGTTATTCCGACTTTTTCCGAAAGCGCTGTTAAGGTCATTTTCCTTTTAACCAGCATAAGGTCCAGATTGATTTGAATAGACATTGTGCACCGCTTATATGGTAAGATTTTTTTCTTTCTGGAGCTCTAATCCTGATTCAAACACTTTCGCAATGACCAGGATCCCTAATCCTATTATTAACAGTTTAATAAATCCGTCCCAGATTAAGTCTATAAAACCGGCAGAACTGAAGGTGCTATCAAATCCTCGCATCAAGATTTTCCCCAGAATATCAATGGGTATGAGAACAAAGACAGCATAGGCGATATTTTTAATACGCTGGACATTGGCCACTTCAAATGGAGATTTTGCTTTGATTGAGCGGAGTATTTTCCGGAGATAAAAGATGATCAGCACAAAAATGATTGAGTTAAAAAATCCGGTCAGAGAAATCCCGGTCTGGATCATAATGCTTTTAACTCCCCCTGACTTTGTGATGATAACAAAACCCATCACAAGGGCCAGAACCAGTCCCACAACAGCGAGGATCCAAATAATATCGACCATGAGAGAAAAAGCCCTGACATATGAAGGTTGATCTTCTTTTTTGTTTCCTTTCATTCATCACTCCTTTTTCTCTAAAATAAGTGATGATTTATCGTTTGTCAAGTAATTTTTATTGTTTTTCATTAACCTATTAACGCTAATCAATACTTTCCGGGAAAGAACCGCCCTTGATTTTATTCCTGATTGATACGTAGAGAAAATTTTTCTATTTGTTCTTAACGTATTTGTCGAACCACTCAAACATCTCAGCCAGAACATGGAAGACAGATTCTTCAGCTCTGTAGCCATGGCTCTCATGAGGCAGCATCACCAGCCGGACCGTTGCTCCATGGCCCTTCAACGCATGGAACAGGCGCCTCGATTGGATGGGAAATGTTCCGGAATTGTTGTCTTTTTCACCATGGATGAGAAGAATGGGCTCATTGATTGTATCCGCATGCATAAACGGGGATATCTTGAAGTATATCTCCGGTGCCTCCCATAAGGTTCTCCGCTCGCTCTGGAACCCAAAAGGCGTCAAAGTCCGGTTATAGGCTCCGCTCCGGGCAATCCCAGCAGCAAATAGGTCACAATAGGCCAGGAAATTCGCTGTCATAAAGGCTCCGTAGCTGTGTCCCCCGACTCCTACCCTTTCAGGATCAATAATACCCTCGGCATCCAAATAATCAATGGCTGCCTTGGCACCGCTCACAATCTGCTCAATGAATGTGTTATTCATTGTTTCCGGGTCTCCCACAATGGGAAGCTGGGCTCCATCCAGAACAGCATAACCCTGTGTCACAAAGAAAAGCTGTGAGGTGCCCCGGAAAAAAGTAAACCGGTTGGGAGAGCTTCTTACCTGGCCGGCCACACTCGGGTCGCTGTATTCCAGAGGATACGCCCAAAACACAAGGGGAAGGCGCTGGCCTTCTTTATAATCAGGAGGCAGGTAAAGAGTCCCGCTGAGGTCCACTCCGTCGTCTCTCTTGTATTTGACAAGCTTTTTGATCATTCCGGTCATCTGAGGAGCCGGGTCCTTATAATCAGTCAAAGCCTGCCGCTTGCCGTTTTTCAGATCGAGAACAAAATAATTGGGAGGTTCCGTTTTGGACTGAAAGTTAATGATGATTCGATCTCTGGATTTCCCTGTAAAATCAACAAATGATTCATAACAGTCCTCACCAGATTGAAATATCCGCTCCGTTTTCATTGTCTTAAGGTTCATCTTATCCAGAAAGGGACGTTCTCCCTGAGGATTGGCTCCTCGCCCACTCAGATAAATCCAGTCTTTGTCCTGGAGAACCACCCATTCTCCATTTGGAGTGATGGTATACACAGGACGGCCCGGGTCATTATAGCGGTCATGTATGCTGAGGTCGATGACCTTCTTGGGTTCCTTGGAAGAATCATCCACATCGATCAAATAAGTGGTCTGCCAGCGGCGCTTCCAGTCATATTCAGTGAGAAAAGCCATATCCGGATTCTCAAGCCAGGTGATGCCTGAATAACGGTGTTTGACTTTTATGATTTCCTGAGGCTCCTCTTTAAAGGGATAGGACTGGGTCATTATTATGTCCCGGTGAGGGACCTCTTTATCCGGATCTCCTTCATCCATAGCTTCCACCCAGGTGAGACTGGCAGGTTGAAGAGCACGCCACTCAACAGACCGGATCCCTTTAGGCACACCCCGCATAGGAACGTCATCTGCCAGAGGGACTTCGGCCAGCAAATGGACCAGATTTCCATCCATATCCCAAATTTCTATATTATGAGTGAAATAATAGTAAGGAACGCTGTAAGAATAAGGCTTCTTGATCCTGTGGACCAGCAGAAGGGTCCCGTCCGGGGAAGGATCCGCATAAACATAAACAGCCGGTCCTCCGAGATTTTCAGATTCTCCGGTAGTCACATCGATCCTCTTTATTTGAGAAGTGGCATAATAAGTAAAAAGTTTCTCATCATAGGGTGTTTCAAGAAGGTCCTGATAGGTCCATACTTTAGCAAATTTTCCGGAGACTTCCTGAATATGGGGACCTACGGGCACTGAAGGTTCCTCAGGGGGTTTGCCTCTGTCTTCAGGAACCATGTAAGCCAGAATATGCTTATTGTCCGGGAGCCAGCTAAAACCTGAACCAAGAACAGCATTTATGGTCGGGCCGCTGAGCTTTTTCACCGTACCGGTTTTTGCCTCCACAGCCCAAAGCTCCACTCCATCGTCCAGATAGTCTGTGAATGCAAACCAGGTTCCGTCATTTGACCAACGGGGAAAGCTGAACCGAGCATCTTCAGGAAGCTCTACAGGAATGACCTTGCCTTTTTCAATGGTCTTAATGATCAATGATGTCATAAAATATGTCTGCTGCCTTGAGTTATTCAAAGGTGTGATCCGTGTCCCAGCCAATCGAAGTAAAGGCTGGGCCATGTATGCCATGGACGGCATGGTTTCATAGGTGTAAAAAAGCACTCTTTTTCCATCAGGACTCAGAGAGGCCTGGGGCGGCGAGGGGGCTTTCAGGATATCAATCACTTCCTGAGGGGGCTTTTTATAAGGCTCCTGCCCCAGCAAAACCAGGCTGTTCATAAAAACAAAAAGAAAGAAAACCACACATATTTTCTTTTTTGCATTCATTGTTTTCCCTCCGGTATTGGTATCATTTTAAAAATCAAATATGACTTATCATAGTATAAAAAAAGCATAAATCCAATCTTTTTTATTCTTCAAAAATCAGGGCTTGACATCTTTCCCTTAAGACTGATAATCTTATATATACTAATATACTATATATATGATTTATGGAGATATAAAATGTCATCAAAAACACTGACTGCCGCGGCCTATAAGCCGGTCATCCTTTCCATCCTTCAAGCAGGCGAAAGCTACGGATACCAGATCATCAAAAAGGTCCGTAACGCTTCAGGCGGAAAACTGGAATGGCCCAGTTCCCTGCTCTATCCTGTGCTGCACAGGCTGGAAAAAGAGGGATTGATCCAATCCCAATGGAAACTTTCAGAAAAAGGCAGAATGCGGAGGACTTACCGCATCACAGAGTTAGGGCAAAAAGAACTGAGTGCAGAAAAACAGCTCTGGTTTAATGTTCACAACACACTCATAAAATTTTGGAAAACAGCAGAGGTCCTGGATTGACATAATGGACTGAAAGGGGCAGAGACCCATGAATAATTTTGATTTAGAAAAAGCCATTAAAAATTGGAAAAAATCTTTGTTCAAGGATCCGGGACTGGAGGAAAGTCATGTCATCGAGCTTGAGGAAGGACTGCGCGAGGAAATAGAGGAACTAACAGAAGAAGGAATGAATGAGGAACAAGCCTTTCTCCGCGCTTCAAAGGAATTCGCGCCAGCTGATGTCCTGGGAGGTGAGTTTTATAAGGTGAGGACCACACGCCGTTCCGGCAGGCCGCCCTGGCAGGCTCCACGCTTTATGCCTTCTCTTCTCTGGCATTATCTCAAGACCTCCCTCCGTAAGATCAAGCGGCAGAAAATCCATTCTCTCATCAATGTGACTGGTTTGTCTGTGGGCATGGCGTGTTTCCTCATGATTATGACATCGGTCCAGTTCGAAATGAGCTACGACCGGTTTCATGAGAAATCAGACAGGCTTTTTCGCATCGGAATCCGGAACAGCGAGCCGGAGGCTACGGACTATTCCATCACGACACCGGCGATTTTGTCTGAAAGCCTGATAAACCATATTCCTGAAGTCAAAAATGCCGGGATCATCCAAAGGTCAAGAAACGCAGTTTTTCAGACCGGATCAGAGACATTCACAGAGGATGGTTTGTTTGCAGATGAAAATTTCCTTGATCTTTTTTCATTCGAACTGCTGCGCGGTCATCCTTCCGAAGCTTTAAAAACACCGAATTCAGTCGTGCTTACTGATGTTCTGGCCCAAAAAATCTTCGGTTCTGAGGATCCTGTAGGAAAGAATCTCCGTTATAAAAGCCGTCTGTTGGACTATGACCTTAATATCACGGGAATCGTGAAACACCCTCCTAAAAACTCGCATCTTCAGTTTGATTATCTGGTTTCCACTTCCACAATGGCCTCTCATCCAAGCCTGAGCGAATGGTTCCAAACATGGGATATCGACGCTTTTTACACTTATGCAGAGCTCCAACAAAACCAATCCAAAACCATAGTGGAACAAAAGGCGGCCAACCTGATCCGGGAAGCCAGACCTCAAATATACAAGCGGGAGGATCCGGTTTATCTGCAGCCTGTAACCGACATTCATCTTAAATCCCAGGTATCAGGAGCCACTGCAAGTAACAATCGTATCCAGACGCTCTATTTTTTCAGCACCATAGCGCTTCTGATCCTCATGATTGCAGGAATAAATTCCATGAATATATCCACTGCCCTTGCTGAAACCAGAGCCAAAGAAATCTCTATGCGCAAGGTAATCGGAGCCAGAAGAGCTCAGTTGGTCAGGCAGTTTCTGGGTGAATCCTATGTTTTCACTTGCTTGGCCATGGTCTTCGCTCTGCTGATATTTTTGGCTCTTTTTCCTGTCTTTTCAAGATTTCTGGGAAATGATTTAAGTCTGAGCCATGTGGAAAAAATGCCTCTGGTTCTTTCCATCTTGATCACCCTGCTTTTTGTGGGGGCTTTTTCCGGAATCTACCCGTCTTTGGTACTCTCAGCTTTCCAGCCGACTTCCATTCTAAAAAAACAGACCGGAACATGGATAAGAGGGAAAAAAACCAGAAACCTTCTGGTCATCTTTCAGTTTTCAGCAGTGGTCGTCCTGATGATCGGAACCATTGTGATCACCAGACAACTGAATTACATAAAAAACAAAAATTTAGGGTATGAGAGAGAACACGTGGTGATCCTCCCTCTTAATGAAGATGAGACCATAAAAAAATCTCAAGTGCTGAAAACCCGCCTTCTCGAATATTCAGGCGTGCAGAGGGCCACGGTCACAGATTCCAGTCCCCTGAGCATGGGTGTTTCCATAGGTGGAGCTTCCTTTAAAAAAGAAAATGGGGAGACCATCAAGATGGACTATTACCTCGCCCAGGGCGACCACGACTTTCTCCAAGTATTTGGAATGAAAATAGCTAAAGGAAGGGATTTTTCAAAGGAATTTACAGCAGATTCCGAGTCAATTCTAGTCAATGAAGCCTTTGTGAAAAAAGTCGGATGGAAAGAGCCCATTGGCAAACAGTTCAAAAATTCCTCAGTCATCGGAGTGGTTGAGGATTTCCATTTTGACACTCTCCATAAAAGGATCGAGCCCGCTGTCTTTACACTGAGTCAAGATTTTTTCGGAAGAGTCAACCTTGCGGTTCGCATCCGGCCTGACAATCCCAAAAGAACCCTGGACGAAATAAGAAGGACTTTCAATCAAACCAGCACAAGCCAGAATTTTAACTATTATTTTCTTGATGATGCGTTTAACAGACTCTACCGCAATGAGCAGCGTTTGGCCTCGACGATCAGCTATCTCGAAGGCCTGGCCATCATCCTGGGCTTTATGGGTCTGTTTGGACTGGCAACCTATGCTACCCAGCGCCGCTCCAAGGAAATCGGTATCCGCAAGGTTCTGGGGGCTTCAGCTCTCAGCATAGTGCGGATGATATCCAGCGAATTCATCATACTGGTGGTGGTCTCTAACATTATAGCCTGGCCTGTGGGATACATCTTTTTGCGGCGTTGGCTTCAGGGTTATGCCTATCGATGTTCGTTTGGATTTGAAATCTTTGTTCTGACGGGTTTAGGGACTTTATTGATCGCTTTGCTGGCTGTGGGGCTCCAAACAATCAAGGCTGCTTACTCGAATCCGGTCGAAAGCATACGCTATGAGTGAGGTCGTTTGACCATTAATACTACTTCTCTTCCAATTGTCTGATCCACTGCTCTATTCTTTCCCTTCTTTCCTCAGGTATGCTGTTTTTATAAAGGTCCAGATATTTCGAAAGATACTTCAACGCCTTTTTATTTTCTCCTCTGTTCATATGACTGTAACCAAGATTGTAAAGAGGAAGCCCGTATTCCGGATCAATGGAAAGAGATCGTTCCCATGCCTTAATAGCTTTATCCATATCTCCAGCCTGTCTGTAGGCAGCACCCAGCCCATTATACGCCACCGCATTTTCAGGATTGATTTCAACCGCTTTATTGAAATTTTCTATGGCTTTTTGTAATTCCTGCTCATTTTTTGTATTAAGATAAATGGAGAGATAAGCATTTCCCATGTTATCGTAGGTCGCAGCAAAATCACTATCTATGGAAACAGCTTTATCTAAGGCTTCCAAAGCTTTTCTGTATTCTCCTTTTCTGGTATAAGCAATCCCAAGAAAATTCCACAATTCAGGGTCTGTATCTTTCTGCGAGATTTCAGTATCATTAAAAACAGAAATGACTTTATCGCTTTGACCGGCCTCAGTTAAAAAATTGAGATAAGCTGAAAAAACCTCATGACTTGTAGGATTGTTCTTCATCCCCTCTTCAATGACCAAAAGCGCCCCGCTAAAATTCCCTTCATCTTTATACAGAGTCGCCAAATTTGAATAAGCCAGACCAATGTCCTTTCTTTCTGTGATCACTTCCTGAAGCATCCTAATGGCTTTTTGTTTTTCCCCTTTCAGATAGGTCTGTTTCGCCACTATTGATTTATCGTAAAGAGGCAGAAGACTTTTAATATCCTCATCAGGCCCGAATTCCTTCTCTTCTCCACTGGAAGACCCTGAAACATACCCGAGGCTTTTCAGCTTGCGAAGGGCTTCTTTATTTAGAGAACTCTGGGCATCCTCTTTTGCCTCAGCAGAATATTTCTCCCTTATGTCATCCAGTTTTTTTCTGTACCTGCCTAATTCTTTTTCCTTGGCCAGGTTGTTCCTTTCGCTAAAATCTTCCAGCAAATCATAAACCTCGGGAATGGGAGACTCTATATATTTTTCTCCGTCCTCAATGAATCCGTAGAGCGGAGCCCAATCTCTGTTGTATACTTTTTCGTAATAGGGATAGAGCGATTCAAAATAGATAGGGCCGTGTTCAATCTTTTTTCCTTTTATCGCAGGAAGAAGCGAAATTCCTGTAAGGATATCAGGTTCTTTGAGATTCAATACATCGCATATGGTTGGAAAGATATCTATATGCCCCACATAATCCGGGACATTTCCGGGCTCTATTCCGGGAAAATAGAAGATAAGAGGGATCCATATAGTCGTATTATAGGCAAAATATCCGTGTGTTAACTCTCCGTGCTGCCACAGACCTTCGCCATGATCTCCGGTTAAAATGATCAAGGTATCCTCATACAGATTTTCTGATTCCAGATAATCAAAAATTTTTCCCATCTCAGAATCCACATAGGCAACTTCCCCGTCGTACAGGTTTTTCTTGAATCGATCTTCAAAAGGCTGGGGAGGCTCATAAGGCGCATGAGGATCATACACATGCACCCACATAAACCAGGGAGAAGACTGTCTCTTAACCCACAAAAGCGCTCTGTCAACCACTTCTTCAGCTCTTCTTTCCACATAATATTTATCTCCTCGATCGAGTTGGCTCCCATACTCATCGTCATAAGTGCTGAATCCCTGGTCAAGCCCAAATGTTGAATCCAGAGGATAGGCTCCAACAAAAGCACCTGTGGCGTATCCCGCATCTTTTAAAAATTCAGCCAGAGTCACATATTTTTCATGTACGGTAAAATTGGAATTATCATGGACACCGTGATACAAAGGCGTTCTGCCCAAAAGAATATTGGTATGAGAAGGAAGGGTCGTTGGGGTGTGAGCAAAGGCATAATCGAACAAAACCCCTCTGTGGGCCAGAGAGTCAATATGCGGAGTTTCGAGATGTTCCCTGCTGTAACAGCTCAATCTATCGGCTCTGAGTGTATCAATGGTGATAAGAAGGACATTCCATCCTTTTCCTTTGCTTTTTGCCGCAGAAGAAGAAACCAGACAGAAAAAAAACAATATTAAGACCATAAAAAAAGAGAATTGAAGCATTCTTTTTTTCATTTTATTTATCTAATATCTATCTTACACACCTTTTCAATTGAGTCAAATGGTATTGAATCATTTTTATTGACTTCAGCTGACATTCCCTATTATATTAGGAATACAACAGCCTAAAGGGACAATATACAAACAAAAAAAATAGTTTTCAGATGGCCATTACACAAGGGGAGCAAAATGCTTGAAGTAAAAAACCTGGTCAAAAAATACAGTGCCATCCGCGCCGTGGATGATGTGAGCTTCAAACTGAAAAAAGGAGAAATCACCGCGTATTTGGGACCTAACGGAGCAGGCAAAACAACCACTTTGAAGATGATGGCCTGTCTTCTTGAGCCCACTCAAGGTCACATTTTCTACAAAGGCACGGATATCCAGAAAGATCCCATAGAATATAAAAAGCATATCGGGTATATTCCGGAAAACTCACAAATCTACCCCCATCTCACTACCTCCGAATACCTGACGCTGGTAGGACGGTTGCGGCATATTCCGGAAAAAGAACTCCAAACCAAAATCAAAGAAATGATGAGACTTCTCGATCTATCCGTTGAAATGGATTTTTCCATCTCCTCATATTCAAAAGGCATGATCCAGAAAGTGCTCATTGCTTCAAGTCTGCTGCATAACCCGGATATCCTTCTTTTTGATGAACCCCTGAGCGGCCTGGATGTGATCACCGGCCGGTTTATCAAAGACCTCTTAAACCTTCTTGCCGAAGAGGGAAAGACCATCATCTATTCTTCCCACATCCTGGAAGTGGTCGAAAAAATATGCAGCCGGATCATCATCATCCATGAAGGAAGAATCGTGGCGGATGATTCTGAAGATAACCTCAGGAAACTCATGAAAGCGCCCTCCCTGGAAAGCATATTCGGCAAGCTAACCGTGACTGAAGATACCCGAGCCAAAGCCAGAGAAATGATGGATATCATCACCTATAAAACAGACTGAATGAGAAAATCATGAAAATTCTCCTCACCCTTACCCGCCATTTTTTCGATAGGTTGTTCCAAAACGACATCGTCTCGTTCGAAGAACAGATGACAGGGCGGATCATTGCGGTCATGGCCATACTGAGTGTTTATTTCGGATTCGTGGCTTTCTGGCTGACCGGTCACTATACCATTGTTCCCGATCAAGGGACATCGTGGAAGGAAAAATTCATCATGCTTTCAGTCACCATGCTGGTCATTGCTGTTTTATCCCTTTTAGAATGGGACTCTCTTTTCCTGGACTCTCGCGATTACGCTCATTTTGCACCGCTTCCCCTCAATGTCCGGACCTTATTTCTTGCTAAATTTCTGAGCCTCTTTATTTTTTCAGGTATTTTCGCATTAGGGATAAACGTTCTGGTGGCTTTTACCTTTTTCAGTACCTTTGCCACATATGTGTCCAATAAACTATCGTTTATTCCTTATTTTTTTCTGGTCCATTTTCTGGCATCTTTTGCTGCTGCTTTTTTCACTCTTTTCTTTTTTACCGCCTTCGTGGGAGCTTTATCTGTCATTCTGGGAGAAAAGCTATTTAAAAAAATCTCCGGCTACATAAGAGGCATCCTCCTGGTCATAGCGGTCTTTCTGGGATTAAACGCGCTGACCATAGACCTGACATTTTACGAAGGCTTAACCCAGCCCCTGGCCGCCTGGAAAGCCCAGGCATCGTGCCAAATGCTCCTTGTACCTCCTCTGTGGTTTACCGGTCTTTATGAAACGCTTTTAGGAAATAAAGACCCCGTGTTCCTGGCGCTGGCCTCTGCGGCCCTGCTTTCCATTCCTGTCAGTTTAGGAGCTCTTTATGTGACCGTGGGATTGAGCTTTCGCCGGAATCTCAAGAAATTCACTGCCTCTGTCTCCCGGAAAAAACTTTTTACAGGAATAAAAGAAGCGGTCATCCCTATTCTGAACAAGACACTGCTCCGTCATCCGGACCAAAGAGCAGTTTTTGACTTTTACAGAAAGACCATGAAAGCAAGCCAGATCCACCGGACCCGGTTGATTGGTTTTCTGGCAGCCGGAGCCGGAATCATTCTCTTTTATCTTCTGGGCTGGCTTGTTTCCTTTATTGATCTCAGCAAGGTCACCAGAGTTTCTCTGTCCATTCCGCTCATCTTTAATCTTTTCTTGATCCTGGGGATCCGGAATGTGGCCAATGTTCCCTCTGCTCTGGAAGCCAACTGGATCTTTCAGCTTACAGAGAAAAAATCTTTCCGTCACTATGTATCCGGACTTCGCAAAGGCATCCTGTTTCTCAACATCCTTCCGGTAAGCATGCTTTTCCTGGTTATCTTTTCTCTTCTCTGGGACATAAGCACAGCCTTTTATCTGTTTATCTATATTTTGGGAATCTCTGTTCTTTTAATGGAAGCTTTTTTTGCAAGATTCCATAAAATCCCTTTTGCCTGTTCATACATGCCCGGAAAAGAAAAATTCCATATTTATCTGGGACCCTACATCATTGGATTTGTTCTTTACTATTTTCTCACTACCTCATTGGCGGCGGTTTTGCTTCAAAATCCTCTGTATCTGGCTGTGTTCTGGACAGGAATTCTGGTTTCTGTTTTGGGGATCAGGCTCTATCAGAACCTCTTCTATTATCCCCGCACGCCAATCATCTATGAAGAAGCCATAGAACCAGTAATGGTCACTCTGGACAGCTCTTTCTAAAAGAAAACCTGGGACGATTCTTTTTTTTAAAGAAATATTTAAAAAAAATCATCTTCGGCCTTTATTGACTTTATCTGTCTTCCACTATTATATTAATGACATGGCTGCTGAGGGGAAGATAATTGTGAGTGATAGGACTATCAGATGAAACCAATAAACCGCAGGGAATTTTTGAGACTGTCATCCATAGGTTTTCTCACAGCTGTATCTCACAATCGTTCCAATCAATCAGAGCCCATGCCTAATCCCATAAAAGAAAAAATCCCGCCTGAGTCTAAGGTGCAAGTGGCTGCATTCCGCGGGAATGACCTCTCTGTCATGACAAATCAGGCCCTGGAGGCACTTGGAGGCATTGAGAAAGTCGTTCATCCGGGAGAAAGTGTGTTCATCAAGCCCAACATGGTGACTCTTCCCTGGGCTCACCTGGGACGCAATCCATTCAAACTTGGAGAGTGCGCCAAACCAGAAGTTATTATCACGGTAGCTGAACAATGCTTGAAGGCAGGTGCTTCTGAAGTGATCATCGGCGACGGCTCTCAAATGCCCCGGTTTGACTGGAAGTATGCCACCTATCTGGACGGCTCAACAAATATGGTTAAAGAATCCGAACGCCTCAATTCTCAGTATAAGGGTCAGGTCAGACTGAGCTGCCTTGAAGTGGATACGCCCCGATGGATCGAAGTTCCAACTGAAATATCACTCAAAAAGGTTGCCATCTCCAGTCTTTTAACTGAAGCTGACCGGATCATTTCTATCCCTGTGATAAAGACCCATATGTGGGCAAAGCTCTCTCTTTCCCTCAAGAATTTTATCGGCATCACTCCACTAAAGCGTTATGGATGGAAAAATAAACCGGACTACGACCGGGTCGACCTCCACCGGAACGATTACACGCCAGAAGCCATAGCCCAACTCTATATAGATATCACCTCTGCCATAAAACCTGACCTCGCGGTTATTGATGGGTCTATCTGTGTGGAAGGAAATGGCCCCTCAGTCGATAAAGGATTGGGCATTACCGTGGACATGAAGGACCGGTTGGGTTCCTGGCTGATCCTTGCCAGCCCTGACCTTGTCGCGGCTGATGCCACAGCTGCGCGGGTTATCAACCATGATATTTCTTATGTGGACCAAATCCTTACTCTAGCAAGAAAAAAGAACCTGGGAGTCACAGATCAAGAATCCATTTATATGAAGGGAGAAAAACTTGATGACCTCCGTGTGGATTGGACTCCTGCCAGACTTGCCATCTCGGCTTATAAGGCTTATTCCACAAGAATAATCAATATTACCTAACCTGGAAATTTGATATGATTCGAAATTATCTTAAAGTGGCATTCCGGCGCTTAGCAAGAGGCTGGAGTTATTCACTGGTGAACGTATTCGGTCTGGCAGCCGGACTCTCCACCTGTTTTTTGATTTTCTTTTATGTGCATTTTGAATCAACTTATGACCGGTCCATTCCAGATTCAAAAGACAAATACCGCATAGCCATGGAGATAAGCGGTGAGGCATCGTCATGGAAATTCGCCACGACCTCGGCTCCCATGGCCATTGCTTTGAAGAATCGGTTCCCTAAGGTCGAACAAATAGTGAGGTTTGCTTCTGAGTCCAACAAACAGGTCACCTATCAAGACCGAGTGTTTCAAGAAGACCAGATCCTGTACAGCGATCCAGAATTCATTCCCTTTTTCAATATCAAATTATTAGAGGGTAACCCGGAAACAGCGCTTTCCCGTCCAAAATCACTGCTGATCACAAAGAACATAGCTCAAAAATATTTTGGAGATAAAGATCCCTTGGACAAACGGCTGATGATCGATGATACCTATTACAGTGTGACCGGAGTTATTCCGGATGCCCCGACCAATTCTCACCTTCCCTACTGTTTCATTGCCTCCTTTGACAGATTTGAACAGGACCAAGAATTCACAAAGTCGAACCTGACAAAACGCGATTTTTATACCTATGTGAAGCTGGCTGAAGGGAGTGATTCACAGGAATTCGAAGAGCAGATTCAGTCGCTCGAAAACCCCATCGAATCCCCTGGATGGGAAACCCATTATTTTCTACAGAATATATCTGACATTCATCTTCATTCCAACCTGGAGAGAGAACTCAAGCCGCCGGGTGATTCCACCAATTTGCTGATCTTATCAATCATAGGGAGTTTTGTCTTTTTTATTGCCTGCTTCAATTTCATCAACCTGTCTACATCCCGGTCCATCAAACGGGCCACAGAAGTGGGGATCCGCAAGGTAGTGGGCGCTTCCCGGGCTCAGCTTATTTTTCAATTCACCTCAGAATCGGGCCTGCTTGTGTTTATGGCGTTGATTGCAGCCATCGGCATCACCATCCTTTTCTTTCCCACCTACAAAAACCTGGTGAATCTCCCTCTCCAGATACAGGATATGATGAAACCGGTTTATTTTGTTTTCCTTGGAGGACTAACATTGCTGGCTGGTCTGGGCGCCGGCACTTATCCTGCTTTTTTCATGGCCCGGTTTGATCCGGAAAAGGTGATCAGAGGTGCCCGACCCTCGGGTACCGGGAGCCTGACACTGCGCAAAGCGCTCATCACCCTTCAGTTTGCCATCGCCTCCCTGCTTATTATCTGCGCCTTGTTGGTGAACAAGCAGATTTCGCATATGAAAAATCAGCAGAATTTCGGGTTTGAAACCGAGAACCGCGTGGTGCTCCGCATCGGGGGCAGCAAGACTCCTCTATCAGGAGAGCGGGTGCAGGCTCTGAAAGATGAATTTGCCCAGTACACCACCATCAAGCAGGTCTCTGCTTCTACTTCTGTACCCGGACGAAGCATGATACATGAGTCCTTGCGGAAGCAAACTGAAGATTGGAGCCACAAACGTGAGCTCAACTTTCTGGGAATGGATTCCAACTTTCTCTCCCAGTATCAAATCGAACTGGCTGCTGGACGGATGCTGGATAAAACCATATCCTCTGACTTTTCTGAATCCCTTCTCATCAATGAGACCGCATTAAAAAGTCTGGGATGGGCTTCGCCAGAAGAAGCCTTAAACAAGCAGGTGGTTACTGGTGGCAAACCAAATCCTTACCGCATCATCGGAGTAGTCAAGGATTTCCATTTTCAGGGGCTACAGAATCCCATCGAACCCCTGATCCTCTGGCATTTTTTAAACAGCAACCTGTATTCTGCATTCCTCACTCTCACTGTGGAAACGCAAAACATAAAGGAAACCATGAGCTTTGTTCGAAACAAGTGGTCTGAACTCTTTCCAGAATACCCATTTGAGTATTTTTTCCTGGATGAGGATTTTAAAAGATTCTATCAGAAAGAAGAGCGCCTCAGCCAGATGATCAGCATATTGACCTATCTGGGTATATTTATCTCCTGTCTGGGTCTCTGGGGATTGTCTTCTTTAAGCACCAAACAGAGGATCAAAGAGATCGGCATTCGTAAGATTCTAGGATCCTCTGTCTCTGGGATCATTCTTCTGCTGTCCAAAGAATTCACCATGTGGGTAGTAGCTGCCAACATCATTGCCTGGCCCCTTGGCTATTTCATCGTGCAGAACTGGCTGCAGAATTATGCCTCCCGGATCGAGGTCACTCTGGATATCTTTATTGTCTCAGCGCTTGTAGCCCTGGCAGTGGCCTGGATCACAGTGAGCCTTCAAACCAGGAAAGCCGCTCAAGCCAACCCCGCCGAATCCCTGCGTTATGAGTGATCCTGGACGCTAATTTTCTGATGTTCTTTCTTTTATATGGGTTTATCTCTATTGACTTATCCTTTATTCCATTAGCGCTTTATGACATTAAACAGATTATTTATAAGAGTTTTTTTATTATTATTTTTTGAGAATTTCATATTTTTTACTAATTTATGATAACATCTTATTTTATTTACTAGACCATCTTCATCATATGCGGCTAAAATCATATTTTCCTTTTCCAAACGCCTGGCTAACTCCAATTGATGGTTATCTATTTGTTCTTTATGCTTTTTCAATCTTGGAAAGATAATAGGTATCCTTTCATTCTCAAAGCAATTTATTATTGTGCCCACTCCTGCGTGTATTATAATTATCTCGCTTTCACGGATCAATTCCTGTGATTTATTATATGGTAAGAAGTCAGTATAGGACATATTTAAAGGCTTGTAGGTGCTTTTGCCAATCTGGGCAAAAAATTTACTACCAGACATTTTATCGCCTGCTTCATTATCGATTATTCTTATTAGCCTGTTAAAACTAAAATTTTCTGAACCTACAGAAAGGAATATCATATAAGCCTCCCCAGAAATTTTACTTTCGGGTACCTTTTTTTTAGTTCCGGCCACTGCACTAATATATAATCAGCAAAATAATAAATTAGTCTCCCGGAGAGGGATAAAGTATTTATTCTGGTTAATGATTCAAGGTATATAGTTTTTACTTTGAATAGCTTTGCCATATAAAAGAATGGAACACATATTCCAGCACCAGTAGAAAATAACAATTCGGGTTTGTGTTTTCTGATTACTTTATAAGATAAAATTAAATTTTTGAAAAAATTTATTATATTCCTGTGAGTTGGACCATAGGCTACTATCTTTTCTTCAGCAGCCAGCAGATGTTTGGAATCTTCTCCCTGAAATGTTACCCATACCCTGTCAAATTTTGACCAGAATTCCTTAAGACTATATAATTGGACCAGATGGCCCCCTGATGAACATATCAGACATATCTTATAAGATTTTTTATTACAATTTTTCATACTCTCTATAAAAATTACCTAGTATAACATCTGCAGTATAATTTTTTATACTTTCCACACAGTTCTCTACTTTGAAATTTTTCTTTTGCTTCAACACTCTGATAATAAGTTTACCTATTGTTTCCGGATTCCTGTCTTTTGAAATAAAACCTGATATACTATTCCTTATAATCTTATCTGCTTCACCAACATCAGTAGCAACAACTGGTATTCCACAAGCCAGAGCTTCCAAAATACTTCGTGACATACCCTCAAATGCAGATGTAGATAATAAAATATCGGAAATTTTCATTATATTTGAAAGTATTTTAGGCGATACTGGTCCATGGAAAAAGACCCTTTTTTGCAAATTATTTTTTTTGATTTTTATTAAAAGATTATTTTTTAAACTCCCTGTCCCTGCAATAAGTAACCTGGTTTGCGGCATTTTTGCATTCAGGTATTTAAACGTATCAATTAATAAAAACGGATCTTTCTGTTTTTCTAGCCTGCCTACAAATAATATCAGAATGCTATCAATAGGAAAATCCAACTTTTTCAGAAATGCTTTTTTTTCATTTGAACTGGCATTAGAATCAATAGGATAGAAAATTTCAATATCAACCCAGCTTGGAAAAAAGAATATCCTGTCTTTAATAAACGGATATTTTTCTTTATAAAATCTTACTCCATTTTCATTTACTATATAGATCTTATTTATTCTTCTTAATAAATATTTTTCTAAACTAAAATATAAAAAAGGCAATCTGCTCCATTTGACTTCATTTTTCCTGTTATATAATTCTTGCATATTACCGTGTATGATAACCACTTTTTTATTTCTTTGATTTTTGAAAAGCAGGGTAGGCTCTATCCTGTGAAATAAGAGTATTTTATTTCTTAATGAAATCCTTTTTTTATATCGCAGTAATGCCAAAGTAAAGAGTAAAATCAAAGGAATTCGTGTTTTTTTATTTACATCTTTTACATATAGTATTGGCAAAAATCTAAATTCTCTTCCATTTAACTTAAGATTTTCCCAACGACCAACAGGGCGCTTTTTTCTACCAGAGGAGATACCTATTAATTCTAAATTGTAACTGGCAGGCAGATATTTTATAAAATCTTTAATAAAAGTATCTATACCGCTTATTTTGTTACCAGTTACATCTGTCGTGTGTATTAATAAAATATCTATTTTATTTTTTTTCATGAGAATTCTATAAACCTGCAAACATTACAGTACCTTTTAAAAAAATAAACTGAAGCATTTAATTTAGTATATCATCATAGGTTTCAATTAATTTCTCCCTAAAATCATTTTCTGAAAATATCCTTTTTACTTTTTCCATTCCCTTTAACCCAATACTGACCCTTTTTTCAGGATTTTTAATCAGATATTTAATTGATGCACTTAAAGATACAGGATTGCCTGGTTCAAACAGCAAACCATCTCTTTCATTTTTTATAATCTCTGGGATGCCCCCACTATCAGAACCAATTACAGGGACACCAAACTCCATAGCTTCTAAAATTACTAAACCAAACTCTTCCTTCATTGAGGGGACAATAAGGATATCATGGCTTCTATAAAAATCTCTAATATTTTCCCTAAAGCCATAAAAAGTAATTTTTTCTGATAGTCCCTTTTTTATAGCCATAATTTTTAGTTTTTTCATTTCTGGCCCATTACCAACTATCGATAATTTCCAGTTCTCACTTTTTAGAATTTTCAAGGCATCTATTAATATATTTACGCCTTTTTGTTTTTTTAAGCGGCCTGCAAATAGAAGATAGATGATAGAGGGATTTTTTAAAAAGTAGTTCTCATCATTAGATTTATCAACTATTCCGGATAGACCATCATAGATTATTTTTATTTTGTATTCCGGAAGCCCTGCTCTGACCCATTCTTTTAAAACGGCTCTGGATATTGCAATAAAATAACTGTTTTTATACCCTGTTAATTTTTTCTCCTGTCTAGTTAAAGACCTTCTTGGCATTGATCTGAGATGACAGATGACCGGCAGTTTACAGGCAACTGCCAGCTTATACACCAGAAAATCAGAATAAAAATGAGTGTTAGTATGGATCAATGCTATATTTTTATTAAAAATGAACCTTTTTAAATTATTTATAATGTTAATATACAGAAAATAATCAATTATCACCGAGAAATATGGGAACTTTCTATTCATCTTTTTGGAGATTTTTTCTAAACAAATTAAAAAATTGTTGGAATATAATTTCTTTACAACTATTCCATTATGATTTAATTTTTTCCAATAAATTGAATCATAATTTGAAATTATATAAGGCGAATAACCATATTCCTTCAGGATAGTTGCAATCGAATGGCAGCATTTAAAAGATCCCCCATAGCCTACCGTTCCACTTTCAAAAATAAGAATATTACACATTTTCTAAATTAGCTTTTCACCGGTTATTATACTATCATAACTACCCTGACCTATTCATAAAAAAAATGGCGATGTCCGTTTTTTCGTTTTGCTTTCAAGGAACTACATGCTTTTAAAAAAAATGAAAACTGAAATGTTTTTGTTTGTCTTTACTTTCATTTTAATCGCCCATTTTTTACCATTAAGGCAAGCCGATTTCACTGCATCTGCTTTGTTACAGGGTACTTGCGGTGAAGGACCACAGCTTCGCACCCTGTGCCTCGCATCTGCAGCAACCTCGGCTTGTGAATAATCCAGGCTAATTATATAATAATTAGGGATTCTACTGGTACCTTTTATATATTTAGCTAAGTTTTTTATAAAAACATACTGTAAAAGAGGTATGTGTAATGTTGGGCAAGATATCAAGCGGTATTTACAATCTTAAAATTCCATCGGCTCTTTTAAAAAATGAGAAATGTAGATTTTACCCTATATTCAGTGGTATTACTACCGGGCTACTGGAATTTTCATGCCACCTGTCAACACATGCAAAAGGTCACAGCCCGCATGAATTGCACAAACACAATGAAGAAGAGATACTATTTCTTTTATCTGGAAATGCTAGGCTAATACACCGTGTTGATGATAATTTTAGTAAAAATAGAAATATTGATTTAAAAAAAGGGCAATTTGTATACTACCCATCAAATTTTCCTCATACATTCATTTCTACAGGTGATACCCCAGCGAATTTTTTAGCATTGCAATGGAAAACTAACTCAAAAAATAAGAAACATGGCCAAGGTCCTGGTTATTTTACCATACCCGAACAATTAAGGAGCCAGGAAAATAAGAAATTTATTGCAGAAACACTATTTGAATTTCCGACACTTTATTTAAATAAATTACATTGTCATACTTCCATAATAAGCCCTGGAGGCAGCATCAAAACTCATAGGGACTTATATGACGTAGTCAGTATAATAATAGAAGGTGAGATGGAAACACTTGGAAAAAAGGCCAAACTACATGATGTTATTTTTTATCCAACAGGCAAACCTCATGGATTGCAAAATAATAGTAATAAAAGGGTTAGGGAAATTGTATTTGAATTCCATACAAACAAGGTAATTTCAATAGATAAAATTCCGTATCTCTTAAAATACTATTTCAAAATATTAACAAAATTGAAATTCTGGAAAAAGAGATTTAAAACCATTTTAAAAATAATACTTCCAGAAGTTTTTATAGAAAAACTTAAGAAAAGGTATCGACAGTAATTATATTAATATGACTTTTTTCTCCAAAGTTAAATTTGGAGTAAAAAATTTTTGGAAAGATATTAAAAATGATTCCCTATTCATTTAAAAGCAAAGGCTCCTTTGAAAAAATATATAACATTCCTTTATCCAAACTTAGTAAGAAGATATTTAAGAAAATTGCCAAAAACAGGTTAATTGACTATTTTAAATGTGAACTCTTTATCAGAAACCAGGTTAGAAACAGAAATTTATTTAGTAATATTGAAATAGAAACCATAAACCGCTGCAATGGTTTATGTCCTTTCTGTCCGGTAAATGCAAATGAAAAACAAAGACCATATGCAAAGATGAAAGAATCACTCTTCTATAAAATTATCGATGAATTAAAGGAAGTTGATTATAGAGGAAGTATAGCATTGTATTCAAATAACGAACCCTTTTTAGATAAAAGAATAATTAAATTTTATAAATACACCAGGAATTGTCTTCCTAAGGCTTATGTCTATATTTATACAAATGGGACTCTCCTTTCATTTTCAAAATTTTTGAGTATTATCCCGTATTTGGATAAGATGATTATTGATAACTACGATGATAATTATATAAAACATCCTAATGTGGCCAAGATTTTTGATTATTGCAGTAAACATCCAATATTAAAAGAAAAAGTAGAAATAAGAATGTTACCATTGAACCAAGTCATGACTTCCAGAGGAGGGCTGGCACCAAATAAAGGCAAACAAAAAGCCCCTAAAAGAAAATGCACACTTCCGTTCAGACAAATTATAGTTCGGCCTGATGGAAAAGTAAGTTTATGTAGTAATGACGCACTTGGTGTCTATACAATGGGAGATGTAAAAAAGCAACCCTTAAAAGAAATCTGGGATAATGAATATTTTAGAGAAATAAGGGGAGAGATGCTCACTAATGGACGTCAGAATCTTAAGCTTTGCCAGGATTGTGATAATGTAGTTGTGTCAAAAATATTGGATGAGCATAGTAGATAAACAACAGTCCGAGATCCCTCATCAACCTATACGGAGGAGAATCTGCATTTTGTATCTGTTAACCTTAAAGCATACTATGGTATTAACTGAAAAGTCCCACACAAGATATTAATATATCCCTATGTAATGAGAGCGAAAATAAAACATAGCGGATATCAAGAAACAGAGTGATAAGTTTGTTAGAAAAATAAAATATAATAGACTATAGAATCGGTAGATTGAAGTGGTCCGCTATTACGGCCTCTATGCCAATGCTCACAAAGGAAAGATGAGAAAGGTTCAGCTCTCTATTGCGGTTGAGGAACAATCAGAATATATTTGATACTCTAATCCCTTAATTAAGGGGCCAAGGGTAATCTCTATTCTTCTTGAGCCTCTATTCCGCCGATTCTCTGATGTTTTCTCTTTTCTGTGGGTTTCTTGTTGACTTGCTCGTTATTTCCTATGTATGATGGGCGATGAAGTCGCTTAGAGGGCGGAAATTTGATGAAATGGAGGGAAAATCAAAAGCAACAAAAAAACCAAATTCTTATCTTTTTTGTATAAATACCCATTCTTTAAGGAGCTTGGTCTCGACAATGCAGAACCGTTAAGCTACCTTCAGATGATCAGAGAACCAGGGGAAATTAGTGAACAATTTTATAATCGACCTGATCCTTTTGAAATAAGAAGGGAATTATAAATTTCTATGCGCAAAAAATATTTCCAAGATAAAGTCGCTATCATAACTGGTGCTTCCAGCGGTATCGGGCGTGCTACAGCAATTGAATTAGCACGCCACGGTGCATCCCTTGTTCTTGCTGCCAGACGTAAAAATGTTCTGGAATGTGTTGCTGAAGAGATAAAAGCATTAGGTCAAAAGGTCATTGTGATCCCAACCGATGTAACTGAACCAACTCAAGTAGACAATTTGATTACCACAGCACTATCAGAGTTTGGTCAGATTGATATTTTTATCGCCAATGCAGGACGATATGTTCGCGGACAGGTCACAGAGCTAAAAAAATCTGATTTTGAACAATCATTTGAAATCAATTTTTACGGGGTATTATATGGAGTTTCAACCGTTATTCCCTATATGATAGATCAAAAACAGGGTCAAATAGTTCTTGTGAGTAGTTTAGACGCAAAGAAAGGTTTGCCGATGGATGGTCCATATACGGCTGCCAAATTTGCCATAACAGGTTTTTTTGAAGTTTTAAGGCAGGAATTAAAAGGGAAAAATATATATGTGTGCAATGTATTCCCGGCACGTATCGACACACCGATGATTGAGCACATAAAGGTACCCTCAATCTCGGCAAAAATACCTGCTGAAAAAGTAGCCCGTGCCATTGTTCGTGGAATTAAGAAACATAAAGTTGAAGTCATAGTTCCTGGCCATTTGGTTTTTTATAGCATTTTAAACTCCATTTCCCCACGTTTCATGGATTGGATTGTGCGCATTTTTCATCTTGAAGGTTGGGAAGAATAGAAAAAACAAACATCATACTAACACTCGATTGTCAAAGAGACCTTACGAAGATTTTTAGCCTTAGTACAGCGTTTCATAAATCTTTATATGGTTTAGGTGATCCTTTGTGCCCACTTATTATTGAAGATGAAAATCCATTTATACCCTCTAGAGGAAGAGACAGTCATATTTGACTTCTCATAGGATGTTGGTAGATACACTCCAAACCACCCAAGAAAATTGTATGGCTTTTCTACAAAACATCAACTTTCTTCTTCTCATTCTGATACCTAATTATCTCCATGAGTTAATATATAAAAGGATGGGCTGAGAAGATAAATAAGGTCTATGATGTTCTCTCTTTTCTGTGGGTTTCTTGTTGACCGGACGTGTTTTTTGTGTGTATTATTAATGATGATGTCGCTTAGAGAGTGGAAATTTGATGAAATTGAGAGTAAATCATCATCAACAAAAAAACTAATTTCTTATCTTTAAGAAAATGCTTTTTTAAGGTTTCAAAATGTTCAGGGGGGGACAACAAAATGAAAAAACTGCCTTTTTATACCGCACTTTTTATGGGATTGTTTTTGTTTCTTTTTTACTCCTGCCACAGCCAGAAGGAAGAATGGAAAGGAGAGATTCACAAAGAAAACGGGGTGATCGTGGTCCATAACCCGAAAACACCTCTCTATGAAGGGGACGTGTTTCACCTGGAAGAAGACCTTGCGATCGGAGAGAGTGAGGGGCAAGAGGAGTATATGTTTTCCGAGGCAAATGATATGGATGTGGATTCTGAGGGCAATATCTATGTTTTGGATTCTAAAGAAACGCACATTAAAGTCTTTGACAGGGAAGGCGCTTTTTTAAAAATCATCGGCCAAAAAGGGCAGGGTCCCGGTGAGATGCAGAGCCCTCAAGATTTTTCCATAACGGCCAACCTTGAGATCATGGTCAATGACTGGAGTACCAGAGCTCTTCACTTTTTTTCTTTGGATGGGCAGTATCTAAAATCTCTAAACCTTAAAGGTATGATTTTTTTCTTGCATCCTGTGGCCAATTCTCAAAATCATATCGTGGCCGGTTATACGGTTATGGACCAAACCGTCACCGGTTATCTAAAAATATTCAATCCGGATATGACTGAAAAAAAGACCCTTTATTCCTATAAGCTCGCTCAATACCCGGTGATCAATCCTCTTTATGCCCAGTGCTTCTGGCAAATCGACAGACATGACCACATCATCTGGGGATATAACGGCGTCTATGAGATCTGGTTCCTGAAACCGGACGGAAGCCTGTTCATGAAGATATCAAAGGACTATGACCCTGTAAAAATCACCGAAGAGGAAAAAGAAGAATTTATAAAATCAAACTATGGAGAAGAACCTCCCCCTGGAATTAAATTATCCTGGGACTCCCATCACCATCCTTTTATTTATCTGAGCGTGGATGATGAAGGAAGAGTGTTTGTGCGCACCTATGAAAAAGCTCCTAACGGCCACTTTTATTATGACGTGTTCAATTCCCGGGGAAAATACATCGCCAAGATCCCTCTGGAACACCGCCCCCGCATCTGGAAAAAGAACAAACTCTATGTCATCTCTGAAGACGAAGAGGGTTACCAGCAAGTCAGGCGTTTCAATGTGAGCTGGAAGCTCAACTAATCAGTGTTTGCCGCCCAGGATCATCTTTTTTCCGTGTTCCAGGACCGGAAGAAGAAGCCTTGTGCACAGAGTCACGGCTTTCAAAGAGCCTGGCAAATTGATTATCATGGTCTTGTCCTTAATGCCGCTGAATCCACGAGAAAAGACAGCGTATCTGGTCTCCTTTAAAGACTCCTGTCTGAGGTATTCACTGATACCCGGCACTTCTTTGTCGCACACGTCCCGCGTTACATCCGGTGTGATATCCCGGGGGGAAATTCCTGTTCCTCCTGTGGTCAAAATATAGTCTTTGCCTAAATTTGCCATCAAAGCTTCTTCTATGGCTTTTCTTTCATCAGGGACCACGCTCAAACTCACCTTAGCCTCTATCCCGCTTTCCTCAATCATCTTTTTAATTTGAGGCCCGGAAAGGTCCTTGTACTCCCCTTTATAAGCCCTATCCGATACGGTAATGACCGCGATCTCCAGCATGGATGGTCCCTCCTTTTCTCATTTTCATAAAAATCCCTTTCTCTCAGAGACACACACCGCTTCAACCGTGAATCTCACTTTTTGTCTTCTCCTTAAGCATTATGTCTGTGATCCTCATCTCCTTATCCACAGCTTTACACATATCATAAATGGTTAATGCCGCCGCAGAAACAGCGGTCAAGGCCTCCATCTCAATACCTGTTTTCCAGTCACAGGAGGCTGAGGCCCGGATATCAATACTGTCTTTTTTTACATCAAAATCGATATCAATTTTATTTATGGGAATATTATGACAGAGAGGAATGAGCTCGGAAGTTTTTTTGGCCGCCTGGATCCCGGCGATCCGGGCCACTCCCAGCACCTCTCCTTTTTTTATGTTCTGTTCTTTTATCAACCGGACCGTCTCAGGCCTGAGACAAATCCGGCCTTGAGCCACGGCTTCGCGATGCACTATTTTCTTCGCTCCGATATCCACCATCTTGGCTTTTCCCTTATTTGTCACATGTGTGAGTTTCATTCTAACCTCCTATTTCCCAGTTTCCCCTTTTTGTTCCGGCCTGCCCTAAGGCCGGTTTGCTTTGAACCGCCAAGCGGATACTGGATTCAATATCATTAAAATCCACGGGAATTTCCTGCTCTGAAAAAAGGCACGGCTTGAGCATCCCGTCCGCAGTGAGCCGTATCCGGTTGCACATATTGCAGTCCGGAGGCCGCTCTGCTTCATAACCAGTATCTTTTTTTAAGTTCGAACTCAAGGAATAATGGTTGATCCTCTGAAGGACAAGCCCGTTTTTTTTGCAAAATTCAAACATCTGATCGATCTCATCCGTATTGAATCCGGGGATCAGCACCATATTGATTTTCGTGTTCGGAAATCCTGCTTTTTTGACCGCTTCGATTCCTTCAAAGACTTTTTGAATATCGCCTCCCCGTGTAAGCTCTCTGAACTTTTCTTCATCCAGAGTATCCAGAGAAATATTCACTCTTGAGAGGCCGGCCTTTTTAAGCTCCGGAGCCAGCGGAGCCAGAAGAGTTCCGTTTGTGGAAAGACACAGCTCTTTGATTCCTCTTATTTCCTTCAGCATCTTAATAAGATGAGCGATGTTTTTCCTGACCAGAGGTTCTCCGCCGGTAAGCCTTACTTTCCATATTCCCAGTCCGGAGGCTACCCGGCATATCTCAGTGATCTGCTCATAAGTCAGTATTTCATCATGAGGCTTTAAGGACACTCCTTCCTCAGGCATGCAGTATCGGCATCTGAGATTGCACCTGTCTGTAACAGATACCCGTAAATAAGTGATTTCCCGATTAAATCTGTCTAACATGGACTTTTTTCCCTTTCCGCAGTTCTTTCACTCCCTTGGGAATACATAGAAGCGCGTTGGCCCGGGTGAGAGCATGCATGTGGGCAGAGCCGTGATAAGGAAGCTCTTTGATAGCCCCTTCCCTGTATTCAACGGGTATGAAAAAAGCCCGTCCGGTCTTTCTTCTTTGTATGCTCTCTTTCAATACACCGGAAATGAGAAGAGGCTCATAGGTATGCCCCATTAACCTCAAGAGAAAGGGTCTTATAAAGAGCTCAAACACAACAAAAGTGGATACCGGATTTCCCGGAACACCAAACACGGTTTGATTTCCTTTTGTTCCGAACACAGTGGGTTTTCCGGGTTTGATGGCCACTTTTTCAAAATGGAGTGTAAAGCCAAGTTTTTTAAGAACATAAGGGACATAATCAAAATCGCCCATGGAAACGCCTCCGGATACAAGCAGCACATCGCAGCGTTCCATGAAATCACGGATCGCTTTTTTTATTTTGTCCGGATCATCCAAAACCATCCGCCGATCAACCAACCGAACGCCTGTCCGCTTTATCTGGGCTGATAAGGAATAAGAATTGCTGTCATAGATCTGGCTTTGGTTGATTCTTTTTCCCGGAGGCACAAGTTCTGAACCGGTTGAGATCAATCCAATCCGAGGTTTTTTATACACCGTGACTTTATTCAACCCCATGGAAGCAATCAACCCCACTTCCTGAGGCCTTATTTTGATGCCCTTGGCTAAGACTCTATCTCCCTTCTTGATATCCTCTCCGGCAATACAGACGTTTTTGTTTGTCTCCCTCGCTGTAACAAACATGTAGCCGTCTTTTTCCTCGGTCATCTCTCTCATAATGACCCTGTCCGCCGCATCAGGTACGATCCCGCCTGTCATGACTTTGGCGCATTCTCCCCGATGCACTTTTTTCTGCGGTAACTTTCCGGCCGGAATGGTCTCAATGACCCTGAACTTTTCCGACGGATCATCTGAAATCACAGCATACCCGTCCATAGCTGATTTATTAAAAGGAGGCATATTGATGGATGAGATAATATCCTGAGCCAAAATCCTCTCTCCGGCTTTATCCAAAGGTACTGTTTCAACCTCTGTCCTTACCGGGACTTCATTCACTATTTTCTGAGCTTCTTCAAATAAAATCATTTCCCCCCCTAGTGCAAAAACACTTTCACAGCCGCTGTTTTAAAAGTCGCCCAAATCCGGGTTCCCGGCCCGAGTTTCATTTCCCTAAAGGACGGATAGGTGATATCCACATAAAGCAGGACTCCGATGTCCACAATGACCTCCATATGATTGGTCCGCTTGATGCCTTTGATGACCTTACCGGAAAAGGAATTGCGGGCCGATGATTCCAATTTGGCTTTGGAAAGCAGGATATCAACCGACCGCACAGCGATATGGGCTTTGTCTGCTTCTTTTTCAGGGGTCATGATACGGATCCCGGTGATATCCATCATATAATCCTTGATCCGGCCCGAAAAGACATTTTTATACCCCAAAAAATCAGCCGCCTTTTTTGATACCGGGTGATTAAATATATTTTCCGGCGTGTCTTTTTGTATCAACTGTCCTGAAAAAAGAAGCCCTATCCGGTCTCCCATGGCCAGGGCTTCCTCAAAGTCATGCGTTACGTGAACCACAGTCGGATTGTCTTTTTTATGAAGACCGAGAATCAATCGCTGTATCTGCGTCTTTATGCTCAGGTCCAGAGCGGCGGTAGGCTCATCCAAGAGGTAGACATCAGGCTGCATCACCATGGCCCGGGCGATGGCGGTTCTCTGTTTTTCTCCTCCTGAAAGTGTCTTGATATCACGTGACAAAAGATTTGCAATTCCCAACTGTTCGCTCACTGTTTCAACCTTTGTTTTGATGACTTGTTTCTTCTCTTTTTGAATAGTCAGACCGTATGCGATATTTTGAAACACATTCATATGGGGAAAAAGCATATAATCCTGGTAGATCAAGCCTATTCCCGATTGATCCAACCCCGTGATTTTCCCTGAATCCGGAGATTCTAACCCCGCCATCATCTCCAGAAGCAGTGTCTTCCCTGCTCCGCTGGGCCCCAGGATCACGAAATACTCTCCATGGTTCACTTCCAGAGAAAGGTCCTTGATTTGAAAATCCCCGTAATTCTTACACACTCCCTCCAGTCTGATCACTGTTTGTCCCCCACCACTCTTAAAATCACAAAGATCACCAGGGTTATTATAATCAGGACCACTGTGGCCGGAGCCGCATAATCAAGACCAAAATTCTGGAAGCGCTCAAAAATTAAAACAGGTGCTGTCATGGGATGATAGGCCAGAATCACCACAGCTCCGAACTCAGAAATTCCGCGCGCCCACATCATGATGGAGCCTGAGACGATCGACTTTTTAGCCATGGGAAGACTCACTGAAGTGAACGCTTTCCAAGGTGAAGCTCCCAGAGAAATGGCTGTTTTTTCATAACGAACGTCTATCATCTTGAATCCTTCTTTGGCGCTGTTCACAAGAAAAGGCAGGGACACAAACAGCATTCCAATAGATACGGCCGCCTCTGTGCCCGGTATGGAAATCCCTGTGAACCGGGTAAAAACCGACTCTCTCCCCCACACCATTAAAAGCGCTATGCCTGCGGCTGTATGGGGAATGACCACAGGGATATCAATAAGACCTTCGATTATTTTTTTGCCAAAAAAATCATGTCTGGCCAGGACAAAACTCAGAGGGATCCCTAAAACAAGTGCGATCAGGGTCGCCCATAAAGAAGCTCTTAAAGTCAAAAAAATGGAGCTCATAAGCTCTTCCTGCCCGAGAGCGCTCCCGGCCTCCGATGGGCTGACCGAGAAAATCATCCGGAAGATGGGCACGATGATAAAGAGAACCAGCAGGGTTCCTAAAAGATAGAAAAGAGGTTTGACTTTCATCCTATTCATTTTTAAAAAAACGCTTTAATTCCTGGGGGAGCTTTTCAAAACAATCCACTCGGGGAGGTGTGATTTCCGGCTGTCCGTTTTTTGCCATGATCTCCTTTCCCTTTTCGCTCAGAACGAATGATACAAATTTCATTCCCAGTTCAGGATGAACCGCTGTTTTAGGCACAGTGATGCCATATACCATGGGCGCTCCTTTTCTGGAAATGGTCTCACCCGGTTTCTCTCCGCTGAGCTCAACGCTCACCTGCAGGTAGAGATCTTTCATCTCCGGAGATTTGAGATTGATCTCATTCGGAAGCAGAACAAATTCCCCTTTATGCTGTTCCGCCACACTGCGGTAAATGAAAATATAATCCAGCTCTCCGCTTTCAAGAAGAGCCAGCAGGTCGACTTCCTTAGGCCGGATATTTTTTTTCGGACAGTCTCTCACAAGCTCTTTGAACAGGCCCGGTTTTCCATAATACTTTTCCGCCAGTTTCCAGCACAGCATGGTTCGGTATCCGCAGGGATCAGAATCGGGTTCTGAATGCCCGTACCATACATCATCCTTGAGTAACACCTCATGCCAGTTTTCCGCATCAATCTCATCGGAATAACGGCTCTCCTTTCTGTACATGATCACCATCTCATTGGTTGCGAAATCAATACAGTAATCCGCATAGTCGGGTATAAGAAGGGTTTGTATCACTGCAGAATCCGCAGAGGCCATCACATCAGCCGGACTGTTGAGCTCCGTGATTTTTCGGGCGCAGATCCGGCTTCCCGCAGACTCTCTTCTGACGATAATACCCGGATTCTGCATCATGAATTCCTCAGCCATGTGCTTGAACGGTACTGACAGAGAACCGGCATGGATGACCAGGAGTCCCTGTTTTTCTTTATTTCCGCAGTGAAACGAGAAGAGAAATCCCAGCATCACTGCGGATACAAGTATTTTCCTCATGTTTCTTCTGTTTTTGAATGATAAAAGCCCTTAAAAATCGGCGGGATTCTCCTTTCCAATCCGGGAGGCAAAACCGTTTCCCGTTTTACCCTATCGGCTCAAAGGCATAGCCTCTGCTTTAGCTCTTTAAGCTCGGAGAATTCCATCATAGTAAAAAAGAATATTCCAGTCAAATGAGGCACAGCATTTTACAGTCTGTAATAAACAAATACAAAATCTTCCTCCTAAAGGATGATTCCCTTAACTGAGAAGAATGTGCGCAGCTGCGATTTTTTCCGGTATTTTCAGACCCTGCGGACAAAAAGGGATACAGGTTTCACATTGAACGCAGGCATCTCCTCTGAGGTCTAGTTTGGCATAAAGTTTTCTGGCTTTGCTCCAATCATGGTCATCCACAGCATACCGCTCGAAGCGGAGAATTTCAGCAATAGGTACCTGTTGAGGACAGTGGGGCTGGCATTTTGTACACAGGCGGCAGGCTGTCTTGTCAGCCTGCTCTGTCATCATCTCGATGGCCTTGGCATCGTTGGCCCTCAAGTCTTTTCCCGCCCCTGAATAGGATTCCACAAATTCGTTGAGGTTCCTCACTCTCATGACCACAACATCCAGTTTGGTCTCTGTGGTCAGCCACCGCACCAAAGCATTATGGGGAGACACTCCGGCAGGGAGTTTTTCCATAAACACCGGATCATCTTTCATGCGTCCGATACCGCGCGCTGTCTTCATGGCAATGGTGCCGAATCCTTTTTTGCGGGCAAACTCCATGAATTCATCCATCTCCGGGTCAGCTCCGTAGGAATACATGAACTGGGCGTGTTCATAGACGCCGTCTTCAACCACAGCAGTCAGGACCTCTGCCGCACTTTCCCCGCCCGGAACCCTGGCATTCCCGGAATAACTGTGCTGTGAAAGGCAGAGATGCTTGACCATCCCCTCTTTTTTTAAACGCTCAAAAGCCCGAATAAAACCCCGATCCTTTTTAAGTTCTTCTCTGTTGTGGTATCCGTAATGGAGCTGCATGTCATCGAAATACCCAAGGCCTGTCCGGTTTAATGCTTCTTTAACAAAAGCATAATGTTCTTCCTCATCAATGCGGCCCACATAATGGTCTCCGCCCACCCTGTCTACCGTGACCTGGCAGTAATGCGCCTCACGGTTCTTGAGGATAGAATCCGGGGTTCCGCTCCGCATCCACCGGTTAGCTTTATGCCAGTAGTTCATACCGCACAGGATTCCTGCTTCCCTGGGAGCTGCGGCCAGGTCACCGGATCCTATGATAATGGAGACCTCTCTTTGGCTGTAGCCCAGTTTTGTGCGGGGCAGCTGTCCCACTCTGCGCGCCGCCTCTTCTATGGTATAGGATTGGGCCGCGCTTTCTTCCTGTGTCTTTCCTGTGAGTCCCCCTGCCAATCCGGCAACCACCGCGGTTGATGACAATTTAAGAAACTCGCGCCTTTTGATTGACTTTTTATCTTTCATGTTATGCCTATCCTCCTTTTTTCATTCAAACATCACTTTTATCTATTTGACTCTTATCTCCAAAATCCCTGCTGAAAAATCAGGCTGGCACTTAAGCTCCACACGAAGGGCATCAGTCTGAACCGGCTTAAACGCAACCGCATTGTATAGGTCCTTTTTCACATCATAGGAAGTCTGGTTCTCTACTGGCTCCCAATTTCCCTGTTTTTTGACCAGGACTTTCCATGACTCGGGAATCCGGCATTCACCACGTCCGGTATCATCAAACCAGTATACTTCGACCTGAGATATTGTTTCCATCTGCTGCAGATCAAGCTGGACCCATTCTTTGTTTCCTTTATTGGGCCACCAGTGGAGATAAGGAACGGAACGGTCGTTTGAATTTCCGGGCTCTCTCTGGTCGTTGACAGAAAAGCCGTCTTTATCCCCTGACACGGTTACCTGACTCTGTGATGCCAGAGTAGGCTGAGGCACTGGCCGGGCTTTTTCTTGAGTGCGCGCCAGCCAGACCATCATTTCCCCTTTTCCCCTGTGTGCCCAGGAATAATAAGGGATGGCCGTGAAATTTTCCTTCCGGCTTAAAATCTCTCCTTCAGAGCTTTCATAAAGACCCTGGGTTTCAGCTTTTATCACAGAAACTCCGTCAAAGAAGTCAGGCTTGTATTCTGAATAGACCTCAATATCATCAGGCAAAACAAGATGGCTGACCTGTCCGCTGTTATCCTTCCATTCCGCACAATACACAATAGGGCCTCTCTGAAAGCTGACTTTTCCTGTATTTTCCGTAACATTATCATGGCTCAGGACGCTTCTTACAGGCATGGGGAAGTGAATTTCTATCTGATCCCCATCCTTCCACACTTTTTCTATAACGGCATACCCTTTGTCTGTTTTGAGCGTCTTTTCCTCTCCGTTTAGTTTAAGGGAGACTTTTTCTTCGCTTTCTTTATAAAAGCGGTACAGGTCACCGGGTACGGGTTTGTTCCGGGTCCACCCAGGAATCCTTATCCCTATGGAAAATTTCTCCTCTTTCTCAGGAAAAACAGTGACCGTCACATCGCCTTCCCAAGGATAACCTGTCTTCTGCTCAACTCTCACGGTCTGGCCCTTCAACTCTGCCCGGGCTTCACAGGAAGTAAAGAGATTGACATAAATTTTATCTTTGTCTGTTGCAAACACATATCCCGGAACAGATGGCATGAATCTTGAGATATTACCGGGACAGCAGGCGCAGGAAAACCAGGGGCTTCTCTCATGCTGACCGAAAGATTCCAAAACATTTTGATAAAAGAAAAGGTCACCCTCAAGAGAAACACCTGAAATGAGCCCGTTATAAAGCACTCTCTCAAACACATCTATGTATTTTCCTTCCCCGTGAAGAAGGAACATCCGGAAGTTCCAGAGCGCATTTCCTATGGATGCGCAGGTTTCGGAATAGGCGGTGGCGTTAGGGAGGTGATAGGCTTTTCCAAAAGCTTCGCCGGCTCCGGTAGCCCCAATTCCTCCGGTAATGTAAAGTTTTTTATACACTACGTCTTCCCATATACGGTCGATCGCCTCTATGTACTCAGAATTTCCGGTCAGAGAAGCCACATCAGCCATCCCTGAATACATATAAACAGCCCTCACCGCATGTCCTACAGCTTCTTCCTGTTCCACCACGGATTCATGGTCCTGGGAATATCTTCCGTAAAGTTTCCGGTGTTCGCTGTGCCCGCGCTCATCCAGAAAGAATTTGGCTAAATCAAGATATTTTTCATCTCCGGTTACGCGGTACAGCTTGACCAGGCCTATCTCTATTTCCTGGTGTCCCGGAGCCCCTCTTTTTTTATCAGGGCCAAATACTTCAGCCACTAGGTTTGCATTTTTCAAGGCGATATCCAGCAGCGTTCTTTTTCCCGTAGCTCTAAAATGAGCCACCGCAGCCTCATAGAGATGACCGGCATTGTATAGCTCATGCCCCAGATAGAGATTAGACCAGCGGTCTCCCTCGCACCAGCGCACCGGAGTTTCAGGATTAATGGTTCTTGCCGTATAAAGATAACCGTCTTCTTCCTGGGCTCTGCCGATTATGGATATCAGATCATCCAAATATTTTTCAAGTTCAGGATCAGGATGCACCTGAAGGGAGTACGAGGCGCCTTCCATGATCTTATACACATCCGAGTCATCAAAGGGATAGACAGTCTGGAATCCTCCGCTTTTTATTCCTGCGGCTATTCTGAAGTTGTCAATGCGTCCTGTTTCTTCGCACTGCTCAAAAGCATAAGGAATGGTCACGCGGCGGTTGGTATCAATTCTGGAAGACCAGAACTCATCATTAATGTGAACCTGAGTGAAAGGAACCGG
>Ga0307421_1000099_pt1 | contig 52093 bp, 45 predicted proteins | sample SalMarWE160270MG_FD_202163 | JGI IMG/M metagenome (GOLD analysis project Ga0307421, IMG submission 202163) | Salt marsh sediment microbial communities from the Plum Island Ecosystem LTER, Massachusetts, United States - WE1602-70 | ecosystem: Environmental > Aquatic > Marine > Intertidal zone >... | reverse complement strand
CCGTATCGGCCAGGCCGAGCAGGCCCACGGCGGCGCCATCTGCAGCCACGGCGATGACGGTCTTCGCCTCGGCCCTCAGGCGCTCGACCTCCACTTGCAGGCCGCTCATCGCCGCCCCCTCGGCTTCCAGCCAGTCTGGCCGCCCAACAAGCACGGCACGGCCGCCGACCGTCGCTCTGATGCCCTGCCCGCCAAGCGCTTCGAAGCCCTCCGGCGAAGCGAGCTCCAGACCCCGAGCTTCGGCAGAGGCTACGACCGCCCGGCCCAGAGGATGCTCCGAGCCCCGTTCGGCTGAGGCGGCCAGGCGCAGGACCCCCTCGCCGCCGGCGACGTCGGTTACCGCCGGCCGGCCCTCCGTGATCGTGCCCGTCTTGTCCAGGACGATCACTCCAAGCCTCTGTGCGGTCTCCAGCGCCTGGCTGCTCTTGAAGAGGATCCCGGCCTCGGCGCCCCGTCCCGTGCCCACCATGACCGCGGTGGGAGTCGCCAGGCCGAGGGCGCAGGGGCAGGCGATCACCAGGACGGCGACCAGCCGGATAACAGCGCTGGCGAAGTCGCCGCCGGCGGCCCACCAGACTCCAAAGGTGACCAGCGCGATGGCCACAACTGCCGGAACGAAAACCCCGGCCACCCGGTCCGCCAGTCTCTGAATAGGTGCTTTGCTCATCTGCGCCTGCCGCACCAGGCGGATGATCTGCGCCAGCGCGGTCTCAGCGCCAACCCGCGCAGCCTCGATCGTCAGCAGACCGTGCTGGTTGATCGTCGCCCCGACGACATCGTCGCCAGGACGCTTGTCGACAGGAAGCGGCTCGCCGGTGAGCATGCTCTCGTCGACGGCCGAGTTGCCCTCGACGACGACAGCGTCCACGGGGATCCGCTCACCGGGACGGACAAGGAGCCGATCGCCCACTCGGACCGCACTGACCTGCACCTCGACCTCAGTCCCGTCACGCACGAGGGTGGCCATATCCGGCCGCAGGTCCATGAGCCGGCGGATCGCCTCGCTCGTCGTACCCTTCGCCCGGGCCTCGAGAAGCTTGCCCAGCTTGATCAGGGTGATGATCAGGGCGGCAGTCTCGAAGTAGACATGTTGGCCGGCTCCCGGCAGGAGCAGCACGGCGATGCTGTAGAGATAGGCCACAGACGAGCCCATAGCTACCAAAACGTCCATATTGGCGGTGCGGTTGCGGAGCGCGTGATAGGCGCCTCGATAGTAGTCCCAGCCGGTGTAGAACTGGACCGGCGTGGCCAGGGCCAGGAAGAGCCAGTTGACCCAGGGGGCGTGGGCCCAGGATCCGAGTAGACCTGCATCCCGGGCCATGCTGAGCAGGAATAGGGGCAGCGCGAAGGCTGCGCCCACCCAGAAGCGGCGAGTCTGGTCAGCGATCTCCGCCCGCCGCGCTTCAGCCTCCACATCCTCAAGCGCTTCGCCCACCGGCGCCGATACTACACCGTAGCCGGCATCCTCGACTGCCTGCACGAGCTGCTCTACGGGGGCCACACCCGGCACGAATTCGACCACGGCCCTTTCGGTGGGCAGGCTCACCGCGGCATTCACCACGCCGGGAACGGCTTTGAGCGCCCGCTCCACCGCCAGGCTGCAGTTGGCGCAGCTCATCCCGGTGATGGCCAGCTCCAAGCTTGCCGTGGCCACGTCGTAGCCGGCGCTCTTCACCCGTGCCACCAGGTCTGCGGGAGAGACACGGGCCGGGTCGAAGGTCACATCTGCCGCCTCTGCGGCGTAGCTGACCGCCGCCTCGGAAACGCCCTCCGCCTGGCCGAGGCTGCGTTCGACGGCCAAGGCACAGTTGGCGCAGTGCATGCCGGTTATCGGCAAACTAAGCTTCGTTGGCCCGGACACCATAAACCCTTTCAGCCAGTACCTGCTGCCTCAGTCACCCGGCGGGAGCGTACCCAATCTCGGTCAGGCGAGACTTGACCCCTTCCCACGTCGCTGGCTCGCTCCACTCGACGGTGACGCTCTTCGTCTCCAGGTCGGCAGCGGCGCGGTGGACGCCCTCAAGCTCCGCCAACTCCCGCTCGATAGTCATGACGCAGTGAGCACAGTTGATGCTCGGCACAGTGATCGTCTTCGCATTCATGGGGATCTCCCCTCTCTCTTTAGCCCGATGCCTGTCTGGTTTATTATACCAGGAAAGCACGCGCTGTCAATGGTGGCTACTCGCTGCGGGGGCATGCCTTGCGTGGGTTCCCGGTGTGCGGTATAATCGGACGACGCAAGAAGACGGGGGGATCGGCGCGAGATGCCGCTGTACGAGTACGAGTGCAACAGCTGCGGAGTGCGCTTCGAGCGGCTGCAGCACATGGACGAGGAGCCGGTGAAGACCTGTCCCGAGTGCGGGGGCAAGGTCCGTCGTCTCTTCCAGCCCGTCGGCATCATCTTCAAGGGCTCAGGCTTCTACGTCACCGACCACAAGCGAGGGCCGCGGCCCAGGAACCCGGCGTCGGCAAAGCCCGTTTCTGGAGACGCCCACAAGGAGCCCAAGACCTCGGCGGAGAAGGACTCGTCCGAGTCGACCAGCGCCGAGGCCGACTGAGAGAACCCCCGGCGGCGGAACGAAGAACGGGCGCAGACCCATAGGTTTGCGCCCGCTCTGTTATCCCCCCACCAGCCCAGATCGCCCTTCAGCCCTCTTCTCGCCCCTTCGCCTCCAGGACGACGACTTTCGTCCCCTCCTCCGCGGCCGCCTTGCTCGCCTTGAGTGTATCCTGGGTCTCCGCCTTCTCCAGCCCCATCTCCTTCAGGAAGGGGCCCAGCGTTCCCAGGGTGACGCTCAGACCCTTGACCTTGTAGTTCATAGGCACGACCAGGCTGGGCTCGAACAGGCTGATCACCTCGGACGCCTTCGCCGGAGTCAGGCTGCCGTAGCCCCCAATGGGCACCAGGAGCACGTCGACCGCGCCGAGGTTCTCCACCTGTGATTGGGTGGGCACGTGGCCCAGCAGGCCCAGGTGGCAGACCGTCAGCCCATCGTAGTGATAGGTGTAGACGATGTTCAGCCCGCGATCCGCTCCCTTCTTCCCGTCCGCATAGGTGGCGATGCCGGTGATGAAGACGCCGCCGATCTCGTACTCGCCGGGGCCATCGATCAGCGTGAAGGGGCCGCGCACTCCCGAGGTATACTGGCACGCCGGGTCGTCGTGGCTCACGGTCACGACGTGTGCCCGCGGGCGCGGAAATGTCAGGCCCACGTCCGGCGGAAAGGGATCGGTGACAACGTTGGCCAGGCCCCGCTCGCTCAACCGAAAGCAACTCTGCCCATACCAGGTGATTTCCATGCCCAAGCCTCTCTCAGGATTCCGGCCCAATTATACGCAACCGGGCGAGGAAGCCAAGCACGACCGCACAATCAGGCAATGCCCGCCGAGCGGCAGGCCCTGAATCAGACTGGTGGGTCTCGCTGCAGAGGGGATGCGGCGGCTACGCCGGCAGAACGCCCGGGTTCATCACCCCGGTAGGGTCGAGCGCCGCCTTGAGCGCGCGGAGGGCTTTCAGCCCGGTCGGATCAGCCTGCCGCTCGAGCCAGCGGGAGCGGCTGCAGCCGGCACCGCAGCCGAGGCAGAGCCGGCCACCCGCCTCCAGGACCGCTTCCAGCCCCGCGTCGCGTACGGCCTGCCACTGGGCCACGCTGGCCTCGACGTCTTCCGTCGCCCGGCGGCCGAAGAAGGTGGCATAGACGCCGGAGCCCTGGGGCCCCGAGTGCGTGAACCAGGTATGCACGAACCCCGGCCCGCCCTTGCCGGTGCGGACGGCTCCCCTGAGGGCATCCACCAGCGCGTCCCGCACCGCTGGCAGAGCAGACCAGTCAGCCGACGCGCCGACCGCATCGACCATCACGCCGCGGCCGACCAGCGTGTCTCGCAGGTATGGCCAGGAATACCGCTCCCGCTCCCAGGCTCGGGCGACCCCGTTCCCGAGAGTCGTCGACTTGTGCCTTCCGCAGACGGCGAGCGCCTCACGCCACTGCGCTGCCACCGCGCCGCTATCACCCTCGAAGCCCAATAGAAGCAGCACCCTTTCCGACTCTGCGGGGTACCCGCCCCGCTCTCTGCGGCGGGCGACAAGCCCGTCAGCCAGCCGCCCCGCCCCGGCCCTTGCAGGAAGGGAAGCCTCCCAGGCCGCGACGGCTGCGCCATCCCACAACGCGGCGACAGTCGGATCGAGGCGTTCGCTCTGCATCAGCTCACGTAGAGCGGCCAGGCCATCCTCAAGACCAGCGAAGGCGAGAGCCCGGACGTCGCTCTCCTGGGGCAGCGGGCGTACAGCAAGCACGGCCTCCGCAATCACGCCAAACGCGCCTTCCGAACCGAACAAAAGGCCCAGCAGCCCGGCCCGCCCTCCGCCTGAGACGGTCCTCTCAGCATCCACCATGCCGATCGGCGTAACCACCCGCAGCGCTTCCGTCTTCGCCTCGACGGAGAGGTGTCCCGGGGTACCGTGACCGGCTGCGCCGGTAGCGATCCAGCCGCCCACAGAGGAGAACTCAGAAGACTGCGGCAGCTGCCCCAGTGTGTACCCCTTCTCGTTCAGCGCGCCCTCCAGCTCTGCCCCGCGGGCGCCGGCCTGGACCGTCGCCGTCCTGGAAGTGACGTCTAGCGACAGCAGGCGGTCTAGACGGGAGAGATCGAGCACCACGCCGGGGTTCTCGCCCTCGGGCACCTGGAGACCTCCTTCAAGCCCCGTCCCTCCCCCGAAGGGTACTACGGCGACGTCCCGCTCCGCGCACCAGGCGAGAAGCGCGACAACCTGGCCCTCGTCGACCGGGGTCACCACCGCGTCTGGAGGGCGGGGAACGCAGCCGGCTCGGAGACGCACCAGATCGCCATACGACTTGCCGTACGAGTGGGTCACGCGGGCTGCGGCGTCCGCCCGCACCGCGCCATCACCGAGCGTCTTGCGGAGCGACGTCAGCATCGGATCGTCCAGGCGCGACGGGCGGAGGTCGATCTGCTCCAGGTCGACCGGAGTAAGCTCCTGCTCGAACGCCTCAGCGGGCAGTTCCAACCAGGCCCGCAGGGTCGCCCCCAGAAGAGGCCGGCCGTCGAGCGGCTCGCTGCGGCCGAGCAGGCCCCAGCCCCACCAACGCAGATCAGCACTATCCATTGAGAACATCTCCCAGCGGAAGCGCCGTCGCGGCGCCATCGCCGGCTCACACGTAGTGCTATTGTACTAGCGCCGGGGAGGGACGTCAACGGTACGATTGTACCGTGAGCGCTGAATCGTCACCACCGGTGCGCCCCGCCGGTTGACACCACCCCCGATCCGTGCTATTCTCGCTGCCACCTTTCCGGAACGGAGCACCACATGCCCTCTGACCAACCCGTCATCGGAATCGACCTCGGAGGGACGAAGATCGCCACCGCGCTCGTCGATCCCTCCGGCAAAATCCTGTCCCACGACTACCGCGAGACGCTGGCGCGTGAAGGGCGGGACGCCGTAGTCGCCCGTATGCTCGATTCAGCGCGTGCAGTCATAGACGAGGGTGGCGTGGAGGCCTCGCAGGTGGCCGCCGTGGGTATCGGCGCACCGGGGCCGATCGACATGGCCGCCGGCGTCGTCGTCGCCCCGCCCAACCTGCACGGCTGGGACCGCGTGCCGCTCAAGCAGCTGATCGAGAGCGGTATGGGCATCACCACCTACCTGGAGAACGACGCCAACGCGGCGGCGCTGGGAGAGCACCGTTTCGGAGCCGGCCGCGGCGTCGACCACATGATCTACGTCGTCGTCGGCACCGGGGTGGGCGGCGGCCTGATCCTCGACGGCCGCCTCTACCACGGCGCGTCCGGGATGGCCGGCGAGATCGGCCACATCGTCGTCAAGCCGGATGGTCCCGTCTGCGCTTGTGGCAGACGCGGCTGTCTGGAGGCCTTGACCTCGGGCCCTTCCATCGCTCGCCAGGCGCGGGAGCGAATCGCGCAGGGCGCACAGACGCTGATCACCGAACTCGCGGAGGGCGACGAAAGCCGCGTCACAGCCAAGCTCGTGGCCCAGGCGGCCGACCAGGGGGACGAGACGGCGGAGTCGGTCCTGGCGGAGGCAATGCACTACCTGGGCTTGGGGATGGCCAGCGTGGTGCACATGCTAAACCCCCAGTTGATCGTCTTCGGCGGCGGCGTGGCCAACCTGGGGGAGAGGATGTTCGGGCCGGTGCGGCAGGTCATCGCCGAGTTTGCCTTCGCCGAAGCGGCCGAGGTGGTACGCGTGGCCCCTGCGGAACTGGGCAGCAATGCCGGCGTGCTCGGCGCGGCCGCGGCGGCCCTGGCACAGACTGGCTAAGCCCCGCGCGGCTCTCGTTTGTGCTATAATGATGCACAGGAAGATCCGCTGTGCTCAGGGAAGCTACTCTTCAGAAGCCGCTGGCCAAGGGCGTGGTTCAGTGCCAGGCCTGCGAGCACTTCTGCGCAGTCAAGCCGAATGAGGCCGGGAAGTGCGGCGTACGCAGGAACGTCGACGGCCGCCTCAACCTGATCGTCTACGGTGAGCCCGTCGCCGTCCACGTCGACCCGATTGAGAAGAAGCCTCTATTCCACTTCCACCCGGGTGCCCAGGTGCTCTCGATCGGCACCTACGGCTGCAACTTCCGCTGCCCTTTCTGCCAGAACTGGCAGATGTCGCAGCAGCGCGGCTTCTCGGCGGATCTGGGATCGCTGGGCAAGCAGGCGTCTCCCGAGGGGTTGGTAGAGACTTGTCTGCGGGAGAGGATACCGCTCATCGCCTACACGTACAACGAGCCCACGGTCTTCTTCGAGTACACGTTCGATACGGCCAGGTTGGGCCACGAGCACGGTATCAAGAGTGTCTACGTCTCCAACGGCTTCATGTCGATGGCTGCTCTGGATGCGATCGAGCCCTACCTCGACGCCATCAACGTCGATCTGAAGGCTTTCAGCGAGGAATTCTACGCCGAGCAGTGTCAAGCACGGCTCGAACCGGTCAAGAGAAACATCGCTCACATCGCCACCGAGACCGACATCTGGATCGAGGTCACTACCCTGCTCATTCCAGGCCTGAACGATTCTGAGGACGAGCTGCGGGCGGCGGCCGAGTGGCTGGCCGGCGTCGACCCCGATATGCCCTGGCACATCAGCGCGTTCCATCCCGACTTCGAGATGCTGGACAGACCGAGGACGCCGTCCGCCTCTCTGCAGCGCGCCTATGACATAGGCAAGGAGGCCGGCATCCACTACGTCTACGTAGGCAACGTGATGGACGCAGATCGGGAGAGCACGCACTGCACGAAGTGCGGCGCTACGCTGGTCCGGCGCCACTGGTACAACGTAGAGGAGCAGTGGACCGAGAGGGGTATCTGCCAGCAGTGCGGAACCGCTGTCGCAGGAGTCTGGGAGTGATGGCCGCTCGCCCACCGCGCTACACTGGGGAGGGAATGGATGGTTAGGTTACCCGTACGGCCGCCCGCCGTCGCCGGGCAGTTCTATCCTTCGGATCCAGGCGCACTCCGGCAGGAGATCAAGCAGTACGTAGAGGCCGCGAAGCTGCCTCGGGGTCTGGGCACGGTCCGCGCCGTCATCGCCCCTCACGCCGGCTACGTCTACTCGGGGCCCACCGCCGGCTTCGCCTTTCGCGCACTGACAACGCTCCCCAAGAAGAAGTGGACCGTCTTCCTGATGGGCCCGGCACACCGCGTCGCGTTCGCCGGTGTCGCCCTGGGAGGCTACTCCGCCTTCCGCACGCCTCTGGGCGATGCGCCTGTGGCCGTCGAGCGTATCGGCGCCATGCTGCTCCGATCCACGCTGTACACCCGCGAAGCCGGCGCCCACGCCAACGAACACTCCCTGGAAGTCGAAGTGCCCTTCCTGCAGATGGTACTCCCCGAGTTCGAGCTTGTCCCCATGTTGTTCGGTGAGGTAGACCCGCGGAAGGTCGGGGCGGACCTGTCGATCCACATCGGCGAAGACGACCTGATCGTGGTGTCCAGCGATCTGAGCCACTACCTGCCCTACGCAACCGCCCAGGAAGTGGACCAGGCGCTGCTGAAGAAGCTGACCGCCGACGACGAGACCGGGGTGCTGCTGGGAGAGGCCTGCGGCAAGGCCCCGGCGGCGGCGCTGATGGGCGTCGCCCGGCAGAGGATCTGGACTCCCCACCTGCTGGACTATCGGACGTCGGGGGACACGGCCGGCGACAAGCAACAGGTGGTCGGTTACGCATCCGTGGCCTACGCCGCCTGACCGCCACGGTCAGCGAGCCTGATGGGATAGCGATGGGCCTGGAGGAGAAGGACCGGCAGGAGCTGTTGGCGCTGGCCCGCCGGGCGGTCGCCGCCGCACTTCAGCGGGGCCAGCCGCCCAGCCTCGACCCCGGCCAACTCTCAGAAGAGCTGTGCTCCGACGGCGCCTGCTTTGTCACCATCACCAAGGACGGGACCCTACGGGGATGCATCGGCTCGCTTGAAGCGCACCAACCCCTGGCGGAGGACGTCCGGGAGAACGCGATCGCCGCGGCGGTGCGCGACCCGCGTTTCCCGCCCCTCTCCACGGCCGAGCTGGATCAGGTCTGCTTCGAGGTGTCCGTACTCAGCGCCCCACAGCGGCTGGAGTACGAGGGTTTGGAGGACCTGCTGGCGAAGCTGCGGCCCGGCATTGACGGAGTGCTTATTCAGTCCGGATTCAATAGGGCCACCTTCCTGCCGCAGGTGTGGGAGAAGCTTCCTGATCCCCACCTCTTCTTGCAGCAGCTGTGCCTGAAGGCAGGGCTGCCCCCCAATGCCTATCGGCGCGGCGAGCTCGAGGTGTTCACCTACCAGGCGGAGAAGTTCGCGGAGAGCCAGCCGGTCAGTCCGGCTGCGAGGACCTAGGGCTCGACGACGACCTCCAGCCCCTCCGCGGGGACGACCTCGAAGAACGAGTTCCCCACCTTGAAGGGGATTGGCACCGCCTCGACGTCCGTCACGACGAGCATATCGGAGCGCTCCCAGCGCTGCCAGTAGCCGTCGTAGCGCAGCCCGTCGCGGAAGATGATGGCCAGGTTGGAGTTCCAGATGGCGTACTCGAGCGAGTAGACGTCGTTGTGCGCGTCTTCCATGATATCGGTCTCCCAGTGGGGCACGTAGAGAACGATTACGTTCGCCGCACTGAGCTGCTCCCCATCCAGAAAGTCCGTGTGTACGTCCCCATCTGACCAGCGCAGGTAGCGGCCGCTAGCCTCGTCGTAGCGCCACTCTGCGTCCATCTCCTGATAAGGGATGCGAATGTACGTGGCAGGCACGCCGCCCTCAGGCGGATCCTCGGAGAATACCATCCCCGAGAGGTCCTGCCGCCCCGTATAGCCGTGCGCCTCCGCCCAAGCCCGAACGTTCTCCGGATTGGTGTAGCCGGTGTGCTCCAGGGGAACGTCCCTGGTCTGATCGCGGAAGAAGGGGTCGGGCGCGATTTCCTCTCCCAGGCTGTAGGAGGCGATCCGGTTCGGATAGAGGTCTTCCGTATCTCGGGCGATCTGGGCCACGCCGTCGCTGAAGCCCCAGCAGGCCATGGCGAACTTGTAGATCGCCGGCAGGTGCAGATCGATCAGCCGGCAGCTGCGAACCGGCCCCACCCGCTCCGGCTCCTTGCTGAGGTAGATGGCCGTCCAGCGCGTGGCCATGTACCCTTCGTTGTAGTGCTCGTAGATGATGTCCGCGCTGTTGATGCCCGCCTGCGGCCGGACGTATTGGGGCGGCCAGTTGGACACCTTAATGCCTACCGGAATGCGGTCGAGGACGCTCGAATCCTCGACAACCTCGCCGGTCAGCGGATTGACGTTCTCGGGCAGCGGCGTTGGCGTCGGCGTCGCCGTCGGCTCGACCGTCGCCGTAGGAACCGGCGTATGGGTCGGCCGTGGCGTGCGCGTCGGCGTGGGCGTGGCCTGGGCACAGCCGGCGAGAGCGAGCGCGGGCACTATCAGCAGCACCAACGCACCACGTCTGGCCAGGCGCCGAAGGCGTCCCGCCTTCCTGCTATTTCCCATCCAGAGCTCCCCCGTTTTCCGGCAAACCGGTCGGATTATAGCACAGCGGCCGCGCCAGGCAACCGCGCAGGTAAGAAGGACCCTAAGGGTCTGGCAGACCCTTAGGGTCCTTGCAGCGCTTCCACGGACTGTGAAAGCCGATCGCTACTTCTTGATCGCGGAGTAGATCGCGCCGCCGATCGCGCCCAGGACGGCACCGATTATCGCCCCAACGACAAGTCCAATCACCACACCGATGATTGTGACTCCGGCGGCCAGGGCCGTGCCACCGATGTCGCTGCCGCCGAAAAGGCTGGATGCTGTATCGACCGCGCCGAATATCAGAGTGAGTAGGCCGCTGACCAACGACTGCACCGCACCGGCGACCGCTCCCGCGACGCCCCCTCCTACCGCGCCCTCGGCCAGCTCCACGGAGCCGCCGCGCTCAGCACGGAAATGTACGTAGAGGGCACCGGTCGCCAGAGCGACCACCCATCCCAAAGGAGCGACTAGGCAGCCCAGGAATGGGATTCTGCTCAGCAGGGCGACCACAAGGCCCGCCACCGCGCCGATCAGCCCCGCTCTGGTTGCGACAGACGTATCGATCTTCATCCCGGATCTCCTTTCATAGTGCAGGCTGCGGAATACCGAGCCTCAGCCACTCGCCTGGCAATCCATCCAGCAATGTCCGCTCCGGGGCCAGGCACTCTCCCGTCAGGGGGCACATCCGCCCACTAACGAAAACACCATGGGGGTCCAGCAGTTGCGCTCCGCTGCTGAGGTGGGCGCGCGGGCTCTCGCGGAAAGCCCTATCAGGTGACCGGCGCTTTGGAGGTGCCAGCCGCCTTCCCGACGGCCTAGAACCCCTGCAGCCGGCTCAGGTCGACGATGCCGTCGGCGAGCGCTGCCACGTGCTGGAGCAGGGCCAACCGATTCTCCCGCAGGCGCTTGTCGTCGACCATCACCATTACGCCCGATTCTCTGGCGAAGAAACGGTCGATGACGTCCACGAGGGGCTCGAACGCGGTGAGGAACTCGTCGACGGAGCTCTGCGCAGTCACCTTGCTGCGGGCCTCCTCGTAAGCCGCGTGCAGCTCTTCCTCGGCGGGCTGCTCGAAGCGGGCAGGGTCGAGCTTGAAGGCTCTGTCATAGTCCCGGGTGATGCGCACGCAGCGGGCGTAGTTGTCGAGCGTGCGCTCCCAATCCGCCCGCTCCACCCAACTCGAGAGCTGCTCGACGGCCAGGCGGGCTCCGTAGGGATCGTCGCCCCGCGCTGCCAGCACCGCGTCGACGACGTCGAACTCGAATCCGCCGTCGCGCAGCACCCCGCGCAGCCGCTCGACGACGAAGTCGAGCGCCGCCTCCACGCAAGTCTCGGAGACTTCGACCGGCAGCAGCTTCGCCGCCGCCTCCAGTCCTTCACGCACGGAGAAGCCGATCCGGTGAGCGATCAGATTCTGCACCAGTCCCAGCGCGTCCCGCCGCAGATGGTAAGGGTCGGCAGACCCGGTCGGAATCAGACCCACCGCGAAGAGCCCGGCCAAGCTGTCCATCCGGTTGGCTAGGCCGACGGCCAGCCCGGGCTGAGTCTGAGCGACTGCGTCCCCGGCGAAGCGGGGCAGGTAGTGCTCGTAGATTGCCTCGGCGACTGCCGCATCCTCACCCGAGCGGACGGCGTATTCCCGGCCCATCACGCCCTGCAGGCTGGTGAACTCGACCACCATCTGCGTCGCCAGGTCCGCCTTGCCCAGGTGAGCGGCCCGCCCGGCGATCTTCGCCTGCTCCTTCGTCAGCCCCAGGGCAGGGGAGAGGACCCCGGTGAGCTTCTCCAGCCGCTTCGACTTATCGAGCATCGAGCCCAGCCGCTCCTGGAAGGTGAGCGTCTCCAGGCGAGGCAGGAAGCTCTCCAGCGGCTGCTCGCTATCCTCCTTGAAGAAGAACTCAGCATCGGCGAAGCGGGCCCGGAACACCTCTTCGTTCCCCCGTCGCACGACGTCCATGTGCTCGTCCCCGCCGTTGCGCACGCCGACGAAGAGGGACAGCAGCTTCCCCTTCGTGCCGACGACCGGGAAGCAGCGCTGGTGCTTCTTCATCACGGCGATCAAGACGTCGGACGGTAGCTCCAGGTATCGCTCCTCGAACTCGCCGAGGAATGCCGTGGGCTGCTCGACCAGGTTGGTCACTTCGGCCAGCAGATCGGCGTCCTGCCGGATCTGCCCACCAGCCCTCTCGGCCAGCGCCGCTGCCTCCACGAAGACCGTCTCCCGGCGGTCCTCTCGATCGGCCACGATCTTGCAGGCGTCCAGCTCCTTCAGATAGTCCCCAGCCTGGCCGATCTCGAACTCGGCGCCGCCCTCGGGCCGGCTCGTCCGGCTGACCCTGCCGCTCGCCAGGCCGGCGTAGCGGAACGGCACCACAGAATCGCCCAGGAGGCCGACGAGCCAGCGGATCGGCCTGGAGAAGGCAACGCCGCTTCCGTTCCAGCGCATCGACCTCTGGAAGTGCAGGGCCCCGATCAGGTCCGGCAAAGCAGCGGCCAGCACCTGGCCAGCCGCCAGCCCTTCCTCCCTGCGGATTGCCGTCAGATACTCCCCGGCCTCAAGCTGCCGAACCTGGAGCTGCTCGACCTCGAGCCCCTGGCTGCGGGCGAAGCCCTGGGCAGCTTTCGTCGGCTTGCCGTCGTCGCCGAAGCCGGCGGCGGCGGAAGGGCCGCGCACGATCTCCTCGATGGCTCGCTGTCGCGGCGCCAGGGACTCGACCAGAACCGCAAGCCGCCGGGGTGTGCCCACCACGCGCACGCCTTCGTGCTCCAGCCTGGCCTCCGCCAGGAGGGCAGGGACGCGCTCTCTCAGCTGAGCCAGCGCCTCGTCCACGTCCCCCGGCGGCAGCTCCTCCGTGCCGATCTCCAGCACGAAGTCTTGCGCCTTCTTCGCCGGCTTCAACTCATCTGCGGCTGACTGCTGACTGCCAGGAGCCGACCGCTCGGGCAGCCACGGATACTCCAGTCGCTCCCTCTCCGCGGCGTAGGCTTGAGCAACCTGGCGGGAGAGATCGCGCATGCGGCGGAAGTAGGTGGCCCGCTCGGTGACGCCTATCGCGCCCCGGGCATCGAGCAGGTTGAACGTGTGCGAGCAGCGGAGGACGTAGTCGTGAGCGGGGGTCACCAGGCCGGCGGCAAGGCAATTGACCGCCTCCGCCTCGCAGATATCGTACAGCTGAGTGAGCCGCTCGACATTCGCCAGATCGAAGTCGTAGCGGCAGTGCTCGATCTCCGGCTGGAGCAGTACGTCGCCGTACGTCCGCCGGCCGTCCCAATCGATCTCCCAGACGGAGCGAACGCCCTGCAGGAACATGCAGATCCGTTCCAGCCCATAGGTCAACTCCACCGAGACCGGATCGAGCGTGAAGCCGCCCGCCTGCTGGAAGTAGGTGAACTGGGTGATCTCCAGCCCGTCCAGCCAGACCTCCCAGCCCAGCCCCCAGGCGCCCAGCGCCGGGCTCTCCCAGTTATCTTCGACGAAGCGGATGTCGTGCTCTTCCCGCTCGATGCCCAGCGCGTACAGGCTGTCCAGATAGATCTCCTGCGGATTGCCGGGGTCCGGCTTGAGGATCACCTGGAACTGGGTGTGCATCTGCATGCGGTTCGGGTTATCACCGTAGCGGCCGTCGTCCGGCCGGTAGCAGGGCTCGACGTAGGCCACGTTCCAGGGCTCAGGGCCGAGGACGCGGAGGACGGTGGCGGGGTTCATAGTGCCGGCACCGACCTTCTCGCTGTAGGGCTGCCAGATCAGGCAGCCCCGCTCGGCCCAGAACTCCTGGAGGCGCAGGATCACTTGCTGGAACGTCAGTGGCTTGGCCATATCCCCCTCGGCTGCGGATTGGATGCCATTATACCACCCGGGCGGAGGCCGGAAAAGGAAGGGGTCGCGCGCAGGGGCGGGTTTGAAGCCCGCCCGCAAGTCGGACAGCGATGCAGTAGGGGCGAGGCATGCCTCGCCCCTACGCGGCCAGATCCTACCGCACGACTAGCAGAGGCGAAGGTGCCGACCACTTGACAAGTGCCCGGCACCTTCATCATTCAGTAGCTGCGCAGCACGAGAGGCAGGTAGACCCGGTACTCGATTTCTGTATGGACCGCGACCGCGCCGGCGACCGGGGGCAGGCCGAGCGCGGTGGCCACGTAGTCCGTGTTGCTGATGGACTGTGTAGCAGTCACACTGAACGTCTGGAAGACGACTTCCCCTGCCAGCACGTCGAAGCTGCCCCAGGTGACCACGCCGCCGGCCTCGGAGCCATTGCCAGCCGACACGAAGTAGGCACCCACTGGCACCGAATCGGTGACGATAACAGAGGCAGTGACGACGCCGGAGTTGGTCAGTGTCAGCGTGTAGGTGATCAACTCTCCGGGATCGGCCAGCGCCGGGCCGGCCTTGGAGACCGAAAGCACCGGCAACGCCTCGTCGGCGCCCAGGTCGGGCGCCGTGCCCACGGAGCGCGGATCGCCGTCGATGTCGGTACAGATGCTTGTCGATACCCCCTTGTCGAAGGCGGCCGAGCCGGCGCCGAGGTGGTAGTCCAGGTTCTCGTAGTCGACGAAGGCCGGAAGAGCCCACCAGTTGGCCGTGCCAGTGGTGATGCTGACACCAGTGGTGTCGGTGCCGTTGCCCCACGGTCCGTTCCCCCACAGCGTGGCGGTGAGGGTGGCCGCGGAGTTCGACGCCGTCTGTAGGCCGACCGTGTGGCTGACGAGGATCGTGTTCGTGAATTCCCCTGTGCTGTTGTTGACCAGCAGGACGCCGCTCCCAGCGCCGCCGCGGTTGCGCGCAATCGTGGTGTGCCAGAGGCGGGCATCAGATCCGTTCAGGTAGACCGCGCTGCCGCCGCCACCGGAGCCCACCGAGTTGTCGGCCAGGATGTTGTTCACCAGAACCAGACCGGACGTGCCCTGAGCGAACAGCCCGCCGCCCAGCTTCAGGCCGCTCTGGGCCGCGTTGCTCAGGACGGCGCTGTTGACCAGCGATGCGTTGTCGCTGTTGGCCAGGTAGACACCGCCGCCGCTCCCGCTGCAGCGGTTGGATAGGATCTGACAGCCGCTGATCACAGGATGGGCGTCGCTCGATTCGATACCGCCGCCATTGCTGGAGTTGCCGTTCGTCACGCGCAGCGCCTCGAGCGTCGGACTGTAGTCGCCGGAGATGCGCACAACGCCGCCGTAGCCCAGCGCGTCTAGCGTGGTCGGATAGGCGTCCGGGTCCCAGGCCGAGAAGTCGCCGCTGTACCCGCCCCGCAGGGTCAACGTCTCGCCGATGTTGACCATCGGCCCGGACTGAGAGGCGTAGCAGGTGCCGGCCACCTGGATCAGGTCATCCTGGCTGGCCGCGTCGACCGCGTCCTGGACGGTGGCATAGTAGGTGCTGCCAATGCGCACGTGGCACTGTACCTCATCCGCGCCGATGTCAGGCGCGCCGAAAGGACGGGCCTCGCCGTCGATGTCATCGGTCACGCCGGCGTCTACTCCCGTGTCGCGTGCGGCGGACTGGCTGCCGATGTGGTAGTCGCCGCCGTCGGCGTCGATGAAGCCGGGATCCCCCGTCATATGATCCACATCGACGAAGGAGATGGTGCCCCCGCCACCATAGTCCGTCCCGTTCGCCCAGTCACCCATTCCCCACAGCGTGGTGTCGAGGACCGCCTCGTTGCCAGCGGCAACGAACAGGCCCACGGTCTGACTGACGATAATGGTGTTGGTGAGGGCCGCGGTGCTGTAGGTGGTCATGAACGCCTCCACATACACCCCACTGCCGTCGCCTCCGCTGTTGCGGGCGACCGTGTTGTGCAGCAGGGCAGCGTTCGAGCCCTCGATGTGGATTCCAGCTCCCACGTAGCCGCCCTGCACAATGACGTTTTCGGCAACCCAGTTGTTGGTGATAGTGACGCCATCCGTCTGGCCGACGCTCAAGCCGGCACCATCTCGTTGGGATGTGTTGCCCCGGATCCGGTTGCCACTCATTGTCGTGCCGTCGCCGCTACCGAGACATACCCCGCCGCTCGCCAGGGAACTCGTGTTCGAGTAGATGTCGTTGTCCGATATCGCGCTGCCCTGGCTGTCCTGCGCCTTGACCCCGCCCCCCTGCTCAGAGTGGTTGTCATAGATAGCGTTGGCAGTCAGAGTGGCAGCTGGGCTGGTAAGGAGAAAGACCCCGCCGCCGAAGTGCGCCGTGTTGGTGTAGATCTCGTTCCCGCTAAGCGTGACGCGATAGCTGCTCTCAACGCGCACCCCGCCGCCGCCGTAGCTGGAATCGCTGGAGGTATTGCCGTGGATCTCGTTTTCCACCAGCGCAACGTCGTCGCTCACATGTACTACTACGCCGCCGCCCCAGGGGGCTGTGTTGCTGTAGATCCGATTGCGGGTCAGCGTGATGCCATCAGACTCAACGATCCCGATTCCTCCTCCGCCGTTCCACGGCGAGGAGGCGCCATGGGCGGCATTCGAGTACACCTCGTTGGCCGTCAACTGGCCGCCGCTGGCGTACACAACATAGATCCCTCCCCCGGCCAGCGACGCCGCGTTGCTGTAGACGACGCAGCCAGTGATAATCGGGTAGATGGGGTGGGCTGCATCGCCCTGCACGTATACGCCTCCGCCCGCGCCGGGCTCGACGACGCCATTCGTCACGCGAAGCGCCTCCAGCGTTGGCGTGATCCCGGCCGTGTTTGCCTGCGCCCACACCCAGACTACGGGCCCCACGCCCTCTCCGTCGAGGGTGGTCGCGTAGGTGTCCGGGGCCCGGCTACCGAAGTCGACGCTGTAGCCGCCGCGCAGGGTCAGCCCCTTGTCCACGACGTGGGCCACGCGCGGTTCGCCGTTGCGGGTGTACACCCCCGTGGCGATGAGGATCTCGTCGCCGCTGGCCGCCTCGTCGATTGCGTACTGGATCGTACGACAGGGGCTAGCGGGGTTGATGCAGGCGGTGGCCCCGCTTCCTGTGTCCGTTCCCGTCACTGCAACGTAGCGAGTGATGGCGCCGTTCGCCAGCAGGCGCGGGATACCCTCTGCCGGCGCCGCTGCAACAGCCGTCCCTGCGCCGTTCAGCAGTAGCCCCACGGCCAGAACCAGACCAAGCCCGACCACCGCCGCTGCCGCCAGGCGAACCAGCTTCCGTGCCTTCATCGATGTTCCTCCTTGCTCCTGCCCATTCCGCTCACATACAGGCCGCGGTGACCCTAAGCCGCGCGCGCGGCCGGATTCCCCTTCAAGCGCCGCAGGAAGGCGGCGCTCTTCAGGCTTCGCTCCAGGTGATGAGTGATGTACCTCTGCAGTACCCGCTCTGCCTCCACATGAACAGCGCAATCGACTCTTTCCCGCCGCAGCTCGCCGTACGATTTGCGCTGGCAGCGCTGCAGCAGGTCGAGTGCTCCAGCCGAGAGCGGCAGCACATGCGGCAGGCTCTTGCTCGCTGCGTAGCAGCCGGAGCAGAGGCCGCCGCCCCTCTCCGGATCGAAGCCAAACTGGTGTGCCGCATCTACGTCTGCCGGGCGCAGCGGCACAGGAGACTCGTGCTCGCCGACGCAGCGGTCGAGCTCCGGCCGGAAGCCCGCCTGCGCCAACAGGTGCAGCTCGTAGAAGCGAGTCGCCAATTCCAGGTCGTCGTCGCTGCCCAGCCAGCTCAGGGTGTGGTTGAGCAGATCGAAGACGGCAGGCCCGCCTTGCTCGTCGGTGAAGAAGCGATCGTACAGTTCCACCGCATAGCGGGCGTAGGCTCCACGCAGCATATCGTCCCGCAGCGGTTCGTGCGCTTCGATCGTCTCCGCCTGGCTTATGATGTCCCAGGAGTTGGCGACGCGCGAGACTACGAAGCTGGAGCAGCTAAAGAGTTCGATATGGCCGGCCTTGCGGCTGGCCAGCTTGCGGGCCCCCTTGGCGATGACGTCGAATTTGCCGGCGGGCGTACAGAGCGTGAGCACCCGGTCCGCCTCGCCCTGCTCGCGCCGTCGCACCACGATCCCCTCGGCGCGATACAGCCGATCACTCGCCATGCCCGCTCCCTGACGCGAGATTATATCACGTGAAGGGGTGCATGCAAAACACACGGAAGAGACCTGTTCTCTCCAAGAGAACGGGTCTCTGTACCTACAGGAGGAAGCAGCTCTGCGCTTCTCAGGTGCCCGCTCCCTGCCCTACTTGACTCCATCGGCCACCAGTGATACAGTACCGCATTGGCGGTCTGCTAGCAGTCATGCTATAATGTCGCCCGGTTTGTGCCAGAATCAACCCCCGGAGGGCACATGCTTGACCAATTCGCTTTCGTCGGCGTCTTTCTCATTGTCGCTCTCTTTATCGGCATCGCCCCGATCGCCATTGCCTACATCCTACGCCCGAAGAAGCCGAATCCCCGCAAGGCAGAGACCTACGAATGCGGCATCCAGACCCGTGGTGAGACCTGGGTGCAGTTCAAGGTCCAGTACTATCTCTTCGCCCTGGCCTTCCTGATCTTCGACGTGGAGGCCGTTCTGCTTCTGCCCTGGGCCGTCGCCTACAAGGCGCTGGGATTGTACGCGGCGCTGGAGGGCATCGTCTTCATCCTTATCCTACTGGCGGCGCTGGGCTACGTCTGGCGCAAGGGCGGGCTGGAGTGGTCGTAGACCTGCCTGCAGGAGGACAGCGGTGGACTTCGCCAAGGACCTGATCGTCAACATCGGCAACTGGCTGGGGGACGTGCTGGCGAGCACCGGCCTGCCCGACCCCTGGCTGCGCATCGTTTCCCTGGCCGGAGCGGGGCTGGTGCTGGCGCTGCTGCCCATCATCATCGTGATCTTCCTAATCTGGGCCGAGCGCAAAGTGGTCGCCCGCATGCAGGACCGGCTGGGCCCGAATGCCTCCGGCGTCTACGCCGGCCCCTACGCCATCTTCCAGACGATCGCCGACGCGATCAAGATGCTGACCAAGGAAGACGTCGTGCCGGCCGCGGCTGACCGCTGGGTCTTCAACGCAGCGCCGGTGGTGATCCTCAGTGTGGCCATCGCCATCTGGGCGGTGATTCCGCTGGGCAGCGGGCTCATCGGTGCCGATCTGAACATCGGCATTCTCTATGTCCTTTCGCTGGGCGCCGGCGGCCTGGTCTCGCTGATGATGGCGGGCTGGGGCTCGAACAACAAGTACTCGCTGATCGGCGCTCTGCGGGCCATCGCCCAGCTGATCAGCTATGAGATACCCCAGGTGCTGGCCATCCTGGCTGTGGTGATGGTCGCCGGCTCGTTCTCGATGCAGGATATCATCGAGGCTCAGGACGTGGCCTTCGTCTTCGCCATGCCGGTGACGGCGATGCTCTTCCTCGTCGCCTCGCTGGCTGAGGTGGGGCGCGTGCCGTTCGACCTGGCCGAGGCGGACTCGGAGATCGTCGCCGGCTATTTCGTCGAGTACAGCGGCATGAAGTTCGGCCAGTTCTACCTATCTGAGTTCATCAACAACACGGCCCTCTGCGCCATAGTCGCCACCTTGTTCCTGGGCGGCTGGCGGGGGCCGTTCGTGGATACGATCCCGGTCCTCGGCTCGCTGTGGCTCCTGCTGAAGACGCTGGCCGTCTTCTTCCTGTTCATGTGGCTGCGCGGGACCATGGTCCGCTTGCGCATCGACCAGATGCTGCGCTTCAACTGGAAGTTCCTGGTGCCGCTGGCGCTGGTGAACATATGCGTCATCGCCCTGGTCGATTCCGCCGTCCCCGCCTCAGGTGTCGCAGGCTGGGTGCGACCAGTTTCGCTGCTGACAGCAAACGTCGCCCTGTTAATCGGGACGGCCATAGTGCTGACGGTATCTGGGCGCAGGGCCCGCAGCGCGAGCGGTCAGTCGATAGCAGCAGGCAGATAGCAGGCAGCGGCCGCCGGGCGCAGTTGGTCACCCAGACCGGGGCAGCACACAAGTAGGACGCTGCTCGGGCCCGTCGGGAGGGTCACCGGACAGCGATAAACTGATAGAGTGCTGACAGCTGACTGCTGACAGCTACCAGGACAGGACAAGGGCTATGGAAGAAATCCAACCGATCCTCTTCGTCATATTCGGCCTGATCACGCTGGGCGCGGCGCTACAGGTAGTGACCCGGCGCAACATCTTCCACGCAGCGCTCTTTCTGATCCTCACCTTCTTTGGTATAGCCGGGCTGTACGTTCTCCTCGAGGCCCCCTTCCTGGCAGCCGTGCAGCTATTCATCTACGTTGGCGGCATAGCCATCCTGATCGTCTTCGCCATCATGCTGACCAGGCGCATGGCGAGCCCTGAACTCGATCCCGTGAACCGGCAGTGGTGGATCGGGGCGATCGCCGCAGTGGCGCTGTTCGCCGTCCTCGGCCTGGTCCTGCTGGGCCACGACTGGGGCCAGGCGGCGGGCTCGGTGCCCGAGGACTCGATACAGCTGTTGGGCCGCACGCTGCTGGACCCGGAGGGCTTCGTCCTGCCCTTCGAGGTGGCATCCGTTCTACTTCTTGTAGCGCTGATCGGCGCGGTGACAATCGCAAGGGAGCGACGATGATGGTGCCTCTGGAATGGTACCTGATCCTTTCCGCAGCTCTGTTCTGCATCGGCGCCTACGCGGTGCTGGCCAGGCGCAACGCCATCGCCATCCTGATGGGCATCGAGCTGATGCTGAACGCCGTGAACGTCAATCTGGTCGCTTTCTGGCGCCACCTGGAGCCGGCTGGGGCGACGGGCCAGGCATTCGCCCTGTTCGTGTACGTCGTAGCCGCTGCTGAGGCGGCCGTCGGGCTGGCCTTGATTATCGCTATCTGGCGCAGCCGGGACACGGTCGTTCTAGAAGAGGTCGATCTACTGAAGGGCTAGACACCGAGGTGGTCATGTTCGATTCGCTTCCCGAAGTCATCCTGAGGTTGGCCTGGCTCATCCCGGTATTCCCATTCCTCGCCTTCCTGATCATCGCCCTATGGGCCCGACGGGACAACCAGCTGTGCCACATCCTGGCCATCACTGCAGTCTGCTTCTCGCTGGTCCTCTCGCAGGTGGTCTTCTGGGCGGCCGTCCTGAAGCCGGTGGGCGGCGGAGAGCACGCCTGGCTGGACTCGGCCGATTGGATTCCCACAGGCTCCGGCAGTTTCCAGGCCAGCGTCTGGATCGATCCGCTCACAGGGGTCATGCTCTTCATGGTGCCCATCGTCTGCCTGATGATCTTCATCTACAGCGTGGGGTACATGAACTACGGTACACCGGAGCAGGACAAGCGGTACGCCCGCTTCTTCTGCTACATCGCCCTGTTCGCCACCGGGATGCTCGGGCTGGTTGTCTCCGGCAACCTGCTCATGCTCTTCATCTTCTGGGAGGTCATGGGGCTCTGCTCCTACCTCCTGATCGGCTTCTGGTTCGAGAAGGAGTCGGCGCTCAAGGCGGGCTTGAAGGCGTTCATCACCACACGCGTGGGCGACCTGTTCTTCCTGCTGGGTCTTGTGGCCCTCTACTCCGCCGCCGGATCGCTCCAGTTCGAAGACGTCCTCAGCCCGGAGACGCTGGTCCATCTGAGCGAGACCACTATCAACGTCCTGGGGCTTCACCTACCGGCACTGCCGACGATAGCGATTCTGATCTTCGGCGGCACGGTCGGCAAGAGCGCCCAGGTGCCGCTGCACGTCTGGCTGCCGGACGCGATGGAGGGCCCCACCCCGGTTTCCGCGCTGATCCACGCGGCCACGATGGTCTCGGCCGGCGTCTACCTGGTAGCCCGCATGTGGCCGTTGACGCTCGCCGCAGCTAGCCTGGCGCCGGGCATCGTGCTCTGGATCGGCGCCATCACTGCGCTCTTCGGGGCCATCATCGGCGTCTTCCAGGACGACATCAAGCGCGTGCTTGCCTTCTCCACGATCAGCCAGCTGGGCTACATGATCGCCGCGCTCGGCCTGGGCGCCGCGGCGACCGACCCGGCGCTGCAGATCGGAGCCTACGTGGCCGGGGTGTTCCACCTGATCACCCACGCTTTCTTCAAAGCGCTCCTGTTCCTGGCTTCAGGGTCGGTGATCCACGGTATGGAGCACGGCCACCACCACGTCCACTCGCCGGCGTCGCCGCACGGCCACGAAGCCCACCAGCGGTTCGACGCGAACGACATGAAGAACATGGGCGGGCTGTGGAAGCGCATGCCGCGCACCTTCTGGACCTTCGTGGCGGGCGCGCTGGCGCTCTCCGGATTCCCGCTCATCACGGCCGGCTTCTGGTCGAAGGACGAGATCCTGGCCATGGCCTACGAGATCAAGCCCATCATATTCGGGATCCTTGTCTTCGCCGCCGGCCTGACGGCCTTCTACACCGCCCGCCAGATCTCGATGACCTTCCTGGGCAAGCCGCGGACGAAGGCGGCCGAGCACGCACCCGAGAGCGTCCATTCGATGACTGTGCCGCTGATTGTCCTCGCCGTCTTCGCGGTAAGCCTCGGCTGGGCCGGGATCCCGGACGAGCTGCCGGTCATCGGCCCGCTGGTGCCGAACTGGGTGCACGGCTTCGTGGAGACGACCATCGAGGAGCACGTGCACCTGGAGCACCACGCGGCCGCCGGGCAGCTCGCCTCGCTCGCTCCCACCGCTGGAGGGAGTGGCGATGCCTACAACTGGGCGCCGCTGGCGATCGGCCTCGCCTTCGCCCTGGGCGGGTTGGCCGTCGGCTGGTTCGTCTATGCCAGGTGGCAGCCTATCGAGAGCGCGGACCAGCTCGACCCGCTCGAGCGCGCCTTGCGCAAGATCCATATGGGCTGGCTGTACGAGTTCTTCCGCCGGCGCGCCATGTTCGACGAGCTCTATCAAAAGACGTTCATCGGCGCTTCGATCGCCATCTCCCGGGCCTTCGCCTGGTTCGACAGCACGATAGTCGATGGCGCTCTGAACGGCGCGGGCTGGCTGGGACGCACGGCCTCCGACCTGCTAAACAGGTATGTCGACGAAGCCGTCATCGATGCCTTCTTCAACCTCGTCGGCAAGGTGGCGGGCATCGTCGCCAGCGCCAATCGCTGGTTCGATACGACCGTCGTCAACGGAGCCGTAGACCTGACCGGCAATGCCACGACGCTGGCGGGAAAGCGGCTGCGTCGCGTCCAGTCCGGTCAGGTGCAAGCCTATTTGATCGTTTCTCTGGTCGCCGTCGTGGCGCTGGTCGCCGTCTATCTCGTCGGCACGCAATGGTTGAACTGGTAATCGTCGCCCCGCGCCCGGTCGCCCGGGGAGAGAGTCTCAAGCTGTCTGCTAAGGGGGTATTGGGTAGATGGATTTTCCAATCCTGAGCGCGATCACTTTCGTCCCGCTGGTGGGAGCCCTGATCATCCTTGTGTTCAAGAAGGGGCAGGAGGAACTGATCGGCCGTTTGTCGATCGCCTTCGCGGTCGTTCCGGTTCTGCTGGCTATCCTGCTCTGGGTCAACTACGACCAGGATCTGGGCGGCATCCAGTTCCAGGAGGACTACGAGTGGATCCCGGTGCTGAACAGCCGCTACACAATGGGGATAGACGGGCTCAGCCTGCCCATGGTCATGCTGACCTCCGTGCTTTCGCTGCTGGCCGGCCTCTACTCCAACTTCACCATCAAGGAGCGGGTCAAGGAGTACTTCATCAGCCTCCTTCTGCTGGAGATGGGCATGATGGGCGTCTTTCTGTCGCTCGATTTCGTGCTCTTCTACGTCTTCTGGGAGATCGGGCTGGTACCGATGCTGCTCCTGATCGCGCTTTGGGGAGGGCCGCGGCGCGAGTATGCGGCGATCAAGTTCTTCCTGTTCACGCTCGCCGGCAGCGTGCTCATGCTCCTGGCCATCATTGCCGTCTACCTGAAGACGGACACCTTCAACATCATTGAAGCTGCGGCGGCTCAACCCTGGGCGGACAACATCGGCGCCGCGTCGCTGGCCTTCTTCGGCTTCTTCATCGCCTTCGCCATCAAGCTGCCTTCCTTCCCCATCCACACCTGGCTCCCCGATGCCCACACCGAGGCGCCTGTCTGCGGCAGCGTTCTGCTGGCCGGCGTGCTGCTCAAGCTCGGGGCCTACGGCCTGGTGCGCATGCCGCTCTCGATGTTCCCCCAGGTATTTGGCCGCTTCGTGGTGGACATACCCATCCTGCCGATACTGGCTGTGATCAGCATCGTCTACGGAGCAATGGTCTGCATGGCCCAGTGGGACTTGAAGCGCCTCATCGCCTACTCCTCGGTCAGCCACATGGGCTACGTGCTCCTCGGCCTGTGCGCGGGGGCGGCCGGTATCTACCTCGGCGGTGACTACCTAGAGAGCGCCAACCTGGGGCTGAACGGCGCGGCGATGCAGATGTTCACACACGGCGTCACTACGGGAGGCCTGTTCTTCCTGGTGGGTATGATCTACGACCGGGCCCACACCAGGGAGCTGAGGGACTTCGGAGGCCTGGGGGTCCAGATTCCCTACTACTACGGCATGATGCTCGTCACCTGCCTGGCCTCGCTCGGCCTGCCGGGTTTGATCGGCTTCTGGAGCGAGCTGTTCGTCTTCCGGGGCGCCTTCGGCACCATCCCGCTCTACGCGATCATCGGCGGTCTGGGCATCGTCTTCACCGCAGGCTACATCCTGTGGAAGATCGTGCAGCATATGTTCCTGGGCCAGCCGAAGGAACGTTGGGCCAGCCTGCCCGACATGACTTCCTGGGAGAAGGCAACGCTCTGGCCACTGGTAGTCACGATGGTCATCTTCGGCATCTATCCCATGCCCATACTGGCGCCGATCAACGGATTCATGCACTCGCTGGTCGAGAACCTGGCGCAGATCCTGCACTAGCACAGCCAAAGCGACGGCTTTGTAAGGAGTCTTTCTGCAAATGGAACTCCCTCTGCTGAGCATCATAGTCTTCTCCCCCGCGGTTGGGGCGCTGATCATCATGGCGCTTCCCAAGCACCGCCACAACGACATCAAACTGGTCGCTGCCATCGCCTCCGCCATCTCCTGCCTGGGCTCGATCTATGCCTTCTTCACCTACGATACGGCCGCGGGCGGCATTCAGTTCGAGGAGCAGTTCGCCTGGATCCCGGCCATCGGCACCTCCTACCACGTGGGCGTCGATGGAATCAGCCTGCCGCTGGTGCTGCTGACCGGCGTGATCATCTTCGCCGGGGTGCTCGTATCCTGGGTGCGGGAGCAGAGGCCGCGGGAGTTCTTCGCCCTGCTTCTTCTGCTGGTCACCGGCGTGTTCGGCACGTTCGTCGCGCTCGACCTCTTCTTGCTGTTCGTATTCTACGAGCTGGCCGTGCTGCCGATGTATCTGCTGATCGGCATCTGGGGCACGACGCGCAAAGAGTACGCGGCGATGAAGCTGACGCTCTACCTGCTGATCGGAAGCTCGATCGCCCTGGCCGGCGTGATCGTCGCCTACGTCGACGCCGGGCTGGGCACATTCGACCTTCTCAAGCTGGCGGAGGCCGGCTTCGAGCCTGGCCTGCAGACCCTGCTTTTCCTGCCCATCTTCGTCGGCTTCGACGTTCTGGGCGGCCTGTGGCCCTTCCACACCTGGTCGCCGGACGGCCACGTCGCCGCGCCCACTGCAGTCAGCATGCTGCACGCCGGCGTGTTGATGAAGATGGGGGCCTACTCCGCGCTGCGCGTTGGTGTGCTCCTGCTGCCGGATGCAGCGCAGGTGTGGCTCCCTTGGATAGTCATTCTCACGGTGATCAACGTCGTCTATGGGGCCACCGTCGCCTTCGCCCAGCGCGACTTCAAGTACGTCATCGGCTACTCGAGCGTCAGCCACATGGGATACGTGACCATGGGCGTGGCCACGATTTGCGCCCTGGGCTCAAGCCCCGAGGGTGCTCAGCTCGGCCTATCCGGGGCCGTGATGCAGATGTTCTCCCACGGCGTGATGACGGGGATCTTCTTCGCCGTCGTGGGACTGATCTACCGCCGCACGCACACGCGCCAGCTCCCCGAGCTGGGCGGCCTGGCCCGCAAGCTGCCGCTCGTCGCCGCCGCGTTCATCATCGCCGGCCTTTCGTCGATGGGCATGCCGGGCTTGAGCGGCTTCGTGGCCGAGTTCCAGGTGCTCATGGGCACCTACAAGGCCTTCCCGCTCGTAGCCATCCTGTCGCTGATTGGCGTGGTTGTCACTGCAGCCTACATCTTGAGATTCACCTACATGGTCTTCTTCGGCCCGTTGAAGGAGGAGTTCCGCGGCCTACCGCCCATCTCTGCGGCGGAGAAGTTCGCGCTCGCCTTCATGTGCATCTTCATCGTGGGATTCGGCATCGCACCCGGGTACATTCTACAGATCATCCATACGGGAGTGAGCGAGTTCCTGGCCGCAATCCAGTGACGTCTGGTCGCGGCTATCAGGGCTCTCGACAATTGGAGAAACAAGAGTGGATTTGGCACTGACCGCCTGGCAACTCTCACCGGAACTGGTCCTGCTCGTCGCCGGCCTAGTGATCATGCTGGTCGACGCCCTCCGGCCGCGCGAATCGGACAGCGGCTGGGCACCGTACGCCGCGTTGGCCGGCCTGGCCGCCGCGCTGGTGGCCTCCGTCAGCCTGCTGGGACGGGAGCCCGACGTGGTCCTGGGCGTGCTGGCCGTCGACGGGCTGTCGCTGGTGGCCAAGATGCTGGCCCTGGTCGCCGTGGCCATCGTCGTCCTCTTCTCGGGTCCTTTCATGAAGGAGAGGGCCAGCCGCCGGGGTGAGTTCTACTCCCTCCTGCTCTTCGCCACACTGGCTATCAGTATCCTTACCGGCGCCAGTGACATCGTCCTCGTCTTTCTGGGCCTCGATTTTCTGAGCATCGCCTCCTACGTGCTCACCGGCTACGTGCGCGAGAGCAAGCGCTCCAGCGAGGCGGCCATCAAGTACTTCCTCTACGGCGCCACGCTCTCGGCGGTGATGCTCTACGGCCTGTCTCTGCTCTACGGGCTCACCGGCTCCACCAGCCTGGACGGGGTAGCTGCCGGGCTGGCCGGCGGCTCCGTCGGCAATGGAATGATCCTGGCTGTGCTGGTACTGGTCATGGCCGGCCTGGGCTTCAAGATCGCCGCTGTGCCCTTCCACCAGTGGGCGCCCGACGCCTACGAGGGAGCCTCTACCCCGGTTACCGCCTTCCTCTCGCTGGGGCCGAAGGTGGCCGGCTTCAGCGTCCTGGCCCGCTTCCTCTATTTCGCCTTCCCCGGCGAGGTGCAGACAAATTGGGTAGCCCTGCTGTTCGCCCTGTCCGCGGTGACGATGACCGTAGGAAACCTGACCGCGATCTGGCAGCGGAACATCAAGCGGCTGCTCGCTTACTCCAGCATCGCGCAGGCGGGCTACCTGATGATCGGCGTAGCCTCCCTCTCCACAGGCGGCCTGGTCCCCCTCCTCTTCTACCTCGGAGCCTACCTGTTCGCCAATCTGGGCGCGTTCGCCGTCGTCGTGGCCATGTCGCGCGGCCAGTCCGGTGAGGATATCGGAGACTACGCCGGCCTAGCCCAGCGCTCGCCGGGACTGGCGCTGGCAATGCTGCTCTTCCTTCTCTCGCTGGCCGGCATCCCGCCACTGGCAGGCTTCGTCGGCAAGGTGGGTCTGTTCCTCTCCGCAGTAGACCGGGGGCTGATCGGGTTGGTGGTCATCGCCGTCGTCAACAGCGTCATATCGCTCTACTACTACCTGCAGGTCGTCCGCCAGATGTACCTGCTGGACCCGCAGCGCGATGAAGACGTGGCCGTGGCCCGGCCGGTCCGCGCTACGGTGCTCGTGTCCGTGGTAGGGGTGGTGCTGCTGGGCATCGTTCCCATGCTGCTCCTGCCCTTGATTGAGCAGGCTGCCGGGGCTATCATCCCCGGCTCGTGAGCGAAGCATGAGTCGTGGCATCAGTTTCAAGGGCGCCGCCGAGTCTCTTGGCCTCGCCGTGCAGGTCGGTCTCACCGTCGTAGTCTCGATCGGCGTCTGCCTGGCACTGGGGATGTGGATCGACTCTCGGTGGAACACAGCCCCCTGGGCCACGTTCGTGTTATCTCTCGCCGGAGTGTTCCTGGCGGCGTACAGCACCTACCAAGTCGCCGCCACATTGATCCGGCGGATCGCGGCAGAGCAGGCCGGCGTGCCGACTGCCGGAGCCGGTCCCGGCGTTGGCAAGTCTCTTTGGCTGGCCACACGCCTCGGATTGGTGCTTTCAGCCCCGGTACTGGTCAGCTTCTTCGTCGGAACGTTGATCGATAGCTGGCTGGGCTCCAGCCCTTGGGGCACGCTGCTCCTGGCGGCGCTGGGCCTGGTTGCGGGTACGGCTGGCGCCTACCGCCTGGGATCGGCGCTGGTGAAGGAGGTCCAGGCGGTCCGGCCGCCCGCCAATGGCAGTGCGGAGGAATCTGAGTGAGCGAAGAGAACGTGGCGCCGACCGAAAGCGCAGAAGAGCCCGCCGAGGCCGAGGCGAAGAAGAAGGGCAATCCGGGATGTATGGTGGTCATCGTCCTGGCCGTCCTGGCTATGGCGGCGAACATCGTTATCCCCATGATATCCGATGCGCTCAAGGTTGACCTGCCCCACGTGGCACTGGCGGCGGAGAAGCTCTTCTACGTCGGCCCCGTCCCTGTCACCAACACGATGCTCGCCACCTGGCTGACGATGATCGTCCTGCTCGTCGTCTCCTTCCTGGCGACTAGGAAGATGAAGCTGATCCCCAGCGGCCTCCAGAACGTGGTGGAGATGATCGTGGAGATGCTGCAGAACTTCGTCGAATCGTCCGCAGGGCATCACGCGAGCAAGCTCGTGCCCGTCGTGGGCACACTCTTCCTGTTCATAACGGTCTCCAACTGGATGGGCCTACTGCCCGGCTACGGCAGCATCTGGATCGAGGTGGGGCACGGCGAGCACGTCGAGCACGCCCATCTCCTCCGTTCCGCCAACACAGGCCTGAACACGACCATGGCCCTGGCAGTAGTCTCCGTTGTCTGGACGCAGGTCTTCGGCTTCCGGGCGGTCGGCTGGCGCTTCATCGATCGTTACTTCCCCATCGTCCCCCTGATCCAGTTCTTCAGGCCGCCGGCCGGCCAGAAGAGGCCGGGCGCCATGGAGCTCGTGACCAGGCTGCTCAACCTCTTCCCCGGCGCCCTCGAGTTCTTCGCCGAGCTGATCAAGATCGTTTCGTTCTCCTTCCGTCTCTTCGGCAACATTTTCGCCGGCGAGGTGCTGCTGTTCGTCATCGCCTTCTTGATGCCCTTCGTCGCCTCGCTCCCGTTCATGGGACTGGAGCTCTTTGTAGGCTTCATTCAGGCGTTCATATTCGCCACGCTTACTGTATCGTTCTCGATGGCAGCGATTGCCCACCACGGCGACGAGCACTGAGGGCACACGCCGCCTGACCCCGAACCAGTGGACTGAAAGGAGCAGAGGAATGCAGGAAGCACTGACCAACCCGAATCTGATCGCTGGGCTGACCATCGTCTTCGGTGCTCTTGTCCCGGCCTTAAGCATCGGCCGCTTCGTGAGCGCGGCCATGGAGGCGCTGGGGCGTAATCCGGAGGCCGGACCTTCGATCAGCACGAACCTGATTCTGGCCATCGCCTTCACCGAGGCCATCGCCATCTATGCGCTCGTCGTCGCCCTGGCGGTCAAGTTCGTGCCGCTGGCCGAGTGAAAGGAGACGGACCTTGGAAGCTATTGGTATCGACCCAGGCGTCCTCCTCTCCCAGGTAGTCAACATCACGATTCTGGCACTCGGGCTCTACTTCCTCCTGTTCAGGCGTGTCGGGGGAATGCTGGCGGAGCGCAGGGCGAAGATAGAGCAGGGCCTGCAGGATGCGGAGCGCGCCCAGGCGCGGGCTGCCCAGGCAGAAGCGGTATACGCCGAGCGCATCGAGGCCGCAGAGCGCGAGCGGGAGACGATCCTGGCTCAGGCCAAAGAGGAAGCAGACAAGATCAAGGCTGAGGCGAAGAAGCAGGCTCAGGCGGAAGCCCGCGAGGAGTCGCAGCGTGTCCTGGCCCAGGAGAAAGAGGCCTTCCAGACCGAGCGCGAGCAGGCCCTGGCCGACATGCACGACCAGGTGGTCAGCCTTGTTCTCGCGGCGACGCGCAAGGTCATAGAGGAGAGCCTGGACGAGAAGATGCAGCGCAAGCTGATCGACAAGTTCCTCAATGAAGTGGGGACGGCGGACTCGATTCAATGACCAAGAAGCGCAGTTCGACCGACGCCTGGAAGACCGGCCTCAAAGCAATCAGTGATCGGCTCCAGGACGAGGATCTGATCTCGGCGGAGCAGGCGCAGACCATGTCTTCGCTGGCCGACGAGCTGGGAGAATCTGATCCGGCGACTGCCCTTTCGTTGATGGCTACCGCCTACTCGGCTGTTGGGTTCGAGCGGCTGTCCCGCCAGCAGGCGCAGGCCTCCGGTACGCTGGCCCTGGTGCGCAGCGCCACAGCTCTCTCCGACGAGCAGCGCAGCCTGCTGAAGAAGCAGCTTCGCGAGCGCTTTGGCCAGGAGTTCGTCCTGCGCATGGAGGTTGATCCCTCGCTATTGGGCGGGATCGTCGTCCGGGTCAGAGACCAGGTGCTGGACGGCAGCGTCGCCGGAAGGTTGCACACCCTCGGCGAGCGCCTGCGCTCGGCCGCCAGCGAGGTCCGGTCGCCCGCCGCCGAGCTGGTCGAGACGGACGACTAACGGACACTTGGCGAGTTGACGAGCGGGATCTCATCGCCCAGCCGGCGTGGTTGAGCGTTAGCAGAGATCGTAGGAGACCCGTTCTCTTTGAGAGAACGGGTCTCTGGCCCAGCTACAACCCCCGAGGCACCTCCTCCGTATTGAAGCAGTTATGCAGCTAGACGATCTCGTAGACGCCCTCCCCGCCGTACTCAGCCGGCTTGGCGGCGACCCGGATGTCGACGGCATTGCCGCCGATTCCCGCCAGGTCGAGCCCGGCGATCTCTTCGTGGCTGTTCCCGGCGTGTACGTGGACGGCCATCAGTTCATCGCCCAGGCGGTCGATGAGGGCGCGGTCGCCGTGGTCGGCGAGCGCCCCCCGCAGGACCTGCCCGGGCTGCCTTGGGGTGCCTTCGCCTACGTCCGGGTGCCAGACGCCAGGGAGGCTTGGGGTTGGCTCTGCGCGGCCTGGCACGGCTTCCCCTCCCGCAACCTGGTGCTCGTCGGCGTCACCGGGACGGACGGCAAGACGACGACGGCCAAGCTCACCCACTCCATTCTGGCCGCAGCCGGCATCGAAGCCGGGATGATCAACACAGTCAGCGCGCGCATCGGCGCCAGGGAGATCGACACTGGCCTGCACACAACGACGCCCGACGCCCCGGACATCCAGTCGCTCCTGTCGCAGATGGTGGAGGCCGGAGCCACGCACGCCGTGCTCGAGGTCACCTCGCACGGTCTCGCCCAGCAGCGCGTCGCCGGCTGCGACTTCGACGTCGCCGTGGTGACGAACGTGACCCAGGAGCATCTCGACTTCCACGGCACGCTTCGCGCATATCAGCAGGCGAAAGCTCGGCTATTCGAGAGCCTCGCTACGTCCTACCGGAAGGCGGAAGTGCCGAAGGCGGCAGTGCTCAACAAGGACGACGACTCCTATCGCTACCTGAGCCCGCTCTCAGCCGACCTGCAGATCGCCTACTCGCTGGAGGGGGAGGCCGACGTGGTGGCCCGCGATCTCGTCGCCGGCCCGGCCGGCACCCGCTTCACCCTCCATCTGCCCCAGGATACGGTGGAAGTTGAGATCCAGCTCCCGGGCGCCTACAACGTCCTCAACGCGTTGGCCGCGGCCTCGGTGGGCGTGGCCTTGGGCATAGCCCCCGGCGCCATCGCCCGGGGCCTGGAGAGCGCAGAGGGCGTTCCCGGCCGCATGGAGCGTATCGATGAGGGGCAGGACTTCACCGCGATCGTCGACTTCGCCCACACGCCAAACGCCCTGCAGGAGGCTCTTCAGACCGCCCGCGGGCTGACCGGCGATGGGGGCCGGGTGATCGCCGTCTTCGGCTGTGCCGGATTGCGTGACCCGGCCAAGAGGGGCTCGATGGGCCAGATCGCCGGCAGGCTGGCGGACCTGGTGATCGTCACCGCGGAGGACCCACGCGCGGAGAGCCTGGAATCGATCCTGGCCGCAACCGTCGCCGCCGCACAGGAAGAGGGCAAGAGCAAGGGGGCCGATCTTTGGGCCGTGCCGGACCGGGGCGAGGCGCTGCTTAGGGCCTGCCGCATAGCCCGGTCCGGCGACGTGGTGATCGCCTGCGGCAAGGGTCATGAGCAGAGTATGTGCTTCGGGACGACCGAGTACCCCTGGGACGATCGGGAGGCCATGAGGCGGGCCCTGCGAGGCAAGACGTTGGACACCCTGCCGACGGCCGGGGGAGAGACCGGCTAGCGCACGCTCCGAGAGAGCTGCTCGCCGCGCCGGCACCTACTTCTGCCTAACGCCGGCCGCCAGCTTCCTCCGCCTTGGCGAACAGGTCCAGGAACTCCTCGTTGCTCTTCGTGCCCCGCAGTACACGTAGCAGCTCCTGCATAGCCTGTGCTACGCTGTAGCCGGACGACTGCGAATCCAGGAAGCGCTCGCGCATCGCCCAGATCTTCCGCAGCGTCTCCTCGTCGTGCTGCAGCTCCTCGCGCCTGGTGCCCGAGCGCTCGATGTCGAATGCCGGGAATATACGCCTCTCCTGCAGCTTGCGGCTCAGGTGGAGCTCCATGTTGCCGGTGCCCTTGAACTCCTCGTAGATCATATCGTCCATGCGGCTCCCCGTATCGATGAGGCAGGTAGCGATGATCGTCAGGCTGCCGCCTTCCTCGATGTTGCGTGCCGCCCCGAAGAAGTTCTTGGGAGGATAGAGCGCCGCCGGGTCGAGGCCGCCGGAAAGCGTCCGGCCGCTGGGCTGAACTACCAGGTTGTAGGCCCGGGAGAGCCGAGTGATGCTATCGAGCAGGATCACTACATCCCGCTCCGACTCGGTCAGCCGCTTCGCCCTGGCCAGGGCCATCTCCGCCACCCGGGCGTGGCTGCGGACCGGCTCGTCGAACGTCGAGCTGATCACCTCGGCGTCGACCGAACGGTCCATGTCCGTGACCTCCTCGGGCCGCTCGCCGATGAGCACGACCATTAGGTGGGCCTCGGGATGGCTGGCGCTGATGCCGTTGGCGATATGCTTGAGCACAGTCGTCTTGCCCGCCTTGGGCGGTGAAACGATCAGGCCTCGCTGTCCCTTCCCGACAGGCGCTATCATGCTCAGCAGCCTCGTCGTCAGGTTCTTGGGATCGATCTCCAGCTTGAAGCGCTCGTCCGGGAAGATGGGCGTCAAGGACTCGAAGTGCCGGCGCTGCTTCGCCGCCTCCGGGTCCATGCCGTTGACCGCCTCAACGCGCAGCAGGCCGTAGTACTTCTCGCTGTCCTTGGGTGGGCGCACCTGTCCCACCACCATATCGCCCGTCCGCAGGCCAAAGCGGCGGATCTGCGATTGGGAGACGTAGACGTCTTCGGGGCCCGGCTTGTAGTGATCGCAGCGCAGGTAGCCCTTGTTGTCGTCCACTATCTCGAGGACGCCGCCGCCGAACTGAAGGCCATCCCGCTCCGCCTTAGTTCGCAGAAGGCGCAGAATGAGGTCCTCCTTCTTGAGTCTGCTGAAGCCGGATATCTCCCACTCCTTAGCCAGCTCCCGCAGCTCTGTCAGCGTCCTTGTGTCCAGCTGGGCCATGTCCATTTGACTCATAGCTTCTTCTCCAGTCACGTTGCTTCTCGCAGCATCAGCCGCTCCTGCACGGATCACGCCAGTACGACGACCAGCCGCACATAGTAGTATGCCAACACTCCGGCCCAGAGCACGCTGTCAACGCGATCTAGCGCTCCGCCGTGCCCCCTGATGATCGTCCCGGTGTCTTTGACTCCGACCTGGCGCTTCATCATCGATACGGCCAGGTCACCCAGCGGCGCCAGGACGGAGATGATCAGCCCTAGGAGGACACCCTGGAGGGCCGCTGTTCCCGGCTCGACCCCGGCGGCGGGCCACAGCCAGGCCATCAAGGCCGCCCACAGGGCTCCGCCTATCACGCCTGCAATGTAGCCCTCCCACGTCTTGCCGGGACTCAGCTGGGGCGCCAGCTTGTGGCGGCCCAGCGCGCGGCCCACGAAGTAGGCGGCGCTATCGGCGAACATAATCGTGAACACGCCGATCAGCGTCCACCGCAGGCCGTCCACCTCCAGCGCCCGCAGTCTGACGAGTGCTGCCCCACACAGGCCAAGGTAGAGGCCGCCGGCGAGCGTCAGCGCCCAGTCGGCGACCGGCGAGCGATCTCGGTGGGCCATGTGATGCGTTATGGCTCCCAGCGCGATCACAATCAAACCCGGCTCCAGCAGCTCGGCTGCTGCCCACTGCGCGTTTGCCAGTAGCATCCACAGCAGAGCGACTCCGAACACAGGCGAGGGATTGTACCCATCTGTGGACATCATGTGGCAAAACTCGACCTCGGCCACAGTCAGCAGTGCGGCCAGCAACACCAGATAGAAGGGCCCGCCTAGGTAGATGAGGAGCACAACTACAGGAATGAGTACGACAGCTGTCAATACACGTGTTCGCAGCATTGGTCCACTCGTGCTCCAGAGAAAGTTCCGTTCCGTGAACGGATAGCGCCGAAGAACTAGCGGCGGGTGACTATCCTAGCCGGCCACTTGCTCAGAGACGCGGCCGTAGCGCCGTTCGCGCTGGTCGTATTCCTCCAGCGCCTTCATCAGTTCGGCCTCATCGAAATCAGGCCACAGGACAGGTGTGGAGTAGTACTCCGCATACGCCCCCTGCCAGATCAGGAAATTGCTGATTCGCATCTCCCCGCTGGTGCGGATTATGAGATCAGGATCGGGAAGACCAGCCGTGTAGAGGTACTGGCTCACGGTCGCTTCGTCGATCTCATCGGCGGGCACACCGTCTTCTATTATGCGCCGGATTGCCTCCACCAACTCCGCTCGCCCGCCGTAGTCGAAGGCCACGTTCAGGATGAGGCGGTCGTTGTCCCTGGTAAGCTCGATCGCCTCCTTCACCTTCTTCTGAAGCGACTTGGGAATACGTTCCAGCCGGCCGACGTGACGCAGTTGGACGCCCTCACCGTGCAATTCCTGCAGCTCGCGGTCGATAACGCCTTCGAGGATACTAAGCAGCGCTCTCACCTCGACCTCGGGGCGCCTCCAGTTCTCGGTGGAGAAGGCATATATGGTCAGAATCGGGACGCCCGCCCGGACCGCCGCCCGCAGCACCCGGCGCAGGTTCTCGGTACCTGCCTGGTGGCCGGCCGCCCGAGGCAGCCCCCTCGCCTTGGCCCAGCGACCGTTGCCATCCATGATGATGGCTACATGTCTGGGCACTCTCTCGAGAGCTGGCCCGTCCGCTTGTTCAGTCTGCTGAGACGACATCGAATGGAGATCAGTCACGGAGCGCCGGCTGGCGTCCTGCGCCTCTCTACTCCTCCAGGATCTCACGCTGCTTGCGCTCGCTGATCTCGTCGATCTTCTTGGTGTTCTCGTCGATCAGCTCTTGCAGATCGTCCTTGCCACGGTAGAAGTCGTCCTCGGAGACTAGCTTCTCCTTCTCGAACTCGCGCATATCATCGAGTGACTCGCGTCTGATATTGCGCAAGGCCACCTTTGCCTCTTCCACGCGCTGTCGCACAATCTTCGCCAGCTCCTCGCGGCGCTCCTCGCTCAATCGGGGGATGGGCAGGCGGATGATCCGCCCATCGTTAGACGGCGTCAGCCCCAGCTCAGACTTGAGTATTCCGCGCTCAATGTCAGAAAGCGAACCCGGGTCAAACGGCCGCACCGTGATCAGCTGCGGTTCCGGCACGGCGATCACCGCCAGCTGATTGAGAGGCGTGGGAACGTCGTAGTAGTCCACCATCACCCGCTCAACCAGGGCCGGCGAAGCGCGCCCGGTCCGGATGGAGCGCAGATCATTCTCCAGCGCCTCCACCGTCTTGCTCATCCGGGCCTGCGTCTCGGTCAGGAGTTCATTGATCATCGCAGTCGGACCATCCTTACTGGCTGATCAGCGTACCGATACTCTCGCCCTTGAGGGCCTTCTCCAGACTGCGTGGCTGCCACAGGTTCAGCACCAGTATGGGCAGATCGTTCTCCATGCACAGCGATATGGCCGTCGCATCCATCACACCGACCCTCATCTCCAGGGCCTTCATGTAGGTAAGATGCTCGAATCGCTGCGCGTCTGGATTCTCGTGCGGATCCTCCGCGTAGACACCATCCACCTTGGTGGCCTTGATCAGGAGATCGGCGTCGATCTCCATGGCCCGCAGCGCCGCTGCCGTGTCAGTGGTAAAGTAGGGATTGCCTGTTCCGCCGCCGATGATGACGGCGCGCCCTTTCTCCAGATGGCGAATCGCCCTCAACCGGATGTAGGGCTCGGCCACAGCACGCATCTCTATCGCTGTTTGGACCCTGGTCCGGACGCCGATCCTTTCCAGGGCGTCCGCCAGAGCGAGGGCATTCATCACTGTAGCCAGCATACCCATGTGGTCGGCGGTGGCTCTGTCCATCCCGTGCTCAAGGCCATTGCGGCCGCGCCAGATGTTCCCGGCACCCAGGACGATGGCCACCTCGGCCTCCAGGTCACGCAACGTCTGCACCTTGGCGGCCACTTCCTCGGCCATGTGGGGGCTGACACCAAAGCCGCCCGGACCAGCCAGAGCCTCACCACCCAGCTTGAGCAGAACCCGCTTGTACTTGGTGATGGTCCTGCTCCCTCCCTTAGCGGTCACTCAGCCCCCTCCCCGCGCTCCGGCGTCCGGCTGCCCCTAGTCCGACTTCTCGCCAAGCTCATAGCGGACGTAGCGCCGGATGATCACGTTCTCGCCCAGCTTGGCGGCGGCTTCAGTGACCACCTCTTGAACCGTCCGGTCCTCGTCCTTGACGAAGTGCTGCTCCAGAAGGCAGACCTCCTGGTAGAACTTGGCCGTCCGTCCTTCGACGATGCGGCCGACAACGTTCTCGGGCTTGCCTTCTTCCAGAGCCTGGGCCCTGAAGACCGCCTGCTCCCGCTCCGTCACGTCAGCGGGCACATCTTCGCGCCTCATATACTGTGGGGCAGCGAAGGCGATGTGAAGGGCCAGATCGTGCGCCAGGGCGGCGAAGTCTTCGGTCCGGGCAACAAAGTCGCTCTCGCAGTTCAACTCCACCATTACGCCGACCCGGTTCCCCGGATGGGCATATGCCTCGACCACGCCCTCCAACGCCTCTCGTCCCGCCCGCTTGGCTGCGGCCGCCAGCCCCTTCTGCCTCAGGTACGCTACCGCCTGGTCAAGCGAGCCATCTGTCGACTCCAGCGCCTTGCGGCAATCAAGCACACCGGCGCCCGTAGCCTCACGTACCTCCTTCACCAGGTCGGCACTGATCTGTGAACCCATTCTCTCCTCGCAAGTGCAGCCAGCTCAGCCCTGCGCCCGCTAGCCGGGCCGCGCTAGCTCTTCTTCGCCTTCTTCTTGGGCTTCGCCTCTTCCTCGTCGGATGACTTAGACTTCGACTTGCTCTTCGACTTGGCCTTTGGCTTCTTCTCAGCCTTGGCTTCGTCCTTCGCTGCTGACTTCGCCTTCTTCTTCGGTTTCGCTTCTTCCTCGCCAGCCGCCTTAGCCTTTGGCTTCTTCTCAGCCTTGGCTTCGTCCTTCGCTGCTGACTTCGCCTTCTTCTTCGGTTTCGCTTCTTCCTCGCCAGCCGCCTCAGCCTTCGCCTTCTTCTTGGCCTTGGCTTTGGGCTTCTCCGCTGCCTCGGCGTCAGCCTCCGCCGGCTTCGCCTTTGGCTTCTCCTCAGCCTTGGCCTCGGCCTCCGCCGGCTTCGGCTCCTCCTCTTCTTCGACCTCGGCTTCCGCTTCGGCCTTGGCCTTCTCCTTCGGCTTTTCCTCTGCAGCAGGAGCCAGTACTGCCGCCGCCTCCGATACGGAAGGCTCAGGCGTCACCTCCGGCTCCTCGGCCTCCTCCTCGGCAGCAGTCAGCTCTTCAGCAGGCCCTTCTCCCTCCTTGAAGGAGAGTTCCTTGAGCCGGGCCAACGTGGCAGCGCTGAGGTATTTCTCGTCCTCCAGGCCGATCTCCTCGGCCTCCGCTTCCTCCGGCTCTCGCTCCTTGCGCATCTCCGTGCCCCGAAGAACGGCGTCGGCGATGACAGATGTCATTAGCCGGATTGCGCGAATGGCGTCGTCGTTCGCCGGGATCACGTAGTCGATCGGGTTCGGGTCACAGTTCGTGTCCACGATCGCCATGATCGGGATACGCAGCCTGTTGGCTTCCCGCACCGCCGTCGCCTCCCGCTGCACGTCGACGATGAACAGCATATCCGGCAGGCCACGCATCTCTCTGATACCGCCAAGGCGGACGTTGAGCTTATCTATCTGCCGGCTCAGATCGAGCGCTTCCTTCTTCGTCAGACGCTCGAACTCGCCGCTATCGCGCCGCGCCTCCAGACCCAGCAAGTGCTCGATGCGCCGGCGGATCGTGCTCCAATTGGTCAGCGTGCCGCCCAGCCAGCGCTCGCTGACGTACGGCATCCCGCAGCGCTCCGCTTCCTCGCGGATCGCCGGCTGCGCCTGGCGCTTGGTGCCGACGAATAGCAGTGCTCCGCCGTCCGCCACCAGGTCAGTCACTAGCTGGCAACAACTCCCCAGCGCGGTGATCGTCTGCTGTAGATCGATTATGTGCACTCCGTTGCGCTCGGTGAAGATGTATGGCTTCATCCTCGGGTGCCAGCGCTGCGTGCGATGACCGAAATGCACGCCAGTCTCCAGGAGTGCTTTCATGGATACGACAGCCATAGAGGTACCTCCCTATCTCGTTGTTGTCCTCCGCCTTTCTCTTCCCACGAGGGGAACCGGGGTGGCTGCTCACCCGGCACGATCCCCTTGGTCAAAAGGCGTGTGTGTTGGGGCCCGCCTTAGGAGATTGTACCACAAAGTCGCTCAAGGGCAAGTGCTCAAGCGCGCCGTCCGCAGCTGCCCTGTGCGAGCCCGGCTGCTTGGGCGGAGCATCCTGCTACGCCTGTGACACCAACAGAGCTACCCTGGAGGCCATCCCTCGCCACGTCGACTCGGCGACGCCCAGCTTCCGGCGCAGCTCCTCCTCGTCCATGCCAGCCCGGCGATCTCGGACCACGCAGGTCCATCGCAGCATCTCGAACGACAGCCCATCCGCAAGGCGGGCGCCCTCGGCAACCCCTGCCAGCACGTATTCCAGGTTTCGCGCAGTGCAGGGGAAGAGCACGTCGGTCACCGAGTACTGCGCCCTGTACTCTTCCAGCAGCGCGGGCCACCACGCGGGCAGCAGCACCTGGCGCTCCTTGAGCCGCCCCTTCCGCCCGGGGTAACGCACCCACAGGAACGGTTGAGCCACATCCGTCAGGTCGAGATGGTTCAGCACGATCCTCATGCACTCACCCTTCTTCAGGCCGGTATGGAGAAGAAGGGTGACGAGCAGATGGGGGCGGGCGTCGGGTGGCTCGGCCCGCCGCGCAGCCTGAGTCACACCCAGCACCCTGCGCAGCTCCAGATCGGCAAGAACGCGCGGGATCTTGGGAGATAGGGCCCTATGTATGAGCGGCGCTGCAGGATCGTGCTCCAGCACGCCTGTCTGAGCCAGCCAGCCAAACAGAACCTTGAGTGTGGTCACCCGGCGAGCCAGCGATTTTGGTCCACAGGGCACGCCCCGATCTTCTACCAGCCATTCCGAGAACCGCTTCAAGTCGCCGGTTGACACGGCTCGCACCGGTATGTCCGCGCCGACGTAGCTGGTGAGTATGCCCAGATCGGAGAGGAACGACTTGATTGAGTGATCGCTCCAACCCTGGCCGCGCATGTGCCCTTCAAAGGCAGCAACCGCAGCGCGGAGCGACGAGTCCGCTGTCAGGCCGGCGGCATGGTCGTTCTTCGCTGTCACCTCTTCCTCACTCGGGCTCCAGACAGCCAGCTCATCCCTTGCTCTAGGGGTCGCCGTGTCTATCCTTCGACTCCTGCTCTCCCGTCCGGATCTGGCTGCTGAGAGCAGGTGGGGTCAATCCTGCTCGAGCGCCTCCTCCGGAAAGGTCCACGCGGCTTCCGGCGGACGCCATCCTGCCGCGGTCAGCGCAGCCAGGAAGTACAACCCGGCGGCCAGGAAGAACGGGGACCTCAGCCCATACCACACAGTGAGCAGGCTGCCCGCCATCGGGCCCACAACGCTGGCTATCGAGCTCACCGTGCCCTCGACCCCATAGATCACGCCCTCTCGCCCTTCCGGGGCCAGTCTGGCCAGCGAGGCAGTGATACAGGTCAGTATCCCTCCCATGGCCAGTCCGGTCACGGCCTGCCAACCCAGAAGCGCCGCCGGGGTGCGGGCACCCGACTGCGGCAAGTAACTCAGACCGGCGACAACTGCGCAGACCGCCAGGACTGCGCGATGGCCCTTCCTATCGCCCAGCCTGCCCAGCCACAGCGCTCCCAACGCGCCGGAGGCAGCGCCTGCCCCGCTGACGAGCCCGGTGATCGAGGCTACTGGAGCTCCTTCGGGCGTAATCTCCAGTATGACGAAGGGCAGCACCGGCGATAGCACCAGCGCCCCCATCCGCGTCAGCAATCGGGCCGTCAACACGCTGCCCAGCGCCCGCAAGCCAGGAAGCCGCGCCAGGCTTGGCCGGGCGGGGCGGTCGGTCGTCGGATCGGCTCCCTTGCTCCCCTCTGCCGACACGGGGCGGACCGATGCGCTGCGACGCTCCTCTCTGACAAGTGCGGCTACCGCAATGCCCGCCAGGAAGAGCAGCCCGCCGGCGACGTAGCAGGCAACTGGCAGTCCCCAGGCATCGGCGATCACGCCGCCCAGGATGGGGCCCGCCGAGTTCCCGGCATAGACGGCCACCCATAGCATTCCCAGGGCGTATCCAACGCGCCTGCGGGGGGTGGACGAGGCTACCAGTGCGTTGGCAGCGGTGACCGAGCCGGTCAGGGCCCCCTGTACCAGGCGCAGGGCCGCCAACTGCTGCGTGTTTCGCACTGCCCCCATGAGGGCCACGACGACCGATCCACCAAGGAGCGCCCGGATGATCATCACCTTGCGTCCGTACCGATCGCCCAGCAGTCCCCACAGCGGCGCGAACAGAGCCATGCTTATCGCCGGCGCAGCCAGGACGGTACCGGCCCAGACGCGGGCCTCCTCACCCTGGACGCCCAGTTCCTGGACGTACAGCGGCAGGAGCGGCGCTACGACCGTGAAGGCACCGATCGCCACGAACTCGGCGACCCAGGTCGCGGTGAGGTTCCGCTTCCACTGTGCCTGTGGATTGATCTTCGTGCCAGCCCGTCCCATCATCCGCTCCACTCGGCCCCCTCAGGGCCGCCGCTGGCCACATTATACGCGCATCCGCTTCGCCGCCAAGGTTCGCGACCGGCGCGGCCAGCCAACAGTTGTTTGCCACCGACCGCTGACGCTGGTATAATGGCGGTAGGCCACCCTAGCTCAATCGGCAGAGCAGCCGCTTCGTAAGCGGCAGGTTTTGGGTTCGATTCCCAAGGGTGGCTCCAGAAGCGGGCCCCCCTTCGGGGCCCTGTTGGTAATGGAGTGTCAAGCACACTGCCTATGCTTCCCCGTGCTCGACGTGACCCCTGGCGAATGGTATGGCAGGCCGGCACCAGTGCCGGGCTGGTCGCTGCGCTGCTGCTCAGCCTGGCGGTAGCCCTAATTGTCGCCGGGTGGCTTCCCCAGGCGCCGGGCGAGGGGACAGCTGCCTACGCCAAGTGGCGCTCGCAGGTGCAGGCCCAGTTTGGCCCCGCAACGGGCGCGATGCAGGCGCTAGGCCTCTTCAGCGTCGTCCAGTCGCCCGGCTTCCGCCTGCTCCTCAGCCTGCTGGCCGGCTGCCTCGTGTTGCGTCTGGCCGAGTTGGTGAGTGCGGCCTGGCGAGGCCGCCGGCCACTCCAACCAGCGGTAGCCTGGCGCCCTCTTCCTGGTCTGAGCCTGGAAGAGGCGAAGGAGCGGCTCCGCGCCCACCACTATCGAATTGCAGGCCAGCCCTTGCTGCTTCAGGCGGATCGCTGGCCCTGGGCCGATACCTGGCCGCTGCTGGTCCACCTTGGCGCCGTGGGGCTGATGGCTGGAATGCTGATGGCGCACGTCTTCGGGTGGCATCTCGAAGGGCTCGTCGTCCGCAGCGGCGAGACGCTTGCCCTCCCGGGCACGGACGCCTGGGTCACTCTGGCTGAGGGTACCGGCCGGCTGACGCACAGCGACGGCATCGTGGCCTACGTGGAGCAGCGCGGCCCCACGGTGCTCGCCAGGGCCGTGGATAGTGCAGGCTCACTGCTTGCTCTCCAGCAGTCTGCTGAATCCGAGCCGGCGAACGAGCTCGTACTGGACCTGGTTGAGGATCAGTTCTTCGCGGTACCGGAGGCTGGCCTCGTCGTTCGGCTCGTGGCCCAGCCCCATCGGCCGGAGATAGACATCATGCCGGTTGTGGTCCAAGTCTACGAGACACCGTCCGGCCGCCTCATTGGCGAATCACAGCTGGCAGACCAGGCTGGTCCCACCTTCGGTGAGGCCACGCTGCTGTTCTCCCAGACATCATACGGACTTGTCAGCGCCACGTCCAATCCAGGCCGCTGGCTGGCCATTCCCGGCACCTGTCTCCTGACAGCCGGGGCTCTCGGCACCGCGCTCGACCCCAGGCGCAGGTTGTGGCTGCGGGAGGTCGCCGGGGAGCTCCAGACAGCCGGGCGATCGTCCCCGGAGCTCGGCGAGGGAGTGTGACGTGGGGCTATTGACAGTTGCGGCCGGCACAGCCTGCGGCCTCCTCGCAGGCGCGGTTGCCCTTTCCGTCCGGAGCGGACCTCCCCCGGACGCCGGGCGCCGCCAGGCAATCCGTGTCGTCGCCGGCGTCGCTGCTGCACTCCTCCTGGCTGCCGCTGTGATCATCCTATGGGAGCAATGCCGCGAGGCCACGTCAGGCGGGGAGCCATTGTGGATCGGCGCTTTCGGCGCCCTGGTGACCAGGCAGTTCCGCCTGTTCCTGATATCGGCCGTCGCCGCTCTACCCGGCCGGAGTAACACTGCAGCGAGCGAGCCGCGGAAGGACGTCCTCCTGCTGCTCCCCTCCCTGCTCCTGGCCGGCGCTGCACTCATCCTGGTCATCAATGCAGAGCCCACAGCACCCGACTGCGTACCGCATGGCGCGGCGGAGTTGGCGCGCCCGCTCGCCGTGCTGGGCTGTTCTGTGATTGCCGCACGTGCGCTTGGGGCGAGCCTGGCGCGGTTGGCAGCGCCGGGCGAGAGCGGTCGACTGGCTCCAGCGGCGGCAGCCGGCTACGTCGCCCTGACGCTGCTGGTTGGTGGAACGGCGCTGGCGAGCCTGCTCCTGCGCGGCACTCCGTGGGGATTGGCTGCCGACGAGGTCAGACTTGGTGGAGCGTGGATGGCCTGGAGTACGGCCTGGTTCGCCCCCCGCCGGCCAGCCCGTCTTAGACAGGCGCTCAGCGCCTCAGGCTCGGCTCTCCTGCTGCTCGCAGCGCTGCTCTAGCAAGCAGCAAGGAAGCCCTGGCCGATCCGTGGAGCGATGACAGTGCCTCAATCAGGGTGGCCAAGAACGTTCGAGCCGAGCTGTCTGGCGACGACGATTGGCAGCATGCCCCACCTCGACGTCGCCCGCGCCACAGAGCTCGTGCTACACGCCACCCCGGCCATCCCCTCGTGGGTTCAGTTCCCCAAGCGCTCATTCCGAGAAGGCATGATGGCGCAGTTCACCGAGGGTATGCCCGGCCTGGTCGAGCGGAACGAGCGGATGGTATTCGATACGACGGCGAGCGACTTCACGGACCAACTGACGGACTTCTACGATCACTATCTGGCCGCGGCCGAGGCAGGGACCGGGCACGCGCTGGAGAGCTTCGGCCTTTCTCCCCAGTACGCCGCCGGCTTCGGTGAGCTGCTGCGGCGCCTGCAGGGGGTCGAGCCCACTCCGCTGATGCTCAAGGGCCAGGTTACAGGACCCTTCACGTTGGGCATCAACCTCGTTGACCAGGATAAGCGTAGTGCCTACTACGACGACCAGCTGCGGGATATCGTCGTCAAGACCGTCGAGATGAAGGCACGGTGGCAGATAGCTCATCTCGCCCGCTTCGAGGCGCCGGTGCTGATCTTGCTGGATGAGCCCTCGCTGCTGGGATTCGGCTCGCAGACCTACCTGACCGTGAGCCGCGAGGACGTGATTCGAGATATCAACCAGGTAGCCGGGGTCATTCACACCTACGGCGCCCTGGCGGGCGTTCACTGCGAGGAGAACACTGACTGGTCGCTGCTCATGGAGACAGAGCTGGACCTGCTTGACTTCGACGCCTATGATCACATGCGGGCCATAGCGCTATACCCCGGCGAGCTGCACAGGTTCCTGGAACGGGGCGGAGCGTTGGGCTGGGGTCTGGTGCCCACGCTCGATCGGGAAGCCGCGGCCAGCGAGACACTCAACTCGCTGGTGGCGCGCTTCGACGCCGGCGTCCGCAGCCTGAGCCAGAAAGGCTTCGACGAGGAAACGCTCGCCCGCCGTGCCTTGGTCACCCCCTCCTGCGGCTGCGGCTTCGCGCTGGACGAGCCGCTGGCGGAGCGGGTGCTGGAGCTGCTGGCGCAGCTCTCCGCCGCCCTGCGCGAGAGATACGGCTTCGGCGGGTCCCCGTAGGGCGCGGCGCACTCCGCCGGCCTTCGGCCGCTCCAATCCTTGACGGGCAATTGCTTCGTGGTAAACTTGCCCCGTGAAATCAGGCGACCAGAGGTTACCCCCGCACTACCGTTGGAACTACACGGCGTTCCTCCTGGACTACGTCTTCTTCGGGATAGCCTTCAACTTCTTCAGCCCTACCAGTGTGCTGCCGGCATTCGTCGGCCAGCTTACCGACTCGCCGCTTGTTATCGGGCTTTCCAATACCGTGTTCAACGGGTGTTGGATGCTGCCTCAGCTGGCCTTTGCCCGCCTGATAGCGCACAGGCCCCGAAAGGCCCGCTACATGCGTATCGGCCTGAGTGGCCGGCCGCTGCTCGGGGTCATTGCCGCCGCCCTGTGGCTGGGACTGGGCGGCTCCCCGTCTCTAATGCTCACCGTCTTCTTCGTCTGCCTCGGCCTCTGGGCTCTCAGCGACGGGGGGACGAGCATCGCCTGGTTCGACATCCTGGGCCGGGCCGTTCCAATGAGAGCTCGTGGCCGGCTGATGGGCACGGCTCAGGTCATCGGCGGAGTGGTCGGCATTGGCGCGGGAGCGCTGATCGGGCTGATTATCGCCCGGCAGCCCTTCCCCACGGACTATGCCCTCGTCTTCACAATAGGGGTGGCAATCCTGGTTCCCTCCGCGCTGGCCCTCATCGCCATCCGTGAACCCCCGCCTGACCTGGACCTCGCCGCTAGGGTCAACGGCACGAGGGCAGGGTGGCTCGAGCCGCTGAAGGACAGGGCGTTCCGCCAGCTGACCGTCTGCCGCCTGCTGGTGGGCCTGGTGGGCATGGCCACCTCGTTCTACGTGAGCCACGCCACTGTCAAGCTGATGCTGCCGGACCGTGTGGTCGGCACGTTCCTGATGGCCCAGACGGGTGCCAGCATTGTATCCAGCGCCGGGCTGGGCCTGGTCGCAGAGCGTCGCGGACCGCAGTGTGCCATGCGCATAGGCGCTGCGGCGGCAGCGGCAGGGCCCCTCCTTGCCATCCTCTTCGACGCCGTCGATACCGGCATTGCGGCCTATGCCTACCCGCTCGTCTACGCCGCCCTGGGGATCATCAACAGCGCCTGGATGCCGGGATTCGTCAACTACCTGATGGAGATTCCTCCGCAGGGCCAGCGGGCCGCCTACATCGGGTTGGGGAACACGATCATGGGCCTACTCACGCTGGCCCCTATCGCCGGCGGGTGGCTTCTGGAAAGGACCTCCTACTCGCTGCTGTTCGGCGTAACCGCGGCCGTGGTCGCTTTCGGCTTCGTGCTCACACTGCGGGTTCCGGCCCCGCGGCGGGCCGCCGGCACCGTAGAACAGGACGATTGACCGGGCGCAGAATGCCCCTCGTCCCGGCACGGTCGGCTGTAGGCCAGGCTCCTGTTTCTTGACGGACGTTTGCTTCGTGGTAGACTTTGCCCGTGGCCAAACGGACTCCCACCCCACCGCCCAACCTCCGCTGGAACTTCTTCGCCTTCCTGACCGACAGCGCTTCCTGGGGCATAGCCCAGAACTTCGTCAGCGCCAGCACCGTCCTCCCAGCCTTCGTCGGCCAGCTGACCGATTCAGCACCGCTCATCGGCCTTGCTGGCAGCATCTTCTTCATCGGCTGGATGACCCCCCAGATAGCCTATGGCCGGCTGATCGATAACAAGCCACGCAAGAGACCATACCTGCTTGGCGGGCTGGTCGGGCGGCCGCTTCTGGCCCTGGTTGCTGTGGCCCTCTGGGCAGGGCTGGCTGGCCGCCCCGAGGCCATGCTGGCGCTGTTCTTCTGCTGCATCGGGCTGTGGGGCCTTTCCGACAGCTTGACCGGTTTGGCCTGGCTGGACATACTAGCCCGCGCCATCCCGCTCAGGCGGCGAGCCCGTCTGGTTGGGCTGGCACAGTCGATCAGCGGGCTGGCCGGAGTAGCCTCGGGGGCGCTGATCGCCGTGATCATCGCCGGCAACCCCTTCCCTACGAACTACGCTATCCTCTTCACGCTCGGCGCAGTCCTTCTGATCCCTTCGGTGGTGGCCCTGTTTGCCATCCGTGAGCCACCGCCGGAGACGCACGACGCAGAAGCGGGCAGCCGGCCCTTGTCGCGAGACTGGCTGGAGCCGCTGAAGACGGACTCCACGTTCCGGCGGCTCGTGCTGTGTCGATTCCTCGTCGCCCTGGGTGAGCTCGCCACTTCGTTCTACGTTGTGCACGCCACGGGCGAGCTACGGCTGCCTCAGAGCATCGTCGGCAGCTTCGTCACTGCGCAGACGGCTGGCACCGTCGTCGGCGCTGCAAGTCTGAGCATCCTGGCCGAACGGCGCGGCCCCTGCTACGCCATTCGCATCGGCAGCGCAGCCGGCGCCGCCGCTCCGCTGGTTGCCCTGGGCCTGCAGCTCTGCGGGCCAAGGTCGGCTGCAGTCTACCCGCTCGTATACGTGCTGATCGGGCTGGTCGGCGGTGCCTACATGCCCGGCTTCAACAACTACGCCATGGAGATACCGCCGGAGGGCAAGCGTGCCGCCTATCTGGGCCTGGGCAATTCCATCATGACGATAGCGAGATTCGCACCGCTGGCGGGCGGGTGGCTGCTCGAGAGCACGTCGTTCCCGATTCTATTCGCCGCCACGGGAGCCGTGACCTTCTGCGGTTTCCTGGCCGCGCTGCGCATACCTCCGCTGGCGCGGGCCTCAGACGAGGAGGGGGTGCAGTGAAGCGGCCGGCAAGAGAAGGCCCTTCTCGCCTCGAGCTGGCCCTGCTCGCCCTCGTCCTGGTCGGATGCATCGGGGCTCTCATCTACTGGCGAGAGCCACTCTCCCGTCTGGTCGGCCTGATGCTGGCAGGTGATCGCCAACAGATACGGGCCTGGGCATCCACGCTGGGTGCAGTCGGGCCGCTCGTCACGATCGGGCTGAACGTGGCTCAGGTGCTCCTGGCACCGATACCCGGGCAGTTTGTGGGTATCGCCAACGGCTATCTCTACGGGACCTGGCTGGGCACGCTCTACAGTATGATCGGCCTGCTGATAGGCACCGCTCTGGCCATGGTTCTCGCCCGCCGCTTCGGCCGCCCGTTCGTAGAGAGATTGACCCGCCCCGGCCAGCTCAAGCGCTGGGACGAGATCGTGCAGCGCAGAGGGCCGCTCTTCTTCTTTCTGATCTTTCTCGTTCCCTCGCTTCCCGATGATCTCGTCTGCCTGCTCATTGGACTCAGCCAGCTCGACATTCGCAGGATGGTCGTGCTGGCGATGATAGGCCGACTGCCAGGCGTCATCGTCTCCTGCTGGGTCGGGGCCTCCGCATCCAGCCTGCCGCCACTTGCCTGGATACCCCTGGCAGCGGGGGCGGTCCTGTTGGCCTGGCTCTTCTGGCGCTACCAGCAGCGGATCGAAGCCGCCGCCACTCGACTCGTGAACTGGATCACCGCGCGGCGCAGGCCCGGCGAACCAGAGTAGCCTGGACCCAGGCGGCCAGCCTACCTGCAGGATGCGCCCTACGGCTACCCTCACCCCTATCAGGCGGCCGCAGGCTGCGCTCGGTTGGCCCCCTCCGCCATCGGTGGTATAATCCGCCGGGCTGCGCAATGGGCATGATACTCGTCACCGATGCCACTGGCTTCGTTGGACGGAACCTGGTCAGCCGCCTGGCGGCTCAAGGTCGCCAGGTTCGCTGTCTGATTCGGCCTTCGCGTCACGTCCAGCAGCTACCCAAGAGCGTCAATTTCTCCGCAGTCTCCGCCAATCTGAGCGACCTTCCTGCCCTGCGCACGGCCATGCAGGACGTGACGGAGATCATACACCTGCTTGGGGAGGACGATCCCGATCAGCAGCGCAGAATCGCCCAGCACGGCGCCGATACGGCCAACCTGGTCGAGGCGGCGCAGGAAGCAGGTATACGCCGCATTCTCTATGTTAGCCGCCTGGACTCAGATCGCGCCTCAGCCTACAAGCTCTTCCGGGCCAGAGGTGAGGCGGAGTGGGCACTGCGCGAGAGCGGCCTGGAGACCACGGTCGTGCGCACCGCGATCGCCTACGGCCCGGATGACGCCTTCACCAACGTTATCGTCCTTCTAGCCCGGGCCATACCGATCTTCCTGCCCGTGCCGAGCGCCAGCCTTTCCAGATTCCAGCCGATTTGGGTGGAGGATCTGGTGCGATGCATCGTCGAGGCGCTCGATCGGCGTGACCTGATCGGGCAGACCGTATCGGTGGGAGGGCCGGATCACTTCACGTTCGACCAAATCGTAACTCTCGTCCTTGACGCGGCACGTGTTCGCCGCCAGTTGCTGCACGTGCGTGCGCCGCTGATGGGCCTGGCAGCGGGACTGGCCAACCTCCTGTTGCCGCGCAATCCCACTCCCCGCTGGTGGCTGGACCTGCTGGCCGCGGGCAGCGCGACCGACCTGACGGCTACGATGCGCACCTTCAACTTCAAGCCCAGGCCTTTTTCCCAGTCGCTCGGCTACCTGGCTGAGCAGCAGCATTGGCGGCGGGAATTGCTGCGATTCATGCTGGGCAAAAGCTAGCGAGCCCTCACTCAAGAGGCCTCTCCTTCCACCCCAGGCTGCACACCCCGTAGCACTCCTTCGTATCGAGGTAGCGCTGGACAAATGGTCCGAAATCGTGTATCATCTTCGCCGCTCTTGCCTCTAGCAGCCGGCCGCAGCGTGACCGGCTGACAACCTCCAGGAGTTCGACATGGCATCATCGCAGGATCTGCTGGACGAGCTTGCCGCGACGCTCCGCGACCAGATTGAGTCATACGAACCTACCATCGATGCTCTGGACACCGGCACGGTCATCGAGGTGGGTGACGGCATCGCCCGAGTCTCCGGCCTTGCCAGCGTCCGTATGAGCGAGCTGGTCGAGTTTGAGGGGGGCACGCCCGGCATCGCCTTTGGCCTGGAAGAACACAACGTCGGCATAATCGTCACCGGCGACTACACCCATATAGAGGAAGGCCAGACAGTGCAGGGCACGGGGCGGATCGTGTCCGTTCCCGTCGGCGAGCCGCTCCTCGGCCGGGTTGTAGACGCCCTCGGCAGGCCCGTAGATGGCAAAGGGCCCATCGCCGCCGAACAGCACCTGCCCGTCGAACGGCCTGCACCCTCTGTGATCGATCGCCAGAACGTGGACACACCGGTCCAGACCGGCATCAAGCCCATCGATGCGATGGTCCCGATCGGCCGCGGACAGCGCGAGCTGATCATCGGCGACCGTCAGACCGGCAAGACCGCCATTGCCCTAGACACGATGATCAACCAGCGCGATAAGGATCTCCTGTGCATCTACGTGGCCATCGGTCAGAAGCGGGCGCAGATCGCCCAGGTGGTAGCGACGCTGGAGCAAAACGGGGCAATGGACCACACAGTCATCGTCGCCGCCTCAGCCTCCGAGCCGGCCGCCCTTCAGTACATCGCTCCCTACGCAGGCTGCGCCATCGGCGAATCCTTCATGGATGAAGGCCGCGACGCCTTGATCATCTACGACGACCTAACCAAGCACGCCTGGGCATACCGTCAGGTGAGCCTGCTTCTGCGCAGGCCTCCGGGCCGCGAAGCCTATCCGGGAGACGTGTTCTACCTTCACTCCCGCCTGCTGGAGCGGGCCGCCCGCATCCGCGACGATCGCGGTGGCGGCAGCCTCACGGCTCTGCCCATTGTCGAGACCCAGCTGGGCGACATCGCCACCTACATCCCCACCAACGTCATCTCCATCACCGACGGCCAGATCTTCCTGGAGACCGATCTATTCAACGCGGGCATCCGGCCCGCGATCAACGTCGGCATTTCCGTCTCCCGCGTCGGGGGCGACGCCCAGACGAAGGCGATGAAGCAGGTCGCCGGGCAGCTGCGCCTGGAGATGGCCCAATTCCGAGAGCTGGCTGCCTTCGCCCAATTCGGATCCGACCTGGATGAATCGACGTTGCGGCGGCTGGAGCGGGGCCAGCGGCTGACAGAGATCCTCAAGCAGCCTCAGTACGCGCCGATGTCTTTGGAGGATCAGGTTGTCATCATCTACGCTGGCTCCAACGGCTACTGCGATGAAGTGGCTATGGATGCCATGCGCGAGTACGAGCAGGGTCTCCTCGAGTTCATGCGCGCGCACTACAAGGATATCGTTGCGGGCATAGCAGCCAGCAAGGAGATATCCGAGGCCACCGAGGCCAGCCTGCGGGCCGCGCTGGGGGAGTTCAACCACATCTGGATGGAGGCGGCCGGGGAGACCGAGGGGGAGGAGCAGCCAGTTGGCGACCCCGCGTGAGATCCGGCGACGCATCCTCACCATAGGCAACCTGGGCCAGGTGACGCGGGCTCTGCAGGCCGTCGCCGCCTCCAAGGCACGCAGGGCAAGAGACGCCGCGCTGGCCACCAGGCCCTACTCACACGCCGCCTGGGAGTTCATCGTCGACCTGAGCGCAGCCTCCGACGAGAAGCTGCACCCACTGCTCTCGCGCCGGGAGCCGGTACAGCAGGTCGCCATCGTGCTCATCAGCGGCGAGCGAGGCCTCTGCGGCGCCTATAACCACAATGTCGTCCGCACAGCATTGGACTTCGCTGACAAGCTGGGGGTGCCTGTCCGCTACATAACGGTTGGGCGGCGCGGCTACGAGTCCCTCTGGCGCAGCGGGCGTCAGATAGTCGCCCAGTTCGAGGGAATGCCCGCTGTGCCGACGCTCAACGACGTCAGGCCTATTGCGCGTGCAGCGATGGACGAGTTCCTCGAGGGGCGGGCGGACGAGGTCTACCTGGCCCGGACCGACTTCGTCAACCTGCTCACGCACCGCCCGGTCGTGCAGAGGCTCCTGCCGCTTCTCCCGACAGAGCTTGAGACCCAGGTGATGGCGGAGTACGTGGTGGAGATGGCGCCTTCGCCGGTCAGGGAGTACATTTTCGAGCCGGCCGCCGTCAAGATCCTGGAGGAGGTTCTGCCCCGCTTCACCGAGCTGCAGGTCTGGCAGGCAATACGCGAATCGGAGGCCAGCGAGCACGCTGCTCGCATGGTGGCGATGCGCAACGCCACCGAGAACGCAGCAGCGCTCGCCGATGAACTGACGCTCGACTACAACAAGGCCAGGCAGCACTCGATCACCAGTGAGCTGCTCGATATCGCAGGCGGGGCAGAAGCGCTGGCCCAGGCGTCGGAAGGCAGCTAGATCTTCAGAGGAGGATCGCGTGGCAGAGCAAGGAAGTGGCCGCATAGTTCAGGTCAAGGGGGCGGTCGTAGACGTATCGTTCCCACCCGAGCAGCTCCCGGAGGTGCACACCTCCCTGCACGTGCCCGTTGACGGCCACCTGCTGGTGCTCGAGGTGGAGCAGCAACTCCCCGATAACTGGGTGCGCTGCGTGGCCATGGACACGACCGACGGCCTGCGCCGGGGTATGCATGTGCTGGACATGGGCGAGCCGATCACCATACCGGTGGGCAAGGAGACGCTGGGCAGGCTCTTCAACGTGCTGGGAGAGGCGATCGACGAGAAGGGACCGGTGGATACGGATGACCGCTACCCAATCCACAGGCCCGCC
>Ga0307421_1000095_pt1 | contig 53112 bp, 42 predicted proteins | sample SalMarWE160270MG_FD_202163 | JGI IMG/M metagenome (GOLD analysis project Ga0307421, IMG submission 202163) | Salt marsh sediment microbial communities from the Plum Island Ecosystem LTER, Massachusetts, United States - WE1602-70 | ecosystem: Environmental > Aquatic > Marine > Intertidal zone >... | reverse complement strand
TCCAGACTTTCAGGCAGGCTGGCTGGTTCTGAAGTCATCCGGAGGCGAGCGGGCATGGTTCCTCAAAGAGGAGAGCGAGCCGAGGAATAAGCTGATTTTACTCGCTGGGAAAAATCAGCGGGCTGAAGAACCAGCTTGCCTGATGAAAGTCAAAAGCACAAGCCATATCTGATTTTCATCTTTACCTTTTGTGAATAATTTTTTATCATCTCTATGAAGACAGACATGAAAAAAATCAAAGGAAAGCATCTTTTTCTGATTCTCTTCCTTGTGTTCCTGTTAACCCGGATCATCCATATCCATGCCGATCCCCCGCTGTATTTAAGCGAAAGCCTCGGAACCTTTTTCGATGAAGGCATTTACAACCACAATGCCCGGAATCTCATACTGTTCGGTCAGTGGAAACTGGATGAATGGAATGACTTTTATTACAGCGCTGTTTCCACCTGGCTGAAGTATCTGACTTTTCAAATTATTGGTATCGGCAGGGCGCAGATCCGCCTTTTTTCGATTTTCTTCAGTATGCTCTCCCTCCTGTTCATCTATCTCACGGCCAAAGAAAGCTATGGAGAAAAAACCGGACTTCTGGCGGTGCTGCTGTTTGGAATAAATTTTATCTCCATTATGTATGCCAGGCTCGGAATGCAGGATACCCAGACCCTTACTGTTTTTATCATAGGTTTTTTCCTGTGGCAGAAAGGAACAAAAAAAGCAGGCACCAAAAAGGGGAACTGGCTTCTCTTTTCTTCCGGTGCTGTTTTTTTCTTAAGCTGCACCTTTAAAAACCTTTTTCTCTATCTTCTTCCGGTCCCCATCGCAGCCTTCGGAATCTACATGTTGATGTCTCTCGCTAACAAATCCTCATTGAAAAAACTTTTTAAGGGATTTATCTCTCTCTGTGCAGGAATGCTGTCCTCATTTATTTTATGGCTCACTGCCTTCTATCTTCCCTTTAAAGGGCCCATATCAGAATTCGGTAAATTTTTTACGACCCAGCAGATGTTTCCTGAAAAAAACCTCTCTCTCTTTGCCAACAATCTCTACAGAACCTTCCTTTTTAAGTATGTATCCACGAGCCCTGCTGTGCTTTTCGGTTCTTTCCTCTTCCTTTTCATTCTCCTCTTCTGGATCTATACAAAGAAACAAAATCATATCCTCGCTTCTGATGTGTTTCTCGGGATCTGGTTTGGCACATGCTTTTTATTCCTTGGCATTATAAGCTACAGGCCTACCAGGTATTTTCTGCCTATCATCCCTGTGATGTGCATTATGGCCGCCCGGTTTTTTGTGGCCCTTTATAAGACTTCAAAAATCAAACTCAACCAAAAAATACACTGGAGTTTCTATCCTCTCGGAGCAGCTGTCCTGACCCTATTAATACACCGGTGCTTCATCCCCTGGATTTACAGGAACTTTCAGATCAAGCCGGCTGATGCTTTTCCTTTTGTTTATCCGGGTACTGTGGAATTTATCGTGAGCCTCGTCATTGCCTTAGTACTGACGGCTTATATTGCCAGCCCGAAAATACTAAAGAACCGGCGTGAGATAAGTCTGCCAAAACACTTCACCCTAAGTCTTATCATCCTGTTGATCCTGCCTTCCCTGTATCTGGAAGGAAAACATTACTATAACTGGGCCCGTTCACCTGAGTATTTTGTTCGTAATTTGGGGAAAGACATAGAAAAATATGTGGGGCAAAGCGGCTCTGTAGGAGGCATGGATGCTCCGGGAGCTGCTTTTGATACACCCTGCAAAGTGGTTATATCCTATGAAAAGTTCGTTAATTACAAAAAAAATCCTATCACTCAATACGGGCTCACACATCTCTTCCTGGTCGACAACAGGGATATCCATGAAAGAGACTATTACTTCAATAAATATCCTGACGAAATGAAAAATGCCACATTTCTCAATCAATACCACATCAACAAGAAAGAAACCGTGTTTTATCTATACTCGCTTGTGGCCCCAAAAGTCCTATCCGTTTCCATACCTGAAAAGATCTCACTTTCTGATGACAGTCTTGAAGTGAAGGTCCGAATGAAAAACTGTGACTTCAGGCAGCCAAAAAAAATATGCCTTAACTGGTCCCTTTTTCCCCAGACCTCTTCTCAACAATTAACAGCATCCAGTTCAGGTGACGAACTCCAGTACTGGATTCCACCCGAAGCTGATAGAGAATTCACATTGTCCGGAAGACCGCCCTCTCAACCCGGAAAATATAAGCTTTTCTTGTACTGGGAGCCTGAGAAACACCTTTACTATAAAGTGGAAGATATGGAACATGAAAGAGGAAGAATCATCCGCGACAAGGAAGCCCTTAGAGATAAGGCCGTATATCACCCCGCAGATAGACACCGCCGGACAGGATTCCTTTCGTACGGCAGCTACCGCAGCTTCCGGCCGGGACTGTATGAGGCTGTTTTCAGGCTTAAAATCGGGAGCAACAAACACAAGGCTACGGTGATCCGCATAGAAGCTGTATCAGACCTGGGAAGAAAGGTTATTCAAAAAATCGATCTGCAGGGAAATGACTTTTCCGGAGAAAAAGAGTATGAAAGCTTTGTCCTTCCTTTCAAGCTCGAAGAGACAACCAGGAATTTGGAACTCCGCATTTTTTCCATGGGAAAAACAGATGTCTGGGCAGATGATATTCAAATGATATTCAGGGAAGGGGCATGGCATAAGGATATCCTTACAGTGGAGTGAAATTCAGGTGTGGCTGCTACAGACGTGACATTTGCAATTTAAAACTTCTTGAAGTTAAAATAGGAGAAATGAAAATAAAAAAAACTTCCCTTCTGATCTGCATGGTTATGATTCCGGCACTTGTTTTTATTTTCTCCTGCTGCGGTAAGCCTGGTCCGGAAAAAACAGCCTCTAAGACCAGAGTTTCAAAAAATTTATTGGAAGATTTTAACATCTCAGAACAAGTCTATGGAACCCGGTATATTGATGCGGCAGATCCGGAGAACGAGCCTTTCTTTATTTCCGGATGGCATACACCGGAAAAAAATTTCCGGTGGGCTCATGGGAAGCAAAGTATCATCCTCTTCGATGCAGTACAAACCCGCAGTTTAAATCTGGAAATGGAATGCCGGTCCGTCAAATCTGAAGCCAATCAAACAATGACAATTTTTCTCAACACAAAGAAAATCAAGACCATAGAGCTTGGATCCTCATATGATATCTACAATATCCTTCTTCCTGATGACTTAATAAAAATCGGGAAGAACACACTCACCTTTACATTTCAACTGGCGGAAAGGCCGTCGAGTTCATTGGATACCGAAGACCGGCGTTTGCTCTCAGCCGCATTCAAATACTTTAAATTTTCCCGGCCAGGGAAAGAAGCAGCAGAGACGCCTGAACCTCTTATTCAAAAAAAAAGCGGGGAAATCATTCATTTCCCGGAGAGTGCTTTTGTCTTCTATCTAAAGCCATCAGGCCCGGAAGAGCTGGAAACAGAAATTTCAAGGTTATCCGGAAACATAAAAGCTCATATAAAAATATCCTCAGATCAAGGTATTATCAAGCACATCCATTTCAAAAAACCGGGTCTAAATAAAATCGACCTGGGAGGCTTCTCTGGCCAGTATGTCAAGATAGCTTTTTATTTGGAAACCAAAAGGAACTCTGCATATTCTTCCCAGGACTTTGTGGTCTGGTCAGGAATAAAAATTCTCGAACCTGTAAAAAAGTCCGAGGCTTCACCAGAACTTGTTGCATTATATGAAGAACTGTATAAAGGAAAATTCGATATTGTCTATGTGGTTCTGGATGCCTTTCACGCCAAACATTCGAGCCTTTACGGATACCACAGGAACACCACTCCTTTTTTAAAAAAAGCCGGAGAACAGGGAATCGTGTTCCAGAACTTTTATGCAAACAGCCCTTATACTCTTGCTTCAACAGGAACACTTTTAACATCCAGATATTCCCACGAACACGGGCTTATCGAGAAAGACACAAAAATCAATACCGGGCTCCCGAAGCTGACCGATATCTTATGCAGCCATTCCGTATCATCCTTTCTCATAACCGGTCAGCCGTGGTTTTCCAAAGGCTGGGGTTTGTCGGAAGGATTTACCCGGCTGTACTACAATAGATACAAAATCATATTTACTGAGGCACTCACAGATATCTATGCTCATGACCATAAGGATGACCAAAAATTCATCTATATTCATCTTCATCCTCCCCATGCCCCCTATCTTCCTCCCAAAAAATTCAGGATTTTTCCGGTACCGGACAACATATCATTCAGTCCGATTTCACAAAATTTCAGAAAAATCGAAACCGGAGAAATCAAAGCCACTGATGACCTACTGGATTATATAGAATCCATGTATGATGCCAATGTGCTCTATGCGGACAGCCTGGCTGAAAAGATCTATGACTTTTTCAAGGAAAACAAGCTCCTCGACAATACGATCTTCATCTTTACTTCAGACCATGGGGATGCCTGTAAAATGCAGCACGGAAAATTCGGGCATAACACCACTCTCTTCCAGGAGATGGTGCATATCCCCTTTATCATGATCTTTCCAAAAAAGTTTGGTGTGCCTCCTTCCGGTCCCCAAATCCCTGCCAGTGTCATGGATGTTCCGGTGACTCTTCTGGAACTCTCCGGCATTACGGATGACTTTGGATTGAAGGGGAAAACCCTTTTGCCGTTCATCCTGAGTCCGGAACAAACATCGTCCCATGTTTTTTTGGAAAATCTATCCGGAGACAGGCAGCAGAAAAGCATTGTGGAACACCGCTACAAATTCATCTCGTCAAAAAACGAGGACATGCTGTTTGACCTATGGAATGATTATCCGGAAAAAAAGAACCTTGTCTTTGAAATGCCCTCAACGGCCGGTTACTTTCGCGCGCTCATAAGGTCACACTCAAGCGGTCAGGTGTTTGAGAGCGAAAAAATCGACCTTGAAAAAATCGACAAAGAGACCAGGGAAAGGCTCAAAAGCCTCGGCTATATTAAGTAGATAAGGGAGCCCAAACCTTATCCGGTTTTGACCTTAAGAAAATCAGGTGTGGCTGAAGCGACATTGAAGATTTAGCCTTCGGATGAGGCTTTTCGAGGGTACCCGGCAAAGCCGGGCTCCGAGTATGTCTGACCCACGGACGGGGGGAGTTACGCAGGAGCCGAGAAAATCGAAGGAGAATGGCGTTAAAAATCTGAAGGGAGCGACCAGCTATACCTGATTTTCATCTCTTCGAGTTGGCCAGCTCAATGATGAAATAGGTAAGGAGATGGGAAAGATCCCTCATGAGGTCGGGGTTCAATTTATCTGGAGTATCTCTGGTCGTGTGAATGGTGTCAGGAACTTTATCCGACCTAAATGAGAGTGAAGGAATCTTTTTTTTAAGAAAGGAGTCCGCATCCGAAGACTCTCGGTCCGGAGAGTCGAATGGTTCCGGAATCAAGTTCATTCCCACATTTTTTTTGTTTAATTTCCTTACAACTTTCCATAAATCAGGAAAATCCTCCGCGCCAAAAACCTTTAACCCGCTTCCGCTCCCGACCCTATCAATGTTTATAAATGAGACTGTTTTCTCTGCAGGAAACAGGGGATCCTTCAAATACTCCTTTGATCCCGTAAGGCTCTGTTCTTTAGCACCAAACCCGATAAAAAGCACAGAGCGTCCCACTCCGGCAGGATTTTTTGACAGGGCCTCTGCCGCTCCGAGCAGCACAGCCACCCCCGAAGCGTTATCATCGGCCCCGGGCATTATTTCATAGCAGAAGCCCGTATGATCCAGGTGGGCGCCTATGATAATGACTTCGTCTTTATAATCGGGATCTCTTCCCCGGAGAAAACCCATGACATTATATCCGGTCCCCTTAGAATGGTGTTCGGTCAGATTCTCCATTGTAAAGATCTTTCCTGTCTCAAAAGAACAGGGAATTAATTTTTTTCGGATCTCTTCCCTGGCCTCCAGCGGCGAGAACGCTGCCCCGGAAAAAATATCTTTTGCTACGGAATCCCCGACATGGGAGACAAGAAATCCCTCTATATGATCCATATGAGGATCGATTTTCAGGTCATTATAGAGCATGGCCTTGGCTCCCTGGGCCACGGCTATTTTTGCTTTATAGGGATTGAGAGAATAATGACGCCATTTTTCAAACAATTCCGGATCTTCATTTGGTGATATGGGTATTCCGGGCTCCATGAACACTATTTTCCCTTTGACATCCACGTCTTCATAGTCATTATAATCCAGCTCCGGCGCATAAATGCCGTAACCCACATACACGACCTCTGCGGTTACAGCCCCTGACCCTGAATCAGAACCCGGATAGTAATCTGTCTCATATTCATAATACTTTTTCTTATTCAAATCTCTTCTGTCGTAATGATAAGCCAGCTCGCCTCCCTCAAAGATCGTTGTGTAAGAATTGGGGAAGGAATGAAGGTAAGTGCCTTTTTCGCCCGCCGGAGAGATATTCCATTTCCTGAAAAGAGAAGCGACCCATTCAGCAGCTTTTCTGTATCCCTGAGTCCCCGAAAGTCTTCCGGCGTATTTCTCTGAAGAAAGTTCTTCCGCATAATCCAATAATTTCTGGCTTGAGATGGAATCCATTACGTCATCAAAATCCGGTCCCCCCGGTTTTCCTTTGTTCTCGAACGTTACAGAAGCACAGGAAACCATAAGGAAAACCAATACACTCGAACATATGTGTTTCAAAGGAATATTTTTCATGATCTTACAGGCAGCTTCAGTCGAACATTCAATCCTTCAGCTCACTGAAGACCTGCTTCAGAGTATCAACACACTGATCCATTTGTTTTTTTGTGTGTTTGGAGGAAACAGATAATCTCAAGCGGGTCTTATTTTTGGATACAGCAGGATACGTCACAACCCCTGTATACAAACCTCTCTGCTGGATCCTCTTGCTAATCTCTCTCAACCTCAGGTCGCTTCCGGCCATAACAGGAATCACCTGGGATTTTGTGTTCCCTATATCAAGTCCTGCTTCCTTAAGCTTTTTGTGTATATAGCGGGTATTCCTCCACAGCTTTTGCCTCTCTGACGGATCCTTTTTGAATACCTCAAGCACCTTTAATATCCCTACGGCTGTATGCGGGGCCATAGCGCAGGAGAAAACATAAGACCTCGAATACATTCTCAGATAGGTCATAATCTTTTTGTTTCCGGAGGCAAATCCTCCAATGGCACCGAAAGCTTTACTGAACGTCCCTATAGAAATATCGACTTCATCCTCGACTCCAAAATGTTCAGCCACACCACCTCCCTTTTCTCCAAAAGCCAAGGTAGCGTGAGCTTCATCCACCAGTAATTTGGCTCCGTACTTCTTACATATGGGGACTATTTCCTGCAAATTCGCCAGGTCTCCATCCATGCTGTAAACACCCTCTACACAGACCAGCACACGTTTTTTATTCGTTTTTCTCAGGACCCTTTCCAGGTGCGAGGGATTGTTATGAGCAAAGACTTTTATGTCCGCTCCAGCCATTCTGACGCCATCATAAATGGAAGCATGAGACAAAATATCCAGAACAGCCACATCACCGGGTTTCAGAATGCCTGATAGTATCCCCACATTTGTGCTGTAACCTGTGGGGAACACCACTGATAGTTCTTTTGATTTAAGACGGCTGATCTCTTCTTCCAGCCGGCTTATGGGTTCAGAATATCCGCTCAAAAGAGGGGCTGAGACAGCACCGGTCCCGAACTCATCCAGAGCTTCTTTAACCGCTTTTATGACATCCGGGTGAAAGGAATATCCGAGATAATTGTAGGAACAAAAATTGAGGAATTTCCTCACAGACTGCGTGTTCCGGTCATAAACCTCCAGCTCGGTGCGCGGCCCGGACATCATAGGCTGAACATAGACCATGTACTTTTTCTTTACCGCATCATCCACGTATTCCCAGAAATACTCAGCCGCTTCAAACAGTTCATCACTCTTAAAATCTGCAAAGTCAGACATGGAATAATCATTACAGTCTATTTTCTTCCCTCTTAAATCCTTTTTATCCAGTGCCATATCTTTTCCTGCTCGTACTTTTATAAAGTATTGCCTTCTTAAGGTCAAGCCGTAAACAAAAACACAGTCTGTTTATCTGTCCAGATTCCTTAATCCCAGCTCTTTGGCCCAGCTCAGTACCTCGGAGTACTCCCTGCTGGAAATCCTCCTGTTGATCTCGGGAAACTCCCTTGCCCTGTATTCAGGCCTGTACTGCCTCATAAGATTCAGATAACAGTCCTCAGACAGCTCTTTGGCTACAAACTCCAAAAATTCTCTGCTTCCAGCAGCCCTGTTTGGAAGGATAAGGTGCCTTATCATCAACCCTCTCCGTGCAATGCCCCTTCTGTCAGTGACCAGATTCCCCACCTGCCTGTACATTTCTTTAAAAGCGATTTTTGCATAATAGGGATAATTGTAGGCCTCACTTGAATATTTTGCCGCCTTTTCAGGAGAGGTGTATTTAAAATCAGGAAGATAAATATCGACGATCCCGTCAAGAAGCTTTAAAATCTCTAACCTCTCATATCCTCCTGTGTTATAGACAATCGGGATCTCAAGCCCCTTGGATATGGCTTTTTTGAGCGCGCTCATGATGCCGGGAACATAATGAGTGGGAGTAACCAGATTGATATTGTGACAGCCGAGCGCCTGAAGCTTAATCATAGAATCCGCCACTCTTTGCTCATCCACTGTGACTCCTTCGCCTTTTATGCTTATGGAATAGTTCTGGCAGTAAATACAGCGCAGACCGCAGTGCGAAAAAAATATGGTCCCCGAACCTTTTGTCCCCACTAAAGGCCTTTCCTCACCAAAATGAGGAAACGCACTTGAGATCTTAAGAGAGGCCGTAGCCTGGCACTTCCCTGTCTCACCTTTGATACGGTTGACTCTGCAGTCTCTGGGGCAAAGAGTGCAGCTTTCATAATAAGAATTGAGCTTTGTGATCCGCTCATCCAGCTCTCCGGTTTTATAGAGATCTATGTAAGAAGGATAGGCCTTGTCTCTTGTTTCTTTACCGGTCATTTTTCTTTCCTTTATAGATAAAAAAAGATAGGGAAAAGCAAGAACAATTCCTGTCTTCCCAAGAAAGTTGAGAAAAAAATCACGCCTCGACTGTATTCTCATCATCCCAAAACCCCGATCAAAAGAACAAAAACCATTCACATATAACGTGGGCTATTTGTTCTGCCTTTTGTAGAGATCCAATATTATGTCTTCCAGTGTACCGGCGAGCAGGCGGTTAAAAAAATCCGGGTTCTCCAGCATCGGAAAATGGCCTGCCCCTGACTGATATATCCAATCAAAAGAGAGGGCATTTTTATCTGCGATATCATAGGAGGTGTCACGCATTTTTGAATTTATACAGTGTATGGGAACCTCAATATCCCTGAATGCCTGGGAACCGTCATATCTGAGAAGGTGTTCGAACATATTCAAAGAGCTATCCGGCGGAGCATTTATCATATCCAGGAGAATCCTTTTCATGACTTCCTGATCCATATCATTATGGAAAAAAGTCTCCACAGCGTATTCTCTCATTCTTTTCTTAAAATCCTCTCTCCATGGCTTGATGAAAAACTCAACCTGTTCCTCACTATAGCTTCTCATGTAATAATCCTTAAATGTGTCAACACCAACCAGACCAATGACCCTATCAGGGATATTCCCTGCTGTCTCCAGTATAACAGCCCCTCCCATTCCATGACCGATAAGAATGACATTTTTCAATCCTTCTTTTTCAATAACCGATGCGACATCACGTCCGAATGCTTCCATGGTCCAGGATTTCCTCTCCGCTCCAGAAAGCCCGTGACCGGCAAGATCTAAAACAAGGACCTTATATCCTGAAGAAAAAGCTGGTATTTGATGCTCCCAGTATGTCATATCATTGCACCACTCATGCACAAAAACCAAAGTGTAATTGCCCACTCCACTTATCTTATAATAAATATCAATGCCGTCTTCGGAGGCAGCCTTTTTTGTCCCTGACAATACAGAACCAGACTCTGGTTTTTCCCCACAGCGGAAAAAAGACAGAACAAATGCGGACAGGACTAAGATTAAAATAAGATTTTTTTTCACTGCTTCATTCCCTTGCTCTTTCTTATACCACAAAACACAGTGAAACAAAAAAAGACGAAAGACTCAGCGTGTTCCATAATTATATTTGGTCTTTTCTTCATTTCGGTCCGTGGCAGGGGGAGGTTCAGGAGTCAGGGAAGATATCTGCTCTCTAAGCTCAGATGTCATTTTAATCTGAATCGAATCAATAGAATCCCTAAGCTGATGGATGTGCCTTGCTCCAATAATCGGGCATGTCACTGCAGGATGGCTTGTTACCCAAGCAACAGCCAGTGCTGCGGGAGAGAAACCTCTGCTTTGTGCAAATTTTGTGAAATCTTCAGCTGCTTTGTACATCCAGTCAAAACCATACCGGGTCGCATACATCTTGTTCGTGACCAGTCTCCCTGAATCCGGCTTCTTACCAGCTCCATATTTTCCCGTTAAAAGCCCTCCTCCCAATGGACTGTACGGGACCACTCCCAGTCCCTCGGCCTGGGCCTGGGGGAAGATCTCCACTTCCGCCTGTCGTTTAACCAGATTGTACATTGGTTGGATACAGTAAAAAGGAGCCCATCCTTTTTTCTCTGCCACTCCCAGGGCTTTTGCCACCTGCCAGGCAGCAAAATTACTCGCTCCCGGATATAAAATTTTTCCCTGAGTCACAAGATCATCAAGAACCCTTAGAGTTTCTTCCACAGGAGTTATATCATCGAATCGATGAATATAATAAATATCTATCCTATCTGTTTGAAGGCGTTTTAAACTGGCATCGACGGCATTCATTATATGGTATCGTGCAGCTCCCCTGGAATTCACGTCTTTTCCAGTGGGAAAATAGACCTTGCTTGCTATGACCACCTCATTCCTGCAGTCTTTTATGAGCCTGCCAAGTATCTTTTCCGCTTCGCCGTCATTATACACATCAGCACAGTCAAAAAAATTAATCCCTTTGTCCCGGCAGAAACGAAACATCTCCTCTGATAGACCTGCATCCGCTTCTTCCCCAAAAGACATGGTCCCCAAACATAACTGGGACACCATGATTCCAGTTTTTCCTAATAATCTATATTCCATTTTGACCTCTCTCTCAAAACGCTAACCTGACCTATTCATAATCTCAGTTTATAAATAATCCAGGCCCATTATATTACCATATTGATATTATGCTTGAAACCGGTTCACTGACTCATCGGAATAAAAAATAAATGGATTAACGGACAGGATCGATAAAAGGAGAGAAGCTTAATGAAATTCAGGTGTGGCTGAAGCGATATTGAAGATTTAGCCTTCGTAGTGCTGTGTTTGAGGGAACTCGGCTGATCCGAGCTGTGAGCGTGTTTGACCCACGGACGGGGGGAGTTGCGCAGCAGCCGAGAACACAGTGCGAAGAATGGCGTTTAAAATCTTTAGTGAGCACAGGCCATATCTGAATTTCATATCGGCTTGCCTCAATGGTAAAAAAATGATCATCACCATTTTTATGAATAGGTCAGGCTAGGATGACTTGGGAGCACCATATAAGTGTTCCATAAGGGTAATGAATTCAACAGGAAGAGTGTCTATGAATTCAATTCCCATACCGAAATTCTTTTCCTTTTTAATATTTTCCACCCAGCGAATCTTTCCGCGTAAAAAAACCGGCTTCTTTTTTAACAGCGGAAGTTTTATTTTCAACACAGTATTTACGGGAAAATACCTAGGGCACTTTATCCTTACTCCATTCAACGAGAGATTTTCCGTGAGGGCTATGAATTTTTCAGAACTCGGCCGCTTTCCGGAAGAGGATATCTCCATAATCTCCACTTCGACTTTCTGTTTTTCCTGTTTTCTTCTTTCCCGCCTTTTATCCTTTTCCATCATCTATCTGTCCTTTAAGTGACATATTATAACATTATTGATAATTTTATTCGATTTTTCTCTAATAATCTTCCAATAAAAGCAGGCCTTCAATTCTCCAACCCCTTGAAATGAATAATATAAACAATATGGATAATAAAAGCAACATTTTTTGTTGTTTTAAAGTATATATAGTATTAGAATTATTACGATACATGTGACATATAAAGAGGACAGCAATTTATAAAAGAAATTATCATATCCCCTAATAAAAGTTGGCATATAATTTGCTGTTGATATAGATAAGAGGAGAGATTTATATGAAAAGACCAATATTATTCCTAAGCATATTTCTCATCAGCACTTATATTCTTCCTGCTCAAGAACCTCTTGAAACTCAAGAAAAAAGCATTGCGGTTCCGGTCCGGGTATTTGATGGAAATGAATTTTTATCTGATCTCAAGATAGATGATTTTGAAATATGGGAAGATGGGATAAAACAAAAAATCAAAGCTCTTTACCTAGCGGAAAAAGACCAAATCACAAGGAAAGAAGAATTGACAGAATTGAATCCCGATGTATCCAGAACTTTTTACCTTCTTTTTCAATTTACGGAATACAACCCTAAAATCGCAGATGCCATAAAATATTTTTTCTCAGACGTCATCACTCAAAGTGATTCCCTTGAACTCATGACACCCATGAAAAACTACTCTCTGTCAAATCAAGCACTCCAGTCCATGTCAAAGGAAGAAATCTCAGAAGAAATGATAAAAATCGTTAGAAAAGACACCCAAACAGGCTCTTCCCAGTACAAAAACCTTCTCAGAGACCTTAGAAGGATTGTGAGCAGCCTCTCAGGTACCAGTTCACGGACAGGTTTTGATTTTGACCAGGATTCAAGTGTTGATGCTTTTGGTATTGAATTTTTACTCCCCAGATACAGAGAAACCCTCGATGAAATCGAACAGCTCCGAATGGTCAATCAGAGCAAGTATCTGAGTTTTGCGAACCAGCTCAAAAATAGACCGGGGCAGAAATTTGTGTATTTGTTTTATGAGCGGGAATTCAGGCCTGAGATCCATCCGAATGTCATACAGCAGCTCATATCCAATCTCCAGGACCAACCGCACGTTCTGGGGAACATTCAGGACCTTATGTCTTTATACAGCAGGGAACCAAAGCTCAATACGGAAACAATCATGCGCTCATACACTGATGCGGGGATTTATTTCAATTTTATTTTCATGGACAAAAAACCCGATATTTACTCCGGGATACAGATGCATGAACAGTCCGAAGATATATTCGAGACATTTTCAGAAACAGCCAAAGCGACCGGCGGAGCTGTTTATTCCACCCAGAATCCTTTTTTGTCGTTTAAAGAAAGTACTGATCAAGCGAAACAATATTATATTCTTTACTACACTCCGGAAAAAGCTCAAAACCAAGGGGAATTTACAAACATAGAGGTCAAAGTTAAAAGTAAGGATTGCAAATTAGCATACAGGACAGGCTACTTCTCAGAATAACCAGCATTTTTTATAAAACTCTTTTCAAAAAAAATCCGTATATACTATTATAAATAAAAAAATGAAAGAAGAGAGGTGCCAATGAAACAAAAAACACTGCAGATTTTTCTAGGAATAATATGCCTTGCTCTATTCAGCTTCGCATCCACAATTGACTTTACGTTTGACCGATACCACAGTCCGGATGAGCTCAATAAGATCCTTAAAGATGCGGCAGACCGTTTCCCTAAAATAACAAAACTTCACAAAATCGCTGCTACTCCTTCTCAAAGGGAAATCTCAATATTAGAGATAGGAAACGAAACCGGCACAGCCAAAAAAGAACTGCCCGCTGTCTTCGTAGCCGCAAATATGCAGGGAACAACACCCATTGCAAGCGAAGCCGCTCTTTATTTAGTCAAGTCTCTTTTGGAAGATGATTCACTCATTAAGGATAAGACCTGGTATATCCTTGTATGCGGCAATCCTGACGCAGCAGCACATTACTTTAACAAACCTTCAATTCAGGATCCCAGAAATTCCAATCCTTACAACGATGACATGGACGATCAAGAAGATGAAGACGGAACGGATGACCTTGATGGAAACGGAATCATAACCATGATGCGGGTGAAGAGCCCTGAAGGATCCTGGATCCCCGTAAAAGGAGAACCCAGACTCATGAAAAGAGCTGATCCCAGCAAAGGAGAACAGGGCCTCTATAAACTCTACTCTGAAGGCCTGGATAATGATGGAGACGGAGACTACAATGAAGACGGGCCGGGAGGTGTAAACATCGGTATTAATTTCCCCCATCTTTTTGAACACCACACCAAAACCGGAGGACTCTGGCCAGGAAGCGAAGAGGAAAGCTACTTTCTCATAAAATTCATTATGGAGCACAGAGAGATCGGAATGACGTTCTGTTTCGGGGAAACTAATTTCTGTCTCAATCCGCCGGCAGGAGGGAGACGAGGTTCTGTGGATCTGAATAATATCAAAATACCTGAAAGATACGGAGAAATGCTGGGATTGGATACAGAGAAAACCTACACCATGAAGGAAATCATTGACCTTCTCCAGCCGTTTGTGCCCGAAGGCATGGAGCTCACAGAATCCATGGTCGCTCAATTTTTGGGGCTTGGTGCCGTGGTCAACCCCTTGCCTGAAGACCTGAAATACTATAAAGAACTTTCTGAACAATACAAGGAATTTCTCAAAAAAAATGGACTTGACACAGAGCGTCTGGAACCTCAAAAAGCCAAAGACGGTTCCTTTGAACTCTGGGCTTACTATCATCTCGGCCTCCCCTCTTTCACTATGGATTTCTGGACATTACCAAAAGTGAAAGAAGAAAAGGAAGAACAGGAGATCACTCCCGAAAAACTGGAAAACATGTCAGATGAGGAGTTTATAGCACTGGGTGAAGAAAAAATAGATCAGTTTCTCAGATCAGTAGGAGCTCCTGAAAATTTTAAAGCAAAGAATGTCATAGATGCTGTTAAGAGCGGCGCTATGAATACAAAAAGAATGGCAGAGATGCTCAAAAAGATGCCAAAACCTGAAGACAGCGAGGGAGGCTCTGAAGAAGAAAAAGCCCTTCTTGCTTTCAGTGATAAAAATCTGGATGGAAAAGGTTTTATAAACTGGAAGACATACGACCATCCCACTTTAGGAAATGTCGAAATAGGAGGAGAGGTCCCGTTTATCAAAAACACTCCCCCGGCAGATAGGGTTGAGCCTCTGCTCAAAGGTCAACTCCCCTGGGTCTTTGAGATCGCTGATAAAATGGCGCGGATAAAAATCGCAAAAACAGAAGTCGATGAAATCGGAAAGAGCATCTACCGGATAAAAGTCTGGGTGGAAAATTCAGGTTATCTGCCTTATCCCACAGCAATGGGAGAAAGAAACTCAAGGATCCTTCCTGCTGTTGTCACAGTTGAAGGCGATATCGAAATACTGGAAGGAAAGAAAAGAAGCCTCATAAAATCATTCGGACAGAAGAGAATCCAGGAAGTGAGCTGGCTTGTCCACGCAAAAAAGCCGGGAGAAATCAAAATCCAGACCATCACAAATATTGCATGGAAGGATTCCAAGGTCATAACTTTAGGAGGCAACAGATGATAAAAATTTCAAGTTATTCACTTATACTACTGCTCTTACTGGCCGCATCCGTAAATGCGGGAGCTGCGGATCAAAAAATCACGGTTCCTCTTACCTTTGATGATTATTATTCTTATGAAGATGTCGTGAATGCTGTCAAAGCCTTAAACAAAGCTCTCCCAAAATTAACCAAACTCGATATAGTGGGAAAAAGCGAAGAAGGTAGGGCCATATACTGTCTGACTGTGAATAATCCTGCGACAGGAGCTGAACTGGATAAACCCGGCGTATATGTGGACGGGAACATACACGGCAACGAGATCCAGGCTACAGAAGTGTGCCTTTATTTTCTTAATTATATCCTCACCAAATACGGCGAGAACGAGAACGTGACTGAACTGGTGGATAAAAACTGTTTCTATGTCATTCCCTCTGTTAACGTGGACGGAAGATACCACTTTTTCAATGATCCTAACACCTCAAGCAGCAACAGAGGCCTCAGAAGGCCTAAAGATGATGACCGGGACGGGCTGGTTGATGAAGACTTTCCCGATGACCTTGACGGAGACGGAAACATATGCATGATGCGGAAAAAGGACCCGCTGGGTGCCTACAAAACTGACCCTGAAGATCCCCGCTTAATGATGCGGATAAAACCCGGTGAAAAAGGAGAATGGACTTTACTGGGACAAGAGGGGATCGATAATGACGGAGACGGTCAGATCAATGAAGACTCCGAAGGTTATGTTGACCCTAACAGAAACTGGGGATTTGACTGGATGCCTGAATATGTCCAGTCAGGAGCCGGAGATTATCCTCTTTCCGGTGTCGGTATAAAAGCCATTGCTTCTTTCGTCCGAAAACGCCCAAATATCTGCATGGCCTGGGCTTTTCACAATTCGGGCGGGATGTACCTGAGAGGCCCAAGTGTCAAAAAGCTCACTTATCCCCCACAGGATATTCAGGTCTATGATTATCTGGGAGAACAGGCTGAACGGATCACTCCGGGCTACGAGTATTTAGTGGGCTGGAAAGACCTTTACACCACATACGGAGATTTTATCGAATGGATGGTCTGCTGCAACGGCACCTACGGATTTGTAGGGGAGCTTTTTCAGTCTTCAACCGAGACATTTAAAACCAGAGAAGAGGAGAAAAAGGTCAAGCCTGACACAGCGGAAGAAAGAGATTTCTTTAGAGGATCGAATGAGGTGGAAAGAGAACGATTGAAATTCAATGATCATCTGGCACAGGGAGAACTTCACAAATCCTGGACTGCTTACGACCATCCCACCTATGGAGAAATCGAGATCGGAGGATGGGTCAAATTCTCTTCACGCCTGTCCGCTCCTTTCATGCTCAAAGACCTTGTCCACAGAAACGCCATGGCTGTTCTTTTTTCCGCACAAAACACACCTGAAATAAGCATGGATGTCTTTGAGGTCAAAAAAATGGAGAACAATCTATACAGATTGAGAGTCAGGCTTACAAACACGAAAGCCATCCCCACTATGAATTACTACGCACAGCAGCATAAGCTCTACCCGAAAGACTTTCTCCGTGTTTCAGGAAAAGATATCAATGTCCTGGCCGGTGGAAAACTCCAGAATAAATACAGAAACACAGTCTCATACAAAGAACACAAGCCTGAACTTCAATTCCTGTTCGTTCCCGGATTCGGCAGTGTTGAGTATCAATTTTTAGTCTCAGGGAAAGGGAGTGTTGAGATAAAATACGATTCCAGACACGGAGGAAAAATCACCAAAACCCTCCAGCTCAAATAAAATAAAAATCAGGTGTGGCTGTCGCTTGCAAAAGATTTTTGACGCCATTCTTCTTCGTTTTTCTCGGCTCCTGCGTAACTCCCCCCGTCCGTGGGTCAAACATACTCGGAGCCCGGCATCGCCGGGTACCCTCGAAAAGCCTCATCCGAAGGCTAAATCTTTTATGGCGCTTCAGCCACACCTGTATTTCATCCGATGATGGGCTTGATGACTTTGGCCTGGATCTTCTCCATCTCTTTTTTCAGCCGGACATAGGTCTCCTCATCCCCGTACATCCCCAGGATGGCGCCGCCTGAACCAGCAAATTTAGCAGACGCCCCGCAGCGGCGGGCTGTGTTGATCATCTCCATATTGGGCTTGCTTATTTTCATTATCCGGCTTCTTAAATCAAAATTCTCATTCATAAGAATTTTTATATGTTTATAATCTCTTTTTTTCACAGCTTCTTTCCCTATCTCTGCTTTTTCCGCAATTTTTTTCAGTGTTTCTCTCACAAACCGATCACCTCTATCATAACCCATCCTGATATCATTTAAGACCTTTCCCGAAACCTTTCCCAGGCTTGGTTTGTATGCAAGATAAAGGGGAGGCAAAAGCGATGAATCCAATTCCTCATAGAGGCCGTGCCCTTGTGACTGGATCATTTCCTTTTTAAGGTCCATATACACGCACCCTTCAAAGACCTGGACCACCCGGTCCATAAATCCGGCATTTATTCCTAACTCCTCGCGCTCAGCTTCAAGAATGAGAGAAGGAAGAATATTCAAAGGGATTTCCACATTATAGAAACGCATCAGAGCTCTGAGCACGGCTGTTATGATAGCACTGGAGCCGCCCAATCCCAACTGGCGGGGGATATTCGACTGGTAACTGACTGTGAAATTTTTGCTTTCTATGGGTATTTTGTTTTCATTGCAGTAGTCATAAAATTTTTTTATGGCTGCCTTGATAAGGCGCACCCCTCCATAATATCCATAAATGTTCAGTTCCTTAACCAAACCGGACAGGCTGCCGTAAACGGAACGGTCCAAATCGCAGGGCCTTATCTCAAGCGTCCGGCTCTTCTTGACTTCTGCTTCGGCATAAAAATTCTTTACGGATACAGCAATGGTCTTACCAAAATAACCATCCGAGGGATTCCCTAAAAAACCGGCCCTGGCATAAGCCTTTTCTTTAAAAGATGTTTTCATGAAGCGGGATCAATGAATCAAAACCGTACAAAAATACCAATATTCAGATTGGTATCAATATGAGTGCCCCCCTGAATATAGGATCCTTCATCTTCAAAAACAGTAATCCCCATGGTTTCGAAGCTGATCATTTGATCGAAATCAGGGTCACAGACAAAAATTCTGGCATCAGCCCTAAGGCCAATATTTGGTGTAAAAAGAGCTTTCACACCGAGTCCACCGTTGAATGTAAGAGCAGAAACATCATTATAATACAAATATATTTTTTCTTCTTGCGAACCATATCCTGTCTCTATTTGAGGTCCGTTTTGTCGGATTTTGAACTGAGTGATGCCCAAACCAGCCGTGGCATAAGGAGTCATTCTACTTGCATTAGGAAAGTTAAAAACAATATTGCCGTAATAGCGCATGATATTTCCACCCGACTTATTGGCTGTTTGTATCCAACCACTGTATCCTATGGACTCCATCTTATCCTGCAGGTTGTCCACTATATTACCGATAAAGGCTGTTTCCGCTGTTATGTACTCAACACAGGCTTCAAAACCCGTAGATGGTGTTACGTCGTAAGCAATCCTCGCTCCGAATCCCAGCCCGTCCTCCTGCTCTAAAACATTTGCAAAAAAAGCAAGCCATTCAGAATACCAGGACTCCACAATATCTTCCACTCTAGAGTTAAACTGTCCGTCATTGGGATAAGAAATATTTAAGTTATACAGCCCGAATGCGGTGAGTTCCACCTGGGAAAAGCCTGTTCCTGTAAGGACAGCCATGCCCAGAATCAATATCAGTGCTTTTTTCAAATTCACTCCCATGGATCACCTCCTGCTAAAAAAAAGACTTCAAATATAACAAGTCTTAATAAAATAAGACTTAAACTCTAAAAAAAATTTACCAGCTCGAGTGAAGCAGAGGAACTAGAACCGGGCAAAAAATCCCACATTCAAATTGGCATCTATATGAGCTCCGCTCTGAACAAGGGAGTCGACATCGTCAAATAAAACATAACCAAAAAATTCATTATAAAATTTTTGCTGGAATTCAGGATTGCAGTAGAACACTCTGGCGTCGATTCTTAGACCAATGTTAGGAGTGAAAAGCATTTTGATCCCTAATCCGCCGTTAAAAGTGAAAGCGGAGACATCTTCATACCAAATATGTACCCGCTCCATGGTTAATGGGCAATCTATGTCGATCTCAGGGCCCACACCCTCTGTTATTTTAAACTGGGTTATACCGACTCCTGCTGTAATATAAGGGGTCATATTCCCGGGTGAAGGAATATTAAACACGATGTTGCCGTAATACCTCATTATGTTCCCGCCTGATTCATTGGCCACTTCAACATAATCACCGTACCCTATGGATTCCATCAGGTCCACAAGGTCATCCACGATGCCTTCAGTAAACGATGTCTCGGCCATTATGTACTCTACACTTCCTTCTATTCCAATGGCAGGAGTGATATTGAAGGCGATCCTCCCTCCGAACCCGAGGCCACCCTCCTGTCCCAAAACTCCGTCAAAAAACGCCTGCCACTCATCATGATACCAGCTGATTTCTGATTCGACATCAGGATCAATCTCCATCGTGCCCGGATAAGAAAGATTCAGGTTATACAGCCCGAAAGCCGTAAATTCCACCTGGGAAAAACCAAAAGAAGCAAGAAATACTGTTGCCAGCACTAATACAAAACCTCTCCTTATTTTCTTCTGCATTGTTTTTCTCCTATATACTTTAAGAAATTACTTTCTTATAAACCAAATGAAAGAACTAGTCAATAAAAATAAAATTCCCGCTCTTTTAAAGAGCTCTTCTTTTCTATTGACTCCAGCGGTTGGCTCTGATATAAATAACCACCTGGATTTGAGAACGTGAATGCCTTGAATTTTTTTATGGAGAAAGAATATGGACCTATTTGACAAATGCGATACGAATGGAGGTTATTTTGGAATATTCCGCGCTCAGGACGACTTTTTCTTCTCCCGCCCCATCCTAGACCCCATTCCCGGAACAAGAACCGTTTTTAATGGGAAAAAATGCATCCAGTGGTCTATCAACAACTACCTGGGCCTTGCTGAGAACAAAGAAATCAAGGCCTATTCTGAAAAAATAGTGAAGAAATACCCTCTCAGTGCTCCTATGGGTTCCAGAATGATGACCGGCAACACAAAATTCCACAAGGAGCTGGAACAGCAGCTGGCTGATTTCACTGAGAAAGAATCAGCTATCCTTTTCAATTACGGATATCTCGGAGTTTTGGGAACGATCTCCTCTTTAGTGGGCCGAAAAGACACCATTGTTATTGACAAGCTGTCACACGCTTCCATGCTGGATGCGACCTTTTTGTCTCCCGGGCAATTCCGTGCCTACAAGCACAATGACATGAACAGCCTGGAAAGCCATTTAAAAAGGATAAACAAAGACAGAAAAGGCGGTGTATTGATAGTGACAGAAGGCGTTTTTGGAATGCGGGGAGACCTGGCTGACCTGCCGAACATATGCCAGCTTAAAGAAAAATACGATGCCCGGTTGTTTATCGATGACGCCCATGGATTCGGAGTCATGAACGAGACCGGCCAGGGAACAGCTTCTTATTTCGGTTTGCAGGATAAAATAGATATTTATTTCGGCACTTTTGCCAAAGCATTTGCAGCCATAGGCGGCGTATCAGCAGGCCCAAAAAAGATAGTGGACTGGATAAGATATAATGCGAGAACTCAGGTCTTTGCTAAAAGCCTCCCCATGATCTATGTGGAAGTGCTTAAAAAAATTCTCGAGATAGTAAAGAACGGAGCTTCACTGCGGAAAAAGATGTTTGAAAATGCGGAAAAACTAAAGTCAGGGCTTGCAGATCTTGGTTATAATGTGGGCAAAGGACGCTCTCCCATCACTGCGGTGTATGTCCCGGCAGGAGATATGAAAATGGGCATGCAGATCATAATAAAATTAAGGGAACTCGGAATATTCATAACCGGAGTCATGTATCCCGTAGTCCCCAAGGGAATCATCTTATTCAGACTGATACCGACCGCGTCTCATACTGACGAAGAGATAAACGAGACCATTAAAGCCTTTGGCACTGTCCGTGACAACCTCAATCTCGATCTGGACTCCGTAAAAGAAGCCGCCTTATAACTTACACGGACCGATCATAAAAAAGGCCTTTTGAAATACTTATTCTAGGACAAGTGAGTGTCTGATTTTTTTGAACAAATCTCAGTGCATCAGGAAGCTTTTTTTTCCATCGTTCTTTCCCTTTTATCTTATTTCTTTTTCCTGTTAGCTTTGAACTCACACCAAATCAGAAAAAGGCTTGAAAGAAAATTCGGGAAGGAAAGATCAAAAATATACAGAACATTACTGCAGAGGGGAACAGGGGTTTTGCTCTATGGGATCATCCCGGCTTTTCTGGTCTCCCTGGTTTTTTCTAAAAATTTCTCTGCCTATGGATTGGCTTTTAAAAATCTTGCAGAATCCCTTTTATGGACTCTGGCACTATCCCTGGTGATAATCCCTATAAGCCTTCTGACCGGAAAAAATCCTTCCAATCAAAAAAAATATCCTGAGATTCAAACTTCCGAATGGGATGCTGGCCTTTTTTTTATCAGCGCATCGTCATGGATTCTTTACCTTTTCGCATACGAATTGTTACTCAGAGGCATCTTATTTTTTTCATGTCTGAGGTCCCTCGGTCTCTGGCCTGCTGTATTGATAAATATTGTCATCTATACTGCCTTTCACTTGCATAAAGGCTGGAAAGAAATGGTCGGCTCTGTGTTTTTAGGCTTTGCCTTCTGCATTCTGACCTATAAAACAGGGACCCTATGGACTTCCTTTTTCAGCCATGTCGTTCTTGCTCTCTCAAATGAGTGGATCTCGATTTATTTCAACCCGCATATGAAAATCAAACGCATCAGGAAGACAAAATGAAGATTTTTGTTACAGGGGCCACAGGATTCATAGGCAGCGCATTGGTAAGAGCGCTTGCGGATTCGGGCCATACAGTCCATGCCCTCTTCCGCTCGAGATCTAAAACCCCGGCCATAGAACAGGCACACGTACGCCTGTTCAAAGGGAATATCCTTGACTTAAAAAGCATTGAAAGAGCTATGAGAGGGTGTCACTGTGTTTTTCACACAGCAGCCATGACAAAAATATGGTCAAAAAAACCAAATCAATATCATGACATAAATGTCATTGGAACAAAAAACGTTCTGGAAGCCGCTCTTCACTTAGGAATAAAAAATGTGGTCATCACCTCAACGGCCGGCGTGTTTGGCCCTTCTTTAGATGGCTGTGTGGATGAGAACACCGTAAAAAAAACAGAATGTTTCACTGAATACGAAAAAACAAAAACACAAGCCGATTCACTGGCTCTCAGCTATATTGAAAAAGGTATTCGCATCGTTATGGTGTGCCCCACCAGAGTCTATGGTCCGGGCCTTATCAAAGAAAGCAACAGCACGACCAGAATGATCCAACTGTATATCAAAGGCAGGTGGCGCATCATTCCGGGAAGCGGAAAGAACATAGGAAATTATGTATATATAGATGATGTCGTCAAAGGACATATACTTGCCATGGAAAAAGGGCTTCCGGGAGAAAAATATATCCTCGGAGGTGAAAATATCTCATACAGCGGATTCTTCAACACTCTAAAGAAAGTATCTCAAAAAGACTCTGTTTTGTTTAAACTGCCCCTCTTTATAATGATCTTCCTTTCCTTCAGCATGAAATGCCTGGCTAAGTGGTTCAACGTTTATCCGCTCATAACTCCGGAAATGGTGAAAAAGCTGACCTGCGACTGGACCGTATCGAGCGATAAAGCGGTGCGCGAACTGGGATACAGCCCCATCTCTCTGGAGACAGGGATAAAGAAGACTATCGAATGGCTAAAATCTATTAAAAAAGAAAACCTTTAATTTATTTCTTCTTCTTTTTATCCGGATACGCAGGAATATCAGGAAGCTCTTTTCCTTTTGTTTCAAGCTCCTCCAGAATAACTTCAATGGCCTTGTTGAGCTGCTGGTCCACTCCGGCATACTCCTTGACCGGATCATTGTCAACATGAATATCAGGCTCCACTCCTCTGCCCTCGACAATCCATTCTCCTTTCAGGCTGTAAATGGCAAACTCAGGCTTCGACAGGTTGCCTCCGTCCAGCAGCGGAAGCGAGCCTCTGATCCCCACTACTCCTCCCCAAGTCCTTTTTCCTATCAATTTTCCCAGTCCGTGCTTTCTAAACCGGTAAGGAAAGATATCTCCGTCAGAAGCTGAGAATTCGTCCATAAGACATACCTTGGGTCCTAACATCACAGCATCCGGGTCAGGACTCGGGATGGTGTTCCGGGACATGGCTACCATGGCTATCTCCCGCCTCAAACGCTCTATGAGCATGGGCGAGACACTCCCGCCTCCATTGCTCCGTACATCAATGATAAGCGCTTTTTTACGGAGCTGAGGATAGAAATGCTTGACAAATTCGTTCAAACCCTGAGGTCCCATATCTGGAACATGGATGTATCCGACTTTTCCGTCAGTCGCTTTATTTACCTTTTCCGTATTGCTCTGCACCCAGTTATAATAATAGAGAGAGTGCTCATCTTCTATGGGAACCACCACAACATCCCTGCTCTCTTTTTCAATTGGTTTGTCATTTACCTTAAGAGTCACCTGCTTTCCGGCCGTGTTCACAAGGGCTTCGTACAGATTGTCCATTTTATTCGTGGGCTTGCCGTTAATGCTCAATATATAAGACCCTTCTTTCACATCCACTCCGACTTCAGTAAGCGGAGAGCGAACGGAATTTCTCCAGTTCTCTCCTTGTAAAATCCTTGTCACTTTGAAATACCCGCTTTTCATATCTTTCGCAAACTGAGCGCCCAGCATGCCCATATTGAGCCTCCTGGGTCTGGGAAATTCTCCTCCTCCCACATACGTATGCCCGACACTCAGTTCTCCGATCATCTCCCCGAGGACATAGGTTAAGTCTGCTCTGTGGCTCACAGAATCTGCCAGAGGTTCATACTGCTTCTTCATAGCTTCCCAGTCCACTCCGTGCATATTGGGAGCATAGAAAAAATATTTCATCTGACGCCAGCATTCATTGAAAATCTGATGCCACTCTTTTTTGTAATCCACTTTTGTTTCCATATGGGAGAGGTCGAGCTTTTCTTTGATATCCAATTTGCCTTTTGGCAGATCAACGATGGCATAGGTTCTGTTCTGCGAAACCAGTATCTTTTTTTTGTCATGAGAGATCTCATAACCGTTGATCTGCCCGAGAACCGTTTCTTTCCTTTGATTAAGGTCAAAAAGAGCCAGGGAAGCTCTCCGGTCCATTCCGCTTCTTTTCATATAATAGATACTGTCCCCTACCGAAGTAATGCTCCTATAATCACCCACACTGACCGGAAGAGAGAGAATCCTGTCTTTGAGGCCTTCGGTATCCACTTTGAACACAGGCTTCTCACCGGAATCCTCTTTTTTTTCTTCCTTCTTTTCTTCTTTTTTTTCTGCCCCTTCGATGGAGACCTCATCGCTCTTGGGCTTAAACGGAGATTCGACGCCTTCGGCCAGAGTGACCAAATATATCCTGGACATAGAAAGATAGGCATGGTTCCACTCTGTCCGGCTGTATATGGGATTGAAATCCCTGTCAGAGACAAAATACAGATATCTGCCTTTTGAATCAAAAGAAGGGGAATAGGATGAATACCACCCATCCGTGACCTCATAGGCTTCCTTTTTCTCCAGGCTGTATAAAAAGATTTTCGTCATGGTTTCTGCTTCAGGCCTGGTATATGCGATCCATTTGCTGTCCGGAGACCATACATAATCCCCGAATTCCCAGATTTCGGCTTTATCCACCTCGACTATTTCTTTGGAGTCGATGTCAACATAATTGAGCCGGAGCCGTTTGTCACTCCACATTATTTTCTTTGAGTCCGGAGACCAGTAGATCTGGTACTTGTACGTATCCGCACCCGTTGTTATCTGCTGTGGTTCCCCTGTACCGCCCTGGGGCAGGATATAGATCTCATCTTCCCCGCTCCGGTCAGAGATAAACGCAATCCACTTTCCGTCAGGAGACCACTTTGAATTCCTTTCATGGATACCGGGAGTTCCCGTAAGATTTCTTGTGTTTCCGTACTTTTGTGGAACGGTAAACACTTCGCCCCTTGCTCCAAAAAGCGCTCTTTTCCCGTCAGGAGAGATCTCATAGTTCGTCACCATGTTCGAGACATTGACCAGTTTCTCCCTGCTCAAAGGCCTGTCATCCGCAATATACACAGTCAGTTTTGTGGTCTCTTCTTTCTCCAGGTCAAAACAATAGATGTAGCCGCCGTTCTCGAACACAATGGACTCAGGACCCAAGGAGGGAAATTTTATATCAAAATCCGCAAAATCAGTAAGACGGCGTGTGTCCTGTGTTTCAAGGTCATACACATAAAGATTCATGCATGTGTTTTCGCCTCTGTCAGAAAGAAAATAGATCTTTTGACCGCTCCACATGGGAATGATATCCTGAGCAGGATTTTCTGTTATGTTGGTTACTTGTTTCTCTTCAAGGTCATATATCCAGACATCATCAGCCATTCCCCCTCTGTATCTCTTCCATGTTCTGAACTCACGGAATATCCGGTTGTAAGCAAATTTCTTATCATCAGGAGAAAACGAGCAAAATCCACCTCTCGGCACAGGAAGCTGCTCGGGAAGGCCGCCTTCAAGGGAAGCAAGATAGAGCTGGCCGTTAAAAGAATTCCACTCCCTGGTTCTGGATCGGAAAACAATACTGGTATCGTCATGCATCCAGCCCATAACAATATTGTTAGGGCCCATCCGGTCTGAAATATCATCTCTTCCCAAGGTCGGAGTAAAGGTCATCCTTTCCGGTATCCCACCTTGACTCGGGATCACATAGACCTCTCTGTTTCCGTCATACTCGCCTGTGAATGCGATATATTTCCCGTCATGAGAAAAACGGGGGAATGCTTCATACCCTTCATGGTTGGTGAGTTTTCGTGCATATCCTCCTTCGGAAGACACGGAATAAAGGTCCCCGGCATAGGAAAACACCACCTGATCTCCGTATACAGCCGGAAATCGAAGCACCCGGGCTTCCTCTGCGGAAAATACCGCTGTTGATAAAATAAAAACAAAAAGAACTCCAAGGATAAACAATCTGTTTTTCATCTTCCCTCCTAAGTAAATGTTATATTCATACTCTTTTTTGTGCATCTTTAAAAAAGAAAATATATCACATAATAAACTAAAAATGTATATAAATTTTAGTGTATGGCCTGCACTGAGTTCAGTACAACCATGAAGGATCTTCTCCCTCCGGTGTGTTTTTTATGATATGCTCTTTAAATAATTTCAGAAGCTCTATCCTGTCAGGACCCCAGCAGTGAGGCATCCGGTCTCCGTAGCGGACCACTCCGTTATAATAGGGGTCTTTCGTGCCTTCTAAGAACTTTTCCAACAGCACAACCGCATTATTAAGGTAGTACGTATCCATATCTCCCACATAAATATGGACCTTCCCTTCAAGCGCATGACCGATGTGTTCCCAATTTTTTTCCAAATAATACCTGAGGTCATAATGCTCCCTCCAGTATTCGGCCGTATCCGGATCTATCTCTCCTGTTTTTTTATCAAAAAGCGGTTTGACATACCCGTCATCCCCCTGGGGCCCGAAAACTGCCTGGAATATATCGATCTGTTCCCCTGAGCGGCATTTGGTTCCCATGACAAACTCCATGTGGTTCCTCTGCTGCGAGGTTAACCTTACAATGCCGTCAGGAAACCGGTCACTTGATGTGGGAACTCTGATCCATCCGCTCTTTTTGTGATAAGCGTTCTCATCCTTATATATGTTTATGCACTGAAAGTAGCGGAAATCAACAGGGTCCGGACAAAGGGACCAGGTCCCTCCGAAAAAATCCGGATGAAATATCTGGAGGGCCAGTGAGATCCATCCTCCTGTCGAACCTCCGGACAGCACTCTGGCATAGGGTTTTTGAATGATGCGGAATTTTTTCTCCACCATGGGAATGAGCTCCTCCAGAATCGCATCGCCGTAAGGCCCGGTATTCGGGGAATTGACCCCGTACGAATCATCGTAGTAGGGGCAGGGGTGCTGAAAGGTAACCAGCAGCATCCGGGGACATTCATCTGAAATCCAGAACTTGTAAAATTCGTGCCCCCACCTTGCCCAACGGTTCTTTGAGTCCGGTTCTTCGGCTTGAAAACCATTTGGAGGGCCGAGGGAAAAATGCCCCTGAATGTAATTAACTGGATAGTAAATACCAGGGTGTTCTTCATATCCCTTTGGAAGAAGCACTGTTGCCCCCAAGTACATGGGGTGACCCCAAAATTCCGAAAGCATTTTGCTCTGAAATTTAATCCTTTTGACCCATTTGGTATCCGGAGGGATTTCCACAGGAGGGATTCTACGATCGCAACTCAGTCTGACTGAGCCGGTTTCTGAGGGCGGAATCTTGACCTTCCTTATCTCGCTGTAAAGATTCCCCGGAGACCTGTGCCATCTCTGCCCCTCCCACTGGTCATTATGCATCCACAAAACGTGGCCGTCAGAACGTTCAAACCGCGTGTATATGTTGACAAAGCCCTGAACATAATATTCCCCCGGAGGGATCTCACTGAGGCTCTCCAAAGGATAACCAAAGTCTTTCCTGTCGATGATAACAGATGAATCAGGCTGTAGATTATGGATATCCTTTCCAAAAAACGGGACTCCATTCGGGCCGATCTGGAACCGGGGCTCACGGTTCTTGTTCTCTGAAATCATTACATACACTCTTCCGGTAATGGAATCCGCATGGATCGATCCGGGAAAAGATATCTCAAACTGTAATCCCTTCTCTCTTTTCCCAACGCACCCTGAAACGACCGCCAGCATCAGAAAAAGGAAAGCGGCATAAAAAGCGATTCGGTTTGTTTTTCCAGACATAAAGTCTTCCTCCGCTAATAAAAATTCATACTGTCAATCCTTCTCATGAAAACCAAGCGGATGTCAAATCTGTACCTCATAGACACTTGGAATATTCTTTAAAGAGATATCTTTATTGAATGTCCATGAGACTAGGTCAACGGATCGAAAATAGGGGAAAAAACGAGAACGGAATAACGGTCTCATGGGATAATAACTTCTTGTCCACTCTACCGCCCCCACACAACCGGAATCCTTTATGTACTGAAGGAAAGCCTGAATAAAGCCATAGCGCTCTCTGGCAGAAAGCTCTGGATAGGCAACATGGTTTATCCAAGCCCACCTCTTTTTAGTTCTTCCGAGATGTTCGTGATATATGAAATTGATCAATCCTTCCACCTTGCCTGACTTTTCATAGACAAGCGTCTGTGAAACTCCGGGAAAATCCAATTCGCACGCCAGTTCATCTCTTTCCCAGATCAAAGAAAGCTCAACACTGTCCTTGTATCGATTAAGCAGGTCCAGACACATATCAATATCTTCCATCTGATATTCTCTTATCGAAACAGAAGGGCAAACTTTTGGCCTGCGGTGCCCTCCTATTATCCTGATAGCCGCGCTCTCCCATTTTTTCAATCCTTCTGACTCCATAACGCTGGGCAGATCAAGGATACGGGCCAGGACATAGTTCCTTTTAACTTTTTCTACAGGATGGCCGGTCTCCTCAAAATTCCTGATCATCATTGTGGAACGGTGTCCTTTCTCAAGAGTCAGCAAGGAGAAATCAATTTTTAAACTCTGGTTGAGCTTCAGGGCTTCGTTGACGATCGCCTTTCCTATGCCGCGGCGAAGCAGCTCCCGTCTTGTTACCATGAGACAACTATAGACTGCCCGAAAGGTCTTGCCTTGGAAATGGAAGCGCTGTGGCAGGTTAGCTAAAAAGGATACAATCTCATCCCCTCGATACGCTGCAATAAGATACCTGCCATCCTTAATGCGGTTAAAAAGATACTTTAAAAAAGCTGGCCGGTAGAAATTTGGAAATGACTCGATCCCATATTCATCCCTCCAGGAAGAGTGCGCCATCTTTTCGAGGCCTTTTAAATCCCCGCGAAAAGAGTCTATAGAGATATCTGACAGCATTTTTCTTAAGATTTTGAATTTTATAGGTTAATAATAAAATAATCAAGAAGCTTCGCAACAAAAAAATGCACATCGCCATTTTTTTATGAATAATCCAGGTTAATGACTTCATTTCTCAAAATATTTGTCGTATGTTACACTGCAGTATCTTAAAGGAGCATATTGATGAAAAAAATATTCTCACTCATTTGCATAAGCCTTTTCTGTCTTTCATTAAATTCCCAGGAACAGGCCAAACCGGACGGAGAACAAGCATGGAAGCACATGGAATATCTTTCTTCGGATGATTTCAAAGGCCGCAAATCAGGCACTCCGGAATACCTCAAGGCAGCCCACTATGTCGCAGAAAAGATGAAAGAGTACGGCCTCAAACCGGGTGGAAAAAAAGGTTCGTATTTCCAGCAGGTGGAATTCAGGAACTGGCGGCATTTCGAACCTCCTGTCCGGTTTGAGATCGTATCCCCGAAGCACCTCCTCTTTTCCCCTGGACGCTCCAACCATTTTTTCCCGAACGGCGGAACCGGGTCGGGAATCGTAAAGGCCCGGCTGGCTTTTGCCGGATACGGGCTGGTATCACACAAAGACAAATGGGACGATTATGGAGATATGGATGTCAGCGGAAAAATTGTCCTTATCATTCCTGGCGCTCCTGAATTTCTCAAGGGAATATCCAGGAAAGAAAAGTCCCTGGACAGTAAAATCAAAACAGCGGTAAAAAAAGGGGCTGCAGGCGTGCTCATAATGAACATCGGGGAGAGCCTTAGAGGATGGGGCATTCCGGAAGGAGCCAATAAGGGAACCTGTCCGGAAGGGTTCCTGGTGATGACAGCGAACAGCAGCCTTCTGGATAAGATGTTTTATATAAAAAATCTGAGCTGGCGTAATAGAGTGAGTGAAATGATACGCGAAAAAAAACCTCACCCATTCCAGCTGGACCTGACCGTAGAAATGGAAGTCCATTACATCCATGAGGACCGCACAGCTCCCAGTGTGCTGGGCCTTATACCGGGAAAACATCCTGAACTAAAAAACGAATATATAATAATCGGAGGGCACCTGGATCATCTGGGTGTAGGGCTTGACGGTTCTATCTACAACGGCGCTGATGACAACGCGTCATCCGTAGGGGTCTTGCTGGAAATCGCGCGTGTGATTCAAGCCAATGATTTTCACCCTGACAGAAGCGTTGTACTGGCAGCCTGGGCCGGAGAAGAGCTTGGCCTGATCGGTTCCAGATATTATACAGAGCACCCCATTTATCCGCTCGAAAAAACATCCGTCTATATGAACATGGACATGGTAGGCACAGGAGACCTTGACCTCTATGTGGGAGGCATGTGGGAATTCTCGGAATTCTTTGCTCTTATCAAGAAAAACATGAAGGAAAAGTTCACAAAAAGGTTGAAACACCGCATAGAATACCGGGGCTCTGACCACACCTCCTTTCTTCTCAAAGGGGTCACCTGCCTGAGCTTAAGGTCAGGGAATGTCCTCACAAGAGAACTTGATGATGAGCATCCCGAATACCACAAGCCCGGCGACAGAGCGGAAACAATCAAGCCTGAACTCCTGCAGCAGGCGGCCGAATATCACTATGATAATATTGTGTGCCTCTCCAATTGCGGGGAAAACCTCCTTGACCCAAAATACCACATAAATTTCCTTCATAAAGACGCCGACCTTGTGGATATGCATTGTGACACCATAGGCAGAGTGCTCAATGGAGAAGACCTGACCAAGGACCTTAACAAAGGGCACATAGACATTCCAAAACTCAAACAAGGCTCTGTGGACCTTCAGGTCTTTGCCTGTTTTGTAGACCCTCCGGAGAACAATTCACAAAAGCACAGGGCCGCTAAAAAAGCCTTTGCCCAGATAGATGCGGTTCACAAGCTTGTAAATGAAAATCCTGAGGATCTGATCCTTGTCACTTCCCCCGATGACATGCGAAAACTCCGGGGCAACCGCAAAACAGGGATACTGATCGGGATCGAAGGGGGATATGCCATAGAAAATGACCTCCGGCTCCTCCGCTCTTTTTACAGGAACGGCGTGAGACTCATGACCCTCACCCACTGGTTCCGCACTGACTGGGCTGATGCCTCAGGCGACCCGGAGCCTGAACACGGCGGCCTGACAGAATTCGGTGAAGAAGTAATCAAAGAAATGAACCGGTTGGGAATGGTCATAGACGTATCCCATGTCCATGATGAGACTTTCTGGGATGTGATGGATATCTCAGAAGCTCCTGTTGTGGCCTCCCATTCCTGCTGCCGGGCTCTTTCAGACCATCACCGGAACCTCTCTAATAAAATGCTCAAGGCTCTGGCAAAAAACGGCGGCGTCATCGGAATCAATTTTTTCCCTCACTTTTTAATGGCAGACAATCTCAAGAAGATGGAAGATCTGAAGGCAGAGCTTATAAATAAATATGACCTGCCTGAAAAACTGGCTGACTTTTTAAAAGTCGAACCCGAAAGAGCAGAAGCCTTCAGAACAGAGTACAGGGAAAGATTAGAAAGGCTGGAACAGGAAATGCCTGAAATCAACGTAAAGACAGTAGTGGATCATATCGAACATGTGATCAAAGTCACAGGAAGTACAAACCATGTGGGACTCGGCTCTGATTTTGACGGTATAAGCAGCACTCCCGCAGGCCTTTCACATGCAGGAGAACTGGCCCATATCACAGAAGAACTGGTCAAAAGGGGATATGATGACCAGGATATAAAAAAAATACTGGGAGGGAATTTTCTCAGAGTGTTCAGGGAAGTTACATCAAAGTCTTCTGTTCATTAAAACCGGCATTCTCCATCCACCGGATGGTCTTTGTCAATCCCTCTCTCAAATCCACAAGAGGCCTGTATCCGGTCATCCTTTCCGCCTTTGATATATCGGCAAGGGAATGTTTGATGTCTCCCTTTCTGGGATCCGAATAAACAGGATCGATTTCTTTTCCTGTTATTTCTTTAAGAATTTTGATGAGCTCATTCAGACTGATGCTTGAAGAGGTGGCGATGTTGATAACCTCACCTTTTGTTTTTTTTGCCCTGGAGCACAGAAGATTTGCATAGACCACATTATCCACAAAAGTGAAATCTCTGGTCTGTTCCCCGTCACCGAAAACAACGGGTTTCTCCCCTTTTAAAAAAGCATCAATGAATTTAGGGATCACGGCCGCATACGGGGATTCAGGATTCTGGCGGGGGCCAAACACATTAAAATAACGGGTTGTCACGGTTTGCAATCCATAAACCTCGCTGAACACCTTACAGTAATACTCTCCGGCCAGCTTGGTGAGCGCATAGGGGGACAGAGGATTCGGCATCATATCTTCTTTCTTCGGAAGGGCCGGTGTGTCCCCGTAAACAGATGAAGAACCGGCATATATGACCCTCTTTACCCCTTTATCACGGGCTGCTACCAGCACATTCAGTGTGCCGTCAACATTACTCTGGTTAAATTCGATCGGATTTTCAATGGAACGGGGAACAGAGGGGATAGCCGCCTGATGAAACACATAAGTGATGTCTTTGCATGCTTCCTGAACCGCATCAAGGTCCCGGATATCTTTTTCTATAAACTCTATCCTGCTGAGAATACCCTTCAGATTGGAAATATTCCCGGTTGACAGATTATCAATGACCCGGACATTATTTTCTTCTTTGAGCAGGCCCCTCACAAGAGCGGAACCTATGAAACCGGCGCCACCCGTAACCAAACAAGCTTCGTCCATACAATCTCCCTTTACACTTCTTCCGTAAGCTTCAGGAAACGCTTGTAAGGAATGGCCATCCAGCTCTCTGCATTAAAAGCCCCGTTGGATAGGCTGATCATAGAGACTTTGGCGGCTGTTTCCTCGTCCGGAGCTTCATAAATATCCAAAAAATCATAGGAGCCTAAAAGAGCGTAATGAGCCCTGAATTTGACTTCAGGACATTTCTCCTTTACTTCCTCCAGCCATGCTCTTCCTAATCTAGCCCTGTCTTTTATCTGTCTCGAGACTTCAGGTGCGAGTTTTGTCATTAAAATAAACGTTTTCATTCTTACCCTCCTTTATATAAACAAATAATCTGTATATAACCTGTCTTATTCACGAGCCGGGGTTAATCGCCTCCCGTTAAAGTGGCTACCATCACTGCCTTTATGGTGTGCAAACGGTTCTCAGATTCATCAAACACAATGGACCCTTCCGATTCAAACACTTCCTCTGTCACTTCCATACTTTCCAGACCGAATTTTTCATATATCTCCTCTCCGATCTTTGTTTCTCTGTTATGAAAAGCAGGAAGGCAGTGCATGAACTTTACCTTGGGATTCCCGGTCAGTTCCATGAGTTCCTTGTTAACTTGATAGGATTTTAAAAGCCCGATCCTTTCTTCCCAAATAGAAGCCGGCTCCCCCATTGAAACCCATACGTCCGTATAAAGAAAATCACATCCCTCAACAGCCCTGATATCGTCTGTTATCGAAATCTTTGCTCCCGTAGCCTCGGCAATCTTTTCTGCTTTACTGACTAGTTCTTTTTTCGGTTGGAGCTTTTCCGGCCCGATCAAACGAAAGTCCATCCCCATTTTTGCAGCCCCCACCATCAGAGAACTAGCCATGTTGTTCTGCGCATCTCCCAGAAAGGAAAAAGTGATATCCTCAACCGGTTTTTCACTGTGCTCCGTCATGGTCAAAAGATCCGCCAGCACTTGAGTAGGATGGAATTCATTGGTAAGGCCGTTCCAAACAGGAACACCCGAAAACTCAGCAAGCCGCTCCACTACTTCCTGGCCAAAACCCCGGTACTGTATCCCGTCATACATCCTTCCCAGAACCCGGGCCGAGTCTTTAATAGATTCCTTATGTCCGAATTGAGAACTTGTGGGGCCCAAAAAAGTCACATCCGCTCCCTGGTCAAAGGCTGCGACTTCAAAAGCACACCTGGTCCTGGTGGATGTTTTTTCAAAAACAAGAGCGATGTTTTTCCTCCCCAGTCTCTGCTTCTCATTCCCGGAATATTTTTCCTTTTTCAGCTTATTGGAAAGATCCAGCAGGTATCTTATTTCCTCCGGACTAAAATCCAGAAGCTTGGTCAGACTTCTGTTTTTCAGATTGCAGTACATTTTCTCTCCCTTATTATGAACTCTCCCGGTTATTCATGTTCCTGTATTTTTGAGATATCATCAATGGCATACATGCCTCGTCCATTGGTCGCTATGACAAGCACATTGTCCCGGGGATGGATCACCAGGTCCCACACAAAACAGTTGGGCAGCCCGTTAGGCAGAACATGCCATTTTTCCCCTCTGTCTAAACTCACATACACCCCTAAGTCATTTCCCACATAAAGGATATTTCCTTTTTTCGGGTCTTCCCGGATAACATTGACAGGACCTCCGGGAAGATTTCCTGATATGTCTTTCCATGTCTTCCCGTAATCCTCGGATTTACAGACATAGTCAGTGAAATCATCGTCTCTCCGTCCGTTCAATGTCAGATACACTGTGGCTTCATCGTATTTGGATGCGACTATCCTTGAAACATGCTTGTTATAGGGAAGACCATCCGTAATCTCCTGCCAGTTTTTCCCTGTATCTTTGGTCACATGCACTCTGCCGTCATCCGTTCCCGCATAGATAAGACCCTCTTTAAGAGGAGACTCTGATATAGAGCTCAAACAGGCGTAAGGGATGGCAAAAGGAAGCTTCCCCTGTTTTTCCGGATCATCGTAGGTAAGGTCAGGACTTATTCTCTCCCAGGTTTCCCCTTTGTCAGGAGATCGGAACACATACTGCATTCCATGGTAAATCACCTGATTATCATGGGGAGAGATTATGGTGGGCGCAAGCCACTGACCTCGAAGGGGCGGCTCGTCTTCTCCCACTTGGGGAAGTATGTTTTTCGTGATCCATCTGTTATCTTTGAGTTCAGACCGCATCAGCCTTCCGTAAAACGAAGAGGAATAGACGATATCCGGATTTTCAGGGTCAACGGCAATCGTGGTCCCTTCTCCCCCGGGAGACCGTTCCCAGTGGGTCAAAAGCATTTGCGATCTGTCTCTCTGAGGCAGTGTATGGGCAATATTTCCCCTGTATGTCAAATGGTCCTGTACCGAGCCGTAAATGTTAAAAGGCTCTTTCATGTCATAAGCCACATTATAGAACTGAACGAGGGGGAGATTGTTATGAAAATGCCTCCAGGTCTGACCGCCGTCATAAGAAATATTAACCCCTCCGTCATTGACATTGATGAGATAATCCGGTTCATCCGGGTCTATCCAGAGACCGTGATGGTCACCGTGAAGTTCCGGAAAATAAAGGGTCTTGAAAGTCCGGCCTCCGTCCGTTGATTTGGCAAGGCGGAGACCCATGATATAAACCGTATTCTCATCGCTGGGATCTACCCGCATCTGTCCGAAAACCCATCCGTAAGTTCCACAAAAGCCCTCCATATATCTATTGTCAGGACTGACTTTTTTCCATGTCTCTGCCTTATCATTTGACCTATAGACCTCAGCACCTTTGATTACTCTTCCTTTTTTCAACCGGCCGTATGCATCTCTCTCGCCCTCTTCTGGCATGCGCCCCGGATTATGGTTGTCAACAAAAGCATAGATCACATTGGGATTGCTTCGAGCGATATCAAGGCCAATTCTTCCTGTCTTGTTAAGGTCAGGCAGCCCGTTGGTCTTCTGCTCCCAGGTCTTGCCTCCGTCCGTGGTCTTGAATATTCCGTCTCCTGGTTCGGGCATGGGGTCGCTCCAGCGTCCTCTGATATGATTCCATAGTGATGCGTAGAGAGTATCCGGATCTGCGGGATCTATGACCAGATCTATGGCTCCGATTTTTTCGTTCAAATACAGCACCTTGTCCCATGTTTGACCTCCGTCTGTGGTCTTGTACACCCCGCGCTCCTCATTATAGGTCCACTCATGTCCAGAAGCCGCGACATACACAACATCCGGATTTTCCGGATGAATGACGATCCTTCCTATAGTGTGGGTATTTGCAAGCCCCATATGTTTCCACGTCTTTCCCGCATCTGTTGACTTATAGACTCCTGTGCCGGCCACCGAAGCCCTGAAAATATTAGCTTCCCCGGTTCCTACCCATATAATATCAGGATAGACCGGAGCTATGGCTATATCGCCTATGGATATGGAAGGGGCCTCATCAAATAAGGGTACCCATGTAATGCCGGAATTTACGGTTTTCCACACTCCTCCGGTGGCTGCTCCTATGTAAATGATGTGTTTTTCGCCTTTGGGAACAGCTATATCCGTGCATCTTCCGCTTATGACATCCGGACCGAGAAAGCGCCATTTCAGATCATTAAACAGAGACTGGTCTTTCATTTCCATGTGCTGTTGATACCAGGCTAAACGCTGCTCAGGATCAGTGGATTCCACTTTTTTTCCCTTTTCAGGAACAGCTGAAAAAACAGTTGTACTCAGAAATATCGAAATCACTAAAACAAATAAACCTTTGCATAAAAAACGGCTAAAAAATGAAGACATGACTGAACCTCCTAAAATTTGAATAAATATCGTGATTCATTTTACAAACAAATTTTCAATGATCAGGTTTTGTCTTGCTTTTTAGCATCAAGGAAGACTACCTTGAAAAAAATTGTTCTCTGCTGAGCGCATAGAGTTTGACTCTGCCTCTTTGTAATTTTCTCATAACAAAACCCTGGTAAACCATTCCTACTCTTTCAGCTACCCTTTCTGATGCTCTATTTGCGGGGAAAATAGAAGCTACGATCCTCTGCACATCTGACTCTGAATAGACATAGGCAAAAAGTCGGTGAGTGGCCTCTGTAGCATATCCTTTACCCCAATATTTTGGAAGAAGGATATAAAAGACTTCCACATCCGTGCTTCCTTTGACCGTCATTAATCCGATAGCTCCCACATATTGATCATCCGACTTTCTAACAACAGCCAGGACAAATATCTGATTTTCTTTCCCGTACCTGTCAATGATCATATTAAACAGCTCTTCCGCTCCTTTATAGGTCTTCTGCTCGGAAATAAAAGAAAGATACTGGGTTGCCTTTTCATCTCTCATGAAAGAAAAAAAAGGCTCCCAATCCTTGTCGATAAACGGCCTGATATAAAGCCGATCAGTCTCCAGGCGCTCCGGAATTCTTATATTAAATCCTTCTCTGAAAAAAGCCATTTTAAGAAATCACCACTAACCAAGTCTATTATATATAAATATTTTTAAAATAGAAATGCTTTTGATGATTGCATTACCTGTGTTTCTATATTATTTTAGTTAATAATAACAAACGGGAAGGATTTTAAAATGCCTAAACTCAAAACGATTTTTATTCTATTTCTTTCTTTATTGACCTTGGGTTTCACCTCTGCCCGGCAGGAGGCTGCGGAGCAAACAGAATCAGCTGTTCCCCGGCCCGAACATCCGCGTCCTCAATTTCTCAGAGATTCCTGGCTCAATTTGAACGGCAAGTGGAGTTTTGCCTTTGACTTCGGAGTTTCCGGAAAACAGCAGGGGCTTCAAAACAGCACTGGATTTGATGAGACCATCATCGTCCCTTTTTGTCCGGAAAGCCAACTCTCAGGAGTGGAATACAAGGACTTTATCAAAGCCCTCTGGTATCAGAGAAACATCACTGTCCCCGAATCCTGGAAAGGGAAGAAAATAATCCTTCACTTTGGTGCGGTCGACTATGCTTCAGAGGCTTTTATTGACGGCCAGTCCGTGGGAAAGCACTGGGGGGGGACCTGTTCGTTTGATTTTGATATCACAGACTCCATCAAACCAGGCTCGATCCACAGTCTTGTGGTCTCTGCTTATGACGATGTCCGCTCCCGTGTGCAGCCTGCTGGAAAACAATGTCCTGACTACAATTCCCGGGGATGCCACTACACCCGTACCACAGGCATCTGGCAGACCGTTTGGCTGGAATCCGCATCTCCTTATGGATTCAAATCATGCCATATAATCCCTGATATCGACCAGAAAAAGCTCACTGTCACTCCGATATTTTATCAAATCAAAGAGGATTCGGAACTGCAGATAACAGTCAAACAGAATGGAAAAACCGTAAAACAGGAAACATTTGCTGCTTCACAGGGTTCTCCCTGCAGTGTGACCATCAAAAAACCACAACTGTGGTCACCTGAGAATCCATTTCTCTATGACATTATTCTTGATGTCCTTGACAGAGATGGAACAGTCCTTGACAGAGTCAAAAGCTACGCAGGGATGAGGAAAATCCATACTAAAGGAAATCAAATATACCTCAACAACAAGCCCATCTACTTAAGGTTAGTGCTCGACCAGGGATTCTATCCGGAAGGTATCTGGACAGCTCCCAGTGATGAGGCTTTAAAAAATGATATTCTTCTCTCAAAAAAAGCCGGTTTCAACGGAGCCCGTCTCCACCAGAAAGTGTTTGAAGAACGGTTTCATTACTGGGCTGACAGACTGGGTTATCTCACCTGGGAAGAATCCTCAAGTTGGGGCATAGATGTCACAAGCGGAGAAGCGGCCAGAAATTTCCTCACCGAATGGGAAAACATCATCGCCCGTGACAGAAACCATCCGTCCATCATCGCATGGACTCCTTTTAATGAAACCTGGAGCGGAGGAGAAAAACTGGAACGGTTGCTCACAGAAGCTTATGACCTCGCCAAAAATCTGGACCCCACACGCCCCGTAAATGATGCCAGCGGCGGCATCCATATCAAAACAGACCTCTGGACCGAACACACATATCAGCAGGATCCTGAAAAACTCCGTATTCTTCTCACCCCGTCTGAAAAACAATCCATCTGGACCCGCAATCCCGAACAAAACTCCAAATACCAGGGTCAGCCCTATCTCATTGACGAATACGGAGGTATCAAATGGATCCCGTCCGCTCAACAGCAGCACTCCGAAGATTCATGGGGATACGGAGAAGACCCCAGTACCCTGGAGGAATTCTACATCCGGCTGGAAGCTCTTACGGATGTCATCCTGAACATGGACCATATCTGCGGATTCTGCTATACACAGCTTACAGACATTGAGCAGGAACAGAACGGGATTTACAATTATGACCGGACAGAAAAATTTGACATGGACAGGGTCAACAAAATAATCTCAAAAGAAAGAACAAAATAAAAAAATTAGGCTTTTATAATGATTAACCTGGATTAAAAGGAGATGACATGTTAAGAATAGACCGTTTCCTCATTGTTTTTTTAGCTCTGGTCTTTATTGCAGGCCCCCGCCTTTCAGTTTTTTCAGAAGCACTCACAGGGCCGCTTCCACCTTATGACCTCCGGTGCGAATACCTTAAAAATCCCATGGGGATCGATGTGGAAAAACCGAGGTTTTCGTGGATGCTTTCCCACTCAGAGCGGGGTCAGAAACAATCCGCCTATCAAATCATGGTGTCCACAAATCCTTCTCTGGAAAAGGCAGACATGTGGGATTCCGGAAAAGTCCTTTCGGAACAATCCCTTCATACGGCTTATGAAGGAGAACCTCTTGAGAGCAACTGTACTTACTTCTGGAAGGTCCGGTACTGGGATAAAGACGACAGGCCCAGTTCTTTCAGCCGGATGGCCCGTTTTGATACCGGATTTTTTCACCAGGATGAGTGGAAAGGAGAATGGATCAGCGGAGAGAATCTGTTCCGAAAAGAATTTTCCGTTCAGAAAAGTATTGTCCGCGCCCGGGCTTTTGTCTGCGGCCTCGGCTATTACGAACTGAGGATCAACGGGAAAAAAGCAGGCGACCATGTGCTTGATCCCGGATACACAACCTATGACCAGAGAGTGCTCTATGTCACCTATGACGTCACTGACCTCCTCACTCAGGGCCAAAACGCAGTGGGAGTGATGCTGGGAAAAGGATGGAGCGAAATAAGGCTTTTGATGCTGCAGATAAATGTGGAACTGGAAGGAGGAGAGCTTCTCTCCCTTGTAACGGACAGCACCTGGAAAACAGCTCAGGGACCTTTGGTTTCCGACAGCATTTACAACGGAGAAGTGTATGATGCCCGAAATGAACTCCCCGGATGGGACAGTCCGGAATTCGATGATACAGACTGGAATCCCATTGAGACCGGATTCAAGCCCAGAGGAAAACTTTCCTCCCAGATGCTTCCTCCCATAAAAATCATGGATACCCTTTTACCCAGGGAAATAACCCAGCCTGAAAAGGGAGTTTATGTGTTTGATTTCGGACAGAATTTCAGCGGTTGGGCAGAGCTTACGGTCTCAGGCCCTCGAGGAGCTGAAGTCCGGATGCGTTTTGCGGAACTTTTGTACGATAACGGAATGATCAATCAAGAAAACCTGAGGAGCGCTAAAGCTCAGGATGTGTACATATTAAAAGGAGATGAAACGGAAAAATATGAACCCCGCTTCACTTACCATGGGTTCCGATATGTGGAACTCACCGGATTTCCGGGTGTCCCGAATCCAAATACCCTCAAGGGAAAACTAGTGCATTCTTCAGTCCATCAGATGGGAAATTTCTCCTGCTCCAAATCCGTTCTGAACAAACTCCAGGATTTGATCATATGGGGACAAAAGACCAATCTTCACTCCATCCCCACTGACTGCTGCCAGAGAGACGAGAGAATGGGATGGATGGGTGATGCCCACCTGACCGCAGAATCTGCCCTGATGAATTTTGATATGGGCGCTTTTTACACAAAATTTATTACGGACATCCAAGACACACAGGATAAAAAAGGAACCATCACTGATACGGTTCCTTTTATCTGGGGGCAGCGGCCGGCTGATCCTGCCTGGGGCACAGCTTATCCCCTTCTCTGCTGGTATATATATAGGTATTATGGAGACAAAGGCATCCTCGAACAGCAGTATGAGGGACTAAAAAAATATGTGGGTTTTCTCCAGTCTGAAGCTAAAAACAACATCCTTGAACACAGCCATTACGGGGATTGGGTGGCTGTGGAAGATACCCCGGGAAGTCTGGTCTCTTCTTTCTTTTATTATTATGATGTCCTTTTACTTCAAAACATAGCAGATGTTCTGGGAAAGGAAACAGACGCTCGATCCTATCAGGACCTTGCAGGAAGAATAAAAAAGGCATTTCATGAAAAATACTATGATCCCGAAACCCGAAATTACGGCACAGGAAGCCAGACCTCGAACGTTCTCCCCTTGTTTTTAGATATGGTTCCTGAAAAAAACAGGGGAGGAGTCCTGCACAACCTGAGAAAAAGCATCATATACAAAAACAACACACACCTGACCACTGGGATCATGGGCACCAAATACCTTATGGAAGTGCTGTCGAACACAGGCTCTTCAAATTTAGCTTATGACCTCTCAGTTCAAACCTCCTATCCCAGCTGGGGGCATATGATTGAAAACGGAGCGACCACTCTGTGGGAACTGTGGCAGAACAAAACCGGTCCGGGAATGAACTCGCACAACCATCCCATGTTCGGAAGTGTGGGCGCCTGGCTTTACAAAGCTCTGGCCGGTATCAGACAAAAGCAAGACTCAGCCGGATTCAAACACATCCTTATCCGGCCAGAAATGGTGAGGGACTTGAGCTTCGCCTCAGGAACCATTTACGCTCCCATGGGGCCAATCACCAGTTCCTGGACCAGATCCGACCATCACATTGAACTGAAAGTCCATATCCCTGTAAACTCTGACGCAGAGGTCTTCATACCAAAGCTCACACTCGAAAACATCATCCTCAAGGAGAACGGAAACCGGATTTATGCACAAGGAAAATTCTTAACCGGGCTCCCAGGAATCAACAAAGTGGAAGAGCTTGATGATTTCATGCGCATAGAGATCGGCTCTGGCTGGTATCATTTCGAGCTCATCAGCCAGTAGTTTAAACAAAAACTAAGATATCTCCAAACAAAACAAGCAAAGTGTACATTTTTGTCATCCTTATTTACTAAATATTCGTAATAATATTTAGGAGAGAAAATATGAAAGTACTATCAAGAGCAGACGAAATCCTGCTGGTCTCAGTCTTGAACCTGGATGAGAATGCTTATGGAGTGACCATAATCGAAGAAGTCTACAAACGAACAGGAAAAAAATTGAGCTTTGGCAGCATATGGGTTTCTTTGGATATTCTTTATAAAAAAGGATATATCAACAAGCGCATGGGAGATCCCACTCCCCAAAGGGGAGGGCGGAGCAAAATTTATTATACCCTGAAGCCAAAAGGAATAAAGGCACTGGATGAGATCGCCAAATTCCAAAAATCCCTCTGGGAGGGAGTCCCGAATCTCTTAAAAAAGGCTGTGCAGTCCAAATGAGCGTAAACAAATCAAGGCCCCCGCGAATAGCCGGATGGATCTTTGCACTGTTCTGCTCAAATGGAGAAAAATCTTCAATAGCAGGGGATATGAATGAGTATTACTCTGTGATCCGTGACCAGGAGGGCCAGCTAAAGGCCCATTTCTGGTATTGGAAGCAGGTGCTTTTTTCCGCCGTCGCCTTCATCAAAAATTTTATTTATTGGAGGATCGTTATGATAAAAAACTATTTAAAAACAGGATTGAGGTACATCAAGAGGAACAAAGCTTATTCCTTCATCAATATTCTCGGCCTGGCTGTTGGAATGGCGTCCTGCGTTCTCGTGTTCCTTTGGATTAAGGATGAAATCAGTTACGACCTCTTTCATAAAAATGCGGACCACCTGTATCGCGTGGATCAAATATATGTAAATCCGGGTGAGGAAGAAACCTGTTCTCGCATTACCCCTCCTGCATTGGTTAAGGCTTTGATAGAAAATTATCCTGGAATAAAAAATGGGACCCGGTATCTCTACCGAGAATGGAGATTCAAGGCAAAGGAAAATACGTTTAATGAAACAGGGGCCATCGTAGACGATACTTTTTTAGAATTGTTTACATTTCCCCTGGTCAAAGGAGATAAAAGAGAAGTGCTTTCAAAGCCTGACTCCATTGTGCTCACAGAAAAGACAGCAAAAAAATTTTTCGGGGACGCTAACCCGATTGGAGAATCAATAACCATGGGGGATAAATATGATTTTGTTGTATCCGGAATCCTGAAAGATATTCCCCACAATTCAAGCTTCTCGTTCGATTTCCTTGTCCCCTATTCATTCGGACTAAGAACATCCTCATATTTTCAGGATAATTGGAAAAACAGTTTTATGCACACTTATGTTCAGTTACAGAACCGAACAGAGGTGCCCGCTTTATCCCAGAACATAAGAGAATTGATAAAGGAACATGTGCCGGAATCTGTAGCTACACTGTCGTTAACTCCGCTTACGCGACTCCACCTTCATGATCCTGATCCCTATAAATTAAAAGGAAGCGGCAATGCCACATATGTATATCTTTTCTCCATCATGGCGGTATTTTTACTGCTTATTGCCTGTATTAATTTCATGAATTTATCCACGGCCCGGTCAGGAAAGCGTGCCAAAGAGGTAGGAATGAGAAAGGTCATCGGCGCAAAACGACTGGATATCATAAAACAATTTTACGGGGAGTCCGTATTGCTGGCATTGATCGCTGCGGTTTTCGCAATGGTCCTGGTCGCTCTTTTCTTAACTGAATTCAACAGCCTCACTGGGAAACAATTCGGACTTGATATCGCAAGCCATCCTTTGAATTGGGGGATTCTTTTGACCGTCGCCGCAATTACCGGAATCATATCAGGTTCCTATCCTTCCCTTTTCTTATCGAGTTATCAGCCTGTTTGCCTTTTCAAAGGATTACTAAAAGGAGGGAACAAGGGGATCAGGGCAAGAAGGACATTGGTGATTTTTCAGTTCACTCTTTCTATTGTTACGGTTATAGGTTCTCTTGCAATATATGGACAGCTGCGTTTCATGCAGAGCAAGGACTTAGGATTTGATAAGAATAACATCCTTTTTTTCAGACCTCAGGGAGACCTTACCAAAAAATATTCCGCCATAAAAGAAGAATTGATGAGGATTCCCGGCGTCATACAGCTCACAACAACAGATAGCCCTCCCGGGCGGCGTGAGACTTATACAGATAATATTAGCTGGGAGGGGAAAAACCCGGATGATAGAGTCGAAATGGAACTCATAGCTGTTGATCACGACTATCTCGATACATTTTCCATGAAGATGGCTCAAGGAAGGTTTTTTTCCAGAGTGCATCCCACTGATGAAAAGGAAGGAATAGTGGTGAATGAGGAGGCCGTTGAAGCCATGGGAATGGAATCACCTCTGGGGAAACGCTTTTTTTATAAATCCCAGGGAATAGATGGGAAAATAATCGGAGTGGTAAAAGATTTCCATTCCCGTTCCCTTCACTTTGCCATCGGGCCTCTGTTCATGATTCTCTACCCAGACTGGTGCGATACGGTCTGTATCAAGGTCAGGCCTGAAAATCTCCCTTCCACTATCGCTTCCATAAAAAAAGCTATAAACAAAATAGTCCCTGACTATCCTTTTGATTTTCAATTTCTCGATGAAGACTTGAACAGCCTTTACATATACGAAAAACGCACAAGCACATTTCTAAGATATATCATGGGTTTAACCATTTTTATTTCCTGCCTGGGTCTGCTTGGTTTGGCTTCATATTCAGCGGAACAAAGGTCAAAGGAAATCGGTATTCGTAAGATACTGGGTTCTTCCGCCCTACAAATTGTCATTCTCATGTCAAAAGATACTGCAAAATGGGTGCTACTCGCCAATGTTTTTGCATGGCCCGTTGCCTATCTTGTTTTGCAAAAATGGATGGGAAGGTTTGCCTACAAAGCCGGAATAAGCTTAACGACATTCATCATGGCAGGTGCTTTGACTATCCTTTTAGCGATGATGACGACCTCATACCATGCCGTTAAGTGCGCTTACTCCCAGCCTGCGGATGCGCTGCGGTACGAATGATAAGAAACAACATCTTCAGAGGTGATCAATTGAGCTTTCCAACTTTGAAAGAGATCACTTTTATTAAAGGGATTCTCTTTTATACGACTGGTCTTTCTTTACTCCTGTTTGTTAAAAAATAAGGTCATAGCGGAAAAGAGGAAAAGGACAAAAAAGAAATAAAGCGGGAACCATACCATGTTCAGGACCAGAACATTTTTTAATGCATACTGCAGAATAAACAGAATCAACAGGAAGACAATGGATACTACGAGAGTAATCAGGCTGGACTTAGACAGGTCCTTGAACTGTTTCTCATCATACCATTCACCCGGCTTTTCTCTGGCCTTTAAAACGAGCCAGTACAAAACGATAAGAGAATAGGGGACAACCGCTATAAAGCACAAGACGGCAATTCCCCCTTTAAGAGCCCATAGGGGAAGTGTGTAAACGGTCGAATACAGAAGAGAAAATACTGTTATCAGAACAAGGCCTGAGATCCCGCTCAGGATTCCGATATACTGCGCATTAATAAAAATGGAATCGTCTTTGACAACTATTTCCTGATCTCTTTGCTTCACCGATTTCCCTGTCCACACAAGAAAGACCACCATCAGAATAGTAAATATAAAATGGACGGCCTGGGTAAAATAGAGAACATAATATGAGGGTGGTGTTATTGCTTATCTTAAGTAATTTTTTCATTTCTTTCTCCTTTAGTTCTTAATCCTCAAGATAAAATATCTCTTCAACGGATTTCTTAAAAAAAGATGCGATCTTAAGCGCGAGCCGTACAGAAGGATTGAATTTGCCCTTTTCAATGGAATGTATGGTCAGACGGGTCACTCCGACCTCGTTTGCCAGTCCCTGCTGGGAAATCTCGTTGTGTTCAAACCGGCATCTTCTTAAATTATTTTCTAGTCTTTGTTTGTTTTTCATTCTCATAGTCCCGTATATATTTATATGCTATTTGTATATTATTATATACATTTATATTCGTATGGCAAGAACTTTTTTTCCACATGAAAAAAATGAAAGGTAAAAGGTGTTCTCAGCCCTTTACGGAGGTCTGTTTTTTCCTTATGGAAAGCCGGACCACAGAAAAAACAAACCACCCCACAGAAGCTGCAAAAAAGAGTGACTTATACCCTCCCTCGCTCATCCGGCCTGAAAAATAAAGAAAAGGCGCTGCCAGACAAAATAAAAGGCTCAATACGGCCATGCCTAAAAAAATCCGTGGGACTACTCTCTTCCACATTGTCATATTATTTCATTCGTGACTTTTCTAAAAGTTCAATATCCACTATGTCCGATTTGCGTCCTGATATCTTTTTGTTCTCTATTAAATCATCCAAGCTGATAAAGTTGACCCTTTCAGAACCATATTCACCCAGTATTCTATTACGCCATACTTCCTGGAACCGAAATCCCTCAATTTTTGTCAATATATCAATCCGTACCGGTTCATAGCCCAGTTGAAAAATATTGCCTTCCTGTGCCAAATCGTCCGGAGTTATGGACAACTGCTCAAAACCAAATTCAGTGAGGACTTTGAGAATCTTTTCGGCATTGTCAACGCTCGGCTCCACAAAAATATCCATATCTTTAGTGTATCTCGGCTTGGCATAAAAAGCGACCGCATAAGCACCTATAATGCAGTATTTGACTTTATGCCTGTTTAATAATTTTAAGAACTCTTCGTAATCTTTTTCCACTCTCATAACTACGGCCCTTTTTAAACTTATGGCATTCATCCCGCAGGAACTGAACTGTTTCAAGCCTTTCTGATGAAGAAAGAGACAAGTAGTAAGAATCATCAAACTGCTTTGCTTCTGAAAATGAATACGTCTTGTTGATCCAGATCTTTTTATTCATCTGACTATTACTTTGTTTTATTATATCTTAACATCTGATTCTTATAAAGATAAAAGATTGTGTTTTAAGATAAAATGACTTTATTTATATTGCCAGCTGTATGAATTACTGCTATCCTAGGTGCTAACTCATGGGGACTATGAAACACCGGAGTTAGAAAAGAAAAGCAAATGACATTGAGAGAAAAGCTTTTTTACCTGGATTATTCGCAAGTCGAGGTTGCTGCAGATGCGAGGCGCAGGGTATGAAGCTGTGGTACTTCACCGCAAATGCCCTGCAACAAAGCAGATGCAGTGAGATCGGCTTGCCTGAAAGGTAAAAAAATGGCGATTAAAATTAAAGAAAAAACAAACAAAAACATTTCAGTTGCCATTTTTATAAAAAGCATGTATATCCTTTAAATCAAAACAAAAAATGTTCATCGCCATTTTTTTATGAATATGTCAGGTTAAGGAGTTCCTATGGCACCTGTAAAAAAAATACTTCGCTTTGTATTGTCAATAATACTCCTTGCCTTATTGATATACGGAATAGTGCTTGCTGCCGGGAGATGGGACTGGATAGAACTGTGGATCATCTTGGCCACTTATCTGATTGTTTTTTCTTCCTGGACCTTGTATCTGAAGCTTAAAAACCCAGAACTCCTCCATGAAAGGGCCACCGCTTTTAAAAAAGGGAAAAAATGGGACCGGATCCTGATATCTATCTACTGGTTATTGATTGTGGTCTTTATGTTTACAGCAGCCTTTGATGCGGGCCGGTTTCAAAATTTCAACATTCCCGTTTCCATAAAAATTGTATGTTACCTGGGAATACTTGCTTCGTATGCCCTTGCCTTTTGGTGCGGGATAGCCAACAAGTACATGTCAAGCTTTGTTCGTATCCAGAAAGACCGCGATCACCAGGTGAGCCAGAGCGGACCTTACCGTTTTGTCCGGCACCCTTTGTATATCAGTGATATAGCGTTTTATCCTCTCATTTCTCTCTTCCTGGGTTCCCTCTGGGCACTGGTGCCGGCTGCCTTGATCATGACCGTATTTGTCATCCGAACTTATCTGGAAGACTCCACATTGAAAAAAGAGCTTGAGGGCTACCTTGAATATTCAAAAAAAGTCAAATACCGCCTGCTGCCTTATGTCTGGTGATTCCTATTGTCAGTTGAAGGCTATAAGTGATCAATCACGGCTGATTCAGTATACTTTGACCTCATAACCTTTCTTCTCAAGAAGCTCGCGGATATTGTCCGGTCCGAAAAAATGGCCTCCTCCGACAACCACCATGTGGATTCCGGGGTGTTCCAGTACGATTTTTTCCAATTTATCCACCATGCCCTGATTGCGTAATGCAAACAGACGGTCATAACCGGCTTTGGATGCGGGATTGCTGAAATCATACATCGCGAGAAATTGTTTTTCAAATCCCTGCCTGTCGTTGCGGAAATAGGAAGAAAACAGCTCCTCCTGCACCTTCGCACCGTATGTGACAGAATGAATAAGCTGTTCGACAATCGCCAGCTGTTTCTCGTAAGGAAGCTCCAGAACAAACAGCTTGAACTGACTGACCACTTCTTCCAATCCCATAACGGTCTTTCCCTTTTGTACGGCCAGGGACCGGATATAAAAATCCACGGCCCGCTCAGGCTCGTATCCGGCCAAGGTCATTATTCTCGAGGATATCTGCATACGGGCAACCCAAGGCTGATACCCACTGAAGAAAGAGGCATCTTCTTCACCGAGAAGTTCTTGAAAAATCTGTTTGGAGGATGGGCTCAAACGCTTCAGAAGGTTTTGATCCTCGGACACCCGATAATCCCCGATAAATTCCAGCATGATTCCCTTGATTGCCGCTCTATCCTCGGCCACCTCGAATATGATGTTTTGAGCCTTTTCCAAGGCCTCAAGGTATCGGCCGTCAAGAGGGTAATCATCGAATCGCCCCCCGTGAACCGATGCAGCCAGATAGACTGTGCTCTCCCCAATTTGGGTCGTCCATAAAAACGGGCCCTGACCTTTCTCTTGAACCGTGGCTGCGGATGACCAAACAATAAAAATGAAAAAAGAAAACAGAAGCAAAGCGCAGAAAGCGCAGACATTTTTGTGTGGTTTTTGTTTCATGAATCCTCCATGATTGTTTATTCTGTTAGCTGAAACAACTCCTCGACCGGAACCTCCAGAACCCTTGACAATTTCAGGGCCAGGTAGGTGGAAGGGACATATTTCCCTTTTTCCACGCTGTTGATGGTTTTGCGGGTGACACCGACCAGATGAGCCAGTTGTTCCTGAGTCAGGTCCTTTTTGGCCCGTTGTACTTTAAGAGTGTTTCTGATGTTATCTCGTCTAAGAGTCATAAATTCATTTATCCAAAAGAAAAAAGGCGATTCTTTGTGTCCCCAATCCGACAATAAGAGATGAGGCGACGATCATCAAATTTTCAATCTCAACGAAAAAGGACAGCAATCCTATCGCGGCTAAAAACACAGCCATGGCGATGAACGCGGTCCTCCATGCTCTGAGGCGATTGAGCTGCACAAGTTCGTTGTGAAGGGCCTCTTTCAAAACAGGATCCCGATTGATCAAATAGGCGTTGCGGCGCAGGCGGACCGCGAAATAAACGACGGCTACCAGAAATATATAGCAGATGATAAGCAAGATCCTGGACAATCGACTCTCCTCTAAGTGTGCGATCTCGAGGGAAGCGAAAGCTATCCAGGTCAGAAAAAAGGCGATGATGGACAGGATATGACCGCCTCTCAATCTCTTCCTTTCCATGTCAAACTTCTCGATGCGGTGGGTCATGGTAATCCTCCTTGCAATTCCGTCAAATTGATTCTATAAATGAACATTAATAAGCTCCTAATTGTAACCTTAACTACTCATATTATGTAGTAAAGTATACATTTTGTCAAGTTTTTTTCTCACTCTTCGGATAGGGGACGTCCCATTAGGGGCCACCCTAGTCAAGAACCTCGCACTTGCGTACGGGGCTTACTACCAGAATGCAAGCATCGCTTATCCGACTTCGTCGGGCCTCACTCCATCTACGGACTTACGGCCGCAGAATTGCGTTTGTGTATTAAATGGAAATATTCCAAAGGGAGACAATCTAGAATATTTTTAATAACCAACGGATTCAGTAATATAGGGTGGTACCTTATGGAGCGTCCCCCATACGATCTTTTCCAAAATAATGAAGCAGCGTGTAACCGATCAGAGCCAGGAAATACCCCGGCAGCCAGCGGAAGTAAAGATGAAGGGGCATGAAATAACAGATGACCAGAGTCCCCAACCAAACACCCAGTGCTTTCCAGTTGAACGCCTGTTTTTTCTTTTCTGCCTGAAATTGAGGGATTTTGAGTGCGGGAAAAATCCAGTGCTCTGCAAACACCACAGCGCCTATGGGCATGAGGACCAATCCGTATATGGCCACATAATCCAGCAGCCGCACAAAAAACACCGGAAAACAGGACAGAACCGTGGTCAAAAGACCGGCTGCCAGCGTCACTCTCCACCGGGGCCAGTTAGGCGTCACAGCCTGCAGCGCCAATCCGGCCCTGTATAAGGTGGGATTGGCTGTGGTCCACCCGGCTATAAACACCCCTGCGGCTCCGGCCAGGCCCGCTGCTTCAAAAGCCATAAGGCCCGGGTGCATCTCCCGCCCCACAGCTGCTACCATGACCCCGGAACAGATCCACGCAAGGAAATGCCCCAGATACATCCCAAAACTGGAATAGAGGCCGTACACCCAGGATTTCGCATACCGGAAAAGTGCCATATCTGAAAGGCCCACATGCATAGCAAGATTGCAGAACCACGAAAAAAACAGCACATGTGCCATATGAAACTTTTCCTGTCCGGCAACAGGGATACCGTTCCAGATTTTGGTTCGAGCCACTTCTAGAAGATTGCTGAAATCCGGATGAACTCCCAAACGCGGAAGCATGGCCACAGCTCCGGCCGCGAACAAGATGAATATCCAGGGTGAGCAGACCTGGGCAAAGCGGCTCAGCTTTTCAAATCCGAGCACAGCCAGGACAGTGAAAACAATGCCCACTCCAAAAGTCAGCAGCACCCACTCCAAACTGCTGGGAAACACATCATCCAGGGAAGGGATGTCAATGCCAAAAGCCAGGCCTAGTGCCGTGGCAGAAACAGCGATCATGGCTCCGGCCAGTATGCAGTAAAGTAAAGCATTGGCAATGTTGTAGATGAAATTCACGCCGGGCCCCACGATCCTTCTTAAATACCAGTAAAGGGTCAGCCGGGTTTGAGTGGCAATGGGTGCGCAGATAAAAATCCAGGAAAGGACGGCCAGCAGATTTCCCAGGAGAAGGCCGATGATCAGGTCCTGAAAGCTTACGCCGTGGAGCACAAAAAAAGCTCCGATCACAAACTCTGTGGCGGCCACATGTTCCCCGGCAAAAAGCCCGGCAAACTTAGCCCCTCCCTGAAACCGGTCCGGGGTCACAGGCTCCCTGTCAAACTCATAGAGATTGTCCATACGGGAAGTGAGTTTGGAAAGAGAAAGCTTCATTTTTTTTGCTTTAATATATATCACAACCCAAGGATTCTCAAGAAGAGAATCATATGTTGCAAAACAAATGAGGTAAATAGGTAAACTATCCCCATATTTCTTATTTGAGTGTTTTTGGGCCCAAAAGCTGCCGAATAAGGCCTTAAATAATCCCAAAAAATAATTTAATTGTAATAATATCAATAATATAGCTTGGTCCGACCCCTAATATATAATATCGTATCAGAATATCATAAAATGAGGATTAGTGAGGCTCAAAATATTGCTCATGGTCCCCTCGCATTTGGGGCAGATGATGGGTGTCTAGGATGAGTTTCTCTTTTGCGTTCCGGTGTCAAAGACCATTCCCATAAATACGATTTCATTCCAGAAATCGCCCGTAAAAATAGGTGCGGTGTATATTATCAATCAAATAGAAAATCATACCCTACTTTTGAATCCTATTATTTAAAGATACTCGATGTAAGAAGAATAAGAGCTATAGGCTCATTCCTTTTTTTCTTCCATTTCCTTATCTGGTTCGGATGAACTTCAAACTGACTCGCTATCTCCGCGATGGTCCGCTCCCCTTTGATGGCTTCCAAGGCTACTCCTGCCATGCCAAACGCCGTGAAGAGTGGGGTGAGTGGATGAGAGAGAAACTCATCCTGGATACACCTCATAGACAGGTGGTCTTCACCATACCTAAGATGCTGCGGATATTCTTCAAATTCAACCGTTCTCTTCTCTCTGAACTCTGTCTATGCGGTAAAGAAGCACTTATGAAATACTTAGAGACAATCACAGAGAGAGATATCACCCCGGGCATCATTGCGGTGATCCAGTCATTCGGAAGCCGGATAAACTTTCATCCACATCTTCACTTTCTGATCACAGAAGGAGGGACAGATAAACAAGGTCTATGAGATCGATCCCCTCATCTGTCCAAAATGCGGAGGAACCATGCGCATTGTCTCATTTATTGAAGATCATAAAGTCATAGACAAGATCATCAAACACCTTAATCTGACCTTTAAGGCTGAACGGCCCCCGCCTCCTCAGGCTCAGCTCTCCATAGCAGCTGTGGGACAATCAGAATATATGTGAAACTCTAGACTCCTGAATCAGGGACAAGGGAGATCTCTATTCTTACTGAACCTCACTAATCCTCATTTTCTGATATTCTCTCCTGTTTGTGGGTTTTTTGTTGACCGGAACTGTTTTTTATGTGTATGATAATTGATAGAGTCGCTTAGAGGATGGGAATTTGATTAAATTTAGTGAAAATCATCAGCAACAGAAAA
>Ga0307421_1000093_pt1 | contig 53454 bp, 48 predicted proteins | sample SalMarWE160270MG_FD_202163 | JGI IMG/M metagenome (GOLD analysis project Ga0307421, IMG submission 202163) | Salt marsh sediment microbial communities from the Plum Island Ecosystem LTER, Massachusetts, United States - WE1602-70 | ecosystem: Environmental > Aquatic > Marine > Intertidal zone >... | reverse complement strand
ACGCGAATTATACTCTATATTACTAAGTTCAATCAGTGAGTGGGTTAGTGTAATATTAGAATTTATGCTTATTGATGAAAGACTTTCACTAATAATACCCAGATTATGCCTTAATTCAAATTCTGCCTTGTATACTTTTCCATTTCGAGGCCAGACTTGAGTTCTTAAGATATAATCTGAAGAAAGAAGGGTTTGAGGTAAGAACAGCAAGTGGAGGTCACATGGCAGTTAAGCTGGCCAGAGAGTATATGCCACATTTAATTCTGTTGGATATAATGATGCCGGATATGGATGGCATTGAAATCTGCCATCAGATTAAGCAATTACAGGAATGTCAAAATACGCTTATTGTCTTTTTTACTGCACGGGGAGAGGATTATTCTCAGATAGCAGGTTTTGAAGTAGGTGCCGACGACTATATAGTAAAACCCATTAAACCAAAATTATTGATAAGAAGGATGAGGGCTTTACTGAAGAGATATAACACAACAATAATTGCTAAGCCGGAAAATGAGCCTGAGGTCTATGGTAAGCGGGAATTCAATATCAACAAAGAGAAATATGTAGTTAATAATAATGGGGAAGAAATTATGCTGCCCAAAAAAGAATTTGAGCTTTTATCATTTATAGCTTCAAAACCAAACAGACTATTTACACGTGAAGAGATCTTCAATCATGTTTGGGGGGCTGACACACATGTGGGTGACCGTACGATCGATGTTCATATTCGAAAACTCCGAAGCAAAATTGGGGGTCATTACATTAAAACCATTAAAGGAGTAGGATATAAGTTTATCATATAAGATCAAGATTATGAATATTGACCGGGAATAGATAATGTTGAATGGTTTATAAGTGATCCGTTCTTTATAAATTCTATTTACTGAATGTTTACTTTCCGGGTTTTTATAAAATTAACATTCCGGTAATATTTCAACACAAAACTTAATGTTCACATATAGTTAAACATTGGATATTACGTTTGTAATGAATTTAAAACATAAAAAAATGAAAAAATTAGTTTTAGCTGCGATTTGTATTTTAAGCTTTTCTGTAGTACATGCCAACGATTGTGATGGGGCAGGTAAAAAAGAACTTATGGCAACCGGGCAAATAGAAGGTAAAGTTATTGACAAAGCAACAGGCGAAGCTCTGGCTGGTGTTGCTTTAAAACTGGAGGGTAAGGATAAAAAATATTACACTGATTTCGAGGGTAACTTTATTATTGAAGGTGTCACCCAGGGGGAGCATGATATTGAGATTTATTATATATCTTACCAGAGTGTGACCGTAAAGGATATTCATACCTGCAACACTGAATTAACTTTAAAGGTAGAACTTGAACCAATGTCTGAATAGATTTATCAGAACGTTTTTTTCATAAAGGAAATTTATGGCAACGAGGATTTTTATAGCGGCATTAGTTTTCAGTTTACTATACACTGTCAGTTATGCACAACTTATTACAGGTGAAGACGGAAGGTATTATGACGAAAATAATGAGCCATATTCAGGTACTTATATTGAGTTTTACCGGAATGGAAATAAAAGAATTGAATTAAACCTTAAGGAAGGAGTTAAAGACGGACTGACATTATTGTATTTTGAAAATGGTAATAAGAATGAAATACGTTCATACAAAGAAGGCAGGATGCACGGTACCTGGATCATGTGGAATGAAGACGGCGTAAAGGTTGGTCAGGCAAATTACACTGATAATTTAAAAGATGGTGAATGGCTTATCTGGGACGAAAACAGTGTGCTGCGATTTTCAATGCATTATTCAGAAGGCAGGAAAGCCGGAATATGGAAAATGTGGGATGAAGAAGGCAGGTTAATTTCTGAAATGGATTATGGAAATTAAAGATACTATTACAATAATTTCTGTTGACATTAATATCAGTTCACCGGTTAAATTAATTTATAAGCGTCTTGCTTACTGCTAGCGATACAGGTAAACTGTACATTATCAAAAATATATTAACTTGTCTTTTTTATCTACTGCCATACGATATTAAATATACCACAGGAATAAAAATAAACACAAGCAACAATCCAAATAACAATCCGCCAATTACCACTATGGCCATGGGGCGAAGCATTTCGGTACCATCACTTAAAACCAGTGCAAGAGGCATTAAACCGAAAAGACTGTTAATGTCGGTAATAAGGATCGGGCGAAGCCTTTGTATGGAAGCTTCTTTTATTGCTTCTTTAATTCCATAGCCTTGTTGTTTTAGCTCGTCGATAAAGGTGAGTAACAACACGCCGTTATTGATTTCCATACCCGTTAACATTATAATGCCAATGAGTGCAGTTACACTTAAGGGTGTACCGGTTATATACAGGGCGTAAGAAATACCTGCCAATGAAAGGGGAATGCGGATGAGTATAATGAAGGGTTTTAAAAAACTTTCGAAATACAGCACCATTACCCCATAACCAAGAAAAAGTGCTAATAAAAGAATAATAGCTATTTCCTGCATGTTTTCTGTTAGCATTTGTGATTGTCCTCCATAGTTAAGCCTGTAGCTTGCCGGTAAATTAAAATTTTCGAGTTTCTTTTTTAAATCTGCGGTTGCATCACCCACGCTTATACCGGCAACATTAGCGGTTACTTTAATGATGCGGTCCTGGTCCCTTCGGTCAATATTCACAGGGCCGGTCGTTTTCTTTACTTCACCAATTGTACTAAGGGGAATTTTCGAGTTTTTTGAGGTATTAAGATAGATATTTTTTAAGTCAGCCGGTGATTTAATTTCCTGTTCATCCATCACAACGCGTATGGGATAATAATAAGCGCCATCCTTGTAACGCGTTGGAACACTGCCTCCAACGATGGTTTTTACAGTGTTTGCAATTTCTTCAAGGTTTATGCCCAGGTCGTAAGCTTTTCGCCGGTCTATTTTTATCTGATATTCCGGTTTGTTGAGCTGTAGTGAAATATCCAAACCTGCCAGGTATTCCAGATCTTTTAGTTCATTTCGTAAAATAGCTGCCTGAGAATAAATATCCTGAATGGATTCATTGCGCGGAGCCATAATTTCCAGTTCAATATCAAATTGTCCCATCCGCCTGATGCCTTTCATTTTGGAATGCATTACTTTTACGCTGGCACCGGGCGATTTCACCGCTTTCATTATTGCCGGACGCAATTGTTCTACATATTCATCGGTATTCATTGGCCGTTGGGCAGCCGGCACTAACTGAATGTTCATTTCGCCTTCAAAGCTTCTTTCTGCTGTGACCAATCCCATGATGCCACCTCCGGCAAGTGTTGCATAACCATATATGTAATCCTGTTTTTCAATAAACATTTCAATTTGTGATAAAACCTTATCGGTTTCTTCCATGGATGTACCGGTTGGCATTGTTACTTTGACGGTAATTAATCCTTCATTGGCATTCGGAAGAAATTCCGAACCTGCCTTTTGCAGGAATTGATAACCGGGAATGAGCAGGAGTAAAAAAACTAACAGAACCAGCCATCTTAATTTTAACGACCAGTGTAAAACAGGTTTATATAGATAGATTATTCCATTGATGAAGAAATCGGAAATCCGTGCAATAAACGAATGCTTCTTTTTCACTGGTCTTCCTTCGGGATAAAACAATGCCATAAGCATGGGGGTAACTGTGAGAGAAACCAACATGGACAAGAAGATGATAATGGCCACAGTTAAAACCAGCTCGCGAAATAGTAGCGAAGTCATCCCGGGTACGAGCAGGAATGGCACAAAGAGCGTTAAAAATGTAATGGTTGCTGTAGCGATGGCTGCTGTTATTTGAAGGGCGCCTTTTGTGACCGGGTTGGGGGTATCCGGTTCATTTTCCTGAATGCGCGTAATATTCTCTAACATAACCACGCTGTTGTCAAGAACTACGGTCATTGCAACTACTAATCCCCCTAGGGTAAATATGTTTACCGAAAAACCCAGTAATTCCATCAGGAAAAATGTACCAAGAACAGTGACAGGTAAACTCAATACCAAGGAAATTATCCTTCGCCATCCCGACAGGAATAATGCAGTAACCAATGTAACAAGAATTGCAGCCAAAAGCATGGCATCCCGAACCCCGTTGGTTGCCAGTCTGATATATTCCGCCTGGTCATATATCATATCAATCCGGGTTGCCGGTGGAAGTTCTTTACGAAGGGTTTCAATGCGTTGTTTGATCTGGTCGGAAACATCCACGGCGTTGGCATCAGCCTGCTGGAATATAGATATACGAACCCCTTCTTTCCCGTTATATCTTGTCCGTGTGCGCTGCAATTCATGATGGTCTTTAACACTGGCAATATCTTTGAGAAGCACTTCACCATCTGTTTCTGATTTTGCAATAATAAGGTTTTCAATTTCGCTTAAAGATTGGTATTCGCCATAAGTTCTGATAAGATAATCGCGAGGACCTGAAAGCATACGTCCACCGGCCCTGTCAATATTTTCATTTTTTAATCGCTCACTTATTTGTTGCAATGTGATATTATAACCCTGCAATGCCACCGGGTTAATATGTATCCGGATTTCACGTTTCGTTCCGCCCGATAAAGAAGTACCAGCCGAGCCTTTTACCGAGGCAAACTCTTCCTGAAATTCATTTTCCACCCAGGTGCGAAGTTGTGTAAGACTCATATTATCAGCCGAAACCAGTATTTCAACAACTGGAAGTTGAGAGGGGTCGGTTTTAAAAATGAAAGGCTCTTGTATTTCTTCCGGTAAGTCTTTTTTTACAAGTCCCATTTTTGCTAAAACATCCTGGTAAGCCACATCGCGGTCAACGCTATAATCGAAATTGACATTTAATTGATAAACACCTTCCCCTGAAGTTGATTCCATGTAATCGAGGTTATCAACAGTGGCCATCTGCCTTTCGATTACAGCAGCTATTTCATTTTCAACCTGTTCGGGGGTGGCATCTGGCCAGTAAACCCATATTTTTACCGTTGGATAGGTAACTTCGGGCAACATATTAACAGGAAGCTGTATAAAACCGCCAATGCCAACAACAATTATTACAATCATCAGCATGATGGTTCCCGCGGGTCGCTTTATGGATTGTGTTGTTAATTTCATTTTCTGTCTTCCTTTGGTGTACCCATTATTTTGACTTTCACGCTGTCTTTCAACATTTCATGTCCTGAAACAACAACTTTTTCATTTTCTTTCAGACCTTTAATAATTTCCAGTTCATTACCTGATGTTATTCCCGTTTCAACAAATCGGTGATAGGCAAAACTGTCTTTGTCCACCACGAAGAGAAAGTTTTTATTGTTTGGGGAAGTAAGCACGGCATGGTTGGGTATTGAAATGGCATTTTCATTAATCGAAACGGGGATTCTAATAATAGCCATCATTCCCGGAAGCAGTTTTTTGTTGAAGTTCAATAGCCTGATATCAAATTTTACACTTCGTGTTTCCGGGTCTATCTGAGGATACACCAGGCTGATTTTACCCGTTAAGGTATCGTTAGGATAAGCGTTCAAAATTACCGGTAATCGGAGGCCTTTTTTTACGGTTGCAAAATACTTTTCATTTACCTCAGCTTTTACAACTAAAGAACTCATGTCGGTGATCGTGACAATTTTTTCATTTATAGTAACCTGGTTTCCCTTGTCAAGCCATCACGAAGTAACCAAACCAGACATGGGACAAATTACTGGAATTGTTTGATACATGTTTTTAGCGTATTCCAAATCATTGTTTGCTTCCTGAAGTTCCCGGATAAGTTTATCGTATGTCTTTGACTCCTTATCTTCAGTTTCTAACTGCTTTTCCAGCTGCTTAATTTTCAATTGATTATCGGCAATTAATGACAGCCTGTCTTCCGGGTTGACAATAGCAATGATTTCTCCTTTTTGGGTATACTGGTTTTCTTTGGTATGCAGTGATTCAATAACGCCATCAGCAGGAGATTTTACCTCTGTAAGTATGTTGGCCTGAATAGTGCCGCTGATTTCAAGATTTGAAACCATTTTATTTTTTTTGGCAGGTTGTACTTTTACCAGAGGTGCTTTTTTTGCCTGTGATTGAGTTGTTTGTTCTGACTCCTGTTGGCAGGATGGGAATAATATACCTGTAATGATGAGAAGTAATGTGCTCATTTTCATATTTGAAAATTTACAAACTGATTTTCTTTGTTGACTTTTATTCATATTCATGATTATATTTTCCTTCCTGTTATTTCTATTTTCTTTTCCAAATTGGCTCATTTTCAAATTAATACATTGTTCCCGGTTAAATAGTGCAGTTTTGCTATTGTTTGCAGATAGGATAGAATTGATTTTTGCATAGCAATTGTGGCTTCCGTTAAAATGGTTTGTGCATCGAGTACGTCCACAATGGTTCCCTGTCCGCCCCTGTATTTTACCAAAGCATTTTCCAGGGTTTCATCTGCCAGCCTAATGATTTCTTCATTGTTTGTAATTTCGCTTTTTATATCCCGGATTTCGTTAAGAGTAATATCGATTTCTTCTTTAATATCCTGGAAGTCTTGTTTTTTTTCATCTTTCATTTGTTCCACTTGCAAATTGCTTTGATATATTTTAGTTTTATGGCTGCTGCCTCCAAAAAAAGGAATTGTATAACTGATACCTACGCCAATGTTGTAATTAAAATTATCCCCAAAAGGGATATAACCATGCTCCCAGCTGCCAATACCGTATGTGAACACCTGGGGCAGGCTCTGTGAGCGGTAAATTTCCTTTCGTGTTGCTTCAATCTCTATCTTATGGCCGGTTGCCAATAAGGCCGGATGATTATGAATAACTTCTGTATATAATGAATCGGGATAAAAAAAATGATTTTGCCACGTTTGGTAGAAGTTCCCTGTTACTTTTTCTATTTCGATATCTTCATTATTCTCGAGATAACAGAGTCTTTTAAGCTTTATATGTTGAGCTTTGATGGAATTAAGGGCTTTTTGAAGGTTCTTTTCTTCAACCGACATTTGAACTTTAATTTTAAGTATGTCAACTTTCGATACTTTTCCGCGTTTGTAAAGATTTTCAGCATATTGTAATTGTGATTTAAGCTGCTCCAATGAATTTTTATGCGCTTTCACTTCCCATTCCGCTTTTAGAATTTCAAAGTAAGTATAGGAAACGCCCCATATTATAGTATTTTGTATTTGCTTGTAGATCTCATCGTTTAGAAGTATTTCTTCTTCTGCCATTGATTTACCGGCTTTATTCTCTCCACCATCGTATATGGTCTGACGTACGGATATATCGGTATAAACATCTGTCAATGCATCTCCCAGTAACCGCTGTTTGTTGGGCAATAAAAACTTCCAGGCAGAAATGCTGGCCGATGTACTGATGGTGGGTTGAAAATTTTTCCTGAGAATTTCAATTTCCGCCTGTTTAATGACAGAGTTCTTTTCGTTTGCCTTTAGAAGGTGATTTTTCTGCAATGCACTATCCAGCAACTGTGTAAGGGAATATTCAGATTTCACTTCCTGGGCTGACACACTTTCCCCCGACAAAAGGAAAAGCAGAAAAAATCCGGTTAATATCGTATTAAGAGAAACGGTATTAAAATTTGAATGTGCATTTATAGTATTCTGCATGATTTCCGTTTTTTCTTTAGACACAATTCTTTGGGAAAACACTTAAAAATAATCCATTTATATAATCCATTTTCTTTTAATATTATAAAGGCTGATATAAAACAACATGAAACTAAAAAATGCCAACAGAAGTAAATTTAAACTGATTGGCATAAAATTAGTCCCTGAAATAGCATAGTGTAATACATCCACCCCGTAGGTAACTGGCAAAATATAGGAGAGTGGCCGGATAAACAAAGGAAGAGCAGCAACAGGGACAAACAGGCCACAAAGAAAGATCATCGGAAAACGAAAAAAATTAGAATAGGTTTGTGCTTCGAAAACCTCCCTGGCTGAAACAGAAATGAATAGTCCCAACAAGGTAGATATCACAGACAGAAAAATAATCCCGACAAATAAAATTCCCCAACTGGTAACCCCTGCCTTGAAATATAACACAGAAATTAAAACAGGTACCAGACTGTTAAAAATACCAAATAATACAGCACCCGTAATTTTTGCCGTAATCAGCAATATAATACTGATTGGTGCGAGTAACAGCCGCTCGAAAGACCGTGATTTCCGTTCAAAAGTTATGGTTACCGAAAGCATGGATGTTGTACCAAATAAAATTGACATTCCCACAATACCCGGAAATACTTCCTCTATGTTAAATGTTGTTTTGGTTTTTACAAACATCATCAACATCCAGGCAAACGGGAAAATGATACCCCAGCTGATATTCGGGGGTTTCAGGTAATAATTCTTCATGTCTTTTTTCAGGATGTTCAGGTATGCTATTGTGGCTTTCATTTTTTCTCTTTTTCTTTTTTCATTAAACTGATCTCAATTCCTGTAGCCCTGACAAAAGAATCTTCAAGGCTGGGTTTTATTAGCCGTGCTTCGTAAATAATCAATCTTTTTTTTGACAGATAGTTGACCACAGGGGCAATATCAATTGTATTCGTGCTTGATATTTTAATTGTGTTGTCGTTTACATAAACACATTCAAAACCCGAAAACTGATTACGGAGATTATGCAATAACTGATCTTTTTTGTCATTCACCGGTTCAAATTTGATCTCGATACTATTTATAGCCCGGTTATCATTTATCAGATAGTCAACAGTACCTGTTTTGATAATCGCTCCATTATTGATAAAAGCAACCCTGTTACATAAGCGTTCAGCTTCTTCAATGTAATGTGTTGTAAGGAATATGGTTGTTCCATTTTCATTTAGCTTTTTAATCATACTCCTGATTTGCCTTACACTCATTACATCAATACCGGTAGTCGGTTCGTCAAGGAATAATATTTCCGGGTCGTGGATAAGGGCAGCGGCAATGGTCAGTTTTCGTTTCATGCCTTTTGAATAGGCCTGGAACTTTTTATTTGCCACGTCGCTTAATTGGAATATTTCAAGTAAATCATGTGCTTTATTTTGTCTGCTTTTTTTTGAAAGTCCGTATAAAGCGCCACAAAAACAAAGGTTGTCAAAACCGCTCATTTCATTGTACAGGTTGCTTTCATCGGGTACTACGCCGATCATTTCCTGGGCTTTTTTAATGTTGTTTGTCAGATCGGTTTTATTATAGAAAATATTTCCCGAAGTAACTTTTGCCATTCCGGTAAGCATGTTTATAGTTGTGGTTTTTCCGGCCCCGTTGGGCCCCAGAAATCCAAATATCTCAGCCCTCCTGACGCTGAAATTAATACTGTTTACAGCTAAAAAATCGTTGTATGCCTTTGTTAAATTATGAACTTCTAATATTTTATCTGTCATTTTCAGGAATATTTATAATTTCTGAAAAACCGGTCAGGAATTCTTGTATCTTATACTTGTTTAGTTGGTAATGAATGATTGAACCATATCGTTCAGAGAATACCAAATTACAATCCTTAAGTATTTTAAGGTGTTGAGAAACGGCAGACTGCGAGATCCCAACATTTCTTGCAATGGTATTTACACAATATTTTTTGTCCCTGATTAATTTAATGATCTGCAATCTGGAATCTACTGCAGTTGCTTTTAGAATTTCAATTATTTCTTTTTCAGTCATATATTAGCATCAACTAAAAGAATTATTAGTAAATGCTAATATAATTATTTTTCGGACAAGTGTAATGCAGTAAATGGGACTTTATTGACAGACTCTAATTAGTGTCCGTCTATAAACTCATAGTGTCTGTTCAGAATGTTCGAGATCAAGGTGCGCAAAAATTTTAAACCGCGGTATACTAAAGTATTTGAGGATTTAAAATTTTGGCAGCAACGCAAATATCGGACATTATGGACAGACACTAATTATTCATCCCGGTCAATGTGCATGAGAATGCCCGACTGGTAATCCGTGTAGTGAATGTATTGTTCTGCTTGCATCCATAGTACCATCGGGATTCCTCCGGAAAACCGCGGAACAAAAGGCCTGATGTTGTCTTTTTCCGATCCGCTGGTGATCGCTGTCATCGGGGAAACGCACATAGGCGATCACGGGGTTCCCTTGCCGGTCTTCGGCAATATCCCAGATCCATGCCTTTTCCCCGGTCTTCTTTGCATCATACACAAGGTCACATTGCCCCTGGGTCACGGGGATATCATTCCAGCCGGCAATGACTTCTCCATTGGCTTTTCAGCAAACCCTACCTATATTTTTCATTAAGTAAATTACTGATATTTATCCCGAAATAAATGGTCCGGGGCACCACAGGCCCATACATGTAGGCAGGATCGCGGTCAATACCCGTATCAAAATCTGACTGGTAGGAATTGAGTATATTTCTTACACCTATGTTCCATTGTAGTTTAGCACCATTCAACTTTATGTTATGCCGTAACCGTAATCCCAGATCGAAAAATTGATCGGATTTATGTAATTCCCCGGTTTCAGGATCTGTTTCCGGGCCAAAATAAGGAACAAGCATGCTGCCGGTATAGTTTCCTGTTGCTGCCAGGCAGAATTTTTTTGCAAAGATCCAGTCCATGGCAAAAAATCCGTAGTTATCAGGCGTACGGAAAAATTTTGTTTCATTAAACAATTCCTGGGGTTTTTCATATTTACTGCTTTGCAGTGTGAAGCCTGAAGTAAAGGATAATATTCTTAAAGGTTTGATTTTTAGCTCCATATTCATTCCCTGAACAGTGGCACTACCTTCTGAATTTGTTCTTGTATAGATAATCACCCTGTTATCATTAATCCCTTCAGGATCATTAACAAAGGGATTAATAAGTTGAGTATGGAATCCTTCAACCAGAAATCCTGTATGAATAGTACCGATCATTCCGTTGAGATCAAGAGATGCCATAATACTGTGGCTTGTTTCCTGGTTCAGTCCGGGATCATTTTTATGTATTACCTTTCTTGCCCCTGAAGTCTCGATATGCAAATCCTCGTCATATATCTGAGGGGCACGATATCCCTGTGAGTAGCTGAGCCTGGCACTTAACACATCATGTATTTTGTACATCAGGTTTATACGCGGACTGAACACCCTGCCTGTTTTGGGGGATTCGCCTTCCTTTTTCCTGTCTTTAATCTTAAAATTATCATATCGTGCCCCGGCAGCAATTTTTGCCTTGTTGACCTCAAGTTCATACTGAACAAATACACCAGAGGTGATTGAGGACTGGTTGGCAATAGTGATATTTTCGGTATGAGGGACATTAATTACAGAGTCATTAACAATTTCGGCATTATCATAATCAGGATACCCGAGTTTTTTGTCAATAAGAAAATCACCCGTATTTTCAATGCCGGTGATTATTGAGGAATTTTTAAAAACTGCCTTGTACTGAATACCGGTATTATAGGTGCGGTCACGGGAATTTCCGTAATCACTAAGTGATCGCGCTGCTCCGTAATATGAGTCCCTGTCCAGAAACTGGCCGGATGCAAAAACCGTAAGCAGGTCATAATCCCTGAGAAACTGCTCATAAGTTATACTTCCGACTTTAAAATTATGTGTTAGTGATTCCGCAATATCACGTTCGTGAAGCGGATAATCCTGTTTGTTTCCCCCGTCACGTTGTTCTTTTATTGAAAAGAAATCAACCGCCACCTTGTCCCGGTATCCAAAACGATGAAAGAAACGTGTTCCCAGGGTAAGGTTGTTTATGGGAGCAATTTCGGAAAAACCGTCATTATTGGCGTCAAACATTTCCCTTTCCCTGTTAAAACCGTATAATGAAATGCCTGTTTTATGGTCGGAAGATAACAGTGAAGTATTGAAACTAAGCTTATAATCCACCACTGATCCACCCGACCCGTCAACACCTACACCAGTAAGCGCGTAGTCCGCACCCGCTTTATAGGTATTGGCAAGAGGCTCTTTTAAAATTATGTTTATCGTACCGGCTATCGCGTTGCTGCCATACATTGCAGAACCACCTCCCCGTACTACTTCTACTTTTTTGATCATATTGGCCGGGATCAGTTCCAGCCCGTATACGCCTGCCAGTCCGCTGAAAACGGGACGGCTGTTGATCAGTATCTGTGAATAGGGGCCTTCCATACCATTCATACGTACCTGTGAAAAACCACAATTCTGACAATTGTTTTCCAGGCGCAGTCCGGGCGTATAATTAAGTCCTTCGCCAAGAGTGAACGAATGTGAAGTAGTGAATAATTTCTGGGGAATGGTACTTATAATAACCGGGGCATCTTTGCGTTTTTGTTCGCCGCGGTCTGCTGATACAACTACCTCCTCAAGGTGGAGAACATCCTCGTTGAGTTCAAATTTAATATCAACTGTTTTATCTGCTTCAGTTAAAACTGTTTTTTCCGCGGACTGATACCCGATAGCGCTGGCTGACAGGGTAACCTCTCCGACAGGAACATGGATCAACTGGTAATGACCGGTTTCATCTGTCAATGTTCCTATGCTTGTGCCTTTAATTACTATACTTACAAAAGGAATATGCTTTCCTCCTGATACTACATGACCAACTATATTGGCATCGGTTTTTATTTTTTGACCATGTATTAGATGTATAGTTGATATAATGATTATTGGTAAACAGAATAATATCTTTCTCATAGTATTTTTTAAAATGTGAACTTATTTTATAAACATCATTTGTATACTGTTTTACCTGGGCAACAGTTAAACGAATTGTATAAGATGATGAAATTGTGATACTATGAAAGAGGGGGGGCCCTGCCTTTATGCAGGATGATATATGCAGAAGAAAAAACAGAGTATGTAGCGGTTGGTATTATGCCTTCTTTAATAATAAACAGCATTACTATGGAAAGAAAGGCGAATACCCAAAGGTTTTTCATGTTTATAAGGAAAAGAATTTCAGTCTGGGTATGCTCGTGTGATTTAACAGGTGCGGTGTCTGATGATTTGTTGTAAGGATGGGCATGGACGATCACCGAACCATCGGCGAGCTTATGGGTATGAATGTATAATGATTTGTTTAATATCTGAAAGGCAAATAAAGTGATCAACAGTACTCCTGTCCATCTGATCAGATTGTTGATTATTTTTTTCTTTATTTGCATTTTGATCAATATCTTTTTCTCGTAATATGGCTTACCCGCGTTATTGACTTCGCTTAGTCAAAGATTCATGAAAATGAATGATAATTATGTAATGTATTGAAAAACATTAAAGTAATTAACAAAGTCTTGAAATTAATTTTTATTCATTTTTATGAAATGCAAATATACATAATATCCAAATAAGAATATATTCATGGTTGTTGAAAAGTTAACCTGTATTATTCATATTCAGGCACCGGATCTCAGAATTCATTGTTTTGTATGTAATAATAAGAACCTAATATGATAATATTTTATTTTCGATAGCTTGTTTATTGATTATCAGTAATATTATGCAATTTTGATTATAAGCGGTGTATAAATCCGAAAAGAAATATATAAATTTGATCCGGATTATAATAACTAAACCACCATAGCCTGACATATGAATGATAATACTGAATATCAGCTTGTGAAGGCTTTGAAAAAAGGAGATTTGCATGCTTTTGATCAACTTTTCATAAAATACAGTAAAAAATTATACTATTTTGCTTATTCTCATCTTTCTTCAAGGGAAGAAGCCGAGGAACTGGTTCAGGAAGTTTTTTTGAAAATATGGGAAAACCGAAGGGGCCTTAAGGAAGATCTTTCATTTAATGCTTATTTATTTACGGTTTCATTAAATGCTATTCGTAAGCATTTCCGGAAGGAACTGAGAGAAAAAAAATACATGAACCGGTTTATTGAAAATTCAGAAAAAAATTATAATGGGACTATTTGCAATGCTCGCGCGGTCCGAAAACGCGGAGTTTACTTGTCGTAAATGAGCAATTTTCGGACAAGCGTAACGCGGCAAATGGGACTTTATGGACAGATACTATTTAAATAGCATACCCAAAGGGTCGACTATGCCTTTAATAGCCTGATTATTATCGATTTTGGTTGCGGTGGCGGTAAGGCTCATGACAGGTATGCGGGATTCATTAATTATATGATGGGCAAAGGCACCGATATAGTTATCATAGGTATATCCCTCCTGATGTGTCATTAACAAAATCATTCCTGCTTTAATATTTTCGGCGTATTCCAATACTTTTTTGTAAGGTGGGGAATCTGATCTTTCAAAAAGCTTTATGCTGCAATCAATTCCATTTTCTTTCAAAGTTGTCCGTGCTTGTTGCAGCTTTTTAAAGATCCTGCTGTCTTTCATTTCGATACCGCCAATTAATACAGATACAAGATGAATTTGCGCATCATAGATCTCTCCGTTTGCAATTGCACTAAGCAGTTGTCTTCTTGTTCTTTGTGTAAGATCAAGAGGTACTATTATCTTATCTCCCTTTTCCAGAAAATCCCCTTTTTGTGTTATTACAGGTACCGGTGATTTTAAAGTAACGTGATAAACAGTTGAGCCCAGATCTTCGTCTTTTTTTGGATCACAATGGTTTTCTCCGAGAATGATCATTCGAACATCCTTACTATTGGCAATTTCCAGAATTTCCTGGTAAGGCTTACCACGTTCAACCCTGGTAGTTATCTTAACGCCTGCATTTTTCTTTTCTGCCGACACAGCAATTTTTAACAGCTTTTCTTTAGCCTGGTCGGTGATCCTTACCAGTTCATCTCCTTTGGTAAAAAACTCGGAAAGCCAGCCGGGTGTCTCAATTACATTAAGCAAAATGAGATCACTATTTAAACATTCAGCTAAATTATAGGCATATTGTACAGCTTTAATTGAAGGTTCTTTAAAATCAACCGGAACAAGTATGGCTTTTGGCTTTTTTACCATATTAATGATTTTATTCGGTAACCGGTTTAAAAATGATAAATGCTTAAAAAAAAGTGTGCCAAATTCAGGGTTCCTGCTTTGTTGCAAAAGCTTCGCGGCAGATCACTGCAACTAATACTTTTACACCTTACATCTGTTCTGAATTTGGCACAAAATAACAGGTTTAATCATTAAAAACTGACACCAGTGATTTATTATAAATTATTTGTATGCAATTTAGCTATAGTTTTTCAAAGAAAATAATACAAGCTGATAGTTTTATTTGTTGCCGGATCAGGTATTATTTTTCTTTTTCAAAAGGCCAGCCTGCCATGCCTGCTTCCATTACTTTAACATTTTTGTATCCGTGTGCCTGAAGCAGAACAGCAGCTTCATATCCTCTGAGTGATATCTTACAGTATGTTATGATCTCTGTGTTTTTGTCTTCAGGTAATTCATTGAGCCTTTTCCTGAGCATACCGACAGGGATAAGTGTTTCTCCTATTCCCAGCCGTGTTTGTTCAAATTCATCAGGCCCGCGCACATCAAGAATAAACATGTCATCTTTCCGGTCAAGCTTTTCTTTTAGTTCGATAGCAGAAATGCCTTTAAATATACCCTCCATCTTGTTTTGAAGTACATGAGCAGTAGCAATGCTATGGTCAATAGCCAGGGAGAACGGCGGGGCATAAGGCAGATCAGCATTTACCATATCTTTTACCGTCAGTTTCCCTTTAATTGCTGTTGCCCAGATTGCTATTTGTTTACTTACATCACCCGGTCCGATGCACTGAGCACCGAGGATCTTTCCGGTTTCCTTTTCGGCAAGCAGCTTGGTTATCAATAGTTTGCCATCCATAAAACCCGGTTTGTCCGGACTCGCGTTCCATGCTTTTATATAATCAATCCCGGCTTCTTCAGCTGCTTCTTCGGATAGCCCTGTTATGCCAATTCCGTAGTCAAACAATTTACAGATACCGGTTTGTATTGTACCGGAAAATTCAGATACATTTCCTTTTATTATGTTTTTTCCGGCTACGCGGCCTTCCAGGTTGGCCAGGTCACCATATGGGGCAAGTACATTTTTATTCGTTATAATATTTTTAATTTCGCAACAATCCCCGGCGGCATATATATCAGGATCAGAGGTTTGCATATGTTCATCCACCAAAATGCCTCCTAATTGTCCAACATCAATACCCGCATCCTTTGCCAGGGAAACGTTGGGTGTAACACCTATCGCCACTACAGCAAGTTCGCATGGTATTTCAGTGCCGTTCTGAAGTTTCACACCTGTCAGTTTTCCATTTTCTCCAATAAATTCTGCAACACCATTTTTTGTAATCACATTGGCTTTGGTTTTCAGATAATTTTCAACCAATTTAGCTAATCTCCAATCGAGAAACGTAAGGAGCTGAGGAAGTAATTCGATCATTGTCAGTTCAATACCGGCCAGATTCAGAGCTTCCATTGTTTCAACACCTATCAGACCGCCTCCGATTACCACTGCTTTTTTAATTTTACCTTCATCACGGATTTTTCGCAAATAATCAGCATCTTTCATTGATTGGAGAGTGGTGATGCCTTCCAGATTAGTTCCGGGAATAGGAGGCATGTTTGCTGTTGCACCTGTAGTAATAACCAGCTTATCATAAGCTTGCTTTCCTTTTTTCCCCGTTGTAAGATCTGTAAATTCGATTCGTTTGTTTTTGCGGTCGATCCTTGTTACTTCGGTATTGACCTTTGCAACTATTCCCTTGGCATTCCAATAAAAGTTAGGATTACGGACAACACCTGTCGGTGTACAGAGCAGTTTATTCCGGTCATCGAAAAATCCGCCTACAAAATAAGGGAAACCACATGAAGCCATTGACAGGTCAGGAGCCTTTTGAAACATTGTGATCTCCGCGAATTCATCCATGCGGCGGGCTTTTGCTGCAGCTTTAGGCCCTGCTGCCGAACCACCAATTACAATTATCTTTTTACTCATTTTCTTTTTTTTTTGTTATTTAATAAAAGTGAATTTTTTACTTTTCATTCAAAATGTATGCGCATACCCGTTTTCACCTGCTTTATTTCGAATTTTTCATAAAAAGCTGCAAGTGCGGGTAATTCGGTGCAATGTGACGGGTAAAGGTTTTTGATATGCTGATCATCGAAATATTGAATTGTTCTTTCTGTTTGGTTGTCAATGTGTTTTAGATGAAAACCTCCGATAACCGCTTTTACCTTATCAAGCCCGCATACCTTTTTCGCGTAATCGGTAATATTACAAATACCCGCGTGTGAACATCCGGTTATAACAATGATCTCTTTATCCTGGATTACAGCCATAGCCGAATCATCATTTACAAAATCAGGCTTTCCGTTCTCATCAACAAAGGAGGTGGTTTGTGCCTCAAAATTGTTTTTCCTCGGTATTTCGCCCAGGAAATAAATGTTTTTGCTTATATGATATGGTTTATCAGAAGTAATCAAATTGAATTTTTGTTCGAGTTCTTTTTTGCTTAATGCTAAACCTATGTTTGAATGGTCGTTTTTCCGGTATCTTTTAATAAAGGATCCGGGATGGGTAAGCAGGGTCTTATTATCAAGATATTGTAAGCCGTCTCCGTGATCCCAGTGGCCATGGCTAAGCACTACCAGATCAATTGAATGATGAATATCGATATTAAGTTTTTCTGCATTTTTTAAAAAAACATCACTATGCCCGGTATCGAAAAGTATTTTTTTATTGTTATGTTCGATAATATAGGAAAGACCGTGTTCCGCGAGAAAACGGCCTCCTGCTGTATTATCAGTAAGTACTGTAATTGTCATAAGTTTTTGGTTGTTATATTGTTTTGGTTTTGTTGCCTGCTTTTTGAATAAATATATACCCTCAAATCATCCATATGAAAGTCATATTTCTTTCTTAACCTTCCCAGGTTTTCATTTATGTATATTTCGGGAACATGAATATATAAAGCCAGTTCAGAGGTCGGTATGTTGTATTTCTTTGCCAGTTCGTTTATGGTCATGTAACCATATACCTCAATATCTTTCAATTCCCTGTTGCCGTGTTTTTTTTCTTCGTGTATATTATATGGTTGGGTTACTTGTATTGTTTCATTTGTGTCTGTTTTAACCGAAGTTTTGTTTACCGATTGTTTGAGTTCGGTTCCTTGTGCCGGATCTTTATCCCTGATTGCAGGTTCTGCATGGTGATGTGATTGATGGAAATGATGAGGTTCGGCATTTGTTATTTCAGGCTGTATTAGCAGGGGTATCACGCAGAGAATAACGGATATTATTATTAAAGCGGTGGTTAACAATATTCTTATGGCTTTTATGGATACCATGGATTTGAAGATACACACTATCATACGCCAGTGAAAGACGATATGGAGCACCAGGAGAAAAAGTAATATAAGACTGAGTGACAAGTGAATACTGCCCCATTGATGACGGTCAAGCCCCCAAAAGGATAATTCGACATCACTTCCGTAAATTACATTGCGCTTAAATCCCGGTATAAGAACATATTTGATCATTAAACCTATGCCTGCGACAGCCATCATGACCACGAACATGATGATATCTATAGTCAGATTAAGTTGGGAATTTTTTATTTTTTTGGCCATATCATCTGTGTTTTAAAAATTGAATCGGGTATTCGGTTTCTACTTTCCCATCGGTGATTCGTTTTAATTTACCACGTAACAGCTTCTTTTTTAATGCGGCCAGGTAATCGATAAAAAGGATTCCATTGGTATGGTCAAACTCATGCTGGATTACTTTTGCCGTATACCCGGAAAATTGTTTTTTTTGGAGCTGAAAATCTTTGTTAAGATATTCAACCGTGATTTCCCATTGTCGTTTTACCGGCTCATTTATTCCCGGGATACTTAAACACCCTTCTGTTTCACTCCATGTTTTCTCAGATTTATCAATTATCCGGGCGTTGATAAATGTTTCCTGAATTCCCTCATCATCCGGAAAAAATTTATTTCTTTCCTGATCATCCAGGTCATCATACATCAGTTTACTATTGACGACAAAAGCCTGGTAAATGAGGTTTATTTGCGGGGAAGCAAGTCCAACTCCCCCGGAAATATTGAGGGTATCCCACAGGTTGGTGATCAGTGTATCGGTTTCCTGATCCTGTTGTTCTATTTCATAACAGGTTTTTCTTAAGATATGGTTTCCGTATGCTATTATGGGTAAAGCCCTTGTCTTTATTGTTTCATGGTGTTCCATAATGATTTTATTTTATTGGAAAGTATTGAATCAGGACTGTACTCAACAATGGTTTTGCCCTCGATCATAGCTTCTACCATCTTTCTGTCAAAGGGCAATTTGGCTAATAGTTGAATATCATTTGATTCAAGATATTTCTCAATTTTTATTTCCATATCGTGATTAATATCATATTTGTTGATTATGGCAAATGCTTTGATATGAAATGAATGTATTAACCGGATTAACCTTTCAGCATCATGTAAACCTGATTTTGTGGGTTCAATTACAATTAATGCCATATCCGTACCCGACAGGGATGAAATTGCCGCACAACCTATCCCTGGTGGCCCGTCATTAATAATGAATTTTGCATTTGTCTTTGTTGCAATTTCTTTCGCGCGTTTTCTAACCCGTGTAACCAGTTTGCCAGAGTTTTCCTCACCCGGGCCCATTTTTGCATGTACAAGCATTCCAAAACGTGTGGCAGAGACATACCAGTGATTATTGCTGCTTTGTTCGGAAGTGATTGCTTTAACCGGACAAACTCTTTCACACAGCCGGCATCCTTCACACTGAAAAGGGTTAATACTGTATTCCCCGTTATCGTTTACATGTATTGCATCAAAACGGCAATAGTCGGTACATATACCGCATTCGGTACATTTTTCATTATCAATTTTTGCCAACCAGCCGCCAAGAAAGATATGTTCCTCCTTTATCTCCGGTTTGAGGAGAAGATGGAGATCAGCTGCATCCACATCATTATCACAAAATACCGAATTTTCAGTAACGGCAGCGATAGCTGCAGTTATGCTGGTTTTTCCGGTACCTCCTTTACCACTTAAAATAGTGATTTCCTTCATGTACCATTATTCTTTTTTCCAGTTTTTTACTTATCTTAATGTAGCTGGCTGATATTTCGCCGGGTATGTTATTAAACAGATTGCCTTCTGCATAACAGGAAGCATATTCCTGCATATAAGGTATTTCACCAATAATTTCAATATCTTTTTCCCCGAGGTAGTCATATACTTCACTATTTCCAAGCCTTGCTTTATTAATAATAACACCAAAGGGCTTTTGAATTTCATGCATAAGTTCTACCATGATCCTGAGATCATGAAAACCGAAAGGTGTGGGTTCGGTTACCAGGATCACATAATCCGTATCATTGATTGTTTCGACTACAGGGCAACTGGTGCCGGGAGGGGCATCATAAAGGATAACTTCTTCATCTCCAGGTATGCTCTTTTTTAGTTCCCTGATAAGCATAGTCTGCATGGATGATCCGATTTTCAGCTTTCCTTCTGTCAGACCTTTTCCAATGTTTGTATTATAGAAGCTCACATTCCCGATTGATTCAGGCCGTTCTTTGATTGCATGATCTTCGCATGCTGCAAGGCAGGCACCGCAGGAATGACACAGACTGGCATTTACTTCAGCAAATTTCACCGACGGGATCACAACGATTGCATTGAATTCACAATATTCAACACATTTACGGCAATATGTGCATGCTTTGTTATTAATTTCCGGAATAAGCTGAAATATTTCCTTTTCTTTAATCTTATCTGCTTGTGTAAAAAACAAAACATCATTGGGTTCCTCGACATCACAATCTACCAGGCGAATATTATCACATAGATTTTTATTTAAATAGTGAAACAGGTTAACAGATACAGAAGTCTTTCCTGTTCCGCCTTTCCCGCTTGCTATGGCAATTTTAAAAGGCATTCTCTATTGCTTTAATTTGGTAATTATAATGTCTCCTTCTTTTACATTAAGCATTTCGGCCATTGGTTTACATTTGGCCATCAACATAAAAAATAAATTAGGGTGTTTGCTCTCCATCAGCCCTTCAAAGTTCCCCTGACCTTTGGATATGATCAGGTCTGCACCGAGATATTCCTTTATAAATTCTTCCGAACAGTATTCCAAAAGGGTGGAAGGGGCATCATAACCATTTGAAATAATACGGCAAATGTTATCAATTCCACACTGATGAGCATCCTCGATTGTAACATCATTGATAACAGGTTTTCCTCTGACTGCATAAGTAACATTATTATGTTTCATGGTCTCGATAAAAATCCTGTCAAATACAATTTCTCCTGCATTGTCACCGAGGTACAATACAGACCGGGCTTTCCTTATTTCATCCTGTAGTGCTTCCGTTTCATCTATGGCCAGAACTTTTGAAAAATTCGAAATAATCTGATTTGTAATATCACTTTCTGCACTATGCGCGCCATAATCGATAATATTGCCGATCACTGCAAGTTTTGCGGCTGTATGGAAAGGATCTTCGCTTTTTCTGACCTTGTTTTGCCATTTGGCATATTGATCGAGAAGCAAAGTATTTGCTTCATGTTTTTCTTCTTTGTATAAATTATTGTTATTAAGATGTTTTCTGGCTATCCGGTGAATTTGTCGCGCCAGATAGGGGTTAGCCATATCCCTGTTTTCAGCCAGCAAATCATGTACAGCGAAAATAAAAATATCAGCCGCCTTTGTTTCCGGTTGGAATTTGTTTATAAGCTTTTCGATTGTTTTAATATGACAGAAATAGCATTCTTGTCTCATAAATCATTATAAAATATTATCAGTTCACGGTAATGTTAAATAGTATCTGTCCATAATGTCCCATTTGCCGCGTTAAGCTTGTCTGAAAATTGCTCATTTACAACAAGTAAACTCCGTATTTCCGGACCGCGCAAGTCTTGCAAATGAAACTGTTATGAACAGACACATGGCTAATCAAACATTTTGACGACTTTATTGACAAATTCTAAATACTTTATTATTAAATTAATGTGTCAGGGCATGGTACATATGCAAGGCAATAAAAGCAGAGCCTTCAGTCCGGAGTAACCAATGTATGAAATTTTAGTGATCGCAATAATTAGCCGTAAAGTTAATGGTGCCTTTTAAAAACCCTTCCGCCAGTTCGGTAGTTCCCAGCAATGGTGCTCCGACAAATACATTGACACCATATTGATTAAACAGTTGTATTGCCTTTTGCCCCATGCCTCCGGCTATAATATCGGTCACTCCATTTTCGGCCAGCCAGGATGGTAATACACCGGGCTCATGGGCAGGCGGAACAATTTGCTCCTCCGATACAACCATATCTTCTTCGATGTCCAAAAGCATAAAATATTTACAATGACCAAAATGGGCATCAAGCATGCAATTGTAGTCAACAGGAATTGCGATTTTTTTCTTCATATTTTGAAAACTTAATTTAAGCTGTATTAATAATGCAGACTAATATGTTTATACTGTTGTTTACTCTAAAATTCAGGCATAATATATTTATTACCTGAATGCTCAGGGTAAATATATGTAAGGGATACAGAGCAAATCATTCTATGTTTAAAGCATATGATGATTTTCGGCTATTGAGATTTAAAAGGTCTGTTACCAACGGCCCCGTCCCAATCCTCTACCGAAGCCTCGTGCCGGTCCCCGGCCCCTGGCCATATTTCTGAGTCTTCTTCCGAGCCCCCTGCCTGTATCATCATATATCATTTGTTCATCGGATTGCTGATTACCGGGATTACATTTTCCCAGTCCCCTGCCGGTACGGGATCCTTTCCCTTCCGGTCCTGTTCTGTCAAATCCTGGCATAATGGCCTCCTTTTTTATGGTTTATGAATAATATTTGTCCTAAAGTCTTTATCGTGTAATGGTTAATAGTTAAATCTATTCTATGGTTAAGTATTATTTTCTTCCTGATTTCATCCTTTCAATAATACCTTCAACAGTTAGAGTATTTTCCTGAATGATAACCATTTGTATATTGAACTTATCAAGCAGGTCTTTGGCTTTTGGACCGAAATCACCTGAGATTACTTTATTAATATTCAGTTCCACCATCTTTTCAGCTGCTTTAGTACCTGCACCGTGTCCGGCATTTATTTGATCATTTTCATGGAAAGTAACTTCCCCGGAATTTTCATCAAACACGCAATACCATGCGGCTCTGCCAAATCGTTTATCAAACGGTGATTTTATCTCTTTCCCCGAGGATGTAATGACTGTTTTCATTGTTTTTGTGATGGTTTAATATTTTTATTTGTTTTGTTTTAATCTGTGTCTATTATTAAATATTGGAATATGATTTGTTTTATTTATTTTCCGGCCAGTGATTCTATCCTTACTGATGAGCAAACCGGACAAATACTTTTGTCTAATGTTTTGGGAATGGTAAAACGGGAATGACAATCATTGCAATTAAACCAGTTTTTATCAAGCCAGGCATTACCATAAACAGTTCTGATTTCTTTAGTTTCTACAAGCGCTTTTGCAATCTTTCTTCTTGCAGTTTCATAGATCCTTGCAAAGGTTGCCCTTGAAATTGCCATTAATTCAGATGCCTCCTGATGGTTCATAAAATCATAATCTGCAAGCTTAATGGCTTCATATTCCTCATATAAAAGCTCAATAAATTCCTTTGATCCTTTATTTGTTCCATATGGCTTGTACCCTTTAAACCCCGGAGGTGATACTACTTTCCTCAATCTCCTTCTTCTGGGCATCTGATAATATTTATTAATGTAAAATTAGAGTATTCTCAACACAAAGGTAATGAGAATATTCTCAAATAAAAACAATTTAAAAGATTTTTCATCAGGAATTAAGATAAATAATTACATGTTTTTCTTTGAAAATAATTCTACGGCTTTGGATATCTGGTCTGGTTTTCCCAGGATAAAAGCAATATCCCCGTTTTCAAATACAGTGTTGCCACCGGGATGTTCTATCATCCTGTTACCTCGTTTGATTGCAACCAGGGTTACCCCGAAGGTTTTGCGGAAATTAATTTCAATAAGGGATTTTCCGGTTAGAGCAGTTCCTTCTTCTACTTTCAAAGCAATTACTTCAATATTTGGCAGTTCATTTAGAATTGAATGTTTGCCTGTTGGTCTTTTATCGTGAAATATTCCATAACTGTCATTCCGTATGGCTGTTACTTTATGATAAATTTCATTTTGGGGGAATAATTTCTTTTTCAGTATACGTTCATATATTTCGATTGCCGTTTCGAATTCTTCCGGAATAACCTCATCAGCTCCCATCCGGTATAGTTCTTCAATATCTTCAACATCTCTCGTGCGCACGATAATATATGCCAGTTTATTCAGATTACGTATCATTTCCGTTATAGTCATTGAGGTAATCAGGTTTCCTATGGATAAAACAATAATGTCGGCTTTATCACTGTGTGCTTTTCTCAGGATTGGTTCGTTTACCGCGTCTCCATAAATTACAGGTTCGCTTTTTTTCTGTCCCTCGCGTACAATGGCAGGATCGAAAATAATTGAAACGTATGGAAGTCCGGCATGTTTCACCATAACGGCCAGGTCAAGCGCACGCGAATCTTTACCAATAATTATCAGGTGATTTTTCATCTCGGGTATATCAATTTCTTTCAAAGGGAACAAGCCATCCACAAGAAACCGGGGCAAAGGTAATCTTAACAACTGTGTTGCCAGGGTATCCGACCAGTGTATTAATAACGGGGATAACAGCATAGTGATCACAGCCACGGCAATGAATAACTGATAAAAATAATCGGGAAGGATACTATATTTAGCTCCTTCCCTGGCAAGTATGAAAGAAAATTCACCTACCTGGCATAATGCCAGTCCGACCAGAACCGTTCCCCTGAATGTATGTCCGAGAATAAAGCCCGTCCCCCCGGCAATTATCGTTTTAACTGCAATAACCAGTAATACAGTGCCTATAACTATCATGTAGTTATCCTGTACAAAGTGCAGGTCAAGCAACATTCCGATCGATACATAGAAGAAACTGGTAAAGGTGTCCTTAAAAGGTATAAGATGGCCGAACGCGTTATGGCTGTAATCCGATTCTGATATCATCAGTCCTGCCAAAAAGGCACCAAATGCCAGTGACATTCCTAATTCGGATGTCAGAAGGGCAACAGCAAGACAAATGAGCAGGATGCTCATCAAAAACAGTTCCTGATTTTTCGTCATGGCGATCCAGTGCATTAGTTTTGGGATCAGCCATTTATTGCCTACGTATACGAAACTGATAATCAGCACGGTTTTAATTGCCAGGCCAGTAAACTCATCACCGATGTTCATGGTTTCGCCTGTCAGCATGGGGGTAAATAATAATAACGGGATCAGTATAATGTCCTGGAAGATCAATATACCCAGAACAGTCCGCCCGTAATTTGACGTTAGTTCGGAACGGTCCTGCAGCAATTTTAATACCACGGCTGTACTGCTTAAGGCCGTTAAAAAACCTATAAAAAGTGCACTTTTCCAGTTCAGATCATAACCAAGGGCAATTGCCCATGTTATCGCCATTGTCAGGGCAACCTGCAGCAATCCCCCCAGGAAAACTATCCTGCGGATCTTCATTAAATGTTTAAGTGAAAACTCCAGGCCGATAGAAAACATTAATAATACTATCCCAATCTCAGCCATCAGGTCGATCTGCTCCGGTGCATTTACAATGGATAAAAGATGAGGTCCGGCTATTACGCCTGTAAATAAATACCCGATGATGGTAGGTACCCTAATCCTGGTAAAAAGGAAATTCACCAGGGTTGCAAGTGCAAAAATGATTACTATATCTTTAAGCACAGTCATTTCTTTGGCTCAGTTTAACAGGCATATTAATAAATTCTCATCTTGTAAACTTCTTCTTAAAATTTGTATCCTGCTTTATTCAAATCATTCAGGTTGTTGACCTGATCAGGTGGATCAAGATGGGTATTCATAAGAATTTTTATTAAAAATAAGAAAAATATACGTTATTCCTTGCTTTAACAAGAATGCTTATAGGAATACCGGCATAGGAAATAAAGATAAAAACAAAGAGGGAAGGTAAAAAACAGTGAAGAATTTTCACGTATAGGCCATTATTCTCAGGGGAAAGCCGTCAGGGGAATAGGATTACGCCAAACACCTGGTGAAACGGTAATTCATGATGCCGTGGAATGGTTCAGCGAACAACGGTAACCGGAAAAGACAAAAGTAATCATCAATAAATGAATAACCGGACCGGTCACCGATCGCCTGTCACTATAACCCGTTCTCATTCATTGTCTGTTTCTCAATATACTCTCCCAGTTCGGAATACTTTTTATATAATATTTCGTATTTCTTCGCATTTTCCGGGTTGGGTTTATATTCTTTTTCAAAACCGCTACTCATTTTTTTCTGGGCATCATCGAAGGATTTGTATACATTTCCGACAACAGAGGCAGCCATAGCCGAACCTAATGCGCAAGTCTGTTCTGATCGTGCAACAAGTATTGGCATGTTCATCACATCTGTTAAAGTTTGCATCACAAAAGTCGATTTTTTTGCCACACCGCCAAGGGCAATAACACCATCAATGCGTACACCTTCATCGCGGAATCTGTCAACGATCTTCTTTGACCCGAATGCAGTGGCTTCTACCAGTGCCCTGAATATCCTGGGAGCATCCGATCCCAGGGTGAGCCCGGAAACAGCTCCTTTAAGATTCTGATTTGCATCCGGTGTGCGGCGGCCGTTCATCCAGTCAAGTGCAACAATGCCCGATTCCTCGATTGGTATTTTGGCTGCAGCTTCTGATAATGCAGGGATAATCTTATCGGATAATTCAGCGGTCAGTTTATCTTTTGTTGTATCATCGATCAGACCGGACTCTCCAAGCAGATTTTCCACGGGCCACATTAACACTTTCTTAAACCATGCATAAATGTCACCAAAAGCCGACTGCCCTGCTTCAAGGCCAACCATGCCCGGGGTAATTGAGCCGTCTACCTGGCCGCAGATCCCGCTTACCAGGTTTTCACCTATCTCATCTTTTGGGGTAACAAGCATATCGCAGGTTGAGGTACCCATTACTTTACTGAGGTAGTAGGGTTTTATTTCACCGCCAACAGCTCCGAGGTGAGCATCAAAGGCACCTACGCCAACTGATACGTCTTTCGGCAGTCCGAGCCGTTCTGCCCATTCCCCGGTTAGTGTCCCTGCAGATACTTCACTTGTGTATGTTTTTTCATATAATCTGTCACGCAAACCTTTTAAAAGCGGATCAAGCTTTACAAGGAAATCTTCCGAAGGCAATCCGTTCCAGTCATTATGCCACATAGCTTTATGGCCTGCTGCGCATCTGCTTCGTTTCAATTCCAAAGGATTTGTAATTCCGGTAAGCAGGGCAGGAATCCAGTCACAATGTTCAACCCATGAAAAAGCAGCTTCTCTCACTTTTTCATCTTCACGAAGGATATGAAGTATTTTTGCCCAGAACCATTCCGAAGAATATACTCCCCCTTCATATTTTGTATAGTCTGCTCCAGCCCATGACCGGGCGAGGTCGTTTATCTCATTGGCTTCTTTTACCGCGGTATGGTCTTTCCACAAGACGAACATAGCATTCGGATTATCCCTGAATTCAGGTTTCAGTGATAAAGGCAGTCCCTGTCTGTCAACTGCCACAGGAGTAGAACCCGTAGTATCCACTGAAATGGCAATAACACTTGCGGCAACCTGTTTCCCGGCTTGTTGCAGGGCTTCTTTAACAGAACTTTCAAGTCCTTCAATATAATCAAGCGGATGCTGCCGGAACCGGTTTTTTGCCGGGTCACAGTATTCTCCTTTATCCCAGCGGGGATAATGGAATACTGCACTTCCTGCTTCCCTGCCATCGGAGGTATTAACAATGACAGAACGTACGGAGTCTGTTCCGTAATCTACACCTATAACAAACTTTGAATTATCCATAAAATATTGTTTTAATATTATTTTTGCCCGTAATAAGCATTACTGCCGTGTTTTCGTAAATAATGCTTATCAAGTAATTTATTATCGATAGGCCTTCTCTCCGGGTCAAGTACCAGCGTGCGAAAAGCCATTTTTGCTACTTCTTCCATCACAACTGCATTATGGACGGCATTACCTGCATCTTTACCCCATGAAAAAGGTCCGTGTCCGTTTACTACAACACCCGGGATATCTGTTGCCTTAATATTCAGGTTATTAAAGGTTTCCACTATTACATTTCCTGTTTCCTCTTCATAGGCATTCTCAATTTCTTTTTTTGTAAGCTCGCGGGTGCAGGGAATGGTACCATAAAAATAATCAGCATGTGTAGTACCGAACGCGGGAATATTCCTGCCCGCCTGGGCCCAGCTGGTAGCCCATTCCGAATGTGTATGCACAATACCCCCGATGTCCGGAAATTTTTTATACAATACCAGATGAGTGGGAGTATCGGAGGAGGGTTTCAGGGTACCGTCCACAATATTTCCGTCCATATCGAGTACAACCATGTCTTCTATCTTCATGGAATCATACTCCACCCCGCTTGGTTTGATTACAACGAGCCCCTTATTACGGTCAATCGCGCTTACATTGCCCCAGGTAAAAATGACCAGATGGTGTTTAACAAGGTCAATATTTGCCTGAAAAACCTGCTCTTTAAGTTCCATTATCATAAGCTACACTCCTTTAACGAGACGATAATAGAGTTCATTCCATTTTAATTCCTGTTTGAATTCCCTCACCGTTGTTTTGTTATCTATCAGCAGATATTCAATTCCTGCTATTTCAGCAAAATCTTCAAGGTGTTCGGCAGTTATTGCCATGCTGAATCCTGTATGATGAGCACCACCCGCGTGTATCCAGCTGGCTGCAGCAATTTCCAGGTTGGGTTCCGGTATCCACAAGACCCGGGCTACGGGCAGTTTGGGAAGGGGCGCATCTGTTTTTACCACTTTACATGGATTAACAAGCATACGGTAATGGTTGCCCATATCCATTACAGAGGCATTTACTCCGTTCCCGGCGGGGACATTGAATACAAGCCTTGCAGGATCATCTTTGCCCCCGATGCCCAGGGGATGAACCTCGAGTGATAATTTTCCATCACTGATTGACGGGCACACCTCAAGCATGTGAGCACCCAGCACTTTATTAGCCTTTGGATCCAGATGGTAGGTATAATCCTCCATAAATGAGGTACCGCCTGCTAATCCGGTTGACATAACTTTCATGGCGCGTACCAGGGCTGCTGTTTTCCAGTCACCCTCGGCACCAAAACCGTAACCATCGGCCATCAGTCGCTGAACAGCAAGTCCCGGCAGTTGTTTTAAGCCGTGCAGATCTTCAAAAGTGGTTGTGAATGCTTTGAATCCCCCATCTTCAAGAAAACGCCTCATGCCTAATTCAATTTTTGCCGCATCGTAGACAAATCTGTAATTCTTTCCGCCTTCCTTTACATCATTACCTAATGTATACAGATCGGCATATTCTGTGACAAGTTTTTTGATCTCATTATCGGAAACCGCATCTGTTTTTTCTACCAGGTCGCCAACGCCGTAACCATATACAGAGTATCCCATCCGGATCTGGGCTGAGACCTTATTGCCTTCTGTAACAGCTACCTCGCGCATGTTATCACCGAAGCGTGCAATTTTTGCTCCCTGCCAGTCATGCCATGCACTTGCTGCACGTAACCATGTGGCAACCTGTTGCTGTACTTTTTCATCTTTCCAGTGACCAACGATCACCTTTCTGTTGATGTTAAGACGTGTACCTATGAAACCGAATTCCCTGCCGCCGTGTGCCGACTGATGAAGGTTCATAAAATCCATATCGATATCCGACCAGGGAATATCCCTGTAAAACTGGGTATGCAGGTGAGCAAATGGCTTATTCAGTGTTTTCAGCCCGGCAATCCACATTTTAGCCGGTGAGAAGGTATGCATCCAGGTTATCAAGCCTATGCAGTTATCATTCGTGTTGGCATCAAGGCACATTTTATAAATGGCATCAGGTGTGGTAAGCACAGCTTTAAATACTACCTTGACAGGGATATTCTCCGAATTATTTAATGCAGAGGTTATTTCTTTTGCATCATCAGCTACCTGTTTTAATGCTTCTTCTCCATATAAGTGTTGGCTGCCGCTAACAAACCAGACTTCAAGATTTTTTAAATTTTCCATAATTCTATTATAGTTAAATTATTATTATTCCTGTTTTTTTTACTTCCTTTTTTCGGTAACCAGAATCCCGATTCCAGTCTTCCGGCCTGCATCTTAACAATTAAGTGTCGATAACTGTTTACAGATCGAAACTAAACCCATCATTTACAAATGAATCATATTTTTCTTTATCAAACCGGAACAGATAAGCGCCCTTCTTGGAGGAAGACTTGTCCTTTTCTTCCAGCTTATTGAGGATCTTCATTTTCAATAGTTTTTTTCTGAAATTGCGATCATCCAGTTTTTTCTGATAAATAGCCTCATAAAGATTCTGGATCTGTGGTAGGGTGAATTCTTTGGGCAGCAGCTCGAATCCGACTGGCTGCGATTGTGCTCTTCGCTGTAAACGTTTCATAGCCTTTTCAACCATAAGATTGTGGTCAAAAATAAGATCCGGAATATCGGATACCGGCCGCCAGTGAGCACCGTGCTTTTTCACAAAACCGGGATCCAGATCCTGTGTTTTTAACAAGGCGAAATACGCTACCGAGATAACCCTTTCTCCGGGATCCCTTCCAGGTTCACCATGTGTATATAATTGTTCCAGGTATACATTCTCCAGCCCGGTAAGATTATGCAATATGCGTTTGGCAGCCATATCAAGGCTTTCATCCTTTTTCAGAAAACCACCTATAAGTGACATTTCACCTTTGGCAGGCTCAAAATCTCTCTTTAGCAGCAATAATTTCAGATCATCTTCATTAAAACCAAAAATGATACAATCGATAGCAACATAAAAGCGGTCTTCATCCGAATAATAAGACATTTGCATTAGTAAATATCCTGTTCTTATTAACAGGTTTTCAAACAACAAATATACAATTATATATATAATAAATGTAAAAAAAACACTTATTTGTTTTAAAAAAAAACTTCAGGGTTTTAACAGCCCTGAAGTTTTTTTGTCTACCAGAAATAAATATAAAATGCAATGACAATGAGAACGATGATCATAGTATGAACAACATCCCATGGATTCCAGCTTTCTCTTGATTCAGCTGCCTGTTCGGGTGTTGCTGATCCGTAAGTAAGGTTGGCTAACTGATTAGCCCGTGGTTTTTCTGTTAACTTGCTTATTATATATATGGATATCAAACAAATGGCAAAGTTGAATATTTCATAGTGAAGCCAGTTGACTGCCCTGAACTGGACAAGGAGTGTTTCAAGCCATGTCAGTCCTTCAGGGTTGGCAGCCATTTCATGTATCCATTGTATATTCTGACCGGCATCTTTAACATGTTGAGGTACGATAAAAGCACTGGTCAATACCTGCATCAGCAGCCTGAACATACCAAGTGTAAAACCAATTATCAGTCCCCATAAACCGCCTTGTGCACTGGTCCTTCTCCAGAAAACGCCCAGCAAAAACACCGCGGCAATACCGGGGGCCAGCAATGACTGTACGTCCTGAAGGTAATTGTATAATACTTTGCCCATTCCTCTCATTACCGGTATCCATAAGATACCAAGGATAACAACTACTGTAGTGGCAATTTTACCAACCATTACATAGTGTTTTTCGGTTTTATCAGGCTTGTATTTTTGATAGAAGTCTACCGTGAACAACATAGATGATGAGTTGAACAACGAAGCCAGCGAACTCATAAGTGCAGCCAGGATACCTCCTACTACAATTCCTTTAAAACCTATAGGTAGCAGTGCTGTTACAAGTGATGAAAAAGCAGCATCCGAGTTGGCAAGTTCTAGCAGGGGCCTTCCTGTTTCGGGACTGATCTTTTGGCTCATGGCGTATGCGATCATACCCGGTATAAGGAAAATAAATACAGGTGTGGTTTTCAGGTAAGCACCAAAGATTGTACCCCGCCGTGCCTGTTTCTGGTCACGCCCCGAAAGCACACGTTGAACGATAAACTGATCTGTACACCAGTACCAGAAGCCGATTATAGCAGACCCGAGAATCACCCCGGTCCAGGGAAATTCTTTATCTTTTGCCGATCGGATAAGGGATGTCATTGGATCTCCGTATTCCGTAACATTCGAGCGGCAAATTTCCATCATTTCTGTCCAGCCGCCAAGCTGGATCAGCCCAAGTATAAGTATCAGCACCGAGCCGAGCAATAATATCGGTGTTTGAAGTACCGATGTATACAATACGGCTTTCATACCTCCGAAAGTGGTATATAATCCGGTAATTACAACAAGTCCGATGGCACTGATCCAGAAAAAATCCACTTCCCACGATCCGAACCTTATGTATTCGATACCAAATACATCTTTAAATACAACGCCGCCGGCATAGACAGTTACGGCAACTTTAGTCAGTACATAGCTTACCAGGGAAATGATAGATAACAATGAGCGTGCGCTTGCATTAAATCTTTTTTCAAGAAATTCAGGCATGGTCCTTATACCGCTTCGGGCGTAGAAGGGGACAAATACCCAGCCAAGGATGAGGATCAGCCAGCCATGCATTTCCCAATGGGCCATAGCCATTCCTGTTTCGGCCCCGGCTCCGGCAAGGCCAACAAGGTGTTCCGACCCGATGTTCGAAGCAAATATAGATGCACCAATTGCTATCCAGCCAACGTTGCGTCCGGCAAGAAAATAATCTTTGGTATCCTCTTCCTTTTGCTTCAGAACCCAGATTATAATACCTATTAGTCCTAGAAAGAACAAGCCAAGTACAATATAATCAAGTGTAGCCATTTGTTAAACATTTAAGTGAATAATAAGTGTGGTTTCTACATTTAAATTTTTGTAAATGTAATATTCTAATAATAATAATTAGATGCCCGCGTGTTATTTAGAAATATTCTAAATGGGATCATATTGTTTATTAGCAATTTTTAACAGAAAGCGTATAACATATAATGATCAAAACCTTCTATTTAGTGTCTGTCCATAAAGTCCCATTTGCCGCGTTACGCTTGTCCGAAAATTGCTCGTTTACGACTGGTAAACTCCGCGTTTCCGGACCGCGCGAGCCTTGCAAATGGAACCTTCTGAACAGACACATGTACGGTTAAACATTTTGACTAATTTATAGACGGACTCTATTTATTTTTCCAGGAATTTCATCTTTACTTCATTTTACCTGCACTATTGGCTTCGCGGGTCTAAAGATTCATCATATAGGTTCAATAATGATTCAAATGTAATTTTTTTTTTTTAAATAGGGTAAAAGTACCTGTTCCTATCTTAATAACAGAAGGAAATATTTTTAGAAATTAATAACAATATAAATCAAAAGATATGATACAAAAAATAAAAAAATCAGGATTTACAATTGCTTTAACTATAGCAATGGTAATGGCTTTTAGTGTTAATACAAAAGCAGTAAACAATGAAAAAACAGACAGTGATACAGTTTCATTTGTCACTTTTTCAGGTAAGGTAGTGGATAGTGAATCTGAAAAACCTGTTATTTTTGCCAGTGTGTATAAAGAAGGTACCAGCCTTGGCACAGTGACAAATTCCGATGGTGAATTCCTTTTTAAAGTCCCAAAAGAAAAAGTTGAAGGTAAACTTGGTATATCCTACATTGGGTATAGAGATTATGCGGTTCCTTTTAATGAATTGGACAAAAAGGATATTCTGATAAAGTTAATTCCTTCACCGATTCCTATCAGGGAGGTAGTGATCCGAACAGATGATCCAAATGATCTTTTAAGGCTGGCTAAAGCGAAAATTCCTGAAAATTACAGAACAAACCCGCTTATGTTCACTTCATTCTACCGGGAAACGATTAAACAAAACCGTCATTACGTATCAATTTCCGAAGCAGTGCTTGATATATATAAATCCGGGTATTCAAATAGTTTTGATTATGACAGGGTTAAAATATATAAAGGCAGAAAGAGCATGGATGTGAAGAAAATGGATACCGTGCTGTTTAAACTGCAGGGTGGTCCAAAAACCAGTGTATTGCTCGATGTGGTTAAAAATCCGGCCAGTCTGCTGAGTGAAGAATATATGATATATTACGATTATAAATTTTCAGGTATCATTGAGGTGGACAACAGGCAGACCTATGTGATCTCATTCGATCAAAAGAAAGACATTGATTACCCTTTATATGCAGGTAAGATTTATCTGGATGCCGGTAATCTTGCTATTTCAGGACTTGAATTCAGTTTGAGTGAAACAGGGCTTGAGAATGCTGCCTCCGAGCTGGTACGTAAACGACCCTTAAACATGAAAGTGGACGTGGAAGGAGCGCATTATCTGGTCAACTACAGAAAGCTGGATGGCAAATGGCAGCTGAACCATGTGCGGACCGAGTTGAATTTCAGTTGCAAATGGAAAAGAAAGTTGTTTAAATCGAGATATACAACTATGCTTGAAATGGCGGTAACAGACAGTGATTCCACTAATATTGAAAAGTACAAAGCACGGGAATCAGCTAAACTTTCAGATGTTTTTGCCGAGCAGGTGAACTATTTTCTCGATGAGGATTATTGGGGTGAATATAATACGATCAAACCGGATGAATCAATCGAATCGGCAATAGCCCGTTTAAACAGAAGACTTGAAAGACAGATGTATTAGAAGGGAAAGTGAAACATTTTACGGATGTTTCCCGGGGACAATTCAATTGTACCTGCCTGCAATGGAGTCAGGAAATTCCGTATCTTTGACATGTTGATTGTATAAAGAGAGGCATATGAATCTCCCTGAAATGATTTTACTGCAAAGGATCAGGAGAGGTGATCTGAAGGCATTCGAATCCCTGTTCAGGAATTATTATGCTAAATTATGCGGTTATGCATTCCGATATATCAAAGATATGGATCAGGCAGAGGAAATTGTACAGGATCTGTTCTTAAAAATTTGGGAAAACAGAAAAAAATTAGCTATTACATCGTCAATTCGTTCTTATTTATACCGGTCGGTACATAATAACTGCCTTCTATATCTGGAACATAAGGCGGTGGAGAAGAAGTATGAAAATCATATTCGGTATACTACCGGACAGGAATCCGGTTTGGATGCCTCGGAAAGGGTCAATACTGATGAGCTTGAAGAAATTATCGATAAAACATTGAATGCACTTCCTGAAAAAACGAGAATGATCTTTAACCTTAGTCGTTTTGAGGGATTAAAATATCGTGAAATTGCTGAAAGAATGGCTGTTTCGATAAAAACCGTGGAAGCCAATATGGCAAGAGCATTAAAGCTTTTTCGTGAAAACCTGAAAGATTATGTCGAAACGGATTAAACACATTAATTAATCATAAATGAGCAGTACAGACGTGAAAACAAACCTGGACAATAAAAATGCCGGTAATGATCCTTTGATAGTTGATGTTGATCAGGCATGGATGAACGTGAAAGAGAGAATATTGGATAAAGAACCTGATGCCGGCATGTTGTATACCAATCCTTTGAACAGGGGAAAAAACTTTGTCAGGCTGGTCGCGGCTGTTTTGGTCCTGGTTGCCATGGCATGGGGATTCAAGGAATATGTGTTTGATGAATACCTGAAATCTGCTGACAATACCATTGCGACAAACAAAAAAGAATTGTATAATACTGTGCTGGCTGATGGTACCGAGGTGTTCCTGAATGAAGATTCAAAACTCACTTATTCAAGGAAGGCAAAGGAAGGTATTCGTATTGTGGAAATGAACGGTGAGGCATTTTTTAATGTAGCCCCGGATAATAACATTCCCTTTGTTATTCTTACGGGTAATGCCCGTATTGAGGTTGTGGGAACATCTTTTAATGTTAATACCAGGCCGGAAAACGCACAACTCGAAGTATTTATCGAAAGCGGTAAGGTAAAGCTTTTAAACAGCAGGGTAAAGGGAGAGGGAGTATTACTTGAACCGGGTGAAATCGGCATGCTTGACAGGGACCGGATAACAAAACACCGAAATGCTGATGTTAATTACATGGCCTGGAGAACCAGGAAACTGGTTTTTAACGAAACACCATTAAGAGAGGTTGTGGCTGTACTGTCGAAAGTGTATCACAGTGATATAAAGCTGGATCCGTCGTGTCCGGGTAATCTGAAATATACGGCAATAATTGATAATCAGCCTCTGGATAGCGTGCTTGGTGCAATTGAACTAACTTTTTCACTTAATGTTAAAATATCGAAAGATAACATTTTACTTATTAACGAAGGATAAACGGTTTATATGATAAATATATTCAGAACCGGTTATGTTTATGATCATGATACTGATAATCCTAAAACCACAAGCTTTATTCATGTGATGAGAAAGTTTTTCTTGGAGCTTTCTTTGTTTTCAGCACTATTAATAGTTACACCTGTTTTATATTCCCAGGATTCCCTGATGAATCAATCAGTAAGTATTAGTTCCGGGGAGAGTATCTATAATACCTTATTGAGGATAAGCGAACAAACAGGATTATACTTTTCATACAATGCCGATCTTATTGATGCATCACGGCGGGTTAATGCAGATATTGATGAACAGCCGCTGATCCGGGTACTGAATATCCTTATTCCTGATACAACATTGAACTTTAAAAGAATTGGCAACCAGGTTGTCATTTACAGGGAACATAAAGTTGCATCCGATACCGGAAATTTTCAATATTCATCCACCTTTATAAAAGTCAGGGGGGAAGTTGTTGATGCACAAACTCACCGGCCGGTACCTTATGCTACAGTGGGCATCGTTGGTGAACATACCGGAACAATCACCAATGAGGATGGTGATTTTATTTTAAAACTGCCTCCCGAACGGTTAAATGACTCAATATGGGTATCCAGCATGGGTTATAAGCCTGTGGTTATGTATGTATACAAGTTTCTTCAAACAGACCATACTATCAGGCTGCCAACGGATTATATTCCCATTGAAGAAGTGATAATCCGTAATGCCGACCCCCTGCAGCTTATCCGGGGGGCGAGGGATAATATCAGACATAATTACCCTGTTGATCCTGCAGGCATGACCACTTTCTATCGTGAAACCGTAAAGAAATTCAATAATTTTGTAGCTGTTGCCGAAGCCGCACTGAAAATATACAAAGCTTCATATACCGGACTTGAACGGGATCAGATCAAAATCCTGAAAGGAAGGCAGGTAATTGATGCAAGCCGTCTTGATACGGTTTCAGTGAAAATTAAGGCGGGTTTATATACAAGCCTCCTGCTTGATATAGTGAAGAATCCCCCCGAGTTTTTAAACCCGGATTTTTTCAGGGCTTATAAATATAATACGAGTGATATTGTCTTTTTTAATAATAAAAGCACTTATGTAATTGAATTTGAGGGCATCACAGAGACAGGTGACGCTATATACGATGGTACGATATACATTGATATTAATTCTCTGGCAATAAAACGTGCAGAATTCAAATTAAACAGGAATGGTATTAAAAAGGCCTCGGGCTTCCTTGTGTTAAGTAAACCACGCAGGTTAAGGGTCAGGCCGACAAGTGCACGGTACAGGATTGATTATTCAGAGATAAACAACAGATATTATCTTAATTACCTGCGTAGTGAAACCACGTTCCGTATCAGGAAAAAAAGACAATTGTTTTCTTCACAATACACAATTATTTCAGAAATGGTGGTTACTGATGTAAATAAGGAAGATATAGGACGTTTCCCGTTCAGGGAACGCGCGCGGACACATGATTTCTTTTCGGAACAGTTGGGTAGCTATGATGAAGATTTCTGGGAGCAGTATAATTATATAAAGCCTTCTGAAAGCCTGAAAAAGACTTTTCAGAATCTTTCTTTAGATGAATAGGTATTAAGTTTCACAAAATATATTCTTTACTTCCGCGGATATTCAATATTTTTTTGTATTTTCATTCAACCTAATTCAACCATGATACAATGCATCAAATTATTCTGGAAAACCTTACAGTTGTGAGGGAGACGGACTATGTAATTATTGAATACAGTTCAGGGTATAAACTAATGAAGTTTACCTGGAAAGGAAATGTTTCCGGTCCTCAGTACCGTGAAGCATTTCTTACCGGGCTTAAATACGCGGACACACACCGGGTTGATTATTTCTTATCCGATATTCGAAAACAGAAAATTGTGGGTCCCAATGAACGTAAATGGTTTGAGGACGTAGCTTTGCCTATGGCAATAGAACGGGGACTGAAAAAAGGTTGTGCAATTTTTGACGGCAATATTTTTAAAAAATATTATTTGAACCATATATTTACGCGAACCCGGAAGTTCGAATTACCTTTTCTTTTTTTCAAAGATGAAAAAAGTGCGTTGGAATGGCTTATTGATTGATAAATAAAGATTTTTAGGGTTTAAAAACAGCTCTTTAAAAGGATTGTTTTATTCAATAATGCCCCTCGAGGGCCAATTGTTACGAACCGCTCCCCAAGCGGTTCGACTTCCTTTTTTGCTAGGGCGAAGAAAAGTAAGCAAAAAACGCCGCCGCTGACAGGATTTTCCTAAAAAATCAAGGTGCTCACCTAAAAATCGGGAACTCCTTACGTCGGACAGCTCGATTTTTTTAACGGTGATCACCTTGATTTATTTTAACGGAAAATCCTGAAGGCGGGGGTCCTGTTCTGTTGTTGGTTTATTTGAAAAGGATATTACCGTAAGGACTTACGTTGTATATGTTAAGCTGTGCTATGACAGAAGGAAGCCGGCGTTTCGCGAAGCCCACTTTCATTAAAATTAGCAAATAGATTTGCAGTAGCGGGACCCGTCTCATAAAAATCGCGTACGATTTCAAGGAAGGTTTTCGTCGCGGCAGCCCTGGAGGAACCCTGTCCGAGCGACGACGAGGGAGGAGTGAGTTTGGGTTCCGCAAGGAGAAAGCCTTCCGTGGTAAACCAAGCGATTTTTATGGAACGGTGACCTTTTTGCTAACTTTTTGGGTGGTAGCCAAAAAGTTAGTCGAACTGCCACGCGGGCAGTCCGAAACCCAGGCTTGCGGGAGGAAATATAAAAACAATAATATTCTATATTAAAGTTTTTAAGCCCTCAAAACCTTTATTATTATCTCTTCTCATAAGCCGGTTTTTCAGGCGGAATATACGGATCACTCTCCAGTTTTTCCTTTATCACCTCAATGGCTTTTTCCAGTTGTGGATCATAACCTTTAGCCAGCCGGGAGGGATCTTCATAAACATCTATATCAGGTTTAACGCCATATCCTTCACGGAACCATTTGCCATCCTGGTTATACATTCTGAACGTGGGTACTGTTACCATTCCACCGTCTATCAATTGCGGTACACCCGACATACCTATCAACCCGCCCCATGTTCTTGACCCTATAAGCGGTCCGAGGCCGGTTTTACGAAAAAAATCGGGGAATGCATCACCGCCTGACCCGCTCCATCCGTTGATGAGCATTACTTTGGGACCAAAATGTGCGATGGGGGGCCACTGCCAGTCTTTTCCATCCCTCACAGCCCAGTATGCCAGGGGTGGCCTGTTCAATAATTCTATGAATCGGTCGGGTATTTGTCCACCACTGTTAAACCGCTCATCAATTATCAGTGCTTCTTTGTCCCACTGTGCTGCAAACTGCCGCATAAGTTCATTTTGCCCATCAATACCGGTACTTCTGACATATATATATCCTGCCGAGCCACCTGTAGAATCATCAACTATTTTTCTATTATGTTCAATCCATGACAGATGCCTTAAACGGTTCTCATTTCCAAGAGTTTTTACAACAACTTTCCTTGCTCCTTCTTTGGAAGGTTTATCATTGATCAGTAACTCCACTGTTTTGTCAGCTAATCCCTGGAAAGCAGCATAAGGTTCTTTGTTAATATCAAGGATATTGCCGTTTACGGCAAGAATATAGCTGCCTGCCTCAATATTAAGTCCGGGAGCCTGCAAAGGTGAATAAACTTCTGCATCCCACGATGCACCTTCTATAAACTTTTTGATACGGTAATACCCATTATCAATTTCCCAGTCAATACCCAGGTATCCTACATTCATACGGTTAGCATTTTCAGCATCACCACCCCACCTGTAGGTGTGGGAAGCACTAAGTTCAGCAATCATTTCACCGAGCACATAATTAACATCAAATCGTGTGATTGCCATATCCAGCAATACTGAATAATGTTGCCTGACAGCTTCCCAGTTAACGCCGTGCATATTCTTATCATAAAAATAGTCCCTTTCAAGGCGCCAGGCATCATTAAAGATTTGTTTCCATTCTTCTTTCGGGTCCACAGTCATTTCCATTTCTTTTAACCGTAGCATCTTTTCCATTTTTTGATCAGGCTTAATCTCAATGACAGCCATATTATTTTTTTTACCTACCAGAGCTTTTTCACCATTTGCCGTGACAAGGATGAAATCTGCATCATCTATCAGTGTTTTTTCTTCACGTTCTTCAAGATCGTAGTATTTAACAGGAGTGGGAGATTCTCCGGGACCCGTTTCAGGAACACTTCGAAAGATCACCTTTCCTTTGGCAGCCTGCAGATTATTGTAGTTGCCGGGTTCAACAGGCAGCAGCTCTATTCTTTTTTCTAATCCCTCAAAATCAATAGTTATTTTTACCTCTTCCTTTTCCTCGTTATCATCTTTCCCTTTGTCTTTTTTCTTATTGTTCTTTTTCTTGTCATTTTCATATTCTTCTTTTTCATCTTCGGCAGTAACATCATCGTTTCTGGGTTCAACAGGAGAGGATATTTCTTTGGTTAGCGGAATTGCAGCCAGTTGAGTGCTCCCGGTATAGATAAAATCATTATCAAAATCACTGTACAAAGGGTTCATATGTCTGCTTGTAAGGATAAAAAGATATTTTCCTTCAGGATCGAATACCGGTAATCCATCGGAATAAAATGCCGATGTTACCTGCCTGAGTTGCTGATCTTCCGCGTTATATATAAAAACAGCATGATTCCGGTTTTTCATACCCCGGGAATAGGCCATCCATTTGCTGTCGGGCGACCATGACACGCTGAAATTTTCCAGGGGGCCATGGCTCATCCATAAGCCTTTGTCCACCTTGTTTGTTGACCTGGTTTCCGTATCATACACATAGATATTCATTGTTTGATCGGCAAAGGCTATCTTTTTGCTGTCCGGTGACCAGTATAGTTTATAACGGTATCCGGCACCGTAACTGGTGAGTGTTTTTGCTTTCCCGGTTTCGGTTTCAAGCACTGTCAGTTCATATTCGCCCGTACTGTCGCTCCAGTAAGCGATTTTCTTTCCATTGGGTGACCATGACGGAAACCGTTCGGCGGTACCTGGCGTCTGTGTAAGGTTTTTAATATAGCCGTGTTCAGCGGGTACAGAGAACAATTCGCCCCGGGTTTCAATAATTGCACGTTCTCCGCCCGGGGAGATCCACGCGTGCTGGATATATTTTTCAACATTTTTGGTTTTTGGCATTATCGATTTTTTGTCGGACACTACTTGTATATCGACCGGATTATAATCCATGGTAGTGAGATTCAGAAGATAAAGCTTCCCGTTTGCTTCAAACACGATATCTTCGGGACCGATGGAAGGAAAATGTATATCGGCATCAGAAAATTCAGTAACCTGCTGGTGTTGTTTTGTGTTCAGGTCATATACCCAGATATTAAAACGATTGCCCGGTCCCTTGTCAGACATATAATATATCTTATCCTCGTGCCACATAGGCAGTTCATCATTAGCCGGACTTGAGGTAATATTTTCCGCGCTGTGATCCTCAAGGTTAAAGATCCATATATCCGGTGCCATCCCTCCGCGATATCTTTTCCAGGTTCTGTTAACTCTCGATTTGTCGGTAAAAGCAATGTATTTACCATCCGGGGAAAAGCTTCCGAATTCGGCGTGTGCTAATGGCAGTTTCCCGGGCAGGCCGTTGTTTTCACCGGTAAGAAAAAATTGTTTGTAGCGTTGGCGGCCGCTTTCGCGTGAAGTGGCAAAGAGTACATTTTTGCCTTCGGGATGCCAGTCAATGACCCAGTCGGTATGCCCGTGCCAGGTTTTTTGTTCGGGAACACCGCCAAGTGAAGGGATAATATAAACGTCATTATTGCCATTGTAATTTGCTGTGAAGGCAATATTTTTCCCGTCAGGTGAAAACCTTGGCATCAGCTCGGTACCGGCAGGTGAACTGAGATGGTGAGCAAGGCCGCCTGATTTTTCAACTACCCAGATGTCGTCGGCATAGGCAAAGGTTATTCGCGTGGCTGATACATCAGGATGATGGAACAGGCGTGCATCTATTTGTGCTTGCACGAGTGCAGTAAAGTTACTCATCATAAGCGTGAGGAAGATAATTATTCTTCTGTTCATGGTTTTTTGATTTAAATTTGTGTATTTAGTGTCTGTCCATAATGTCCGCTATCCGCGTTGCTGCTCACATTTTAAATCTTCAAATACTTTAGTATACCGCGGTTTAAAATGTTCACGTGCCTTGATCCCGAACATTTTGAACAAACACTATGACTTTATATACGGACACTATTTAGAGTCCGTCTATATAGTTGGCAAAATGTTTAACCGGACATGTGTCTGTTCAGAAAGTTCAATTTGCAAGGATCTCGCGGTCCGAAAAAGCGGAATTTACTTGTCGTAAATGAGCAATTTCCGGGCAAGCGTAACGCGGCAAATGGAACTTTATGGACAGACAAAAAATAAAGAACAATTTACATAATTATTTAACAAATAGGAAACAAAAAAATAATTCACCAATATCTTCTCACATCAAAGCCCATTGCCGGGAAAAACATAAAAACATAAGATAAAAAGTATAAGTCAGGTTGATGATGGAAAAGATAACATTGTATTCTATCCGGTTTTTTTTTATTTTTTTCCTTATCATTATGCCAATATTCGGAATAACAGTCGCCGAAAGAAAAAACAAAAAATGAATATTAAAAAGTGTTTCATACGGTATCTCATCTTCTGCCAGTTCTTTATTGCCAAAAAGCAGTAAATAAGTAAATACTAAAAATAACGCCAGGTACAGTAGGTAGCTGGCCTTCAGTGCAATAGTAGATTTTTTCCTTTTTCTGTGCAAACGGAACGGCTTGAGAATAATAACTGACACAATAAACAGAATAATATAACCGATAAGGAAAAAAATCTGGAAAACACCCTGGAAAAAGCCGTCCATATCATATAAGGTTTTGGTTATGCAAATTATAAAAAAAATATGTGGTGTACTTAGTAAAAATGGATGAAAATTTAAATTCCTGTTATTGAATAATGCAGCTTTAAGGTTTCAATAATAAAACAGGCTATGATTTCAGCTCCAGTAGAGCGATGTTTTCCACGTGATGAGTATGCGGGAACATATCAAGGGGTTGAATTTTATTCAGACGGTACTTGATGCTTAATTCATTAATATCACGGGCCTGGGTTGCCGGGTTGCAGCTCACATATACAATTCTTTCAGGAAGGCACCAAAGCAGACTTTTTAGAACATTATCGTGCATGCCTGCACGTGGCGGATCAACGATCATTACATCCGGCTCACCTTTTTCCCTGACAAATACCGGGGTAAGCATATCTTTCATATCACCCGCGTAGAATTCCGTGTTTTTAATACCGTTGATACGTGAATTACTTTTTGCATCTTCAATAGCTTCAGGAATGTATTCAATACCCACCACTTTTTTGCAGTCACGTGCAATATAATTGGCAATTGTCCCGGTCCCTGTATACAGGTCATAAACAATTTCTTTTCCGGTAAGCCGGGCATAATCGCGTATAATATCATACATTTTATTTGCCTGGCGTGAATTTGTCTGGAAAAATGATTTAGGCCCGATCCGGAATTTAATCCCATCCATTTCCTCTGTAATAAATTCCTTTCCGTTGAATAAATGAATATTCAGATCATTGATCGTATCGTTGGCCTTAAAGTTGATCACATACATCAGAGAGGTGATCTCACGAAAACGATTACCTATAAAAGAAAGTATACTATCAATCTTGTCCTGGTCATTTTCATGAACAGAAAGAATAACCATCACTTCACCAAGTGTGGTGTTCCGGATGATCAGATTGCGGAGAAAGCCCTGTTTTTTCCGGATATCGTAAAACGAATAGTTGTTTTCGTTTGCAAATTCACGAAACGCGAGCCTGATGTCATTAGAAGGATCCTCCTGCAAATAACAATTATTGATATCAAGCACACGGTCAAACTTACCGGGTATATGAAATCCGAGTGCATTCCTGTTGTTTATATCATCTCCGGTACTGATTTCATCTTTGTTTAGCCAGCGGCTGGTTGCAAAGGTATACTCCAGTTTATTACGGTAATACATCGTCTTGTCGGAAGGTAGAATAGGGTTACATTTAGGGATCTTTATTTTTCCTATCCGGCTTAAAGTTTCAGTAACCTGCTTTTCTTTATATTTAAGTTGTTCCCCGTAGGGAAGATGTTGCCATTTGCAACCACCGCATACCCCAAAATGTTCACAAAAAGGTTTAACGCGAATATCCGAATAGCTGTGAAATTTCACCGGGTAACCCTCGAGAAAATTGGTTTGCTGTCGGGTAAGCTGTATGTCAACCACATCCCCGGGCACAACGTTGTTTATAAATACCACTTTGTTATCGTGACGTGCGATAGCTTTACCTTCGGATGCGACATCCAGCACTTTCATCTGTTCAAGTACCGGCAGATTTTTTCTCCTGCGTCGTTTTCTCATGATATGTCTGATTCAAAAGGTAAAGATAAAGGATTATTACCAAATGCCTCCTGTTAACTTATTATGATTCCTGCTTTTTTTGAATTATTTTTGCAGCCGTAATTATGATCGCGGTAGAAAATCTCGGAATAAGATTTCATGGAAGGACGATCTTTAAAGATGTAACATTCCTGGTTAATCCCAGGGACAGGATCGGACTTACAGGTAAGAACGGTGCCGGCAAAACCACCTTGCTGAAGACCTTTATAGGAGAGGTACGTCCTGATGAAGGTGAAGTGGTGATACCGAAAGACTGTAAACAGGGATATCTGTCTCAGCAAATGGTGATTAAAGACAGTACAACTTTATTTGAAGACGCGCTCACTGCTTTTGATGAGATCAATGTTCTTCAAAGAGAAATTGACAGGCTGAATAACCTGATCGCCGTGCGTGATGATTATGAATCGAAGGAATATATGCGTTTGATTGAACAGCTTTCGGTGAAAACCGAACGTTTTGATATGCTGGGTGGGAACAGCCGTGAGGTCAGGGCCGAACAAACACTGAAAGGGCTTGGGTTTGACCCGGATGACTTTAACCGGCCTACAGCCACCTTTAGCGGGGGATGGAGAATGAGGCTCGAACTGGCAAAAATACTCATGAAAAATCCCGATATTCTTCTGCTTGATGAACCTACCAATCACCTTGATATATTGTCTATTCAATGGCTGGAAGATTTTTTGCAAAACTACAACGGGGCAGTTATCCTGGTTTCGCATGACCGTGCTTTCCTCGATGCCGTGACAAACAGGACAATTGAGATATCTCTCGGTAATATCTATGATTACAATGTTTCTTATTCGGATTATATTGTTCAGAGAAAGGAACGCCGTGAGAGTCAGCTGGCCTCATACAGGAATCAGCAGAAAAAGATCGAGGATACACGTGAGTTTATTAACCGTTTTCGTTATAAAGCGACAAAGGCTGTACAGGTGCAGTCAAGGATAAAGCAGTTGGAAAAGATGGATGTGACAGAGGTGGAGGAAGAAGATAAATCAGCAATAAAATTGAAATTTCCTCCTGCACCACGTTCGGGTAAAGTTGTTTTTGAAGCTAAAGGCCTGTCAAAAAGCTATGACAATAAGGAAGTTCTTCATTCAATCGATATGGTTATCGAGCGTGGCGAACGGGTAGCTTTTGTCGGGAAAAACGGCTCAGGAAAAACCACTTTGACAAAGATCATCATGGGCCGGCTTGATTATGCTGGTGAGGCCCGTACCGGCATCAACATAAGTACGGGGTATTTTGCACAGAACCAGGACGAATTGATGGATGAGAACAAAACAGTGTTCAATACTATTGATGAAGCCGCGGTGGGAGAGGTCAGGACAAAAATACGAGATATCCTTGGTGCTTTTTTATTTAGCGGAGAGGATGTTGATAAAAAGGTGAAAGTGCTTTCGGGGGGTGAACGTTCACGGCTTGCCCTGGCCAGGTTATTGCTACAGCCATATAACTTGCTGGTACTCGATGAACCGACCAATCACCTTGATATGCACTCGAAAGACATATTGAAACAAGCTCTGCTGGCTTATGACGGAACGCTCATTCTTGTTTCTCATGACAGGGAATTCCTTGACGGATTAACAGAGCGACTTTATGAATTTGATAACAAAAAAGTTAAGGAATTCAGGGGTGGAATATACGATTTTCTGAAAAAGAAAAAGATAGATACCCTGCATGAGCTGGAACTTGAAAAAGAGATTATTGCAAAACAGGGCTCTGTAAGTAAGGGTAAGAACAAGGATGAATTTCTGCAAAGGAAGGAATATGACCGTAAACTCCGGAAAATGAATGATCGGATAAATAAAATTGAACATGAGATCGAAAAGCTGGAATCTGTTATAGAGGAAATGAATGATCAGATAATAAAGAAAGCCGGGAAAGAAGAACCTCCTGATCACGATTTTTATGCTGCATATGAAAAGGCAAAACACAAACTGGAGGATAAAATGAAAATATGGGAGTTTCTTCATCATGAATATGAGTCTTTTTCAAATGACATGTCCGGTTGAACATTTTGGCTACTTTATAGACGGACACTGGATATGCATATTATAACCCGTAATTATTCTTGCCCCAGGTTTGGGGCATGAATAATACAGGTTATATTCAGACAAAAGCACGGTGGGTATATGGCCCGGCAGTTCATCTTCATAAAGAGCTCAGCGGTTAGGGGTCTCCCGGCAGGTGGTTGTAAAGCATACGGAAAATAAGTATCTTTATCAAAAGACGAAAAACAGAAAATGAACCAGTCTTTCAGGTACAATTTAGTAATTATTATATTTATGTTTACTGCCTGCAATGCTCCTCTTAAAATGAGCAGGCAGCGGACTAACCTGTCGGATACATATAATCCGGGCAGTTCAAGATTACATCCTGCATATACTGTTTATCACGAATCGGTGACTCGTTCGGTTTTATTTGCAAAATATTTCCCGTCCGAGTTATTGTTCAGTCAGGCTAATGTTTCGGGTGAGTTCGAGGCAAAGCTTGATGTCTTACTTGAAGTTTATGAGATTACTGATCGCGGTAAGGCAGAGCTTGTTGACAGCTCATCCTTTAATTACCGGCTTAATCGTGATGTTGCATCAAAGCCTTTTATTACCCGGATGTATTTCCGGGCCGATACCGGAAAGCTGTACGAGTTAAGAATTAGGGCAGTGGATAAGATAAGAAGGCATAAGAATGTCAAATACATGATGGTTGACAAAATGACAATATTTTCTCAGCAAAATTTCATGGTGAAAGATAAGGAAGGTACTCCGCTGTTTTCTCCTTATGTGGTGAATAACAGTCTGTTCACAATCGATCATCGTGAATCGCTTTTTAATAAACTGTATGTCAGTTATTATTCAGAAGACCTGCCATTGCCGCAACCTACATTTTCACCTGCGTCGGAAGATAGTTATTATCAACGTCCGGATAGTATCTGGGTGTTGCCATACAGCCGGGAAAAGGCATATCAGCTGAGTTATGAGGGAATGTATTTTTTCCGGTTTGATACAACGGTCCAGGGAGGGCTGTCTGTATTTAATTACGGGGAAAGTTTTCCGAAGGTGGAAGCTCCCCGGGATCTGGCAGAGCCCCTTGCCTATATCACTACTTCGGTTCAGTATCAGGAAATTATCAATTCAGGTAATCTTAAACTGGCAGTCGATAATTTCTGGCTGGATATCGCGGGAAGCCCTGAAAAAGCAAGGGAGTTGATTCGCGTGTACTATAACAGGGTGTATTTTGCCAATTACTATTTTACCTCCAATAAGCCCGGATGGAAAACCGATCGGGGTATGATCTATATTGTTTACGGTCCACCCGATAATTTGTGGCGTGCAAGAGGTACGGAAGAATGGATCTACTACCGTAAAGGAAATTCTTCGTCTGTTACCTTTACCTTTAATTACAAGTATTCACCTTACACTGTTAATAATTTTATTCTTCAGCGGTCTGACAGTTATGACTGGCACTGGCGTGAAGCTGTAGATGCATGGAGAAATGGTAATGTGTCTGTATTTTAATAAATTATATGTCAAAATCAGAATCTGAAATTATTTATGGCCTGCACCCGGTAATCGAAGCTATAAAAAGCGGCAGGGAGCTTGACCGGGTTTTTTTGAAAGCGGGCATTAAAGGAAGGTCTGCAAATGATCTTGCCGGTTTGCTCAAACAATTCGGCATACCATATCAGTGGGTTCCTGAGGAGCGTTTGAACCGTTTTACAAGAAAGAATCACCAGGGTGTGGTTGCACTTGTAGCTCTAGTTGAATTTAAAAATATTGAAGAGATCATTCCGATGTTGTATGAGGCGGGGCGCATTCCTTATCTGATTGTGCTTGACGGGGTTACCGATGTACGCAATTTTGGTGCGATAGCCCGTACTGCCGAGTGTATGGGAGCCGATGCCCTGATCATTCCTGAGAGCGGCTCGGCCAGGATTAACGCGGATGCAATAAAAACCTCGGCAGGGGCCCTTAACCATATATCTGTATGCAGGGTTAAAAACATGAAAGAAACAATAGTTTTTTTGAAAAACTCGGGAATCCGGATCTTTGCTGCAAACGAAAAAGCATCAGAATCTTTCCTGAAGGCGGATTTTTCACATCCTTCGGCCCTGGTGCTTGGCGCGGAGGACAGAGGTATATCACCGGTGCTATTAAAATTGTCTGACAATCAGATAAATATTCCATTATCCGGATCCTTGAATTCACTGAATGTAAGTGTTGCCTCGGGGATAATTATGTATGAAATGGTGAGGCAACGAAAAGGTATTTAGTGTCTGTCCATAAAGTCCCATTTGCTGCGTTACGCTTGTCCGAAAATTGCTCATTTACGACAAGTAAACTCCGCATTTTCGGACTGCGCAAGCCTTGCAAATGGCACTTTCTGAACAGACACATGAAAGGCTAACATTTTGCTTACTTTATAGACCGACACTATTTTAATTTGCATTGCTTCCATATCTTTTATCCTTTTTCTTCAGTAACCGGCAATTGCCTGTCAATCATGACTTCAAGGGATATGAATGTTTCAGTTCTTGATAATCCATTGATTGACTGTATTTTATCTGCAAGTACCTCGCGCAGATGTTCATTATCTTTAGCAAACACTTTTACAAACATTGCATATTGCCCTGTAGTATAATGACATTGGGTTATTTCCGGTATATTTTTCAGCTTTACTGAAACATCGTGAAATAAAGCGGCATTCTCAAGATAAATGCCGATATACGCGCAAGTATGGTACCCCAGCTTTTTTGGCTCCACGTTAAATTGTGAACCGGAAATAATGCCCAGACGGGTTAATCGCTGCACACGCTGATGAATTGCCGCACCTGAAACACCGCACTCACGTGCAACCTCAAGGAACGGAGCCCTGGCATTCCTGGTAAGTATGGAAAGTATTTTTCTGTCCAGGCTATCAATTTGAAATCTATCTGTCATAATAAAGGTTATTGAATTAAATATATTAAGTAAAAAGCATAAATAAGTTTTAAAATGATATCAAATATATAAAAAAAGAATAAAAATATAAAATTAATTTTTACATTTTATTGAAAACAGTAACTTTGTATTATGAAAATATTATTAATTAAATAAGATAAAAGCTATGACAAAACTTATTATTCCCCCTGGTTACAAAAGTGCACTGGATCTGAAACAGACAGAAAAAGCCATAAAACTGGTTAAAGATTCTTTTCAGGAAAACTTATCCTCCGAATTACGCCTCAGACGTGTGACGGCTCCTTTATTCGTATTGAAGGGAACCGGCATTAATGATGACCTGAACGGTGTAGAGCGAAAAGTATCTTTCCCGATAAAGGATATGAATGAATCGGTAGCCGAGGTCGTCAATTCACTGGCCAAATGGAAACGGATAGCGCTTGCCGATTATGAGATACAAAAAGGAATGGGTATTTATACAGACATGAATGCCATTCGCCCGGATGAAGATCTGACTAACCTTCATTCCTTATATGTTGATCAGTGGGATTGGGAGAGGGTAATTGATCCGTCCGAAAGAGATCTTGGTTTTTTGAAGTTTATTGTGAACAAGATATATGAAGTATTCAAGAGGACCGAATTTGTTGTTTATGAACATTATGCTGCTATAGAACCATTATTGCCTGAAAAGATCACTTTTCTTCATACTGAGGAATTACAAAAAGAATGGCCTGACCTCACACCTTCACAGAGAGAAGCAAAAGCCGCCAGGGAATACGGTGCAATATTCTTGATCGGTATTGGTGGTTTGCTGCCTGACGGTAAAATTCATGACGGGCGTGCACCGGATTATGACGACTGGTCTACCCCGACAGTTAATGGATACAAAGGCCTTAACGGAGATATTATTTTATGGAACCCGGTGCTTGAGATAGCATTTGAAATATCATCCATGGGGATCAGGGTGGACAGAAGTGCATTGACGAAACAGTTGGAATTGACCAAAAGCGAAGACAGAAAAGATTTGAATTTTCATCAGCGTTTGCTTAAAGGTGAATTGCCTGAATCGATTGGCGGAGGTATAGGACAATCACGATTATGCATGTACTTCCTGCGTAAGGCCCATATCGGAGAGATCCAGTCCAGCATCTGGCCCAGGGAAATGATCGATGAATGTAAAAAACATAATATTATATTGGTGTGAGGGTTTCACATTGAAATCATAACCTATTATTCTGAGACGGCCACCGCTGTTGTAAACTCTATGTTAATTTCATGCGTGGTGATTGTGAATAAATTCTTTTGAGTTTCGGTGGTTTTATTGTTTTTCTTCGACAAGTTTTCTGAGGTCATCACCCGAAGGGCTCTGGAAGATACGAAGTTCAAATTCCGGGATCACCGCTATTATGTGATCAAAAATATCTGCTTGTATCCCCTCGTAATTAGCCCACACCTGGTCTTTGCTGAAAACATAGATCTGAATGGGTATACCTTTATCCGTGGGTTGTAAATGCCGGACCAGGAAGGTCAGATCATTATGGATCATCGGATGATTTTTAAGGTAAAATTCCACGTAATGGCGGAAAGTTCCCAGATTTGTCATCCGCCTGCCGTTTACCACGATGCTCTCATCAATTTTGTTTTCTTCATTATAGCGTTCAATTTCTGACTTCTTTTCCTCGATATAGTCTTTCAGGTAAATTATTTTTTTAAATTTTTCCAGCATTTCGGGGGTACAGAATTTCACACTTTTCATATCAATATTGATAGACCGCATTATCCGCCTTCCGCCTGATTCCTCCATCCCGCGCCAGTTGTTATATGATTCGGATACCAGTGCATAGGTGGGGATGGTGCTGATTGTTTTATCCCAGTTCTGTACTTTAACCGTGTTCAGGGTGATCTCGAAAACTGTCCCGTCGGCTCCGTATTTGTTCATGGTTATCCAGTCGCCTATTCGGAGCATATTATTAGCCGAAAGCTGTATACTGGCAACAAAGCCCAGGATGGTATCCCTGAAAACAAGGATAAGAACGGCTGCCATTGCACCTATCCCTGCCAGGAGAGTAGTGGGTTTTTCCCCCATGATAATTGAGAGAATGAGAATTACTCCAAAAGAATAAACAATTATCTGTCCAACCTGAATATAACCTTTGATAGGACGGTCTTTGGATGCAGGCAGAGTCAGATAGATAGCATTTGCTGAGCGCAGGCCCGAATCAATGATAATTGCACTTAACATGACCATATAAATGCTCAATCCTTCCTGTATGATTGCTGCTGTTTTTTCAAAATCCTTAAAAACAAAACCGGCTGATATGTACAAAATGATGGCCGGTGCAAGATGGGATAAATGATGAAAAACTTTCTTTTCGATCAAAATATCATCCCAGAGGGTTGCTGTTTTTTTTGCTATTCTTTTTATGGATGTTAACAAAAGTTTTCGTGTAATGATACCCGAGAAATAGGCCAGCAAAATAATAACAAGTATGCCGAATAACATATTGATAATGGTAGCATGATTCTCGTTTAATCCCTGCTTTTGAAGAAAATCTTCAATATTAAATATAAATTGCAGCTCGTTCATGGTATGATTTGCTAAATTTGAAAACCTGATGCTAAAGTATAAATTTCATTTTAAAGTTATGAAAGGATATTTTATTACAATCATTTTCCTTATGCCGGTTATGTTTGGTTTTTCACAGGGAGATTTCGAAAAGTATTTTGAACATAGAACCTTACGGGTGGATTATATTCAATCGGGTAATAAGGATACCAGTCATATCGATCTTTATGATATTAAAGCGGAACCTCACTGGGGAGGGCCGTTAAAAAACCTGATCGATACATTCTTTTACGGTATGTATTACCTGAACGTATATGATTCGCTTTCCAACGAACTGATCTATTCACGGGGATTTAATACCCTGTTCCAGGAGTGGCAGACCACTGACGAAGCCCGGTCGTTATCAAAAGGCTTTTCAGGTTCTGTTGTGCTGCCGTTCCCAAAAAATACAATTCGACTGGAGATACTTCAAAGGGGCAGTTCGCTTGTTTTCCAATCCCTGTTCGGACATTATATTAATCCAGGTGATCATTTTATAAATCGCGAGAATATTACGGCTTATCCTGTGAAGCAGATAATTAATTCAGGTGACCCGAACAATAAGGTGGATATTGTTTTTTTGCCGGAGGGATATACCAGGGATGAAATGACAAAATTCAATGAAGATGTAAAACGATTCGTTGATGCATTTTTCAATTGGGAGCCCTATATAAACTACCGTGATTTTTTTAATATCTGGCTTGTAGAAGCTTCTTCACGGGAATCCGGAACCGATCATCCTGGTGATACAATATGGAAAAATACCCTCCTCAATTCCAATTTTTACACTTTTGATCTTGAGCGTTACCTTACTACCGTTGACATACGGATGGTGAGAGACGTGTCTGCCAATGCACCCTATGATCAGATATGCATACTTGTGAATGAAGAGAAATACGGTGGCGGGGGGATATATAATTTTTACAGCATATTTATCAGTGACAACGAGGATTGGCAGTTCGTGTTTTTACATGAGTTCGGGCATGGTTTTGCCGGCCTTGCGGATGAGTATTATTCATCTGACGTTGCCTATGAAGATTATTACGATTTGAGTGTAGAGCCGTATGAGCCCAATATCACCACGCTGGTTGATTTTGACAGAAAGTGGAAAGATATGGTTGATAAGGATGTGCCGGTACCTACTCCTGTCGATTCAGTTTATTTCGACCGGGTGGGAGTTTTTGAAGGCGGGGGCTATATGGCAAAAGGTATTTACCGTCCTTACCATGATTGTACAATGAAATCGAGATCGGTAAATAATTTTTGTCCGGTT
>Ga0307421_1000090_pt1 | contig 53648 bp, 44 predicted proteins | sample SalMarWE160270MG_FD_202163 | JGI IMG/M metagenome (GOLD analysis project Ga0307421, IMG submission 202163) | Salt marsh sediment microbial communities from the Plum Island Ecosystem LTER, Massachusetts, United States - WE1602-70 | ecosystem: Environmental > Aquatic > Marine > Intertidal zone >... | reverse complement strand
AAGAGCCAGGTTGACGGGAGAGCCGTGAAACGGCCAGGGGTTCGATTCCCCTTGAGAAAATCAAAAAAGGAGAACAAAATTTGTTCTTCTTATGCTTGTCCGTATTTGTAGTCCGTAGGAGGGCTAAGCGTTATGAAATGCTCCGGTGGAGCATTTTAGCGAAGAGCCAGGTTGACGGGAGAGCCGCGCAACGGCAAGGGGTTCGATTCCCCTTAACAAAATAAAAAAGGAGAACAAAATTTGTCCTCCTTATGGTTATCCTTATTTGTAGTCCGTAGGAGGGCTAAGCGTTATGAAATGCTCCGGTGGAGCATTTTAGCGAAGAGCCAGGCTGACGGGAGAGCCGTGAAACGGCCAGGGGTTCGATTCCCCTTGAGAAAATCAAAAAAGGAGAACAAAATTTGTCCTCCTTATGGTTATCCTTATTTGTAGTCCGTAGGGGAATCGAACCCCTGTTACCAGGATGAAAACCTGGCGTCCTAACCCCTAGACGAACGGACCGTTTTATTTACTGCTGCAAAATCGGATTGCAAAAATAAGAGAAATTTTATTATTGGCAATAAAAACAGCTGAAATTTAATTTCTGTTTTTCTGTATCCTTATTACTCCCACTGAATATCAAACTCCGTCACCTCATCACCGCGTGCCAGCGATTTTGGCATACTGACCCGCACATTTTTACATCCTGATATTTCGAGACCTTTTTCCATCCACCCTGCTATCCGGTATTCGATAACCTCATTGGGTTCATCAAACTTTAGTATTTGTAGATTAACGGATTTGTCTCCTTTTCCCATTACTTTCATTTCAGAAGGCCGGTAATAAGTAGAAAAGATCTTGCCTGCCCTGGCAATTATAAAATGAGGAGTTGAAGCTTTCACAAAAAACTTATATATACCGGTAAGTGCAATTTCAGCGCTAAACCTGCCTGCCTGCCAGGCAGCTTCTCTGCTATCCTCATTAAAAAAAACCTTACCCAGAGTTTCAGTCGGAACTATACCACCATCACTCAGGGGATACCAGTTAGAAGGAAGTACCGGTTTTTCAAATATCTCCTTCACTCCCTCAGGCAATGCATTCTTCCAGTTTTCATACTGATCTGTGTACCTGGTTTTCACGAACTCGGGTATTGATTTTACAGCTGATCCTTTAATTTCCATAATCAATATTTTAGTTTAAACAGGGTATAAATATATAAAAATAATCCTGAGAAGTCAGAGCCCTTCATCTTCCTGTCAATCACAATTCACCTATAAACCAGTCCTTTTAAACCATCCAAAATGTTAATAACCCTTATGTCAAAAACAATTTTATCACATGTGTCGGTTATCGCGCCATGGATAAGTTATGATATTTATGGGGAAAAGCAGGAAAGGGGCTGTTTTTTTTCTGATAATAAACACTCGGTTTTTAAGCATTCGCGGGAATAGTTACGAAGATCTATGCTCTTACATCTTTATCCCCTTCCTTTCCAAAAGCGGGTCAATCTTTGGTTCCTCTCCCCTGAAGCGCACGTATAGTTTCATCGGGTCTTCGGTGCCGCCTCTTTCAAGTATGTTTTCCCTGAAAGACGTGGCAGTCTGCTGATCAAACAAACCCTTTTCTTTAAACGCGGCAAATGCATCTGCATCGAGCACTTCCGCCCACATATAACTATAATAGCCTGAAGAATAACCCCCGCTGAAGATATGCTGAAAATATGTGCTTCTGTAACGCGGTTCTATCTCCGGTATCAGACCTATCCTGTTAAGAACATCCTCTTCAAACCGAGCCACATCTGAAGTAAAAGGTCCGGTAAGGGTATGATAATCCATATCCAGAAATGATGCAGCAAGATATTCAGTCATCGCAAATCCCTGATTAAAAAATTTGCTGTTGCTGATCTTTTCTATAAGTTCATCAGGTATTGGTTCACCTGTCTGGTAATGTTTGGCATACATTTTCAATACCTCGGGTTCAGCCCCCCAGTTTTCCATAATTTGCGAAGGCAGTTCAACAAAATCCCTTGGTACATTAGTTCCCGACAGGCTACGATAGGTACAATTTGAAAGAAGTCCGTGTAACCCGTGTCCGAATTCATGGAAAAGGGTCAATACTTCATCGAGACTTAACAATGCCGGTTGGCCACCGGCAGGGGCCGTAAAATTAAAAACATTGGTGATCACCGGAGTGATAATAGAATCATTTTCTTTATATTGTGGCCTGTACTCGCTCATCCAGGCACCTGCCCTTTTGCTTTCCCGGGGGAAAAAATCCATAAACAAAATTCCAATATGAGAACCGTCACTCTCCCGGATCTCATAAACCTCAACATCTTCATGATAAACAGGAATATCATCCCTTGGAACAGCCTTTATTCCATAAAGATTCTCTGCAACTGCAAACACACCATCACGAACATTCTCAAGTTTGAAATAGGGACGAAGTTCTTCTTCATCAAGGTCAAAATTTTGCTTTTTTACCTTTTCGGCATAATACCACCAATCCCATGAAGCAAGTTTATAATCTCCTCCCTCTGAATCAATGATTTCCTGCATTTCTTTAACTTCACTTTTTGCCATGGGCAATGCCGCATCCCAAAGTTTTTCAAGTAAATCATAAACACTGGCAGGTTCTTTGGCCATATTGTCTTCAAGAACATAACGCGCATGTGTGGGATAGCCAAGTAATCCAGCCCTTTCCAGGCGAAGATTTACCATTTTTGAGATGATTTCCGTATTATTATGCTCATTATCATTATACCCCCGCGTGCAATAGGCCTCGTATAACTCTTTTCTCAGATCCCGGTTATCGGCATACTGAAGAAACGGGATCATACTGGGCTTATGCGTGGTAAATAACCATTTGCCTTCCATATCTGCATTTTTTGCAGCTTCGGCGGCATTGGCAATGACCTGGTCAGGTAAACCTGACAGTTCACTTTCATCTTCAATCACCATTTGATAATCATTTGTTTCTGCCAGTACGTTCTCACCAAACGTCAGGGATAATACAGACAACTCCTCATTGATCTTCCTGAGCTTATCCTTATCATCTTCTGAAAGATTTGCCCCTCCCCTTACAAAGGATTTATATGTTTCTTCGAGCAATTTATGCTGTTCGGTGGTAAGCGACAATTCGCCCCTGGTGTCATAAACCGCTTTAACCCGGGCAAAAAGATCAACATTCAGCAAAATATCATCCCTGTGCTTCGAGAGCATTGGGGCAATATCTTTTGCAATTTTCTGTATCCCATCATTTGTATGGGCTGAATTCTGATTGTAAAAAAGTGCGGTTACCCGGTCGAGTAAAAGACCGCTTTTTTCCAGTGCTTCGATTGTATTGTCAAAGGCAGGCTCTTCAGTGCTGTTGACAATTTCTTCTACTTCCTTCTTTTGCCGGTCAATACCTTCTTCAACTGCCGGCAGGTAGTGTGCATTATCAACCATATCGAAAGGAGGTACCTGGAAAGGTGTCTCATAAGTTAAAAGTAAAGGATTGATTACCTGCTTTTTTGATTCCATAGTACACGCACTTATTATAATTCCGGTAAAAAGTACAAAAATGAACGATTTTTTCATATGTATTATTTTCATTATGAGTTTTACTATTCTATCCTGTATTATTCATGCGTCAAGTTTGGGGCAGATGCAAGGCGTCGGAAGCTGAAGCTGTAGTAACCTACCGCGAAGCTTTCGCGACGAAGCAGATGCCCTGAAATTGGCGCGCTTTGTAAAAATGAATGAAAAATTTATTTCACGGTTCTAATTTGTTATTTTAATGTTCTTCAACATATTACATAATTATCATTCATTTTTATGAATAATGCAGGCTATATGTTTACATCTAATATAAATGAACTAACGAAAGTACAAATTTCAACCGGGAAAAATATGATTTGTTTCATGCTTCATGAAAATAATCTGGGAAAAATCAATGTGGTTCCGGGTAATGCTGATATTTTCTGCTGCAAAAAACAGATGATTTTTCATTTGACCCACGCTACCTGTAACAATAAATTGTTATTTTCGCCATAATCTAATTGCAGACTTATGCAGGTCAGAAAGATTATACTGTGGATATTTCTTTTATTATTATCAAATAAATTCTTAAAAGCACAGGATCTTCCTCTCGGGTGGGTAATCCATTATGAACAGGATTTTTCATCCTCTTCGGCAATAAATGATTTTGAATTCACGGATCCTGCCGTCTGGCAAATTCAAAGATCGGGCAACAACTCTTATCTTGAACTTACCGGGCAAAGTGATTACACGCCTCCTTACCGTTCACCGTGTAACATTGCACTGATTTCCGGAGAAATATTCGGAGATTTCATTCTGGAAGCAATGCTTAAGCAATCAGTCAAAGAAGACGAACAAGGTGATATGATAATTGTCTTTGCAATGAAAGATTCATCTCATTTTTATTATGCCCACCTGGACGCAAACCCAAATGCCACAACTCGTAATGTCTTTTCGGTGAATGAAGCCCCCAGGCTTCCTGCAGGTGATCCATTAACAAAAGGTATCATCTGGGAAAAAGACAAATGGCATAAGATAAGGCTTGAAAGGGATATCGTGCGGGGATCTATCAAGGTTTTTTTTGATAACATGCAAAAGCCCGTTATACAAATTGTAGACCGTACACATATATTGGGCTATATAGGTTTCGGATCGTATGAAGGCACCGGGCAGGTTGATAATATTAAAATCTGGGCTCCTACAAGCATCGAAAAAAAAGCAGAAATATTCAATGAAGCAATTAAAGATCAATGATAATCAGAATCTGCTGAAAAACACGAAATAAATTTATAATGAGTATGATACAGAGATTAATTGTTTGTAAAGTGTCAATTTCCATGCCCTTCTGTTAATAAATATCCTCACCAGCCATCCTTCGTTTTTTACGGATAATATATTTTTGTAAAAATGAATGTCCGGGTTTATCTGAAACCGTTCAACCCATATGAAACAAAATCTGATAAACAAATTGAAACTTAAAATTCTGGCAATTATAATTATTCTATCGGGTTCGGCAATCTGGTCCATGTCGTTTGTTTGGAAAACCGATCCTGTCAACGAGGCCAATGCCCTTAAAAAACCCGGGAAAGCATTTTATGAATTGTATTTAAATCCCGTTGATACTATTTTGGATCAGGAGGTTCTTACGCTGGCTCTCAATGGTTATTACAGACTCAGACAAAACAATAAACTGGAAAATGAGCGCTATCTAACAATTATTGATTATAGCCGGCCTTCATCACAAAAACGTTTTTTCACGATCGATCTGTACGATCAAAATATACAGTTTGCCTCATACGTCGCACATGGAAAACACTCAGGGTCTGATCATGCCCGTGAATTTTCAAACCGCCCCGGGTCACATCAAAGTTCACTTGGCTTTTTCATTACTGGAAATACATACTTTGGTAAACACGGGTATTCATTACGACTCAACGGTATCGAAAAAGGAATAAACCACCTGGCAAAAGAACGTGCAATAGTGATACACGGTGCAAAATATGTAAGCAAGGAATATATCAACAAGTACGGCCGCCTGGGCCGCAGCTACGGATGTCCGGCAATACCCGCGGAGTTGACAAAAGAAATAATCAATCAGTTGAAAGAAGGTTCCTGTCTGTTTTGTTATTACCCGGATCCGGAATATCTTACAAGATCTGAACTATCCGCTCCAATTGTTTTGGTCGAAGATCATGTTAAATGAATAACTCTCTGAGAACAGCCTGATCTTTATCGTAAATATCATTATAAAAATAGATATTCAGATTATCATCTGCTTCGCAGGTAAAATATTTTAAATGGATGTCAAAAGGATCATCTAACCTGATCTCATGCTGAATACCGTTTTTAAGAAGATATTGCAATGAAATACCTTTTTTATTTCCTGCCTTTTCAGTCATAAGATAACGGGCAAATTGGTAAGGATGTTCGAGGCGGATACATCCATGTGAAAAAGCACGCACCTCTTTTGTAAATAAATTCTTATTGGGAGTATCATGCAAATAAACACTGTAAGGATTGGAAAACATAAATTTAATAATCCCCAGTGAATTTGAACGGCTTGCATCCTGACGTACCCGGTATTCAAAATCAGATGGGGAAATTTTTTGCCAGTCAATAAGTTTCTCATCAATAATATTTTTATTTTTATCAAGCAGCCTGAACCGGTTTCTGCTAAGATATGCCGAATCCTTCCTGGCTTTTGGCAATATCTCGTTAATAGTAATGCTTTTCGGAACATTCCAGTATGGGTTGGCTATTATCCGGTCAATCCTGCTCGTCAGTTCCGGTGTGGGAGTAGCAGGTCTGCCTACAATGACGTTAAATGTTTCACTAACCATATCACTCCTGACGATTTTCAGCTTGAACGAAGGGATATTAACATATGCGTAGTGATCGGAGTGCATTGTATCTTTCCTGATCCTCTCCAGGTTAAGAGCTATTTGCTGGTAGCGGATATACGTGGGTACCTCCATGGCACGTATGGTATTATCCCCGATAATACCGTCTTCGTGCAGGCCGTGAAATCGTTGAAATTTTTTTATTGCATCAGACAATACTGAATCATTAATAGTAATTGCAGTATCGATATAACCCAGTTCATTCAGTCGATCAACCACCAGCTTTTTACATCCGGCCGAATCTTTTCCCGGATCAGGAATGCTGACCGGATTATCTGAAATAACATACTTTGACAGGTACTCCTCCAAAGCTTTTTGTAAATTAACGTAATCCCTTCTTTTTGGTTGTATAGAAAGAATATGATCTGAAAAATCCGAATCCCCTGCAACATGAAGATATGAAGGAAGAGAATGAACAAATTCTTCATAACCTGATGATGTGCTTATTGATGAATATCCTCTCCGAAGATGGATCATAAAATCCATACATGCTCTGGTCAGTCCTACTTCATACTGCTGACGGATCCTGATCCTGGATTCATCCTCAGTTTCATTATGCATCAACAAATTCTCCAGTAATTCAAGCCGGGCATAATTGTACCATTCATTATTCAAACCATAATGATTTGAATTATTTAATAATTCCATCAGTTGCTCAGCCTTTTCGTTCGGTTTAAAATTGACGGTCCAGGCAGGGCAATATTTATTCAGACGGTAAAACTCCTTTATCTGAACCGCATGATCAATCCCGTTGCCAGTATCTGAGATCATCGTATTAATAGACGCGTGCAAATGTTGTTGAAAAGGCTCCAAATATATTTCAATGGCCTGCTTTCGTAAATTTGAATGCGAACTCTGGTATCCTGAGGCAATTAACAATAAAGCAAATAATCCTATGGTTTTAATAAAAGTAAGGCAAGTACTGCTGAAGCATCTCTTTCTCGTGTCAGGCCGGTATGATCCTGAATTGATTATGGCAAATCCTTCTTTATGATATGCTGTAATGCCCCTCATTTTTTCACTCCTGAATATTTGACTTTACTGATATATACGTCAATTTATTCCTGAAGTGATTTTTATTACATTAACTGGTTTATTGCTTTGATGAATTTTTTTTATGACAGGATTAAAAATCTCTCATACTTATAACACGCTGTTTATAAAATTGTTACGCCATCTTATTTATGAAATTATCACATAAAACCTTAACTATGAGAGATAACAGAAGACAAATAATAATCCATTCCCGAAAGGTAAATCGTATAAATGATTCACTTCCGGGATGTATTCAGAAGAAAGATTTAAAATATAAATAATCAGGTAAAAAACAGGAATATTTTCTATAAACTTTTATTAATATCACTTAACTTTTCCCAAATCTCATTAAGCTCTTTTGGATTGACCTCTTCAATAACTACCCTGTTTTTCTTATCGATTTTTTCTTTGTGTTTATTGTTACTCATATCTATATTGAATGTTGAGAATTTGTGACCAATAATATTGTTAGCGAAAATTACAAATTATTCATTAAAATCAAATATAAAATTGACAAAACATAAAAATTTGGTTATTAATTAATTATCTGAAACCATAAACTCAAGCGGCCGGCTGGAGTACCAAATTGTTGTGCCCGTTTTATTCCACGCCCAAACAGCCCAATAATAATGGTTTCCTGTTATTAACGGTTCCGGTGATGAAACAGTTACATAATTACCGTTTTTAACATTTACACCGTCGCTATAACTTACATGGCCATCCTTGCCGGAATTCATACCTGAATGCCAGGCCCAATACAGATCATCGGTATTACTTATATTCCCGCCCGTGATAAGTATCTGTTCAGAAAAAATACCGGCATATATTAACGGTACACCAACACTATCCCATTTCAATACCGGGGTTGATGTCAGGGTATCGGGAAAACCTGCAATATTGGCAGAATCACCGGTGACCATGACCGTATGTCCCTTTTCGGATAAATACTCATAACAAGGGATTCTGATCACCATGCTGTTATTGAATAACAGATCTTCATTATAAACCTCTGTTATTTCCCCGTTTTCCTCACAGGCCCATAAGCTGGCAACTATCAGAACCACGGGAATTACGCGTTTAAATATTTTCATTATTCAAATCTAAAAATTTACCTGTATACCGAAGTTAAGCAGTATATCACTCTTTCTAACCTGTATATCATAATCAACAGCATTCCCGAATTCCGAAAAAATATACTCTTTCACCTTCATTTCATATGATAAATATCGTGCTTCAAAAAAAAGTGACTTATTCATATCCAAAAACACACGGCTACCAACAAAGGGCTGTATAGAAACACCTCTGTTCAAAAGTGACAAACCTGCTGAAATACCGGTATACGTAGAAAAATAACGCCTGTCCGGTGAAGTTATCCAAAATATCACCGAAGGACCTGCAAAAGCATTTAAATAAATTGAATCAACACTGGCCTCATCCGCCCCCGGCAATGTTGAATACTGAGAAGTATGCGCCGCGAAGATGAGTGAAATATCGCCACCTGCAGCTAACCTGTTGAAATTTTTAAATGGTATCCTGTAATAATATGAAAGATCAATAAACCAGTTGTCTTTTGTCAGAAAAGGGAATGATAATCGCAATGACAGATTATGCCGGGAAAGATCAGGAATTACAGGAGCATACCTCATCTTTAACTTCAAAAGATTTCCGGTATACTCGGAAAACATAAAACTATGCCTTAGTGATTTGAATCCTTTCCCTGACAACAGGATATGAACGGAATCAGTTATGTTCTCTGTCGAGACGGAAGAAATAAACATCCCGTTATATAAGCAGTTCCAGTAATTATCATTATCATAAAAACATCCCGGCGTGATCAATGTATCCACCGGAATATCATTTCTTTTTACAGTCACGTTAATACCCTCCAGCGGACTGCTACCCGCGAAAACCCTTCCTCTGACCAGTATGTTATATTTAGGAAGTAAGCTGATTATCAGGTTATCCTGAGAAAATTCCTTATTTATTAAGACCAGCGTGTCAAGGTCCCTGTAATCATTATGATATATGTGCGTTACCAGCTTCTCTCCCTTCACTTTCTCGGGCAATGCAATACCAAATAAACCATGATCTGCTGATCTGGTAACATATTTCTTATCCTCAACTGAAATCTCTATAATAGCATCTTCAATGTATTCATGAAAAATACTGATCAACTGACCCTTGAGTATAACCTCATTTTCAGATGAATTATTTACAGGAAAAGCATCTATCAATGAATCGCAAAATTCAACCGGCTTAACCAATACAGAATCATTTCTAAAGTATGAGATACCGTTTTCATTTAATTGTGATAAAATATCACATGAGAAAAAAATTCCCAAAAATAAAATAATTACGCCTGATATTTTCATTATCCGTTAATTGGATCAATCAATATTTAATTAAAGTACGATAAAAAAATGAAATAGTTTGAATTGACTATAATTTTTCCTTTTTGTATAATATATATTTTTTGAATTAAAAAAAATAGTTACTTTTGTCGTCCTTAATCAGGAAGCATTTTACTTATAGTATAGAAAAGTTAATAATTATGGCAAATCATCAATCTGCACTGAAAAGAATACGGCAAAACGAAAGCAGGAGAATACAGAACAAATATTATTCAAGGACAGCCAGAAATGCAGTGAAAAATTTAAGAACCACAACAGATAAAGAAGCTGCAAAGGAATTGTTGCCTAAAGTATCCGGCATGCTTGACAAGCTTGTAAGAAGAAATACTATTCATAAGAATAAAGCTGCCAATCTGAAGTCTGAGCTTACTAAACATGTAAATAAATTATAAGCACTAAACCTTTATTTTTAAAAACCTCTTTCTTTCAGGAAGGGGTTTTTTTTGTTTCAAAATATTAATGTAAATTGCCTGTACGTTATGAGTAAAGAAAGTATAAAAGGCATAAAATCATGGGCTGTTGAGGACAGGCCCAGGGAAAAACTTATCAGGAACGGAATCCAAAATCTGAGTAATACCGAATTGATAGCCATACTTATCCGTTCGGGAACCACGAATACTTCGGCAGTTGAAGTAGCACGCGTAATTTTACATCAGGCTGAAAATAACCTCAACACGCTTGGCAAAAAAACAATAAACGATCTTAAAAAGATCAAAGGTATGGGTGAAGCCAAAGCAATAGCGATTGTAGCTGCACTTGAGCTGGGGAGAAGAAGGAAGCTTTCTGATGTTCTCGAAAAACAAAAAATTACAGGCAGTCACGATGTTTACACTGTTTTTTATCCCATGCTGGCAGATCTTTCATATGAAGAATTCTGGATACTTTTACTTAACCGGTCGAATAAGATCATAGAAAGACAAAAGATCAGTCAGGGAGGAGTGTCCGGTACCGTAATCGATATAAAAATGATACTGAAAAGTGCAGTTGAAAAGCTTGCATCATCTATAATCCTTTGTCATAATCATCCATCTGGAAACCTGAAACCAAGTGAAGCGGATATTAATATCACCAACAAACTAAAAGAGGCAGCCGCTATTATGGATATTAAAATGCTTGATCATATTATAACAGGTAACGAGAGATATTATAGTTTTGCAGATGAAGGTATAATATAACTATTTTCATTTGCAAGGCTTGCGCAGTCCGAAAATGCGGATTTTACTTGTCGTAAATGAGCAATTTTCGGACAAGCGTAACGCATCAAATGGGACTTTATGGACAGACACTAACTAACTAATCCATCTTGGCAATCAGATATGTAAAGAATAAGGATATTAACCTGACCAAATGGGACAATTGTATCAAACATTCGGTAGGTGGCATTGTGTATGCCTATTCCTGGTATCTGAATATTGTTTGTGAAAGCTGGGATGCTTTAATAGAAGATGATTACATATCTGTAATGCCTCTTCCGGTAACACGTATACTGGGAATAAATACCGTTTATATCCCAAATTTTATTTACCAGCTCGGCATTTTTTCATTAAAACCGCTGCCTTCAGAAAAAGCGGAATTATTCCTTTCAGCTATACCACGCGATTTTAAAATCATTAATTTACGGTTAAACAGACTGATCAATATTACAACTACTAAATTTATGATTGACAATGAAAAAAAGTGTTTTGAACTCGATTTAATAAAACCCTATAAAAAATTATCAGGACAGTATTCAAAACAGCTTGCATATCAATTGCATAAAGATATAGGATCAGGTTTATCGGTTGTGCAGGGAATTGCAATAAAAGAATTATTCCGGTTTTATTACCTTCATGAAAAATATACGAATGAAAGTAAGCTAAATGAGTACCTGAACATGCTCAAAATAATCATGGTCACTGCCATAAAGTATCGGATAGGAGAAATATTCGGCACATACTCACCTCACAATGAACTACGTGCAACTGCTTTATTGTTACGTTCACATAACCGTATCACAATTATTCATACATGCATTGATGAAAAAAACACCGGTAAAAGGGGACTGAACCTGCTCATTGATAAAATCATCAGGAAACATTCTGAAAAGAACATAACACTGAGCTTTGAATATACGAACAAACAGCATCCAGGAAGTATATATAAAAATTTCGGGGCCCGGGAAAGTCGCGTGCAAAGTATGAAAAAAAATACCCTCCCCTTTTACCTGAAATGGATTAATCATCTGGTATATACCAGTCATTTTTAAAATATTAATCCTGTTCAGAAAAATTAAACAGAAAATTGTATATTGCTACTGTTTAATATGATACCGGTAATCCGGCAAATAATAACAACTTATTTTATTATTGTGGATAAAATTCTGGTTGTATTCTTCAGTTCATTCAAATTCGCGGCAACCTTTCCATTCGCGGTAGCTAAATTGACTTGTACCGAAACATTGATCTATACAAACCTGGGGGGAATAACCGGTGTATATGCATTCGGGTATTTTTCAAAATTACTGATCAAAGTATGGAAATATGTAAAAAATATAATTATCCCGAAAAAAAAATCCAATATTCAGAAAAAAAAGATCTTTACAAAAAGGAACAGACGATTGATTAAAATCAAAAACAAATATGGTTTGACGGGCATCATCATTCTTAACCCGTTAATTCTTTCAATTCCGGTGGGAAGTTTTCTGATAACAAGATATTACAGTCATCTGCGTTTTAGATATCTTTACCTTGTAGCAGGCATAATACCATGGTCAGTTATTTATACCTTTTTTTACGGAATACTGTATGAAAAAATATTCTAACCCCCGATTTTCTTTACCCAACTCTTATCCTTACATTTTTTGAGTAATTGATGGATCGTAATATTAAAAACCGGGTGAACAAAACCCGGCATGATCTCATTGAGGGGTACCAGAGTAAACCTGCGTTCATGCAACCTGGGATGAGGTATTTCCAAATCGTGTGTTTTGATGATATGACATTCATAAAACAAAATATCAATATCTATGGTCCGTGATTCATAGTAACTCCCGGCAGATTTTCCCCTTCCTGATTCCTTTTCTATAACTTTTATTTTTTTTAACACTTCATGGGGATTATAATCGGATTTCACAATTACAACTTGGTTCAGAAAAAGATGACCCGTTCTAAACCCCCATGGTTCGGTTTCATAAACTGATGAGCGTTTATTTATTACCCCTATCATTTCATTAATCCTTTTTTCGGCATTATTTATAAATGAGTGCCTGTCTCCAAGATTACTTCCTGATAATAAAATGATCTCTGCCATTTTTCGATTATTTGAAAAGAAAAAGAAATGTGTTTTTTATTTTAGCAGATATAAAGAATATTCTTTACATTTATCGTTGCTGTCTCGCATAGTATACATTCAGTAATATTCAAAAATAATAATTAATCAAACGTCTAATCAAAAAAACATATAATATGAAGAGCTTTCTTAAATATACTCTGGCAACCATCCTGGGAATTATTATAACAACATTCATCATGGTGCTTATTTTTTTCGGGATTATCGGTTCCATAATATCAAAGCAGGAAAAACCCGTTACAATCAAGTCTAATTCCGTTCTTGTGCTAAAGTTAGATAAGCCGATTCAAGACAGGAAACCTGTTTTTTCTTTCACTGATTTCAATCTCCGGTTTGAGCCTGAAATCAGGTTAGGATTGAATGAAATCCTTGCCAACATTGAAAAAGCAAAAGAAGACAGCAAAATTAAAGGCATCTGGCTTGATCTTTCCACTTTACAAACAGGAATATCCACTATTGAGGAAATGCGGGAAGCCCTTATCAATTTTAAAACTTCAGGAAAATTCATCATTGCATATAGTGATCAGTTCAACCAACCCACATACTACCTTGCATCAGCAGCAGATAAAATATATATGAATCCTGCAGGTTACATGCCTTTTGTAGGATTAAGGGCAGAACTTATGTTTTTTAAGGGCACACTGGAAAAGCTGGACATTGAACCCCAGATAGTACGTCATGGTAAATTTAAATCAGCTGTTGAGCCGTTCATTTATGAAAAAATGAGTAGTGAAAACAGGAAGCAGATTAAAACATACGTGGGCAGTATATGGAACATCATATTGCAGGATATTTCAAAAGCAAGAAATATTCCTGCAAAATCACTGAACGATTATGCTGACCGGTTAACACTGAATACACCCCGGTCACTGGTGGAATATAAGCTTATCGATAGTTTACTTTATAAAGATGAGGTATTGCATGAATTAAAAACCTTATCGGGGACCAATACCGAAAAAGAGTTAAACCTTGTGAATCTGGAGAAATATGAAAGAGTACCTGGAGTCAGGGATTATAAAGGACTTGCCAGGGATAAGGTAGCTGTGATCTATGCATCAGGATCAGTTGTTATGGGCGAAGAAAGCGAAAGAAACATTGGTTCTGATGGGATATCAAAAGCTATCCGTAAAGCAAGGAAAGACACCTCTGTAAAAGCCATTGTTTTCAGGGTTAATTCAGGAGGGGGAAGCGCACTGGCATCAGAAGTGATCTGGCGGGAGCTTGAACTGGCAAAGCGTATTAAGCCTGTGGTTGCTTCGCTGGGTGATGTTGCAGCTTCAGGTGGATATTATATTGCCTGTCCGGCAGATACCATTCTGGCCAATCCTACTTCTGTTACCGGCTCAATTGGGGTATTCGGTGTGTTCCTGAATGCAAAAGGATTTTTGAACAATAAGCTCGGAATAACAACAGATGTCGAGAATACAAATGATTATGCTGATTTTGGTTCTGCATTCCGCTCTTTAAAACCGCTTGAAAGGAAAATCATTGAAAATATGATCGATTCCGTCTACAATACATTCGTAAGCCATGTCGCACAGGGACGAAATATGGACCCTGAGAAAGTGAATGATATTGGTCAAGGCCGCATATGGAGTGGTGTTAATGCTCTTGATACAGGACTGATCGATATGCACGGAGGTCTTAGTAAAGCTATTGAAACAGCTGTTGCGATGGCACAACTGGAAACATACAGAATAGAAGAACTTCCAAAACTGGAAGACCCATTCCAAAAATTACTCAATGATCTTACTAAAAATATGCAGGAAAAAGCAGTTGCAAGGGAACTGGGCGATGCATACATTTATTATAAAAATATCAGTACACTAAAGTCATTACAAGGCATCCAGGCTCGGCTTCCTTTTGAGATCTATGTTTACTAATCCGCGGGTATTAAGCATATTGCGTTCGCTGCACGAACAAATATCGACACCTGACCCGGGAAAGCCGGTTAATTTTTATTATTTAACATATAAAAAATATAATCTGAAATATCCAATCCATGCGGTTATCAAAACTGAGAAAGAACCTGTTTATTATCTCTTACCCCCTTTCAGTTCTCTATGGAATTGCCACATCCATAAGGAATAAACTATACGATACAAATATTCTGTCATCCACCAAATTTGATATCCCGGTAATATCAATAGGTAATATAACCGCCGGGGGCACAGGTAAAACACCCCATGTTGAATATCTCATCAGACTATTAAAAGACCGGTTCAAAATTGCCATGCTTAGCAGAGGATATAAAAGAAAAACAAAAGATTTCCGCCTTGCAAAAAGCAATTCGGATATTAACGAAATAGGTGATGAGCCCAAACAAATAAAACAAAAATTCGCGGGTATAACGGTTGCAGTTGATAAAAACCGTGTAAACGGGGTAAAAAAAATTATCGAAAAACAAAAGGGTATTAATGCAGTAATACTTGATGATGCCTTTCAACACAGAAAAATTCAACCCGGATTATCCATAGTGCTCATTGATTTCAATAATCCTGTATTCAGGGATTATCTTTTACCCATGGGAAATCTGCGTGAGAAAAAACATGAATTAAAACGCGCGCAAATTGTAATTGTTACAAAAACCCCCCGAAATCTAAAACCAATTGAAAAAAGAATATGGGTGAAAAACCTGAAATTATTTCCATATCAGTTCCTGTATTTTTCTACTTATAAATATGGTGATCCCCAATCCATTTTTAACAAATCAAAAAGAAAGCTTGACATTAACGAATTAAAAAATAACAAACCAGATGTTATCCTGATTACAGGAATAGCTAATCCTATGCCCTTACGTAAAGAAATAGAACAGTATACAAAAAAAATAATCCACCTTGACTACCCTGATCATTACAGGTTTACGGAACAAACAACGCGACATATTAGAAACCGTTATAACAAACTTGAAAGTGAACATAAATATATTTTTACCACCGAAAAAAATGCGATGAATATCTGTGAAAAAACTAATATCCATCGTGATATAAAAAATGCAATATATTATGTTCCGATAAAGGTTGAATTTATTTTCGGGGGGAAAGAGCAGTTTAACAAATACATTATTAAATATGTTAGGGAAAATAAAGAAGTCAATCGACTTCATAAATAAGCATTGTGATCTGATACCTGAAGCAGGGCTTATCCTGGGGACCGGACTTGGCAACCTGGCAAACGAAATTAAAACCCAGTGCACACTGAATTATGCTGATATCCCGTATTTTCCGCTTTCAACAGTTCAGGGCCATGATGGCAAACTGATCATCGGTTACCTTGAAGGAAAAGTTGTAGCAACATTGAAAGGTCGGTTCCATTATTACGAAGGGTATTCAATGGAAGAAATTACTTATCCTGTTCGCACATTGAAATACCTGGGCATTAATCATCTTCTTCTTTCCAATGCCTGTGGCGGAATAAACCCTGCTTATAAAGTCGGCGATCTGATGATTATTGAAGATCATATCAATCTTATGCCTAATCCATTGATCGGTAAACATACAGAGGAGTTCGGCCCCCGCTTCCCCGATATGAGCGAAGCTTACGATAAAGAATTGATAAGCAAGGCTGAAGTCATTGCCCGGACAAATTCAATCACTTTGCACAAAGGTTGTTATGTAGCAGTCTCCGGCCCTACTCTTGAAACCCCTGCAGAATATAAATTTTTTCGCATTATTGGCGGTGATGTGGTTGGCATGTCCACAGTCCCCGAAGTTATTACAGCCCGGCAGATGAATATCCCTTGTTTTGCCGTATCTGTCGTGACCGATCTCGGGGTACCAGGCAAAATAATGAAGATCACACACGAAGATGTGCAGGCTGAAGCACAGAAGGCTGAACCTGAACTTGCAATTTTGTATAAGAACCTTATCCGGTCATTAATATAGAGTCCGTCTATAAAGTAGTCAAAATGTTTAACCGTACATGTGTCTGTTCAGAAGGTTCAATTTGCAAGGCTCGCGCGGTCCGGAAACGCGGAGTTTACTATTCGTAAATGAGCAATTTCCGGACAAGCGTAACGCGGCAAATGGGACTTTATGGACAGGCACTAATATAACCTGCATTATTCATGTAATTTTCCCGGATTATTTTTCATATTTGCACCCAAAGCCGGAAAAAGCATAAAAAATTCCGGGCAATTGTATTTTTCCAGAAATGAACAAACATAAAAAATTTAATACTCTCGATGTAACTTTAATATCAGTTGCACATCATATACATGATATCTATACCTCATTTTTAGCCCCGGTTGAAGTGTCGCTACGCGAAAAACTGGCTATCAACCATACAATGTTTGGCCTTCTTGCCGTTATTCAACGCATACCGTCATTACTCAACCCTTTTGTCGGTATCCTTGCCGAGAAATTCAGGATCCGCTATTTCATCATTTTTGCACCCTCGATAACGGCAATATCCATGAGTCTTATCGGGATTGCACCGGGATACATTTTTCTTGCTATTCTTTTATTTATTTCAGGATTCAGTTCCACGCTGTTTCATGTACCTACACCGGTTATGATCAAACATATATCAGGTGAAAAAACCGGCAAAGGCATGAGCTTTTATATGCTCGGTGGTGAACTTGCACGTACCCTGGGCCCGATAATTATTACAGGTGCTATTGATATCTGGGGGTTTAACGGCATCTTTCGGCTTATCCCAATGGGCCTGGCAGCATCTGTTATGCTTTTTATACGTTTCAAAAACATTGACCTGAAGAAAGAGTTTGAGCATCAGGGAACCCCTGTGGGTTACAGAAAAACTCTCAGGAATTTTCTTCCTGTTTTTATTGTAGTTGCAGGAGTCAATTTTGCAAGGGGAGCTATGAAAGCATCCCTCACGTTATACTTGAAGGGATATCTTGAACTCACCGGTACCGGTACCTGGGTTGCTGCAATAGCCCTTTCAACAGTCTATTTATCAGGTGCTGCCGGCACTTTTATATCCGGCACACTCTCAGACCGGATTGGAAGACGAAAGACCCTTATAATATTATCCGTTATTTCACCGATCCTAATGCTGTTGTTTATCATATCAGGAGAATTATTAACAATTCCAATGCTGATATTGAACGGATTGTTCCTGCTTGCACCGGCGCCTGTGCTTTTAGCCATAATCCATAAACTTGAAACAGATCATCTTCCCTTTGTTAACGGGGTGTACATGACAATTAATTTTTTAATCAGCAGCCTTATGGTCATGCTCACGGGATTTGGTTTTGATAAGCTTGGATATGAGTTGTCTTTTTATATTGCAGCAATAATGGCCTTTGGTGCTATTCCATTTTCATTAAGGATCCCTGAAAAAACAAAAAACATTATTAAGTATCTAAAAAATTAATTATTTTTAATATTTAACCCGCATTATCCATGTATAAAGCCTGACACAGATGAAAGGCATTAAAAACTGAAGCTTAAGCCCGGCTAAGCCAATTATGCGGGTTAACACGGTAAAAAACTGACGGCATATATGTATATTATATTTAACAACAATTAAACTTATAAATAATGTTCTTCAAGGCGGCACATCAGGGAAAGAATAATGCATGGCGTTATATCGTCGGTTTTCTTGTTCTTATTGCCCTGCATATAATAGGCAGCATACCCCTGGGGATCGTTTTATCAATAGCCGCAGTAAGGGGAGCCGATGTTCTCCTGTTTCAGGAAACACTTGATTTTTCGGTGATCGGCATTAGCAATAACACTGGTTTTGTTTTAATGATGGTGCCATTTTTAACCAGCATGCTGGGTATGTTGTTTATCATTCCCAGATTACATTTTCGTCCACTTGGCCTGTTCATCAGTGCCTTTAATAAAGTAAGATGGGAAAGGGTCTTTTTCGCAATTTTACTGTGGCTGATTATGCTGATAGTAACGGAGTTAATATTTATGATCATTCAGCCTGATAATTACGAATTGATCTTCGATTTGAAAAAGTTCATCCCGCTACTGTTCCTCACATTCCTGCTTATTCCCATGCAGGCAGGTTTCGAGGAACTGGCCCTGAGAGGATACCTGATGCAGGGAATAGGTATGCTGGGAGGATACAAGTGGATCCCTCTATTGATCACATCAATACTATTTGGTTTGTTACATTCGATGAATCCGGAAATTGAGAAATTTGGCTTCTGGTATACTATGCCCTATTATATTGGTTTCGGTTTATTTTTGGGTGCAATTGCCATCATGGACAAAGGAATAGAAATACCTATGGGTATTCATGTAATTAATAATATTTACGGATCACTTTTTATCACATTCAGCGGTTCGGCTCTTCAAACACCGGCCATAATGAAAATGAAAGAATACAATATACAATGGAGTATGGTCAGCTTCCTGATCGCTGCTGTCATATTCCTGTATATTGCAGCTAAAAGATACAACTGGCCGGCCTGGAAAAAACTTATAGAAAACCTTCCGTCACAAGATCAGTGACAGGAATCCCGCGAGAGTCCGGACCGGAATCCTGTAGTATTATTCTGTCATCTTCCCGGAGCTACAACGCAGGTATGCTTGCTGCTGTAAACTGTTCCGTCCGGCCTGAAAACATTGGCAGTAATAAGATATATTCCCATTGACGTTTTGTTATTATTCCTATCGAGCCCATCCCATAGTATGAATCCTTCGGTCCCGAGTAATTTGCTTCTTGCCAGCGTCCTGATTAAATTTCCATTTGCATCAAAAACACAAAATGTTCCGGTATAACCCGGGGAATCAAAGCTGTATTTAATCGTTAATACATCATTATAGCCATCATTATCCGGAGAAATTACCCGGGGCTCCAAAATAATATTACTGTTGCATTCCGTTGGTTCTGAATATTGAGAATTCTTATACCCGGGAGTGGCAAATCCGGACTGTTCGGCAGCTGAATGCCAGTTACCATAATTATTTGCCGGAACATCCGGGTAAATTCTTTCCAGGGAAACACCTTTTGTCGATCCCAACAAACTAAAATGCATGGAAGAAGAATAACAAAACTCATCCAAAATATCCTGTTCATTGTTAAGTACACATACACATCCGTTATTATTAGTAAAATATGGGGTTTTATCCATTTCATAAATAAAATGCAAAGGTGCTTCAGGAAAAACTGATCTTATAAGATCTTTATCTTCTGACAAACAAAGATAATCGCCGGGAAAGACCAGCATATTTTCACTGCTGATCCTGTACATTTGTTTGATGCTGCCTGTAAAAGGATCTTTTGATGCAAGGTAATGATCTTTAATATCAATTACCCTGTTTGAACGATTATAAAGCTCGACAAAGGCTGATCCCTGCTCAGCCGGATCAAATAAAATCTCATTTATTATAAGCTCAAAACTATCTGCAGGCGTAGCACGTGCAAATTTAATATCCCGGGACTGCTGAAGGACATTACCCGAACAATCGGTCACCTGACCCGTGCAACGGATATTATAGATAATACTCTTAATAAAAGCAGAAGTGAAACAAAGGTCAGCACATCTGAAATCAGGCAACCGGGGAATTACTTTATCAAGGTTTCCTGCATCAGGTTCAACAGCAAAACTACCCGGTTCAACCAGTTTTATACTGTCCATGGGTTCACTGAAAAAGACCCTCAACACAGAATCACTTATCAGTGCAGCCCTTTCCATGTATGGGGCAATATAATCGGGATTCTTTGAAAACACACTGTTAGGTGTCCCTGGTGTTCCTCCATTATAATCAATGCTTCCCCTGTAATTCCCGTCAATTATACATGGATTTTCCGGATCGATTATTTCCAAAGACCATCCACCGTCTTTTTTATATCCTTCAATGAAAAGCATTGGAGAATATGTAAACGTATTTATAATACTTCCCTTCCGGTCATAAAGCGAGATCCGCGCACCCGCATTGGGTAATGCCGGGAGAAAATCCATTTTCACCACCTTCCCGTAAGGGGATAATTCTGAAAATGACCGGTAATCGGCAAGAATTATATATTCCCGGCTTTTCAATATGCAATCAGGGAGTAATTTATTATTGTCATTAACTGAAATCTTCCATCCTTCAAGTGAAATATTATGGGGTGTACAATTATACAATTCAAAATACTCTGTTTCAGGCAATAATACAGCGGGATAAGGATCAAACATAACTTCACTTATCACAACATCATGCCTTTCAGGGAGATAAAAAATAAAGCCAACAGTTGAAGTATCGACATAATTACCGTCAATACCGCGAATTCCTTCCAGGTACAGATCATACTCAACATTATTCCTAAACTCGTGCTGAAAGGTGATAATTAGTTTCATATTGTTATTGGCAAAAACATCCCTTGTAATATTATGTTTAATATTAAAATTTTCAGACTTCAGGTTATCAATGTCTAACGGCTTATCAAAGAGTATAGTTAAAATACAATCTGAAACTGCATAAACACCCACAACGGACGGAGCATGCGTACCTGCAAAACCTGTATCAGGCTGGCTTATAAAAAGACCCGAAATAAAAAGAATAAAAAACATGATAATTTATATTAAAAAAAATTCGACTTGCATTTAACTATTAAAAATATGTGCTGATCCTGACTGTAAAATGGTCAAAAATGCTGTAATAAAACCTGAATAAACCTTTCATAAATGAAAAAAATTCCGATTTTTGTATCCAATAACTTAGTGCATTAAAATACAAATTTTTTTTAACGTGAATTTCCTTACAGGGATTTATTTTCTTGTTAGAAATCGTAAAACCAAAATATTAGATTAATGAAAGTTGCAGTAGTAGGTGCCACAGGACTGGTTGGTTCAATGATGCTAAAGGTTCTTGAAGAGAGAAAATTTCCTGTTACCGAATTGTTAGCAGTAGCTTCCGAACGTTCAGTCGGGAAAAAAATTATGTTTAAAAACAGGGAATATACTGTCATAGGCATGGATGAAGCTGTTGCGAAACGCCCGGATATAGCAATATTTTCTGCAGGCGGCGGCACTTCACTCACCTGGGCCCCTAAATTTGCCGGGGCAGGAACTACCGTGATTGATAATTCATCGGCATGGCGTATGGATCCTTCCAAAAAGCTTGTAGTTCCTGAAATTAATGGCAATGTGCTTACACCTGATGATAAGATTATAGCTAACCCGAATTGCTCCACTATTCAAATGGTAATGGTACTTGCACCCCTGCATGAAAAATACCGGATCCTGAGGGTGGTGGTTTCCACTTATCAGTCGGTGTCGGGTTCAGGAAAAAAAGCTGTTGATCAAATGATGAACGAACGGCAGGGAATTGACGGTCCCATGGCTTATCCACACCGGATTGATATGAATGCATTACCCCATATTGATGTGTTTTTGGAAAACGGATACACAAAAGAGGAGATGAAAATGGTGAATGAAACCAGAAAGATCCTTGGAGATGAAGCAATAAGATTAACTGCCACAACTGTGCGTATCCCTGTAAAAGGAGGCCATTCCGAATCTGTTAATGTAGAATTTGGTAAAGAGTATAACCTCACGGAAGTGCGTAATATCCTTTCATCTTTCCCGGGAGTAGTTATTCAGGATGAACCCATGAATAATATATACCCTATGCCGGTCAATGCCGAAGGGAAAGATGAAGTATTCGTGGGCAGGTTACGGCGTGATGATAGCCAACCCAACTCGTTGAATATGTGGGTAGTATCTGACAACCTGAGAAAAGGTGCAGCTACAAATGCAATTCAGATTGCCGAATACCTGATGGAACATAAACTGGTTTAAGAATTTAGCCGGCTACTATACCTGATGACATTCCACTCCTTTTTTGAGGGATCAAATTCCGTAACATAAATACCTTCACCGCCTGTACCGGAAAAAGCACATATATATAATTGACAGTTACAGACTGAAATAAAAAGGCCAGCATAACAAGGCCGATTATTCTTAACATGGCAAAACGGTTTAAAATTTTCATTAAGATTTAAAAATAAAAAAAGCTGTTATAATAATTACCCAATTTATTATTAATAAAGGAAATCATCATATGGATACCGTTGAGTATGTATCTCCTTTACTTTTCCGTAAAGCATATCACGAAGCTCTTGCAAATTTTCTTTATTCCTTGCAGAGATAAATATACAATGATCATTGGTTTTGGCAATCCATGTATTTTTCAGTTCATCAAGAGTGATATTTTCACGTTCTTTTGTTGAAAGATCATCTTCATCTTTTATCACCCACCTGTATGCATCTATCTTATTGAAAATAATATAGGTGGGTTTATCATTGTCCATTATCTCATGAAGTGTTTGATTTACAATATTGATCTGCTCTTCAAAATTAGGATGTGAAATATCTACCACATGAAGCAATATATCGGATTCCCTTACTTCATCAAGCGTGGATTTGAAAGACTCAACAAGATGATGTGGCAATTTACGGATAAATCCAACCGTATCTGATAGCAGAAAAGGCAGATTCCCGATAACCACTTTTCTCACTGTTGTATCCAAAGTGGCAAATAATTTATTTTCAGCAAATACATCCGATTTGCTCAGTAGGTTCATTATCGTTGATTTTCCCACATTGGTATATCCAACAAGAGCAACCCTTACCATTTTTCCCCGGCTTTTCCTTTGTGTAGCTTTCTGACGGTCAATTTTTTCAAGCTGTTCCTTCAATCTTGCTATTTTATCACGTATAATCCTACGGTCGGTTTCAATTTCTGTCTCACCAGGCCCCCTTAAGCCGATACCTCCACGTTGACGTTCAAGGTGTGTCCACATGCGTGTAAGACGCGGGAGAAGGTACTGATACTGTGCCAGCTCAACCTGTGTTTTTGCATGGGCGGTTTTTGCCCTGCGGGCAAAAATATCCAGGATCAGGTTGGTACGGTCAAGTATCCGTGAATTCAATTCACGTTCTATATTGCGTAACTGACTGGGAGACAGCTCGTCATCAAAAATCACCAAATCAATATCATGGGTAATTATATAGTTCCTTATCTCTTCCAGCTTGCCTGATCCGACAAAGGTGCGTGGATTGGGTATATCGAGCCGCTGAGTGAACCTCTTTTCAGGAACAGCACCCGCTGTCTCTGTTAAAAATGCAAGTTCATCCAGGAACTCATTTACAGTTTCATCATCCTCATTATTAGTTATGATGCCTATTAATACCGCCCTTTGTTGTTTTACCGCCGTGTTAAATTCAGTCATATTTATATATTCGTCTGCACAATAATATTTAATATCTAACCTGTATTATCGGCTTCGCCTGGCTAAAGATTCATAAATTTATTGAAAATACCAGAAAACTGACACCTGAAAAAATACAGCTTACACTTTTTAAATACCGGGCGACAAAGATAAATAGAGTTTATCAATATACTACGATTATTATTCTGTTAACTATTAGCTGCACTATTCATTTGTATTATCGGCCTCGCCGGACCAAAAGTTCATAAAAACGAATAAAAATGCTCCAAACCAGCCCCATGAATAATACAGGGCTGAAAAACTTGTTCGGGGATTACTTATTTATCATACAGGAATTGAATGGTTCCCTAAAAATTAAGTAATTTTAATACCCAATAAATATATAATATATGCAGGATTCAGGACAGCTGAAAATACAAACCATTGAAGTTACCGATAGTACGGAAAAGAAACAGTTGTCGGTAATCAATTCAATTTTGACGATACTGAACGGTAAATCTCCATTAAAAAATCTCTTTAAAGATATTTGCGATACACTCCCAAATGCCTATACTTTGCCCGACCATGTTTGTGCCCGTATCAATATAGAGGATACTTCCTATACGGGCAAAAATTTTTTTGAAACCCCCTGGTTACAGCGACAATCATTCGATATTCCGGGAATTGAAAATAGTTCGGTCGAAGTATTCTTCAGTAAAAAATATATTGAACAAACCGATAAAGATTTCCTGATTAATGATAACGGGTTTCTGAACAACATCGTGAATCTCATTGGCGGTATAGTCTCACGTGAACAACTTCAAAAAATAATCGTCAACAATACCGAACGGGTAAAAGAACTGACCGGCATCAATCGTACAACAGAAATATTACGTAAGGGAGAAACACTGGAAGAATCACTGCAGGAAATATGTTCCTTTCTGCCCGAAGCATGGCAATATCCCCAATATACTGCTGTAAGGATACGATATGAGAATAAAGTTTTCAGCAGTAAAAAGTTCAGGGATACTCCATGGGTACAAAGGCAAAGCTTTGAAACACCCGACAAACATGAGGGTATAATTGAGATATACTATCTTGAAGAATTTCCTGAAGCCGATGAAGGCCCGTTTTTAAAAGAAGAACGAAATCTGCTTGATAATTTGGCTGCATTAATATCAGGAATGGCATCAAAGAATTCCCTGCAGCAATTACTGATACAAAATACAGAAAGATTAAAGGAACTGAGAGGGATCAACAAAACCTCAGCTATTCTTAAACAAAGCAAAACAACTGAAGAAGCCCTTAAAGAAATATGTTCTTTATTACCCGAAGCCTGGCAATTCCCCGAACATACAACCGTACGGATAAAATTAGAAAACAAAACCTTTACAAGCGCCAATTTTAAGGAAACACGCTGGGTGCAGAAACAGGATTTTGAAACACCCGGAAATAAGAAAGGGATCATTGAAGTTTATTACCTGAAACAGTTTCCCAAAGCTGATGAAGGTCCCTTTTTAAAGGAAGAGCGTGATCTGCTGATTAATCTCGCCGGCTTAATTGCCGGATCGGCTACAAAAGATGTGTTTAAAACCCTGCTCTCCGAAAACAGGGAACGCCTAAAAGAACTTAAAGCGATCAATCAAACATCCCGCCTGATAGCCCTTGGGCTGCCAATAAATGATACCCTGCAAAAAATATGCTCCATATTACCCAGATCATGGCAATACCCGCAACATACCGCTGTCAGGATCTTCTATGAAGGAAAAGAATATACCAGTAAAAATTTCCTGGAAACAGAATGGGTGCAAAAGGAAAACTTTATCACTATCGATAATAAAAAAGGGACGATTGAGATCTTTTATCTTAAGCAGTTCCCACAGAGCTTTGAAGGCCCTTTTCTGAAAGAGGAAAGGCAGCTGTTGATAAATATTGCCAAACTGATAAGCGGCTATCTCAACAGCTTTAAGGGAAGAGGCATCCTTCACAGCAGCCTGCTAAAAGAATCGAGCCTGCAAAAATCCGAGGAATACCGGAATTCGCTAATAAAAAATAAACAGCCACTTCAATTGTTCTTTAATAAACAGGTAATCGATAAATACATTTATCTTGATATGATGAAGTACAAAATTAAAGAGATCCTGTTTGTTGCCAATCTGTATGATGCCTTTATCCTTGAAAATGAAGACAAATTTTTTGAACAGTTTTTAGGCGAGATATATCCCTACAGCTTGTTTTCTCTACCCCGGATAACCGGCGTAACATCGGAGGAAGAAGCTCTTGAACTACTTGAGACTGCACATTTCGACCTGGTGATACTGATGGTGGGGCTGGATACCCATACACCCTTAGAACTCAGCAAAAGGATCAAAGATACACATCCTGACTTGTCCGTTTTTCTGCTGCTTAGCCAGAAGGGCAATATCAAACATTTTGAAGAACTCTTACCACGTTTGAATTCGGTTGACAACCTGTTTGTATGGAACGGGGATTCACAAATATTTTTTGCCATTGTAAAATCAATTGAAGACCATGCAAATGTTGAAAATGATACAAAGATCGGACTGGTAAGAATTATACTGCTTATAGAAGATTCTGCACAATACTATTCAAAATATCTTCCCATATTGTATTCCATCGTCTTTGGCCAGGTACAACAATCCCTGGCTGAAGTAGAAAAAAATGAACTGGATAAAATATGCAAAATGCGTTCCCGTCCGAAAATCCTTCATGCAAGGAATTATGAAGAAGCATTGTTTTTTCTCCATAAATACAGGGATTTTTTGCAGTGTGTGATCAGTGATGTGGAATTTGAACGCGATGGAAAAATCGATAATACTGCCGGTTTCAAACTGGCAAAATATCTGAAATCTCACATGGTCAACCTACCCCTGGTTTTACAATCTTCTGACCCACGAAACGAAAAGATCGCTAATAATCTGGATATAAGCTTTGTAAATAAAAACTCTGAAAGTTTACTCAATGATCTGAAAAAATATTTAACAAAAAACCTTCGATTTGGTGATTTTATATTCCGGGATAAAACCGGGAATGCAATTGCCAAAGCCGGCTCATTGCGTGAATTTGAAACTATGATGCAACAGATACCGGAAGAATCGCTCTACCTGCATGGAATAGATAATCAGTTCTCACTATGGCTTATGGCACGTGGGGAAATTCAACTGGCAAAGACACTTAATCCAATACAGATCAGTGATTTTGAAAATTTACAGGAATTCAGGACTTTCTTTGTCAATACACTGAAAAAATACAAAGAAGAACGTAAACGCGGAAAGATCCTAAACTTTGAAGAAACATCCATTCTTGATGAAAAAAACATTGTTAGCTTCGCAACCGGATCACTCGGCGGGAAAGGCAGAGGTCTGGCCTTTATCAATACATTAATATACAACCTTGATTTCTCCGGCCTCGCAAAAAAGATAAATATTCGCACACCCATCACAGTGATCATAGGCACGGACGAATACAAAAGCTTCTTTGAAAAGAATAAGCTACTGGAGAAAGTATTCGATCCCGACCTCACCTTTTCCGATATCAAACAATATTTTGTTCAGTCACATCTTTCCTCTCCACTGGTAAAAAAATTAAAAGTTTTTGTCGAAAAAGTTGATAAGCCTATCGCTGTAAGGTCCTCAAGCCTTTTTGAAGATTCATTAACGCAGCCTTTTGCCGGAGTTTTTAATACATATATTGTCCCTAATAACATTTCCAAAAAAATTACACTTAACCGGCTTATCACCGCGATAAAACTCGTTTATGCGTCAGTTTTTTCAGATAATGCCCGAACCTATTTTAAAGCCATTCATCACAAAGTTGAAGAAGAACGAATGGCCATTGTATTACAGGAACTGGTCGGGAATACATTTGGTGATTACTATTACCCTCATGTAAGTGGCATCGCGCAATCTTATAATTTTTATCCGGTTGCCCATATGAAACCCGGGGAAGGATTTGCAGTAGCTGCTGTCGGTCTGGGTACATATGTCGTGGGAGGCAGAAAATCTTACCGCTTTTCTCCCAAATACCCTGCAATAGAAATGTATACTACAAAAGATCTGCTTAACACTACCCAGGTTAAATTTTATGCCGTTGATCTTACCAGGAAAAAAATCGACTATTCAAAAGACGGGGAAATTGCATCACTGGCTTTACTGGATATTGAAACTGCCGAAAAACACGGCACCATAAAGCATTGTGCTTCCGTTTTCTATCCCGATAACGACAGGATCGAACCAGGCTTATCTGCACCGGGCCCCCGCATCATTAACTTTGCTGACATCCTGAAATATAATTACATTCCACTGGCCGAAACCCTGGACACATTGCTTCAGACCGCAAAAGAAGCATTCGGTGCACCCGTGGAAATCGAATATGCTGTTGATCTTTCCCGCAAAGATAATAACCTGCCTACATTCTATCTGCTCCAGATCAAACCCCTTGTAGGCAGTCATGTAACTACTGATATCGAAATTGAAAAGATCGACCCTTCCAGACTGCTTTTGCATACGAAATCAAGCTTGGGCAATGGAATAATTAAGCATATACGGGATGTTGTATTCGTTCATCTACCGGATTTTAATAAGATGAAAACAATTGAGATGGTAAATGAGATCGGGCAAATCAATAAAACAATGCAAAACCAAAACCTGGAATATGTCTTAATAGGGCCCGGACGCTGGGGTACAAGAGATCAGTTTCTGGGTATACCTGTAGACTGGGCACAAATATCAAATGCAAAAGTTATTGTTGAGGTAAGCCTGTCCGATTTCCCGCTTGATTCCTCTCTCGGTTCTCATTTCTTTTACAATGTGACATCTATGAATATCGGGTATTTTTCAGTGCTCGATTCCTCGAAAACTGATTTCATCAGATGGAAACTTCTGGATAAAGCGGAAACCGTGCAAAAAACAAAATATTTCAAACATGTGCGGTTTAAAAAACCATTGAAGATCCTGATGAACGGAAAACAAAAAACATCTGTAATTATCGTGAAGGATATAAAGGTATGAAACCCTCACCATAAATAGGATAAATTAAAAAAGGTACAAAGACAACAGGACATGAATATTTTTATAATCAGATAAGTACATTGGTGAGGGTTACTCATAATAATAATAATTTATATGGTATTCGTGAGCTCCCTTCGGTCGGTTCACCGAGCACCTTATTAAATTATAAATTTGCGAGGTAACCAATACCACCAACTTTGATTAAACGAAATAACAAATTAATTACTAATAGCTTAATTAAGATATATTCGAATGAATAAAATTGCTGTAGCCTTATTTGACGAACATAAGCTCGTTCAGGAAGGTATTAGCGCTTTACTTGATACAATTGAAGATATTGAAATAATAATAAGTTGTACCAACCGTGAAGACTTGGTCAAATCCATTGCCGGAAAAGAGATTCATGTACTGATCATCAATGTTCACTTACCTGATACACCTTTGTTTCCCTTTATAAAATCGCTTGTTAACAGTTTTCCAAAAGTTAAGATACTTGTGATGTCAGCACACAATAATGAAAAGATCATTCATCAGTCCATTAAAGCCGGGGCACGGGGATTTCTTGCCGGTGATACCGGTAAAAACGAGCTTATCGAATCCATCTATACATTACGGAATGGCCATGAATACTATAGTTCATCAATTACACACATATTGCTAAAACATTATATTCATAATATCAAAAACGAAAAAAAGCATCGGGATAATGATATAACCAATTTGAGCCAGCGTGAACTTGAGATACTCAAACTATGGAGTGACAGTAATTCTAACCGGGAGATTGCTGGTAAATTGTTTATCAGCGTAAGAACTGTAGAATCTCATAAAAATCATATCATGCAAAAGCTGAATTTGAAAACAAATGTGGACCTAATAAAATTCGCGATAAAAAATAATCTTACCGGTCTGTAATATAATTAGAGTCTGTCAATAAACTCTTAGTGTTTGTTCAGAATGTTCGAGATCAAGGCGCGCGAACCGAACGAAGTGAGCTCTTGAACACCTTTAAAAATAATTAACGTTGTGAAAAAAATTTTAAACCGCGGTATACTAAGGTATTCGAGGATTTAAAATTTTGGCAGCAACGCGGATATCGGACATTATGGACAGACACTAATTAGCATAAAACAGGATAAGAATAATACGTAATCTTATAAGTGAAACACGTAATATGGGCTCACGCGATGAGAACCAAAACCAAAGTTTATTATTTTGGTGGCAAGAATACATGGATAGCCTCTCATCAAATACTTAGAGTTTGTCAATAAACTCGTAGTGTTTGTTCAGAATGTTCGGGATCAAGACGCGTGAACATTTTAAACCGCGGTATACTATAGTATTTGAGGATTTAAAATGTAAGCAGCAACGCGGATATCGGACATTATGGACAGGCACTAATTAGAGTTTTAGATCATCAATTTACTATCCGGGGGTAATTCCTGTGTTTTATTATATATCAATTATTTCAAAAACCAATAATAGAAATGACTAACATTTTTGAGGGAAAAGTAAATGATTTTATGGCAAAAATTATTGCCAAAAATCCGGGTGAATCAGAGTATCATCAGGCAGTTCAGGAGGTAGTCGAATCTCTGATGCCTTTCATAGAAGAAAATCCAAAGTACAAACATGCCAAAATACTTGAACGCATGGTTGAACCTGAACGGATGATCATGTTCCGTATCCCCTGGTTTGATGACCGCGGAGAAATACAGGTAAACCGTGGATTCCGGATCGAGATGAACAGTGCGATCGGACCCTATAAAGGAGGACTGCGCTTCCATCCTACCGTGAATATCGGTATATTGAAATTCCTGGCATTTGAACAGGTATTTAAAAACAGCCTTACCACCCTGCCCATGGGTGGAGGAAAAGGTGGTTCCGATTTTGACCCTAAAGGAAAATCAGACAATGAGGTAATGCGTTTCTGTCAGAGTTTTATGACGGAATTGTCACGACACATAGGTCCCGATACTGATATCCCGGCCGGTGACATTGGCGTAGGCGGCAGGGAAATAGGATACCTTTTCGGACAATACAAGAGAATACGTAATGAATTTACAGGTGTATTGACCGGTAAAGCAATTGAATGGGGTGGCAGCCTCATCAGGCCTGAAGCCACCGGCTACGGGGCAGTGTATTTTGCTGATGAAATGCTGAAAACCAAAGGTGAATCATTCAAGGATAAAACGGTTACTGTATCAGGCTCGGGAAATGTAGCCCAGTTTGCAACAGAAAAAATTATTGAATTAGGCGGAAAGGTAGTAACACTTTCCGACTCATCCGGCTTTATCTATGATAAAGATGGCATCAGCCGTGAAAAACTCGATTATGTGATGGATTTGAAGAATATCCGTCGCGGCAGGATAAGTGAATATATTCAAAAATTCAAGTCAGCCGAATATACAGAAGACCAGCAACCCTGGGGTATAAAATGCGATATTGCCCTGCCCTGTGCCACACAAAACGAGATCAATGAAGAAAATGCCAAAATGCTTGTTAAGAACGGTTGTTTTGTAATATCCGAAGGAGCTAATATGCCTTCAACCCCTGAGGCCGTGGAAGTATTCCTGGATGCAAAAATACTGTACGGTCCGGGTAAAGCTGCCAACGCGGGAGGTGTGGCCGTTTCGGGACTGGAAATGACACAAAACTCCATGCGTCTTCCCTGGAGCCGTGAAGAAGTGGACGAACGACTGCAAAAGATCATGGAAAACATTCACTCTACCTGTGTTCAGTATGGTAAAGATGACGCGGGAGATGTAAATTATGTGAACGGGGCAAATATAGGCGGTTTTATTAAGGTGGCCGATGCTATGCTTGCACAGGGATTGGTATAAATAGTGTCTGTCCATAAAGTCCCATTTGCCGCGTTACGCTTGTCCGAAAATTGCTCATTTACGATTAGTAAACTCCGCGTTTTCGGACCGCGCGAGCCTTGCAAATGGAACTTTCTGAACAGACACATGTCCGGTTAAACATTTTGCCAACTTTATAGACAGACTATAAATAGGTTCTGCAAATTAATTGACGGCCTTTAATAATTTTGATAAGATAAATACCGGGCTCTAATTCATTCACATTTACGGTGTGATCATTACCTGATTTGAATACTCCGGAATGCACCAGTTTACCTGTACTATTATAAAGATATATGATCGCCTGTTTATTGATATCCGTATGGAAATGAATATTCAGCATATTCTTCACGGGATTAGGGAAGATATGACACATTTCTTCCTGAATAAAACATGTTAGCTATTAAACTTGCCCGCTTAATAAACTTATCAGCAATAAACTCTATGTATTCATGTTATCAATATAGCCAATGCTTTTATATCCAATAAAATTAGTATTATATTTGACGCTTTATTTTGGTTGGCTAAAAACGTTTTCTTTTAAAGTTTGTTTTATACATGGAACGATATAATCCTGTCCGGCCCTATGGTGAAAAACAGGAACAATTTGACAGGCGATACCTTGAAATGGCAGTAATATGGGCCCGTAATTCATATTGCAAACGCCGGCAGGTTGGTGCACTTATTGTTAAGGAAAGAATGATCATCTCCGACGGTTATAACGGAACACCTGAAGGATTTGAAAATGTTTGCGAGGATGAGAATTACATTACAAAACCTTATGTACTGCATGCCGAGGCAAACGCGATAACCAAAGTAGCCAAATCGAACAACAGCAGTGAAGGGGCTACCTTATACATTACCTCTTCCCCGTGCATGGAATGTTCAAAACTGATCATACAGGCAGGGATAAGAAGAGTGGTGTTTTGTAATAATTACCATTCCGATGAAGGAATAAAACTTTTGGAAAGAGCAGAAATTGAAGTTGTATATTTAGAGTTAAAAAGTGATGAATAACTGGAATAAGAAAAGAGTTGTATATCTCCCTATCATAATAGCCTTTGCCATAGTATCCGGTATATTTATAGGACGCTATTATAAAAATGAAAATACGGAAAAACGTTTTTATATCTATCCCCGGACCGATAAGATCACCAATGTGATCAATTATATTTCCAAAGAATATGTTGATCCGGTAGCCAAAGAATCTATCGTGGAAAAATCGATCCCCAAACTTCTGGAGGAGCTTGATCCGCACTCTCAATACATACCGGCTTCTGACCTGCAGCGTGTCAATGAACCACTGGAAGGCAATTTCAGCGGCATCGGCGTTCAGTTTAACATGCTTAATGACACACTTGTTGTAATACAGACCATAGCAAATGGCCCTTCCGAAAAAATTGGAATTCTTGCCGGAGACAGGATCATCTCGGTTAATGATGAACCTGTCGCGGGAGTTGATATGCCCAGTGATTCTATTGTTAATAAGTTGCGGGGGCCAATCGGCACAAAAGTGGAAGTCGGTGTTCTGAGAAGGGAAGTGGATGATATTCTGAATTTCGAAATTACACGTGATAATATTCCCTTATACAGTATTGATGTCGCCTATATCATTAATGATGATATCGGGTACATCAAGATTAACCAGTTTTCAAGAACTACTTTCGAAGAATTTGTCACTTCGGTTAATAAACTGAAAACACAGAATATGCAAAAAATGATCCTTGACCTGCGCGGTAACGGGGGGGGATATATGAATGCTGCCATAAATATTACCGATCAGTTTTTGCCGGACAGGGAACTGATTGTATATACACAGGGACAGGCCCGGCCCCGTGAAGAGTTTACATCTACTCCCGGAGGCATTTGTAAGGATATACCGGTTACCGTGCTGATTGATGAAGGTTCAGCCTCAGCCAGTGAGATCCTTGCCGGTGCCATCCAGGATAATGACCGGGGAAAGATCATCGGCCGGCGTTCATTTGGTAAGGGACTGGTTCAGGAACAAAACGTATTTAGCGACGGGTCAGCTATCCGGCTTACCATTGCCCGTTATTATACCCCTACGGGACGAAGTATTCAAAAACCATACACCAACGGGCGTGAAGATTACTACCACGACATTTCAAGACGCTACACGAGAGGCGAATTCGAACATGAAGACAGCATTCATTTCGCCGATTCTTTAAAGTACATTACCCCCGGTGGCAATATTGTTTACGGGGGAGGGGGTATTATGCCCGATGTTTTTGTGCCATTTGATACCACCGGTTTTAGCGATTACCTTGCATCAGTCAGAAACAGGGGGCTGATCTACCGGTTTTCACTTCAATATGCTGATGACCACCGGGAACAGCTGGAAAGATACGTTTCTTATAAAGAATTACTTACATATCTTCAACAGCAAGAACTGCTTCAAGCCTTTGTAAAATATGCAGAAAAAAAAGGTGTTCCAGGAAACAATAAAGAGATATCCATTAGTAGAGAAATCCTGGAAACCCAGCTTTATGCCTATATATCGAGAAACATCCTTGATAATGAAGGATTTTATCCTCTCCTGCAAAATATCGATAATACATTGCAGAAGGCAATTGCCTTATATTCTTTAGAAGAATCATGATCCCCGGTGAATCATCGTTTCGGATTTAAAACAGGGTCTGCTGAAAAAGTCTGTAGTGCATCAGATACCAGGCGGCAAAGCGAAGGTTTATTCAGCAGATCCTAAAATATTTCTCACAAAATCCCGTGTATCACTTGCAATATCAGTTGATTTTTTCAGAGTGTTGATATAGGCACTGCCAATGATAGCACCATTAGCATATCGGCAGGCCCTGGTAAATGTTTCGTGGCTGGAAATTCCGAAACCGATGATCAGGGGATTTCTGAGCTTCATGTTTTTTACCCGTGTAAAATATGCTTCCTGTTTTTTCTTAATACTTTTTTTTGCCCCGGTAGTTGAAGCCGAGGCTACCATATAAAGAAAACCGGTACTCGCCTCATCAAGTTCCCTTATCCTTTCTTCAGGTGTTTGAGGTGCAATAAGGAAAATCATTTTCAAACCGGCTTTATCAAAAACCGGCTTTATCTCCTTTTTATAAATATCAACCGGCAGATCGGGCAGAATAACGCCATCTATCCCTGCCTGCCGGCATGATGCACAAAAATTTTCTATCCCGTACCGTACAACAGGGTTAAGGTAACCCATAAACAAAACCGGGATATCAAGGTCTTTCCCCGCTTCACCTACCTGGCGGAAATAGTGCTTTAATGAAATACCATTATGCAAAGCCGCCTCACTGCTTCGTTGTATTACCGGCCCGTCAGCCACCGGATCGGAAAATGGCATTCCTGCTTCGATCATATCCACCCCGCTGCCGGCAAGTGACCGGATAATGGTAGCCGTATCATCCAGTGAAGGATAACCGGCTGTAAAATATACCGAAAGTATATTGTTACTTTTTCTCTGAAAAAGTGACGTAATTCTGTTCATGTAAATGTTATTTATTTGTTTTTTTATACTTCAGATATGCAGCCATATCCTTATCTCCTCTGCCCGAAAGGTTTATCACAATATTATGACCGGGGCCGAATTTTTGCTTTTCAAGAACTGCCAGCGCATGTGCAGACTCCAGGGCAGGTATTATCCCTTCCAGGCGGGTAAGTAAAAACGCGGCCTTCATTGCCTCATCATCAGTAGCATGATCAAAAATCACCCTTTTGGACGTATTTAAATGAGCAAATAAAGGCCCTATGCCGGGATAATCAAGTCCTGCAGAAATAGAATAAGGTTCGGTTATCTGCCCGTCTTCATCCTGCATTATTACCGAGCGGCAACCGTGCAATACTCCGGGATGACCCAAAACAATAGTTGCAGCCGATTCATTGCTGTCTATACCTTTACCACTTGCTTCAACAGCAATCAACTTTACTCCCGGCTGACCAAAGTAATGATAAAATGCACCCGCGGCATTGCTTCCCCCTCCCACGCACGCGACAATATAATCAGGATGTTCCTTGCCTGTTTTTTCTTTGAACTGCCACTTCAACTCTTCACTGATAACAGACTGAAACCGGGTAACCATATCAGGATAAGGATGAGGGCCCACTATAGAACCTATAATATAATGTGTATCTACAGGATGATTGATCCAATCACGCAGGGCTTCGTTCGTTGCATCTTTCAGTGTTTTATTGCCACAATGAACCGGAACAACTTCGGCCCCGAGCATTTTCATCCGTTCCACGTTGGGAGCCTGCCGCCTTACATCCAGATCACCCATATAAACCACACATTTTACACCTTTTAGGGCACATACTGTGGCTGTAGCCACACCATGCTGCCCGGCACCGGTTTCTGCTATGATCCTTTTTTTATCCAACCGTTGTGCCATTAATATCTGGCCAACGGTATTGTTAATTTTGTGAGCTCCTGTATGATTCAAATCTTCTCTTTTCAAAAATATATTCGTGTTATAATGTTCCGATAAGCGGGCAGCATAATACAAGGGACTGGGACGTCCGACATAATCACGCAATAAGCTCCTGAATTCCTGTTTGAAAGAAGGATCTTCGATTATCCGAAGATAATTATCGTGAAGCTCCTTGATATTCGGAACCATCATTTCAGGGATATAGGCTCCTCCAAATTCCCCGTAAAAACCATTTTTGTCAACCTCGTGAAGCATTGTTTTAAGATTATTCATTGTTTAATGTTTGTATAAATCTTTGTATCTTCTTTATATCTTTTAACCCCGGCTGTATTTCAAACCGGCTGTTAATATCTACCGCGTATATATGTTCCGTGTTCATATTCCTGATTTCCTCAACATCTTCAGGATCAATCCCACCACTTAAAAAAAATGGAGTATCCGTTTCATATTTATTAAGTATATTCCAGTTGAACTTTTCACCACTTCCGCCATATAAGCATGTTCGAGTATCAAACAGGAAATAATCGCAGCTATATGTATACGCCGATAATAGCCCGGTATCAAAATTCTCATCAACAGGAAATGCTTTGATCAATTTAAACCCCATATCTTTTAATTCATTGCAGTATTCAACAGGTTCATTGCCATGCAACTGTACAAGATCGAGATTATATTCAATAACCCGTTTTACCAGTTGATCCAGCGTTTCGTTAACAAAAACACCTACTTTCTGAATCCTGTCCGGGATATGATCAATCACTGAAGGACGGCCATATTTTTCTACATACCTCTTTGATGAAGGATAAAAAATAAATCCTATATAATCAGGTCCAATATCTGTAAGTTTTTTGATATTGTTCTCATCGCGCATTCCGCATACTTTGATCTTAAGTTTTCCCATTTTCTATCATATATCTGTTTTTTATCCTGACCTCGTCAATAAATTGAGCAAAAGCTTTTACCGGATCAGCATGCTTCATAAAACTTTCACCCATTAAAAAACCGTTATACCCTGCTTCCCTCAAACGTGACATAGTTGCCGGATCAGTAATCCCGCTCTCTGAAATTTTTATCCTATCTTCAGGTATGGCTTTTGCCATTTTAACCGATCCTTCGATGTCCACTGTAAAATCCCTGAGATCCCGGTTATTTACACCAATCACATCAATATCATCATTTATGCATATCAGTTCTTTTTCTGAATGAATTTCCAGCAGTGTTTCCAACCCCAAAGAATGAGCCAGGGTGGCAAACTTTTTTATCTCACTGGTACTAAGTGCCGCGGCGATCAGTAAAATTACATCCGCACCCAGACCTTTGGCCTCAATGATCTGATATTCGTCAATAATAAAATCTTTTCGCAGCAAAGGAATATTAATATAAGCCCTGGCCATTATCAGGTCTTCATCACTGCCACCAAAGTACTTAATGTCACTAAGCACCGAAACCCCGATTGCCCCGGCTTTTTCATACCCGGCAACAACCTCCCTTATCCCGGCATTCTTATTGATCACTCCTTTTGAAGGCGACTTTCTCTTAAATTCGGCAATAATACCCGTCCGTTCAGGATCTGCCAGTTCATCCTTCAACGAAAAGCCTGTCCTCTTAAAATGAGGAAGCTTTTCAAGCAAACATACAGGCTCTAAGAACTTTCGTTCTATAAGCTCTTTTCTTTTATTGGCAATTATTTTGTCAAGTATGGTCATTGCATTTCAATTAATGTTTTTAATGACTGAAGCGCCTGCTTTCCCTCCAGTGATTCACGTGCCATCCCGATACAATCGCTTAAACTTTTATCGGGAAAGTAACATTTCAATCCTATACCCGCGTTGGCAACAACAACATTATTCTGTGCAGCCGTTCCCCTGCCCTCGAGTATATCCGTGAAAATACGGACTGATTCATCTATCGATCTTCCGCCGAAAAGCTCTTCCGGTTTCACGGAAGATAACCCGAGGTCTTCATTGCTGAGAAGCAATTCGGTTGCATTTGATATATATTTAAAAGGTGAGGTCAGCGATACTTCGTCATAACCATCCAGAGAATGTACAATAATGAAATTTTTATCCGATTGTTGATACAGATAATTATAAAGCCGGGCAAGACCAAGGCTGAAGACCCCCACCATTTGTTTTTCGGGAAAACAGGGATTTACCATTGGACCGAGAATATTAAAAAATGTTTTTACACGCAGGCTTTTTCTTACAGGAGCTATATTCTTCATTGCCGGGTTAAACAGCGGGGCGTGCATAAAACATACCCCAGATCTTTCAATTTCACGCTTTAGTTTTTCATTATCGCTCGAAAACCTGTAGCCAAGTGATTCCATCACATTTGATGAACCACAGACGGATGATACCGCATAATTGCCATGTTTGGCCACTTTGCCCCCTGCCCCGGCAACAATGAATGTAGTTAGTGTAGAAATGTTAAACGTATCTTTGGCATCACCCCCTGTTCCGCACAAATCGATAGTATCAAAACCGTTCAAATCAACCCTGATACAAAGATTCAACATGGCATCACGAAAACCGCTCAACTCATCAACAGTAATACTGCGCATCAGATAAACCGTAAGAAAAGCGGCAATCTCCGGATCAGTGTAATTGCCCCTGGCAATGTTGATAAGAATTTCTTCAGCTTCCTTACGGGTAAGTGTTTTGTGTTCAAATAAAAAATTCAGGATTTTTCTCATGATATAATATTTTAAGTTGCAAAAACAGGTTTCATATCAGTATGTAACTCAATGCCCAGCCAATTGGCAATGATCTTTATTCCCAATGGGGTGAGTACTGATTCGGGATGGTACTGTAAGCCTTTAACATCGTATTCTTTGTGACTTATACCCATGATCAGCCCGTCATAATCCTCACAGGTGACGTTCAAACATGAAGGCAGGGTTGCAGGATCAACAACCCATGAATGATAATGTCCCACCTCAAGTTCCCCGGGAAGGTCCTTAAACAGCTGTTCATCCGGCATTAAAATATTTACCCTGCCTGATATTCCATGATATACCGTGTCAAGATTAATCAGGCTTCCCCCGAAAGCTTCGGCAATAGCCTGGTGACCCAGGCATATACCCAGAATGCTTTTATGGGCTGCATACTGTTTAACCAGATCTGTGCATATACCTGCTTCAACAGGGACACCAGGCCCCGGTGATAAAAGGATCTTGTCATACTCATCCACCTTTTCAAGTGTTATCTCATCATTCCTGTACACAGCAGGAGATGTATTTGTCAGCTTTTCAATATAGTGTACAAGGTTATATGTAAATGAATCGTAATTATCAATTACCAGAATTTTTGTCATAGTTATATATCTTTAGCCATTAAAATTGCTTTTTTAAGTGCACCAAGCTTGTTATTAACTTCCTGCAATTCATTTTCTTCTTTAGAAACAGAAACTATCCCCGCCCCAGCCTGATAAAACAGGGAATTATTCATGCTCAAAAATGTACGTATCATGATAGCATGGTTGAAATTACCATTAAATCCGATCATGCCTATCGCGCCTCCGTAATATCCGCGATTCTGATTCTCGTACTTATCGATCAGCTGCATTGCTTTATATTTAGGCGCACCCGACAGTGTACCTGCCGGAAAAGTCGCTGTCATCATATCAATAGTATCCGACCCCTTTTCAAGTTTTCCGGATACGGTAGACACCATATGAATAACATGTGAATAATATTGTATCTCCCGGTAGCTTTCTACCTTAACATCAGAAGCATGCCGGCTCAGATCATTGCGGGCAAGATCAACAAGCATCACATGCTCTGCATTTTCTTTAATATCTGTTGAAAGCTCATGTGCAAGTTGTTTGTCTTTCTCATCATCCCCCGTTCGTTTAAATGTGCCGGCAATAGGATTTATATAAGCTTTCCCCTTTTCAACCTTTAACTGGGCCTCGGGTGAGGAACCAAATATCTTAAAACTTCCGTAATCAAAATAAAAAAGATAGGGTGACGGATTGATTGATCTCAGGGCACGGTAAACATTGAATTCATCACCTTTGAACTGTTGTGAGAACTGCCTTGACAATACTATTTGAAAGACGTCTCCCCTGAAACAATGTTTTTTCCCTTTACTCACCATACTTTTATACTCCTTATCTGTCAGATTTGAAACTTCATTGTTCAGCGATTCGAAATTAAAATTCGGTACATCACGATTATAGATCAGAGACTCGATCTTAGTGATATTATCTTCCTGTTCGTCGTTGAGATTCTCAACTATAGTCAGCTCGTTTTTATAATGATTGATGGCAATGATATATCTGTAGAAAGAGTACATTAGTTCAGGTATCCTGTATTGTTCCTTAACCTGTGAACTAAGTTCTATTTTTTCAAAATACTGCACTGCATCATACCCGGCATAACCAAACAAGCCATTATAGAAGATATGTTGTGAATTCGCTGAAAAGTCAAATGAATCCATAAATTCACCAAAATACTTCTTAAAATCCTCCGGGTTATTGATCTTACCGGTTTTTTCAGAATCATCAGGAAATCGTTGAACCATTGTTTGATTTTCAACTTTAAACCATGCAACCGGTTGAAGACAAATAAAAGAATAACTATTTTCATTCCCGTGGTAATCGGAACTCTCCAGCAAAACGGAATTTGGGAAAAGATCCCTTGCTTTCAGGTAAATACTTACCGGTGTTATAGTATCGGCTAGTATTTTCTTAGTAACAGTTGTAAATCTGAATTTCATTCGTTTCATATTTTTTTATATTGGTTTGATCAGGTTAAAACAGAAAAGCGGCTTACCGTGAGTACGATAAGCCGCTTTTATTTTATTTTGTTTTAATACAATATACGGGCACCTCACGGATTAAACTCCACCTTGAGCCACCACCACCATATTGTATTAAAAAACTGTATCATCCTTTTGTTTTTTATTGCATACAAATATACATTATAATTTTCATATTATACAATACCCTCAGGCAACTTTTAGTCGTTTAAGATTCACCCTTTCCATCTTTTCTTCGGCATACTTCCTGGTTATCACCATTTTATCCGTATTAGTTGAAGGGAGTTCAAACATGCAATCCATCATGATAGCTTCACATATCGATCTCAGTCCCCTGGCGCCAAGCTTAAATTCAATCGCTTTATCAACTATAAACTGTAGCACATCTTCTTCAAAAGAAAGACTAATATGATCAATGTCAAAAAGCTTTATATACTGGTTAATGATTGAATTCTTCGGTTCCGTGAGGATTTTCCGTAAAGTATCTCTTTCAAGTGGATTCAAATATGTTAATACCGGCAATCTGCCGATAATTTCCGGTATCAACCCGAAAGACTTCAAATCCTGCGGGGCTATGTATTGTAATAAATTCTCCTGATCAACGTTTTCTGTGGATTTACGTGCATTGTATCCCACAACTTTTGTATTCAGCCGCTGACTGATCTTTCTTTCTATACCATCAAATGCTCCGCCGCATATAAATAAAATATTTTTGGTGTTCACCGGGATCATTTTCTGGTCGGGGTGTTTTCTTCCTCCCTGGGGAGGCACATTTATAACCGATCCCTCAAGCAGCTTAAGTAATCCCTGCTGAACACCTTCACCCGAAACATCGCGTGTAATTGAAGGGTTGTCACTTTTTCTTGCAATTTTATCGATCTCGTCAATAAATACAATTCCTTTTTCTGCTGCTTCAACATTATAATCAGCTACCTGGAGCAAGCGTGTCAGTATACTTTCAATATCTTCACCGACATACCCGGCTTCGGTGAGTACTGTAGCATCAACAATGGTAAAAGGCACATGCAACATACGAGCTATGGTGCGGGCCAGAAGTGTTTTACCCGTTCCCGTCTCTCCTACCAGAATAATGTTCGATTTTTCAATTTCTACATCCATATCATCGTGACGGCTACTCTGCATCAATCTTTTATAATGATTGTACACTGCTACCGAAAGATATTTCTTTGCTTCCTCCTGACCTATCACATAAAGGTCAAGAAATTTTTTAATCTCCTTGGGCTTAAGCAGCTTAATAGAATTAACATCAAATACATTATTCTTTTTCAGCTCTTCCTGCACAATCTCATATGCCTGCTCAATGCAACTGTCGCATATATGGCCGGATATCCCTGCAATCAATAAATTGGTATCTTTTTTCTCTCTTCCGCAAAAAGAACATTTATCCATAATGAGCTATTTTTTAACTTCTCGTTCAAGAACCTCGTCAATCATACCGTAATCCAGTGCTTCCTTTGCTGTCATCCAGTAATCCCTGTCCGAATCCTTTTCAACCTTCTCCACCGGATTACCTGAATGATCGGCAATTATGGAATACAATTCATTCCGGAGTTTCAATATCTCGCGTGCTGTTATTTCAATATCCGCGGCCTGGCCTTGGGCTCCGCCCATAGGTTGATGTATCATTATCCGTGAATGCTTAAGTGCCGACCGCTTCCCCTTTTTCCCCGAACACAAAAGCACCGCTCCCATGGAAGCTGCCATTCCGGTACAAATAGTAGAAACATCACAACCTATATACTGTATGGTGTCATATATACCCAATCCGGCATGCACCATACCCCCGGGTGTGTTAAAATAAATCTGTATATCCTTCCCCGGATCAGAAGAATCAAGATACAATAATTGGGCCTGAATTATATTTGCAACATAATCATCAATAGGCAACCCCAAAAAAATGATCCTGTCCATCATTAATCGTGAAAAAACATCCATCGAGGCAATATTCAGTTGCCGCTCTTCAATGATAGTGGGTGAAATATATGAACTTTGTACGGATGTGTATTTATCAAAAGTCATACTATTTATCCCAAGGTGCTTTGTAGCATATTTCTTAAAATCGTCCTGCGATCCCATAATTAATTGTCTATTTTAATACTAAGGTATTTATGTATTCACTATTTTTCAAGCATTTTGTCAAATTTTTCAGAGGATATTTCTTTTTCATCAATTCTGACCTGGTCCCTGATCAATGAAATCACTTTATCTTCAGCTTTTCTTTCGTACAGCCTTCGCCTTTCCTCTTCTTTATTCATAATCTCACGGGCATATGCTTCAATATTTTCTTCCGGCATATTCCCGAGTCCGTATTGCATAAATTGCAACCTGGCAAAATCTTTGGCAAAATCAAGGATTTCCTGCTCGGTAACTTCTATATTATTATCCCTCATCAACTTATCTTTTATCAACTGCCATTTCAGATCTTCCTCAAAAAGCGGGAATTCCTCTTCCAGCTGTTTCTCTTTGACACCCTCTTTGTTAGTTTCCCTGATCCATCGTTTCAGAAATTCTGCAGGCAAATCCTTTTTAAACTTTTTTACCATCTCTTCTTTTATGTCCTTCCTCAACTTAAACTCACTATCGCGTCCTGTAACAGATTCAATTTCCTCATCTATCCGTTTAATAAACTCTTCTTTTGAGTTTACGTTATCTTTACCAAAAAGTTTATCCCAAAACTCTTGATTTACTTCCGCTTTCTCATATTTTGAAACTGACTTGATAGTAAGCTGAAATTCATTATCAAGTGATGCTGCTTTTTCTTTATCAATGTTAAGCAAACCCGAAAGCTCCTGAACATTTGGCAAAGCCTTTTTGAGATCAACCGCCAAAACATCCCCTGCACGTAAACCGATAAATGATTTTTTTATTTTCTCATCTTTTATCATATCAATTGAAATGGAAGCATCTTCCACTTGTATGCCCTCTTCTGCCGGTTTCCCTTCTGCATTCAGTTCTACAATATCAGCCTTGATCATTTCATCAGAACTAATCTTTTCAGCAGGTTTAAAAGACCCGTATCGTGATGCATACCCATCGATATACTTTTGACGCAGTTTATTATCAATTTTTATCCTGTATCTCGGGATTTTGTCTTTCTTTGAAAACTGAACATCAAATTCAGGAGCCAGCCCGATATCAAAAGCAAATTCAAAATCTGTATCCCTGTCCCAGTCAATTTCAGGCCTTTCTTCTTCATGAGGCAGAGGATCACCCAGAATATTCAGGTTTTCTTTTACCAGGTAATCAGATAAAGCAGATGAGATAAGTTTATGGATCTCTTCAACCATAACTGGTTTCCTGTACATCTTACTTATCAGACCAAAAGGTACTTTCCCCGGACGAAATCCGTCAATCCGGGCTTTCTTCCTGTAATCCTTCAACACATTATTTACCTTATCTTCATAATCCTCTTTCTGAAGCTTGAGGCGTAATACAGAGTTTAACTCGTCAATATTATCCCTGGTAATATTCATATATTTTCTTTTCCTTTTAATTTCCTTTAAATTATTAAAAAACCGCGACAGTCCGGCATTATAAATATAGGAGTGAAGCGGTTTATTATGTGCGGATGAAGGGACTCGAACCCCCATGCCCGAAGGCACCAGATCCTAAGTCTGGCGCGTCTACCAATTTCGCCACATCCGCTCATTTTTCGAGCTGCAAAGATAAAATATTTATATTAAATAACCCGGCCATGCCCAAGTTTTTTGGGCCTTATCCGAATAACCCCTGGTATGCCGCGAAGAAACACTTTTTAAGAAATGTTGATATGTCGGCAGGTTCGAATTTTAATAGAAACGATCCGGATAATAAACCATACAACAATCTTAACCTGTATTATTAATACATCTGGTTTTTCAACACATCATATCACTCATGGCCAGCTGAAAAATATGGAAATAGTGTCTGCCCATAAAGTCCCATTTGCCGCGTTAAGCTTGTCCGAAAATTGCTCATTTACGATTGGTAAACTCCGCGTTTTCGGACCGCGCGAGCCTTGCAAATTGAACTTTCTGAACAGACACATGACCGTTTAGACATTTTACCAACTTTATAGACGGACACAAAATAGTAACTGTCCATAATGTCCGATATCTGCATTGCTGCCAATAAATTCAGGATAATTACCTTAACTCAAAATTCTGGCCCAGGTAAACACGCCGTACTTGTTCATCCCCGGCAAGTTCACTGGCAGTCCCCGACTTCATAATTTCACCTTCAAAAAGCAGATAAGCCCTGTCAGTTATGGATAATGTTTCATGCACATTATGATCCGTGATCAGGATACCTATATTTTTTTCTTTCAACCGGGCAACAATCTCCTGAATATCTTCCACGGCTATAGGGTCTACACCCGCGAAGGGTTCATCAAGCAGCATAAATTTCGGGTCAATAGCCAGGGCCCTTGCTATCTCAGTCCTGCGGCGTTCACCACCTGAAAGCTGTATGCCATAGCTTTTCCTTATCTTCTCCAGGCCAAATTCCCGGATCAGTGATTCTGTCCTTTCACGTTGTTCTTCTTTTGAAAGATTCGACATTTCCAGCACCGCGTAAAGGTTATCTTCCACGGATAATTTCCGAAATACGGAAGCTTCCTGTGCAAGATATCCAATCCCTTTTTTTGCCCTTTTATATACCGGTTCCCCGGTTATATCAACTTCATCCAGAAAAATCCTTCCTTCATTTGGTGCGATCAACCCCACTATCATATAAAAGGAAGTGGTTTTGCCGGCTCCGTTGGGCCCCAGCAGACCAACTATCTCACCCTGTTCAACCTCAATAGAAACGTTTTTAACGACCGTCCTTGAACGATATTTCTTTATCAGATTTTCTGTCCGTAATTTCATTTAAATTCCACTGTTTACTATTCACTGTTCACTATTCACTGTTCACTGTTCACTGTTTACTATTCACTGTTCACTGTTCACTGTTCACTGTTCACTGTTCACTGTTTACTGTTTACTGTTCACTGTTCACTGTTCACTGTTCACTGTTCACTGTTCACTGTTTAAAGTTTTCCAATTACCGATTACCGTTCCCCTTTCCGTATCAAAAATAAGAAATAAAACACACATCCTCCACATAAGCTCAAAACCCTGTTAACCCGCCATCTGCTTTTGCTGTTCCCGCTCTATTCTTCGTGATATTGATATACCAATTTCGTATAAAAAAATCAATGGGAAAGACACCAATATCTGGCTGAACACATCGGGAGGTGTTATAAGTGCCGATAGTGCAAGAATAATTATCAGGGCATGTTTTCTGTATCTTTTCAGGAATGAAGGTGTAATAATTCCCATCTTACTTAGAAAAAATACCATTACCGGTAATTCAAATACAATACCGGATGCAAGTGTAACGGAAGCAACCGTGGAAATATATGACATCAGTGTTATTTCATTATCTACCTGGGGGCTTACCCGGTATGACCCCAGAAAGTGCACCGAGAGCGGAGTGATTAAATAATACCCGAATAATACACCGAGAATAAATAACAATGTGGTAAAAAAGACAGCACCCCGTGTATATTTACGTTCGTTTTCATAAAGGGCGGGATTGATAAACATCCAGAATTCAAAAAATATATAGGGAAAAGCCACAACAACACCCGCTATAATTGAGATCTTCAAATGGGCCAAAAACTGGCTGGCCATATATATACTTTTCAATTCGAAAGAAACAGAATTAATACACAACTTTTCGATATGCACCATCTTACCCAGGCTGCAAAGCATCCGGTTAGTCCAGAAGCCGGGTGTTTTGGGAGCAATAATTATCCTGTCAAAAACAATTTCCTTAAATACAAATGCTACACCGGCAACAACAATTACAGCAATTACTGATCGTATAATATGCCAGCGAAGTTCTTCGAGATGTTCCAGAAAGGACATCTCTCCTTTTGTTTTGTTACTCATCTAATAATCCGGCGATTAACAGGCAAAAACCACCACTTTATTGCAAAAAGAAAGTCCGTGTTTTATTTCCTGCTCTAAAAATACATGTATAACAAATTATATTGTCAAAAATGGAATACAAATGTATTGAATATTCTTTTATTTTTTTATGATCGTTTTGTTATGAATTTTTTATAAATTAGTAATTAAAACAAAATATCATTACTTGCGTATAACTTTATTACTCTAAAGACATCTATTACTATCCCTGTGAACGGTTAACCTGTCTTAATTCACAAAAATTTACAATGATATAATCGCGGAGGAAATGAATGTTGGAACAGTTTTTCCTTTGAAAAAAGTATTAAGGAAACATTTTGGATTTACTTCTTTTAAAGGTAATCAGGAATTAATTATTAATAATGTAATTGGCGGACGAGATACTTTTGTTTTAATGCCTACGGGAGGAGGTAAATCATTATGCTATCAGTTACCTTCACTTATTATGGAAGGTACGGCTATCATAATATCTCCTCTTATTGCACTTATGAAAAATCAGGTTGATGCAATGCGTAGTTTTAGCGAAGAAGATGGTATTGCCCACTTCCTGAACTCATCATTAAGTAAATCAGCGATAGCAAAAGTAAGGTCCGATGTAGGTGAGGGAAAAACGCGACTCTTATATGTAGCCCCGGAATCGCTGACAAAAGAAGAGAATATCATTTTCCTTAAAAAAATAAAAATATCTTTTTACGCGATTGATGAAGCCCATTGTATTTCTGAATGGGGACATGATTTTCGTCCTGAATACAGACGCATTCGTCCGATAATCAACAGGATTGGCCGGGCTCCGCTAATTGCTCTCACTGCCACGGCCACACCAAAGGTTCAGCACGACATACAGAAAAACCTGGAAATGCTGAATGCCAATGTATTCAAATCTTCTTTTCGCAGACATAACTTATACTATGAAGTAAGGCCAAAAAAATCCCCGAAGAAAGAAATAATTAAATATATTAAAAACAATCCCGGGAAATCAGGCATTATTTATTGCCTTAGCAGGAAAAAAGTTGAAGAACTGGCCGAAACTCTTATAATAAACGGGATCAAAGCACTCCCTTATCATGCAGGAATGGATGCGGCAACAAGAACAAAGAACCAGGATGATTTCTTAATGGAAGAAGTGGATGTTATAGTTGCGACAATCGCGTTCGGAATGGGTATTGATAAACCTGATGTTCGGTTTGTTATCCATCATGATATCCCAAAAAGCCTTGAGGGTTATTACCAGGAAACAGGAAGAGCAGGCCGGGACGGAGGCGAAGGCAGATGTATAGCTTTTTACAGTTATAAAGATATCCAGAAACTGGAAAAGTTCATGCAGGGCAAACCTGTTGCAGAACAGGAAATAGGTAAACAATTACTGCTTGAAACAGTATCATATGCAGAATCCTCGGTTTGCAGAACAAAACAATTGCTGAATTATTTCGGTGAAGAAATGGCAGAAAATTGTAATAACTGTGATAACTGCCTGCACCCCAAAAAGCAATTCGAAGGGCAGGAATATGTGGTTCTTGCATTGAAAACATTGCAATCAGTTAAGGAAAAATTTAAAGCAGACCATATTTCAAATATCCTGTCCGGGGTGAAAACATCATCCATAAAGTCATATCGCCATCATGAACTGGAACTCTTCGGGGCTGGCAGGGATAAAGATACCAAATTTTGGGAAGCCGTTATCCGGCAGGCACTTATTGCCAGGTTTATCCGGAAAGATATTGAAAATTATGGCATCCTGAAACTTGCTGAAAAAGGCAGAAAATTCATTGAAAATCCTTATTCGTTTATGCTGTCGGAGAATCATGATTATTCTGCAGACGATGATGAAGAAGTATTTGCATCAGGAGTTGCTAAAACAGGAACTGCTGATGATGAATTGTTCAGTATCCTGAAAAATTTAAGAAAAAAAATATCCAAAGAAAAAAAACTTCCGCCATTTGTGGTATTTCAGGATCCTTCATTAGAGGATATGGCCATACAATACCCGGTTACAATTGAAGAATTACAAAATATTTCAGGTGTTGGTACCGGAAAAGCAAAACGATACGGAAAAGAATTCGTCAGCCTGATCAAACAATATGTTGATGAAAAAGAGATCATTCGCCCACAGGATATGGTGGTTAAATCGGTAGTTAATAAATCAGGTCTAAAAGTGTATATTATTCAGAGTATTGACAGAAAAATCGGTCTGGATGATATAGCAAATGCAAAAAACCTGCAAATGACGGAATTGCTGGATGAGATAGAAGCTATCGTGAATTCAGGCACGAAATTGAACATTGACTATTATATTAATGAAGTAATGGACCAGGATCATCAGGATGAAGTATATGATTATTTTCGTGAAGATGCAGAAACAGAATCTGTTGAAGCCGCACTTGATGAACTCGGAGAAGATGAATATACAGAAGAGGATATCAGACTTATGAGAATAAAATTTATGTCTGAAATGGGTAATTAGTGTTTGTTCAGAATGTCCGATATCCGAGTTGCTGCTCAACCGAACGAAGTGAGCTCTTGAACACCTTTAAAAATAATTAACGTTGTGAAAACTTTTTAAATCCTCAAATACTATAGTATACCGAGGTTTAAAATGTTCACGCGCCTTGATCTCGAACATTCTGAACAAACACTATGACTTTATATACAAACTCTAATTAGGGTCTATCTATAAAGTTGGCAGAATGTTTAACTGATCATACAAATTAGAGAATAGTTCTCTCGAATATATAAAAATAATCTGATATGAAACGAATGACAAAATTTTTTGCGTTTTACCTGGTTTTTGCATTCATAACTGTCTTGAATGCACAGGTGACATTACAACATGAAACCCACGCTATAAAAGCGGATGATTTTAACCGGATGAAAATCTGCAACTATGCAGAACCGGGGCCTGCCGGCACTAATTTGATATGGGATTTTTCAGACCTTGCCGAAAACAAGGATTTTACCGGTTTTGTACATCAGGTGGCCACCTCGGAAAACAATGCGGAATTCCGGAATTCAAACACAGAGCTTATCGAGTTCAATAATCGCTTTTATTTTAATATCACGGAAAACAGTATTGAACAAACCGGCTTGACAACCAATGATAACAGTGTCATTATCAAATATACCAGACCCTTTGTAAAAATGAAATTTCCTTTCACAATGGGTGATGCCTTCAGCGGACATTTTGAAGGTACCTATCAGTCAAAATACATTGAAGGTATTGTTGATGGTAATTATACGGTTGAAGCCGATGCTTATGGTACTTTACTGTTGCCTGGCGATGTTAGCATTAAAAACACCCTGCGTGTGAAAACGGTAAAAACCTATGACCGGATATTTGAAAATTCAATCCAACATGTTATAATTACTACTTTCCGCTGGTACAACTCTACCAACCGCTATCCTTTGCTTGTTTTTACAACAATAAATACAACATCGGGAAAAAACACCTCAACGGCCCGACAGGCGGCATATAATAACAAGGTTTCTTCATCCGCGATTCAGGATGCTGCATTATCTGCATCCAACTTGCTGGACTTTTACCCCAATCCGGTAAATGATGATTTAAACATAAATTTTCAACTTAACAATCCGGGAAAGGTCCTGATAGATCTGTATGATATTTCAGGTAAAAAATTATGCACACTGATAAACGAGGATTATCAACCCGGAAGCTATGATCAAAAGTTCGATATTCAACATCTCGGATTAAGAAACGGGTCTTATCTGATGAAAGCCAGCCTTGCAGGTAAGCATACAACAAAAGAATTTATTGTTTCGGAATAATAATTAGTGTCTGTCCATAAAGTCCCATTTGCCGCGTTATGCTTGTCCGAAAATTGCTCATTCACGACATGTAAACTCCGCGTTTTCGGACTACGCGAGCCTTGCAAATGGAACCTTCTGAACAGACACATGACCAGTAAGACATTTTGCTAACTTTATTGACGGACACTACTTAAACGTTTCAAGGTTCAGGAAATCCGGCATTTATGTGCCGGATTTTTTTGTTCTATCGTTCTTCCCTTCCATGTATACGACATTACGCTTCCGAATAATGAAAAAAATACAGCATACAGGGGATATATAATCTGAAAAAGCATACAAAAAGGCGTCAGCCTGAGTTTTCCGAAAAAGCTGAATACAGGTAATAAAAATATGTAATCAACTACTACCTTAAATCCGAACAAAAGCACAAATAGACTGGCGCTTTTATTTGTCAGCAAAAGAACAAATGAAAAGATCAGCAAGAAGTTATAGAGCATCACAACCAAACCGGTCAGTATTATACCGCGGTCACTGTAAAACCGTGCTTTGGAGGCCCATCTGATCCGCTGGTTTGCAAAATCTGAAACTGACGCAGCCGGCCTGGTAACAACCAGGCTTTCCAAATGAAATATCCCGGCAATTCTCTTCCTGCACTTTTTGAATTGCTGTAACAAAAAAACATCGTCACCGGATACTATCATGCTATTAAAGGGATTGTGTAACTGATTATACACTTCCTTTTTAAAAGCCAGGTTTGCACCATTACAAAGGACCGGCCGGCCAATTGCAGCCGATCCGCCCGAAACAGCAGCCAGACTAACCACGTCAATTTCCTGAAATATCCCGGCCAATCCCCCCGCGGACATAATGTCTACCATTCCAACCATCATATCAGGCTTATTATTTCCAATATAACATGAAGTTATTGCCTCCACCCAGCCGGGCTTTATCCTGCAATCAGCATCTGTAGTTATAATTAATTCTCCGGCTGCCCTGTTAATCCCATAATCAAGCGCCTCTTTCTTTCCATGTTTATCAGGCGGAAGATTGTACCATTTAATTATCCTGCCGGAAGAAACCTGTGATGCTGAAATGGCAACAGTTCTATCTACAGAATGATCATTTACAATAATTATCTCTAACATACCCTCAGGATACTGTTGCTGCATAAGATCTGAGAGTAACTGCCTTATAGTGTTTTCTTCATTACGAACAGCAACAATAACTGAAACAACAGTATAACCGGAAAAAATTGAACATCGTGATCGTTTCCTTTTTATCCAGCCGGCAGCAAATGACAAAATAATTATTGCATATAAAAATGCAATAATAACAGAAATGCAATAAACCGGGAACATTAATAATGAATGCAAAACACCTACTTATTTTTAGAGCCGAGCCATTTGTCAATCATGGCAAAAAGCTCTGAAATATTAACAGGTTTTGTAATAAAATCATCACAACCAGCTTCATAGCATTTTTCTCTTTCCTCGGGGATTGCATTTGCTGTTTGTGCAATAACAGGAATACTCTTATTAAACTCCTTAATTTGGATTGTAGCCTCCAGTCCGTTAAGTTCAGGCATCTGGATATCCATCAGAATGAGATCGATATTTTTGTTCTTTTTACATATCTCGATTGCCTGTATCCCGTCCTCAGCCTGAATTACATCGGCCTTTGTTTGCTTTAAAAAACCTTCAAGGAACTTATAACTGAATTTATCATCTTCGGCAATCAAAAAAGTACGGCCCGCCCACTCATATTGTTCTTTTGTTTTCTTATGCCTGCCTTCGGACGATTCTATCTTTTTAACCGGAACATATGGTATTGAAAAATAAAAGACCGATCCTTTCCCATACTCCGATTCCAGCCACATATCACCTCCCAGCAATTCAGCAAATCCTTTTGATATGGCAAGTCCCAGCCCTGAACCCCCGTATTTGCGTGTTCGCGAGCTATCAGCCTGGATAAACCTTTCAAAAATCAAATTAACTTTTTCTTCCTCAATACCGATACCTGTATCTTTAACAAAGAATTCCAGGTAATTATCTTTTCGCAATTCATAACCAATCTCAATATACCCTTCCCTGGTGAATTTAAAAGCATTGCCTACAAGGTTGGTAAGGATCTGCCGTAACCTGTTAGGATCGGATCGAATATAACAGTTATCATCGCTGAATTGCTTCCTTATCCGTAATTTAACACGTGATTTTTCTTTCTTAAATGTTTCGGATAAAAATGAATTGTGTACCTGCAACAAGAGCTTGTTTAATGAAAAATCCTGCTTTAGTATTTTTATCTGGCCGGCTTCGATCTTCGCGAAATCAATAATGTCGTCAATCAGGCTGATCAGCATTTTACCGTTGCTATTTATCACATCAAGATACTTCTTTTTATTTTCAGAGCTGATCGAATCATCATTCAGCATTTCGGCAAATCCCAGTATACCATTCATTGGAGTGCGAATCTCATGACTCATATTTGCCAGAAAAGCAGTTTTGAGCTTATCCGATTCCTCGGCCTTTTCTTTGGATGTTTT